>JACCDO010610178.1_pt1 | contig 199666 bp, 180 predicted proteins | sample 7446101 | NCBI WGS metagenome assembly JACCDO01 (sample SAMN15323440, study PRJNA562643) | freshwater metagenome | isolation source: river surface water | place: USA:Blue River Watershed | collected 2017-08-16
AAAAATCATTGTTTTTGATGAAAGATGAAAAGTTTGAAAAAATGGTCATTTTTAGTTAAAAATACATCAAAGCAAATATTACTTTTTTTTACTGAGAAAATCAATTTGTGTTGTAAAAAAAGACCCCCCAAACTTATTTTTGGCCAGAAAAATATTTCACACAAACTTTTTTGAAAGGTTTTTGAAAGAAATTATCGCGAATATTAAAAAGAGCGATGTTATTCAAGCGTTTTTGTGCATAGAGTCCTGATTTTTACATATCAATGCTAAAAAAATGCTAAAAGATGCTAAAAGATGCTAAAAAAAAAGAGTGATGCTTCATTACAAAAATATATAATTGTATGTGTTTTAGAAAAGTGCTATTATCAGTTTTGCTATATCACCATCACTCTTTTTTTTATTTTGTATGCTCTAAAAAAGAGTGATGGTTCATTATAAATATTTAAATATAGCTCCTAAAAAATACTAATTTTTTCATAGCATTTTTTAGCATTGAAAAAATCATGAAAAAAAAATTGAAAGAAATGTTTGAAAAAATGGTAAAAAAACTTAAAAATACATCAATGCAAATATTACTTTTTTTTACTGAGAAAATCAATTTGTGTTGTAAAAAAAGACCCTCCAAACTTATTTTTGGCCAGAAAAATATTTCACACAAACTTTTTTGAAAGGTTTTTGAAAGAAATTTTTCATCGGTTTTTTCATGATTTAGAAATAAAATATAAAAATGGATTAAAGTCGATAAAGTTGTTAATTTTCCTTTTGCATGTAGTATCATTGTGTGTATAAAAAATGATTTCTAACATTTGATTAGCAAACTCTTCGGTAGGTTGGGGATAAAACAAAGATTAGATATGTTGATGTATGTATTCGAAACCTAAATTCGAAAGCATTACATTGTATTATCTATGAATTGTTAAACTATTTAGATTCTAGATATTTAACTAAAACCTAACTAAATATGCTCCGCAAAAATAGTTCAACATAGTTGGTCTCCTAGAATTATAAATATACCAATTCTAGATACATTATAGTCATAAATTATTAGTCTTAAAATATATCTCCTATAAATATAACTTTTTTTACTGAGAAATATATATAAAATAAAAATGAAATAAAATAAAATGAAAATGAAAAAGAAAATAAAAATCAAAATCAAAATGAATACTAGAAGTCTATTTTTCCAATTGAAATACCCCATTCCAATTTATGAAACATTCTTGCAACATCTGTTTATGTTTATCACTGATTTCTTGATTCTCTTTTATACCAATAACAGATATCATACCTTTGAGGAATGATATTTGTCCAAATTTTGAGATAAAACTAGCCAAAGATTCATCTGTTAAACTAATATTATATAAATTCAAATAATGATTTTCAATTAAAGCAAATTGATTGCCTATTTTTTCTAATGGAATTGACATTTTTATAATAATCATTATATTTGTTTTTATATTCAAATTTGATTGATAAGAGTCATTAAGAGACTAACATTTAGTCATACTTTTTAATTATAAAATAATAAATTGTAATTATCACTTTATTAATTGGAAACATGAACTAAAATAAAAATAAAAGACTAAACTAGTAACTAGAAATACTTTTTAAGAAAAATAGTTACTAAAAATTAAATTATAAAACTAATAACTGTAATTATAACTTTTTAATTGAGAAAATGAACTAAAATAAAATTAAAGACTAAACATGTAACTAGAATTACCTTTTTATAAAATATTAATTCTATAAATTATAAATTGTAAACTATCAATTCTAGATACATGATAGTCCTCTTTTTTAAATTATAAAACTAATAAAATGTAATTATACTTTTTTCATTGAGAAAATGATAAATTATAAAGCTACGATTTTTAGATAAATACGACCCCAACTTCCATGTTTTTAATTGATTTCCAATAAAAAACTAAAAACTATGTATACTCGTAGTATCTTTTTATGTATAAAAAACTGTTTCTAACATTTCATTAACAAATCAATTGAAAGTAGGGAATCAAAAAGGACAAAACAAAAGATAGATATATTGATGTATGTATTCGAAATTAGGTTTCGAAAGCATTATATTGGATTATCTATGAATTGTTAAATCTAGACACTCAACTAGTATTAACTAAAATATGCTTTGCAAAAATAGTTGAGCTTAGTTAGACATCTAGAATATGAAATAAAAAATAATTAATATTATATTTTAGTTTTGCTAACACTTTTGTTAAAAGTGTGTTAAAAGTGTGTTAAAAGTGTGTTAAAAGTGCTTATTTGGTTTAAAATAAATATAAAAAATTGAATAAATAACTATATATAATCACTTTTAAAAACCTACTCACTTAAGATGGCTAACTCTGGAATTCCTGATGCTTTTATTTGCCCTATTACTGGCTCTATCATGTCTGAACCAGTTTCTGATTCAGATGGTAACACTTTTGAAAAAGAAGCTGTCATTAAATGGATTACTCAACATGGAAACTCTCCGATAACAAGAAACCCAATGACAATTGATAATTTAGTTCCTAACCGTGCTCTGAAGGACTTGATATCCAATTATTTGGGGATGAATCAAATCACTGCTACACCACCTGTCAGTGGAGAAGTTGAACAAGTTGAAAGAGACCCTGTTTCTATTATCGCTTTGATTGATATTTCCGGTTCGATGCAAGAAATTTGCAAAAATGGAAACTCAACCGAACAAATTAACTTTACACGTCTTGACCTAGTTAAACATACTATGACAACAATTGTTAACTCTCTTTCATTTAACGATAAACTCGCGCTTATTAAATTTAATGGCGAAGCTACTCCTTTAACTGGATTGATTCCAACAACTAAAGATAACAAACAATTGTTTACTGAGACTGTAAATGGTCTGACTGCTTACGGAAATACCAACATTTGGGACGCTCTACGTATGGCAATTAATCTTGCCAACAGTAATAAAAGTCATGAGAAAATTCATGTCCTCCTTTTTACTGATGGTGAATCAAATGCTGACCCTCCACGTGGTATTGTTCCAACCTTGAAAGACTATTTGCAGTCAAATGATGTGAATATTTCCATCAGCACTTTTGGGTTTGGTAATAATATTAATTCGAATCTTCTTTTTGAGCTTTCCAACATTAAGCAAGGCATTTTTGGATTTATCCCGGACTCAACGATGATTGGAACCGTGTTCATTAATAGCCTAGCTCATTTTATGACTTACACTTCCAGTCCTATTCAGATTGGAGAACTCGAAAACAAAGTTTGCGATGTTTTGGTTGATAAAATGAAAAATGGTAAAATTGATGAATTTAATACATTTGCTAGTCAACATGTTGGTAATCCAATTATTGACGCAATTATGTTAGACACTGTTGATTCTGTTAACGATAGTGACGGACAAATTAACAAGGCATTTCAATCACGTTATTACAATGTTTGGGGTCGCCATTACGTTCTAAGTGTCATTTCGGCATACCAAAACCGCTTTTGTCTTAACTTTCGTGACCATGGTGTTCAACACTTTAAGACTCCTAAGTTTGAAGAAGTGCAAAAAGTCATTGAAAACATTTTCATGAATCTAACACCACCAACACCTACTGGACGTTCATATGGTGCTAATCAGGGTTCTAACGCCCCCGTGACCGCTCAAATGTTTAGTCAAACCTTTTACAGCCCTTCCGGTGTCTGCTTTTTAACTGACACTTTGGTAAAGATTGAAGGAGGTGAGTTTATTCCAGTTCAAAATGTTATCAAAGGAACTAAACTTGAATCATTTGGAAAAACTGGTTCGGTGATTTGTGTATTGAAGACGAAACTCACTGGAATTATGCGTCGTAATATCATTGAACCCTCAACTGTTATTACACCCTATCATCCTGTATTTTTCAACCAAGATACTGAACCCGAATGGGTATTTCCGGCTGATTCATCCAACTTTCAGAATGAACTTTTTACTGATGTTTATGTTTATGATTTTGTTCTAGATAACCATCATATTGTTGAATTAGCTGGTGGTGTTTTTGCCACTACGCTCAACCATGGTCGCCAAGGCGAAGTAATTGGTCATGACTATTTTGGAACTGAAAATGTCATTCATGACCTGTGGATGCACCCTGGATGGGAGTGTGGATACATCCAACTTGATAATTATAATTTTGTTCGTGACCCTATCACAACCAAAATTATTGGACTAATCTATGAAATCAATTAAATAACATAAACCTCTTTTAATGTTTAGATTTGTTTGATTGATTTTTAATTTTTTTATAAAAAATAGAAAACAAAAAATATGGATTTCACTTCTTACAAAGCCTTTTACCAGTGTAAATTACGAGAAAAGGAATTAAAGTAATGAAATCAGCTGCTACTGAGAATGGTAAACACATCCAACAACAATCATTACAATTTCTTTCATTTATACTAGATTGACAACCATCACATAACATTTGCCATGTGCTATGTGTAACCATTCCAGGATAAACATTACATTTGCAGTTGTTACTTTCATTATGGTCAATTTTTTTTGGTTGAGAATCCAAATATGTAATCACGTCAGCCATTTTACAATATTGATATTGATGTTATTATATTATTACGATTTAGTTTTTTTTAATCAATTTTTCTGTTATAATAAAATCTAAAACCATTATTTTTATGTTTAGATTTGTTTTATTGATTTTATAGATTTTATATATGTTGGAAGTCCTTTTGATTCTTGTATAAATCCGTTTTTTTCATAAAACAAACATAATCTATTTTTTTCAATGCCATTAAAGTATTCTGGAATTAGAACAATATCTTTGACTGATTTATATTTTTTGTATATATATTTTTCAAAAATGTTTAATACTTTACTTCCGAAACCTTTATTTCTATATTCTTCGAAAATAAAAAGTAAACTAATAATAATTTGAGAATATTCAATGTGAAACCGAATAAATCCTATATTTGTGTTATGTTTTTTGGTTTCATGTTTTTGATAAAAGTTAATACAATTTGATGAATTTTCTAAACTATATGTCAGATTCATTTTCTCTAATCTACTAATTCTAGATATATCAAATTTTATATTCCTTTTTACATCAAAAAATGGATAAAAATAATCAAAGAAAATTGATTCTTATTTTTCAAAATACGAGCATTATATACTACACATTTGACATGACTGTTGATAATCCATATGTTAATCAATATAATCTACCTTTTGACAATATCATGGTAGCATTAGAAAATTCCATTCAGAATGGACATTATGAAGTTAATAATCGAAATTGTCATTTGTCAATTATTCGATTAATGGCAACATTAGAATTATCAATTGAACAATCTAATTGGTTGATTGGAAGAATATTAGATGGGGCTAATCCAGTTACCATATTGACCGGATTTATTATCAGGTTTATGCCAAATCTTAATTTTCTAGCTCCGAATCAGAATACTATAAATAATGCTAGAATAACACTTCAAAATGCATATGAAAATTATCATTATGACAGGAATAGTATTGCAATGATTTTGGAAGAAATGATTGAATTACCTTTAAATGATTCTCAATTAACTTGGATAACAAACCAGATAACATATATGATTAATCCAATTCAAATTATGATGTGGTTTTTGGAAAGTTTTATAATCAATCCAACAAATAACCAACTTAATAATAATATTCCTATTGAATACAGTCAAATTACTATACCTAGAGCTATAGGTTCACAACCATTTAATCCTTTGATGAATTTTAATCAAATGCCTGAATGGTTTCGAACAACTATTTTAGGTAATGTTGTAAGAAGCACTGGATTAGATTATCAACAAGTTTCAGATTTATTTAACCAAAATGATAATATTATGTCTGTAATTACTCATATTTTGAATAACCATTATGTCACTGACTTGAACATTTTAATTTCTTATCGAGACAGAAACACAAATCGTCAACAGACTTGGTCATTTAGAACCAATTAAACAGACATAAATTGTGTTTGTTTTTTATTTTTTAAGCTTTTTGAATAATCTGAAATTGCAAAAATTGATTATTATTAACTTTTTATTTTTTGGTTAATACATCACATTTTAACCTCAGAACTTCAATGTCTGGTCAAACATTTGCTTCACCTTTTGATTTTCCTTCACCATTTTCATTTAATCAAGAATCAATCAATCCATTGGTTCATGCAAAGAAGACACTTCCTCACTCACAAGCCCCACCTCCTCCTAGTTATGAAGCTGTTGTAACAGGCTCTTATCGTAATCCGGTTCCTAATCCGCGTGGACCACCACCTGGTTTGGGTCCTTCTCCTGTGACACAAAATGCAATCAATAATGCAATTCTTCAGGCTCTGAGGAATGAACTTTCGGAAGCAAAAAGTCAATTGGTAGTTCTTAGTAAAATCACTGAGAAAATTGAGTCAATTGAAAAACTTTTGTATATTTTTGAAAATTGTAACAAGCAATCGTAAATAAAATACAAACCAAACCTGATTTTTATTTTTTTTTTATCATTTATAAAAATAAAAGTAAACTAATAAATCTAAAAATCATGAGTGATATTAAAGCTAATCTGATTGAATTAACCAGTAAGTTAGGTGTTAATTTAACATCTAGTGACACTAGAATTAAACATAATGGTAGTGGTGAATTTAATATTTCATCTAATGGTGTAATAAATATTGAACCTCTTGTAAAATTAGATATTAATTCTGACACTGTTAATATAACTGCTAAAAATTTTACGATTAATTCAGTTGATGAAACAGTCAATGTTACGTCAAATGCAGCAATGTATATGGAATCCGGCTATTTTAGCATTAAAACAAAAAACGTATCTACATATTTTGGAGATGATGGGAATGGAATAGATATAAGAAGTGGTAATGGAAGTGGTGATGAATCAGGAGGACAAATAAATATTACTGCCGGACAAAGTAGTAACACGCAAGGAGGACAAATTTATATTTTTGGTGGGTATGCAGAAAATAATAAAGGTGGAGGGGTAAATTTAGATGGTGGTAATGGACATATATATGGTGATGTTACAGTTAATATTGGAACAAACCCTAGCGACGAACGTGAATGTGGAAGATTAAGAATCTATAACGGACCCTTAACATTAGCAGTATACGCAAATGTAACAATTAGAAATAATAAAATAAAAAATCCACAAAAGGGTGATATGTGTTTGGTTGAAAGCAGCGATGCTGGTGATAATTTAATCCATTATTACAATGGAACCACATGGAAAGCCATACAACCTATTGTCTAATTTTTTTATTTAATTAGATTTTACTTTTTAATTTTTAGAATAATAGTATATAAAATGAATTCTAGATACTATATATAACCATAAAATACATACAAATATATAAACACAAAGATGTTTTTATTACTTTTATCAACTTTTGCAACTTATTCAACCTTTAATTGGTTGGCATTTAAAAGCATTTTTTTTAGTAAAATTATTACACCGACAAATTTTAAAGGTGGTTATGAAAAATCACATGAAATTGTTTCTTATAGTATGAGCACTATTCATTCAATTGTTAGTGGAACAATTAATTTATTAAATCTACTTGGCATGATTGATAGTCAAACAGTTTATACATCATATTATTTCAGTTTTGGTTATTTTTTTGGTGATATTTTATATTTATTTATGATTTCGAAAACCAAAAAAGATTTAATAGACCAATCTACCTTTTTAATACATCATATTGTGGTTATTATTGGACAGTTAATAGAATTATCGTATAATGAAGATATTGTTAGATATTATACTGGAAGGATGTATTTAGCTGAATTATCTGTTATTCCAATGAATTTTGCATGGATAATTAAAAATACTGATGTAGAGTATAAAAAAAATTATTATTATAGAACTGCATTTGAAGCTTTTTTTAGAACATATACAGTTTTTAGAGTATTAAATTATGGACAATTAATGTATAGTTGGGTAAGTATTGATTTTCAATATTTTTTTGGAGGTATTATATTGACATGTTTATCATTATTAAATTTTGTATGGTTTTATAAAATTTGTCAAATTAAATTTGCACTGGATAAGATTGAAATTGACTCTAAAATCCAATATAAAAAAATAAAATAAAAAATGAAATAAAAAATGAAATAAATTTTAGTATTTTTCATAAATGATGTAAAATTCTCTCAATAAAATCACACAAATCATTCTTTGTGATATTATTATCATTAAGGATGCAATTTAATTCACATTGGTCATCATCATCTAAATCATTTTCAATAATTTTCATAACTTCCTGTGCTTTTAATTCTTTATTTTCATCACAAATTTCAATATTATCAATAATTAATTGATAAGTTCCACTTGCATCAGTGTCCCCTGAATAAATAATTTCTATTTTTATTTTTTTGATATAGAATTGAACATGTTTTTCAACTTGATAATTGATGTATTTATATTTTCTTTCATAACATTTAATATCTTCGGCTTTTATTTGCCCATTTCGTTGGGCATTCATTTTTTCATCATAATGGATTTTGTGTTTGATTTTATCCTCTCTTTCTTTATTTTCATATTGATTAATGAAATCTTTACAGAAGTAATACATTTGTTTTATATCGGTAATATTACCATTAAAATTTTCGAATACCTCCTTTATTGATGTCATTTTTTTTAATTGGTTTATTTCTTTTATTTATTATTGTTTATAGATTTTTCTTTTCCATTTTCAATTTTTACATTTAATTTGATGATAATGTTTATGGTGCTGGAGGTTCTGGAGCTGGAGGAGCAGGTGCTGGTGGTGCTGGTGGAGGTGGAGGTGGAGGAGGTGGAGGAGGTGGAGGAGGTGGTGGTGGAGGTGGTGGACCTGGAGGACCGGGTGGACCAGGAGGTCCAGGTGGGCCAGGAGGACCTGGTTGTGGAGGATGAGGTTGTGGTGGTGGAGGTGGAGGTGGAGGAGCTTGATGATGGTGTATTTCAGTTCTTTCGTTTCTCCATGGGTTAAACCACCAATTAGAATAAAATGGTCTTCTATCATAATAAGTGTCATCTAATAAATAAACTGATGTTTCGGACTTTCTTTCTCTAGGTTCGGATGTGGTTTTTACTTCTTTTATTATTGGCGGTGCTGGTGTTTGGAAATATTTAAAATAAATAATAATTGCGATAATAATTAAAATAAATACAATAATAATTATCATTATAACCATCGCATTATCCATACAAATAACCCCAGGAGGGCAAACTGATGAATCACCGCCCCCTTTAGAACATTTAATTTTTGGTTTGGTCCCCTTACCACTACTTTTCATATTGCTTTTCATCTTTCTATTTGATGTAATAATTTTATTATATTTTTAGATAAAAAAATTGAAATTCAGCTTAAAATAACCTATAATTTATTATTTTAACAAGATATTAAGATATTGAAATGAATTGCTTAATACGATTTGTCCCCTTACAATCTTTTACCAGTGTCATATCTAATCGGACTCGCTATTCCTTCTGTGATTTTCATATGCATCTAGAATCTAAAGAAATGTTGCATTTAGGTAATGATACTAAAGTAAATCTTGAAGTATCAAAGGATTGTGATTATAGTGATAACAAGATTCGTGAATCGATTGAAATTAGAAACACAATTCTAGCTAATAATGTTCCTAGTTATAAAACTAAAAATAATTATTTGCTTTATGAAAAAATAAATATTTCGTTAAATACTTTTTATGGGTATAAAGTTGGTGTAAGATATAATCTAGATATCCTAACACATGAATATCAAACTAATGAAATAATCAATAAAAAAATTCTTGATATTGATTCATATGAAGTAAAATTTGAAAAAAATAATTATCCGATTATATTGAATCTAGAACAATATTATTCATCTGAGGTTTTAGAATTACTGGATTATATTAAACGAGAAACACTTAAACCATAAGTGGGATTACTAATTTTTTATTTTTCATTTGTTTTCTTGGTTTTTTTAATCATTTTTTTAGATTTAATATTTTTTTTTGTTTTCTTAGTTTTTTGAGTTTTTGTTGCTTTTTTAGATTTAGATTTAGATTTAGATTTAGTTTTGATTTTCTTACCACCACCTGAAGTAGGATAGCGTGGTCTTTGACACGCTTCACATTTTGGTGAAGTTGGTTCATTTATAAAGGTGCATGCTCCACATTGCCATTGACCAGGTTTAAGTGTGACAAGTCTTGCATTTCGCGCCTGGGCTGCTGTTCCAGTTAATACTTGATTGCGGCTTATTACATGTTCTTCAAATCTACCAGTAGCTGGTGAATATCTACACATTTTACACTTTATATTACTTGATGGATTATCAATGTCGCACATAGGACAACGCCATACATCACCTGTTAATGTAGGTGCTTGTTGTGCTGCTGTCGGTTCAAATACTCTTTGTAGGGCAGCTGGCCAATTAACTAAGAATTCACGTATACCTTCAATGAAGACGCTTTTTTCTTGGGGTATTGGACCGATACCATTGATAGAATCAAGGAATTCTCTTTTTTTATTAGCTTGTGCTTGAGGAGTTCTGTCACGTAATTTGGTGAAGTAGTCGCCAATAATATTCGCAAGGTTAGCATACAATGTTTCTGAAGGTTTGTCTATTTGAGGATTGGACGTTACACGTGTAAAAACTTCTTGACGTTGCGAATCTATTGGGTCAACATGTATTAATATTAATGGTATCGAATCTTGAATGGGTTCAATTAATTCTTGCATTCCAACTGACAATAATTGTTGAGGTTCATCATCAATAAAAACGATTGGTCCTTTATGGCCAAAAACCATGGTAAAATAAGTTTTAGCCATGTTATACATTTCATTTTTTAGCTCTGAATTATAATCAAACTGTTGCTCTTCATCTGTTTCTGCCTTATTTAAAAAAGCCGGTTTGTCAGACTCTTGTTTAATGTATGTATCATATTCTAGTTTTCCTAAATAATTTACATAATGTGTTCCTGGAACAATATCGGTATCCGATAGTCTTAATCTGTTAACATCTCCTGGTGTAATTACACCTTGAATGGTAACACGCTTTTTCCTAAGCTCATTGATTAAATTATATCTTATCAGAAGGGGTCTAGGACCCAGGTCCTGTTGAACATTAGCAATCCCAATCACTACAGTGTCTCGACTCATTTTTGTAAAAAGAAATACATTAGGTTTATCTTTTAAAAAAGCAACTAACCCATCATTTAGCTGTTCATTTCGTTTAATTAATGTTCCATCAACATCTACTAAATAAATTGGTTCTGATGTGTCTAATACATAATCCAAAGATAATGGTTCATATTCTTGTTGTCTACGTGCAGCAGCCATAATAAAGATTTAAATATTTAATATTAAAAAAGAAAAAAAAAATTTAAGGGGTTGTTTTTACCATTCTAGCTTTTCATCAGCTTCGAAAACCGTAAAAATTTGATTAAGAACTGTTTGAAGTTCTGTCTTGACATTTTCACCACACCAAGACATTTTTTCCATAAGTTTTTCGTATTTAGTATCGTCTTCAAATTTAGTAACATTGTCATCAGTTTCCATGTCCTCATCAGAATCACTTTCGTCACTGGTATTCATTTTTTCTGTTTCTGTATCGGTATCTTTAGCATCAGTTTCCATTTCCTTTTCCTTTTCTTCTTCTTCTGGTTGAACCATAATACATGTTTCACCATAGATTTTATCATTTACATTATCAATTGTAGTTGTGTAAAAGAATGTAAAGTTTTCTTTATTGTAATTCATTTCAACTACATATTCGATTGTTGGTTTCTTTTCTGTAATTTCGTTTTCAGCATTCATATAAGCCTTAATATTGTAAACATGTTCGAGAAATGTAAGTAATGGGGATGAAGGTGATGAAGTAGCTAATTGTTCTTTAAAAGTTTGTATCACTTGTGTTACTTTTTCTACATTTTTTTTCATTGTTAATTCTTCTAATTTATCTTGGCAAATTTCCATAATCATTTCATATTGTTCTTCTTCGAGAGATGATTGACAAAGAAATCCAGCACATGTTTCGAACATGTTTTCATCCATTTTCATGTTTTTAAGTAAATTTCCTAACATGGCTTCCATTCCTTGCATGTCTGGCATTCCAGGAAAAGCTTGTTGTTGTTCTTCAACGTTATCCATCTTTGATTGATATTGATTAATAATATTTAAATTTATTAATATTGATTATTTAAAAATTAAAAATTTAACGAAAACAAAAATAATTTAATTCTTGATAAAAACACCTTGACCAGTAATTAATTTACGATTGTCCGATACAGTGTGAATAAAGATTCGGTGGTCTGGAAAATCGGATGGTTTACATTTAATAGCCGCATTAGTATTTAGCTTTAGTAGATGTTTAGCATTGTCATTTGTATACATAATACCCGAATGTTTATTAAAAACAATTAGGTCACGGTCTGCATATACAGTTTCTTGACGTACTAGTTCATGAAGAAATTTACCTTTTTGAAAAGGAATATTCTTACTTTCACAGAAGTCTTTCATATTTGTTGGTGTTATCATGTTAAAAATTTGATAATTGGGTAATTGAATATGATTTGCCGATTCGGAAGTAGGGTCAGCATCATTGTTTTGTAAATCAGATAATTGTAATCCACTAATTTGAAGAAGTCTTTCGAGTAAAATCTCTTCAAATGTTTTACCTAATTTTTCTTGGATAAAGTTACGAAGTTCATTGAAGAATATTTCTTCAACTTGTTCCTCAGTTAAATTTTGAATATCAGGGTCCTCTTCTTCTTGTGGCGGAACTACTGGAGCTTCTTCTTTCTTTTTATTTGATGCTTTAGGTTCTTTAGGTGCTTTAGGTGTTTTAGGTGCTTTAGGTTCTTTAGGTGCTTTAGGTTCTTTAGGTGCTTTAGGTGCTTTAGGTGTTTTAGGTGCTTTAGGTTCTTTCTTTGCTTTTGGAGTTTTAGGTTGAGATGGCATCGTAATTGTTGTATTTGTTGTTGTAGATGTAATAGATGGCGATGAAGTAACAGGCACAGTAGGTTCTAAAAAGTTCACTTCTAGTTTAGAATTTCTTTCAACTAAAGTATCAAGTTGATTATTTCCATCATAAAATTTATCGTCCTCATCACTTTCGGAACTCAAAGATTCATCGTTATAATCGTGCATAGCTTTTGTTCCAACAATGTTTTTAGCAGTCTTCCATTTAGTTCTACATAATGGACATGTGTCATGACCGGATACAAACCATTGTTTAATACAATCATTATGAAAAAAGTTTTTGCACATTGCTTCACAACATACAATATCTTCACCGCTATTCATAACTTCAAAACAAACCGAACAATCTTGACCATGTGCTTGAGACATGTCAACAACCTTATTTTTTTGAGTTTGAATGCGTTCTTTTTGTGCTTTAATAAATTCTTCACGATTAATACGACTCTTCAGACGTTCAACCCATAAAGGTGAGCATTCCTTAAATTTTTTTTCATTCCAAGATGTTTTATCAGTAATTAATTGTTCAGCAATTTCTCTTTTAGATGCAACTCTTACGATTAAGAATAAAAGATGCTTACAGAAGTGTTTATTTTTCTTTTGGTCAATACAAGAACACGAAAAGGAGTTCGTTGTTAATGTTTGTTCATAAATATTAAGACTTTGTGCTCTAACTTTAAATTCCCATTTATCAACTGCTACTTGATTAGCAGCCATTAAGTAAATTCTTTCATTTAATGATTTATGTAAACGTTTAGTCGACATTATTAATATATTTGACTGTAATAATATTTATATGATAATATAAAAATAATCTTATACAATTTTTTTCTAAAAATAAAAATTATAAAAAAATGAAAAATGAAAAATATAAAATTACAATTTCCAATCTATTATTTTTTTTTGATGTGATTCTAGATATTGATTAGTCAACTTAAAATGATTATTACCAAACCATCCACCTCTATTAGCCGATAATGGAGACGGATGATTAGCTTCTAGAACATGATGTTTTTGACCATCAATTGTTTTATTTTTTAAATATTTTTTCGCATCATTTCCCCATAACATAAAGACACATCCATTATGTTTTTCAGAAATTTTTTTGATAATCATATTTGTCAGAGGTGTCCAAACTTCTTGATGTGAATTAGGTTTACTTTCTAGAACAGTCAAAGATGAATTTAATAGGAGAACTCCTTGTTGTGCCCATTTTGTTAAATTACCATTTCTAGGTATATCAAAGTCATCATATTCTTGTTTTAATTCTTGAAAAATATTTCGAAGAGATGGGGGTATTTTAATGTCATCCTGAACGGAAAAACTAAGACCATGAGCTTGTCCTTTACCATGATAAGGGTCTTGACCTAGAATACATGCTTTCATCTCATCTAGTTCAAAAAATGTAAAAGCATTGAAGATATTTTTAATTTGTGGAAAAATACCTAAATGACCATCAAATGCCACATAATCTTGATTTAATTTTGTTTCTAAATTTGCCACAATACTAGGATGTGTTTCTTTTATTTCTTGTAAAAGAAGTCTCCACGATAATTTAATATTTTTATGATTGGTTAATGTATTATAACTAAATGGTTGTAGATTCATTTTAGTTTAGAATTCATAAAAAAATATAAAATGATTAAAATGTTCAATTTTTTATTTTACATCATTTGAGGTGAATATGGATAATAATAGTAAGGGTAATATGAACCTGAATTTTGTGTTTGTTGTTGATTAAATAATAAGATTGAGTGCTTTAACTGATTAAGTTCAGTTTCTTTTTGTATATACTTATTTTTTTCTTCATCTAGCATTATATTTACTTTATCTAATATATTTTTATCTTCTTTCATTTGAGCTTTTAATTGTTCGATTGTAACATGTAAATCAGTTATTTGTTGATATAAAACATCACGAACATCACTAAGAGCACTATTTTTTATAATCATAACATCATATTGTTTAGTATATTCTTGTTTCATTTTTTCAACTGATTCTACATATGTTTTGAACTGTTGCAATAATGAAGAGTATTCATTTCTTTTTTGTTTTTCTTCATCAAGTTCTTTTTGAAGAGCTTCAAAATCTTCTTCCGTATAACTTTTTCTTTTTGGTATAAAAGGTTTCGCAAATAGATTTAAATCTGACATATGTTTCTTTTTTGGGTTTTTTTATTTTTATGAATACTATGATATTGTTTCAATTTTTTAATTTATTTTGCTAGTTTATTTGCATTTTAATTGTGAGATAAATATTCTAAATAATGTAATCAATAAAATCATTAAAAATAATATTTGATTAACCTTTGAAGCAGTTTTTCTTTTTAATTGTATTCCAGTTATTTTATATACAAATGGTCTGAAAAATTCAGGTGCATTTTCTTCAGCTGCCGATTTAGAAATCCATTTACCAGTTCGAAAATAATTTTCTAATTTTGTAAGAATACATGTATCATCAACTGCCCAATTAATCATAATTGAAATGATAAAAATAGCTAATAATGGTAAATATTTTTTTGAAATAAAAAAATTTCCAAAAAATATTAACAATATTGCTAGAATATGTATAAAGTAAATAATATTTGCTAAAAAATTTGAAACCATTTTTTATCTTTTATTTTATTATTACAATTTATAATTTAAGTATATCCTAGAATATGTGATAATAAATATATCAAAATTTTAATATGGAAATTACAAATGAGTTGAAAGAAAATATAATTTTAAATTTTTTATCTGAAAAACTATATAATTATCGGCAAAAAGAAAAGGATATCCATGATTTAATGGTTTCGATTCAAATTAGTATGGTTGAAAAAGGAAATCTTGAAAAAAACTCAAATTTATATAATAAAGGTGTTGAAAGTATGAATGATTTATCTGAATCTTTAATCGATATCAATGCTATTATTGATTTTCTGAAAGATAGTATTCGAAATTTGTTTGATAAAACAAAAGAAACAAAAGAAAACAGAAAAATAGAATCCATATTTGAAATGAAATTAATAGCTCCTGTTCTAGATACTAAGATAAAAATCTTTTATGATTCTATGGATGAAGAACATTTAAAGAAGGAAAAGGAAATATTAAACAAAGAAATGAGAGAGATGTTGATAAATAAAAAATATGACGAATTTAAATGTGCTAAGATAAAATTTGATTATATCCAAGAAAGTATAAATGAATATGATTCTTAGGTTTTATTTTTATTTTTATTTGATTGATTTGTATTTTTTGATAATTACTTTTAACTAAAAAGTATTTTCTAGATGTATAGTTGTCTTCTTTTATTTTCTCAAAAAATGATAAAGAGGTTATAAAAGGGAAAAAGGAAGTAAATGGTTAAAAGAGTTTATATAACAGGATATTACAAAAAAGATAATACTGGCGATGATATTTTTGAAAAGCTGGCTCATCGTTTGTTCATATCTGGTAAATCAATTGAGTTTGTTATCACATCAATTGATGAATTAAAGAAAGGTCATGATAAAAACCCTAAGATATTTGATTGTGTTGATTCTATTGTTTTATTCGGTGGTGAAACATTGAATGATTATTTTCTTAAAACACTATCATTAATTAAAACTTATAATCAGTCTATTAAAATGTATGCCATTGGTGTAGGATTAGGTGCAGATGTTGATTATCTTAAATATTATCTTCCGATGTTTAATTATATTATTGTAAGACATCATTATGATTATGAAAAAATAAAATCACGTTTCCCTAATATTGTATGTAAATATGTTCAAGACATCTGTTTTATGTATCAAATTAAAGGTTATAAACAAAAATCGAATGGTAAAAATCCACATGTAAACCCCAATACGATTGGACTTTTTCTTTCTCAACCAAAATATTATTCATTAAATAAAAACAAAGATGCTCAGGAGATATTATTAAAATCGTATATGTCAATTGTAAATAATTACATTAGACAAGGTTATTCAGTAAAATTATTTAGTATGTGTTATAATAATATCGAATCCGAAAGTGATATAATAATAAATAATGTAATATTACAAAATGTTAATCCTAAGGATAAGGGTTCAATAACTTTAGTTTCTAATAAGGCATTTGAGGCTAATTTATTAACATTAAAATATGCAGTTTGTGAAAGATTCCATTCTCATATTTTATGTTTAATTTACAATATCCCTTTCATATCTTTGGCTAATACATTTAAAGTAAATCATTTATTACACGATTTAGGATTAGAAAATACAATATTAACATTGTCTGATGAAACAAAAGAAAGAGTTAGAGGGTCAAAGACAGGGGAAACAGTTGATTCATTAGGTAGTTCAACTGGTTCTAACGGGTCGGGATTATCATCATTTTCTCTATATTCAATCTATAATTTTGAATACGATTCCGTTCATGAGAAATTATTAGAAATCGAAAAAATGAAATCAAAATTAAAAGAAGTTTATAAAAAAACTTATCCAATAGTTGAAAACTATTATAATCAACTGCTCAATCTAAATGTTCGAAATGATTTGAATTCTTTGGTTTTAACTCAAGCTATAGAAACAGAGGGTATTCAAAATCATGAAATTGAATATTTTGCAAAATGTAAAACACCAATTTATATTCCTAATGCTCAAGCACTTATTTTTTGTAATCGACTATTAAATGATATTAGTCATCCTAGAAATATAAAAAGCATTGCTGATTATGTTTTAATGAAAATATTTGGAACTACTAATTTAGATTATAAATGGGGGATTGAAGAAAAAATACGTCATGAGAAATTTGATTTAGACCAATTAAAATGGTTATTTGAGAAAAGTCTGATGGAACATCAATATTTATATAATTATTTTACGAATCAATTTATTCAAAGTTTTAAGAATAAGGGAGATGAAAAAGGGATATTTAATATTGATTATATTGACCAATATGACAGAACAGGTGCTCATCGGCATGGTTGGAAATATGTAATTGATAATTTTTCTTCCAAATTATGTTCATATAGCCCTCATTTAATAAAATGCGATATGTATGTTGATAGAACTTTTCATTGGGCTAGAAGAGATATGATAGATGCAGGTATTATACCTTATCGAACTCCATGGATTGGAGTTATTCATCATACTATGTATAAAGATGATAGTGGGTATAATTCATTTGAACTATTAAAATGTCCTGAATTTTTAACAAGTTTAAAGCATTGTAAAGGTCTAGTTGTTTTATCAAATTATTTAAAATTAAAATTAAATAAATTAGCTAGTCATAATAAAATCAATTTGCCACATATTACTGTTATTCATCATCCAGGTTGTTTTGTAGATGAAAGTAAATTATGGCGATTTGGTGCATGGAAATTGGCATCATGGAAAGGAGAAGTAATTCAAATCGGTTCATGGATGAGAGATTTAAAGGCTATATTTGACCTTAAATATAAGAATAAATTTGCATTGATTGGTAAAGAAATGAATGATAAATATAAATCTATTAGTTTTGGTGATAATCCAGTAAATTTAGACGAATTTAATGATACATTTATAAAAAAAGAAACAACGGATAAAAATGATAAGATTTATCCTGTAAAAATTTTAAGATATGCTGAAAATAACACTTATGACGAAATACTTTCTAGATATGTTGTATTTATAAAATTGTATGATGCCAGTGCTGTTAATACTGTCATAGAATGTATAACTAGAAATACACCTCTTGTTGTAAACAGATTACCTGCTGTAGAAGAATATCTAGGTGTGAATTATCCTCTTTTTTATGAAAATATTGATGAAGTTCCAAAAATGTTAAATAATCATAAATTAATTGTTCATGCCAATACATATTTAAAAAATATGAATAAGGATTTTCTTAAAATAGAAAATTTTATTAAAGAAATGGAAAAATTACATGAAGGTATTATTGTGTCCATGGATTAATTTTTGTGCCTCCGTCATATGAAACGGCAAGATTCTTTTCAACTAGAATATTATTAAATGATTTATCAGAACCGATATTGTATAATTCTACTAGAAGACGACCATATTTATCAAATTCAAGACATTTAACATTGATTAGTTTTTTATTTTTTTGTAAAATATCAATAACTTCATCTTTTTTGATATCTAGATTTTGAAATGGTTCAGATTGGTTGCAAATAAGTGAAAGCAATTCAGCTCTTGCCTTTTTAGCCCATACAATTTCGTTTTCACGATTAGGTTTATCTTTTCTAGGTTTCATTTCTGGTGTATCAATACCGCTAAGACGACAAACGAACTTAAAAACATTACCTAGAACTGGTAATACGATTTTACAAGTATCGGCATCATAACATTCAACCACTTTGCCTTGTAAAAATTGTCCGCAAAGGGTAAATTCCGGTGTTTCTTTAGTGCAATTTTCAAGTAATTGAATAGACATTGTATTTATTTTTATATGTTTATTATACTATTCAGATATTTCAATTTTTGAAATGAAAACAAAAAATAAAAAAATATGATTTAGATATTTAGTGTAAGTAGAAAATATCAATTCTAGATACATGTTTATCCAAATACATTTTCTTTTTCATAAAGCAAATTAAGAACTAATTTATCATCTTTATGTTGTTCATATAATGAACCTAATGTAGCGGATGTTGGAGCAATAATATCCCCTTTTGAAATTGCGGTTGATGAATTTTGATTTTTTTTAATAAAAATGAAGATTGATTCATTTGCTTTTAGTTCAACTTTTTTTCTTAATAAAGTCATAAATCCACCAACAGTCATATCTAAAGGAACAATGAAGCGGTTAACACCATGTGATTTATGAGATATACTTGAAATAACAATTGGAACCCTATCAGGATGTTTTGAAAGAAGTTGTTCTATCTTTTTTCGTGTAAATTGAGGGGATTCAATTGTGTTAATATTATTATATTTTGAGGAGTTTTCAATTTCTGACATTTTGGTTTTTTGTTGATTCTAGCTTTTCAAAAGAAATTTTTATTTTGAATTTTTTAATTATTTGAAAAAAATATTAATGATGTTTTTCTCTAAAAATAAATGATAAATTATAAAATAAAAAAATAGAAAAAATAAATTACAGAGGATTTTAATTTTTTATGTTTAATAATTTATTATGATTATGCAAGGATTTGCTAATGTTTTTTCTTAAAAGTGTTAAAGTGTTTTTGCTAACGTTTTTTCTTAAAAAGTGTTTAGGAGAAACTAACAACATATGTTTTATCTTTTGACACTTTAGTATCTTCTTTAATTTGATAATAAGTCGTTTTAACTCCATCTACATATGTTTCCCAATAATTAATATAATATCCTTCATTTTTAAGAAATTGTCTTAATATTGTCATGATTGTTCTAGTTGTCATTTTATTATTTAAATATATTTTGGCTTTGCATGGTATATAGTATTCTTCTAGTTTAGATTTAAGTTTTTGTATTTTTTCGATAGTTTTTCTCTTTTCAATGTCTTTTTTGCTAAATGGTTGGTCAATATTATTAAAGCCTTGATAGCCAAATGCATTGAGAATATCAAGCATGATTTCTCTATCAGGAGGTTTTGTAAATAGTTGATTAATCATTTTTCCTCTTTACATTTCTATAATAAATAAATAATTATCTTTATACCGTGCTATTATAAAAAAAAATAAAAATAGATGAATGTCTTGGGTATGTCCTGTTTACGGAAGTGTAATGTTGAGGTACGCTTCGAGGTCCGTATCATTCATGTTTCCCAGGGCTTCTTCCGAAAGAATCCCGTGCGATGGGTTTGCGATACGTGCATTGTTAAGCAACCCAATTGCGAGTTCACGTGAGAAAGGTAACTCAGGGAGAAATCCGGGCTCTTGGAGGAATACCCCAATTGGGTCTTGCTTTTGCCTTGCTTTTGAACGTGTTTCCATTCTGTCAAGTATATTATTGTTAATATATCTAATAATTAAAATCAATTTTATCTTTTACCATTATCTAAATTATCATTTTTAATCATAACTGCAAATAAAAAATAAAGGTTTGGATTGGGGTTTACAACGTTCCATTCTCGTAAGCTTCGATAACGTCCGCCACTAGTTTTTGATATTCAATGTATTTAAAGAAGTCTACCTGTGGCATCTCCATTTCTAGATATGCTGCGAGGACTTCGTTACTAAGAGGTTCAAGCCGTTCTTCAAAAAGCTTGGCGTCTTCGGGAGCAAGACCAAAAGTAAGCAGAAAGATTGCATAACTGCGGTCGAAAGGCAGTCTTTGAATATTGTCATCCATTTTGTGGAGATTATTTGATAATAATTGACAATTATTATTATTTGAATCAATTTTTACTATTTCAATAATCTAAATATATCAATTTTCATAATCATAACTATCTATAGAAACATCTGATGAATAACCATAGTAAAAAGAGTCTGATGTTTCGATATATTCAACGTATTCAATAAACAAAATTAGATAGCAAAATCTTTTATATAGATTAGTTATAAAAAAATTAAAAAATCTAAATATCATTATTTTTTGATTTTTTTTTCTAAAAAAGTTTATTTAGCTGAAATATGAAAGTAATTATCGAGTGTGTTGGTATCATAATAGATTGGTTTAGCCCTACGTAATCGTAGTTCATCATTAGCCTTCATCATCAGTTCTTTATTAAGATGTTCACGATTAGTATTTTCATTAAATAGAGAGGTTTGTTGAATTTCTTCGACTGATGGGATAATAGAAATCATTGGTGGCATTTTAAGATAAAGATTACGGTTATTATTTGCACTAATTTCTCTAAATTCTTCAATTGTTAGAATGCCACCTAGTTTTTTAAGAAAGAGAACATCTGGTGCTGGTTTAACAACTGCGCCTGGTGTGTTATAAACACGTTGGTATAGCATATTAAGAAGGGCATAACGGTCCCAAAGTTCATCGTCATCGAATGTATCAAAGATGTAAGCGGCAGCACAATTAGGGCTACAGAAATTTCCGAATACTTCAAATTTGTCTGATGAATTAAGACGATAAGGAATAGCCCATGGAGTATTTTCAAAAGAGAATCTACACCACATACAATCATATAATGATTTTTCTGGCCAAGTTTCTTTTTTATTATGTTCAATATATTGGTTCATCAATTTAGATTCATTATTTGAATCAACACTTTCCAATTCTTTTTCACGTGTTGACCGAATTTTTTGAATGTCAATATCAATTGGTTGACGTTGAGATTGTTGATGCGGTTGATTTGTTTGTGGATTATACATTTGAGGATGTTGAATATCAATTTCATTAACAGTTGCATAATTAAAATCAATATTGGAATTATAAGCAAAAGGAATATTCAGTTCGTTATCACCATTATCTAGATTGACATTTGGATCTTTAATTTTACGAATATCCGATGCAGTTACATTGAGTCGCATAATAGGTGTTTCAAGACATTCTTTTTCAGGTTCTTGTTGATTAAAGAATGGGTCATCTTCTTCAAAATCATCATTTACACCCAGAGATTCCTTTGGATTTTTACCTTTCTTTTTAACTGTTTGTTGAGCAGCAATTTTATTAAGTTCTTCTTCTGTCTTAACTTTGGGGCGTCGTCCACGTTTCTTTTGTGCAGGAATTTCTTGAGGTAAGGATGTGGTATTATCATCACTTGCGGCAGGTTGAATTTCTTCTATTACCACTGCTAATTGTGGTTTTTCAGGGGTTATAGTTGTAGTTGTAAGTGTAGGTGTATGTGTAGATAACTCCTGTTCCTTTTGCTTCTTTTTAGAAATTTTTGGTTCTTTCTTAGTTTGTTGCTTTTCGATAGTATTATTAACTGTATTATCATTATTTTCAGATGTGTTAACGGGTTCTACTACCTTTTCAACTTTTTTTGTTTTTTTACGAGTGTCACCCAAAGGAATTTTAATATCAGGTATTTTTTCTTTAGGTTCTTTGGGTTCTTTCAGTTTTTTAGGTTCCTTTTTTTCTTTAATAACCTTTTCATCAGGTTTTACATCAGATTGAACTTTTTTAGGCATTTTAAAAATAAGTTTACTGAAATCAGATTACATATATAAATTCAATTTTTATTAAATTGTTTCGAGTAACAAAAATTAAATTCAAATAAAAAAGATAAAAAATATTGGAAATAAAAAATTTAAAAGTCAAATTGTGTATTTGATTTTAATTGTATTTAGGCTTTCTTACCCTTAGCAGGGGCAGCCGCAGCCGGTTTCTTAGCAGTCTTCTTGACTACCGGTTCCGGTTCAGGCTCAGGTTCTTCTTCTTCTTCAGCTTCTTCCTTATCGGATTCTTCCGAATCCTCAGCATCACCCTTCGCCGGCGTCACGTTTTCGTCATCCGACTCATCAGAGTCAGCGATTTGAACATTAGCCTTCGGCTTGGGGTCAGTAGAAGCACCATCTTCATCAAAGTCGACAAACCCAAAATCGTTGAGCGATGCTTGTTCATCAGCACGAAGACGGATGAGAGTCCATGTAGGACCACAGCTGGTTTGTTGGATGTAAAAGTTGGTGAGTTGAATGATACCTTGACCAGACGTTCCCTTAAGGACAATCTTATCCATAGGCTTTTCGTATTGTTCGCGGTTGCTGTTGAAGACGTTGCATTGGAATACACCATCAACACAGTTGACCTTGGGTTCAATAGTAGGAGGATAGGCTTCGTTAGTTACCTTGTTCTTACGATGACGAACAGCTGGACGATAGATGTGCTCATAGAGTGTAGAAGCAGCTTCCTTCGTCATTGGCTTAGTGTTACCAAACCAATCAGCACGATGTTCAACAATAGTATCAAGGAAAAGCTTATCAAGAGCCATCATATTTTCATAGAAAGCATGAAGATTCTTAGCATCTTTATCAGGATTCTTAGAGTCATAACCCTTAAACGAAAGTTGAAGGCTGTATTTCTTCATACCTTGAGTTGAGGCTTTAAGGTCATCTTCAGTCTTATCTTTGTCAGAATAAGGAGGGGTAAGATTCCATGGGATAGTCATGTTTGAAGGTGTTTGAATACGAAGTGGAGCACCATCATACGTAATACGAACAGATTTAGAACCATTAGCTAGGCGGTTAAGAGGGCCAAATTTAATTTTAGAAATATCGAGTTTAGTGCCATCAATTACAGCATTCGAAGAAGCTTTAGAGTTGGGCGTGAATTTAGAGGACATTTTAATGAATTAAAATCAAAGGTGATATTTAATATTGTGTGTTGTATTCTTATATTCTTTTTATTTTCACTTTCAATTTTTTTTATTTAGCCACTGAGTTGAACAAAAAGAAAAAACACAAAATATTAAATTTTTGCCTACAGATTTTAGATTTTTTCGTAATAATTTTTATTTTTACACTTTTTTTCCTTATTTTTGGTGCGTTTAAATTTAATATTTGAATGTATACATTCAATGTATACATAGAAAAATGAATAATTTAATTGTGCACTTATATTCTATTTCATCAGAGTTTTACATCAGAATTTCTGATATAACTGCTCCAGAACAATATTTTAATGAATATTTAAAAATATACGGAAAACATGAAAATGGGGATTATAAAATCTTTTTTAATAATGGAAAATGGATAGAAAGATTGTTGAATGAAATAGAATTTAAAAAATTTAAGGATTTTGAATTAAAATCCAAAGAACCAGGTATGTGGTTAATAGATGTTAAAAACAAAACATTACCAACATCTAAAGAATATAGGTATGGGTCGGAGGCATTTAAAAATGACAAACCAGTATACCATACATATACAGCAACATCTAAAGAATATGGGTATGGGTCAGGGGTATTTAAAAATGACAACCCAATATACCATATATTTAAAGGAACACCTACAGATATTATCAAAAATTTCTTCACAGAAAAATTTCTACATTTTATTCAAAATAAAATTCAAGAATATAATGAAGAAGACGATGAAAATGATGGAAAAATAGATATTAATATGAAAATTCAGGAACAATTAAAAAATCTACCACGGGATTATCATAATTTGATTGAAATAAAAAACTTTACAGATACATTTTTGCATCCCGAAATTCCCCAAGATAAATCGAAAGAATGGATTTATTATGAGAGAGTCAAAGCCATCATATCATCCTTTTCCTTAAAAAATAAAATTAAAATTAATAAAGATTATATGAATATTGAAGATGATACAAGCAATACCCCAAATGATGCTTGTTATTTTATATCTGATATGGATTTAATGTTACTAATTATTCATTATTTCACTAATGTATTTATTAATAAAGTTATATTTAATGAATTAATGACTAAAGAATATTTGGGTGACCTTGTTATTACTGGTAAATTTAATGACAATAATGATTACATTACTTTTAATAAAACTGAATTAACTTTGGATGATATGATATATATATGTCAATATTTTAATATTTTATATATTGATTCTAATATTTTATTATCAAATATCGCGATTACAAATGAAGAAACATTAAATACTAACCCTACTGGTTATAAATTTAATAATAAAACTTTAGGATTCGCGCCTTTAGATTTTAATCAATGGGAAACACCATCAAATACATTTTTTATAGGACATAATGATTATTTAGGAAGTAATGAAATATCTTATTTTGGTCAAATATATAATAAAACTGGGAATACATTACATAATAAAGAACAGAACAAATCTAAATATTTATATAAAAATACATATAGTAATGAAATTGTATACCATGATTTTGAAATAACATATTTTAATGAATTTGTAAAATTAAAAAAAATAGAAGGGTTCAAATCTAGTTATGGTGATTTATTATTAAATTCTTTACCTAAAAACATAAGTTCTATTAATAGAGAGTATTTTGCCAATATTCATGATGATATACGACAATATGACGAAATTATAAGTATTTTATTCGGTAAAGAATGTTCATTATTTGCAAAATACATAAATATTGAAAAAGATAATGAATCAAATAAAGAAAGTGAGAAAAATAATAAGTGTTTTGAAGAGGATGTATTTTGCAGTAATGCGGAGAAATTAACATTACAAGATTATTATACAAAAAAATATGTTGAGTGTTTTAAAAATGATAATTGCGAAACAAGTGCAAACGAAGTGATAAAAAAAGTAGCTGGATATCTTTCATATTACATGCAAAGCGAAAATATTAATAATAATAAGATTGGTAAAAGCTTAGTAGATTTTAAAGTAAAAAAAGTAAGAAAAACTACAGGGTATTTTTATGGTATTACTAACCCTACCTCTAAAGAAATTGAAAATTTACAATTATTAAATAGATATTTTCCAGCTCCAATTTAGTGTAAAAAAAGCTAGAAATGATATAATAACGTTCGATACAGAAAATATAAAAATAAATAATTAACTGAACATCCATTGTGAAGTTGTCTTTGGGCTATTAACAACAATATTGTCATTTTCAAGATGCAAAAAGTCACCAATATGCGTATTATTAAATCTAAAGCTTGGATAGAAATCATAAACTCCAGATTTAACTGAATAACTTCCATTAGCATTAAGTAAAGCTTTTAATTTACTATCTTCAATAAACAGTTTATGTTTAATTGGAGCTTTAGCAATAATATATACACAATTATACTTGGTATGATTTTTCAAATTTGAAAATGTTGTTGGAAATAACATCAAATGATCAAGTTCATGTTCATATACATTATTTTCTAGATTAATACGCAAAACTTTATTCACTTTTGTAATTGTTGTTTCATCAATAAATCCAGTTTCAACAATGGTATCCTTATTGTGCTTTTTAGATTTACAAAGAACAGTATAACAAAATTCAGCCATCTTTAAGGAAGTATTAATAAATTAAATAAAAAAAAATAAATTTTTTCAATTTTTTTCACTCAATTTGTTGCTAAAAATTACAATAACTAGTTAAATTAGTCATGGTCATTTACATCATTAATCGGCGTGGAATCATGATTTAAGATTGGTGTAGTATCTTTAATATCTATTATACAATCTTTGTTTTGGACTGATGTATTAGATGAATTACATTCAGCTTGTGGTAATAATCTATCTAAATCAGACTGTTGTGAGGCTTTATGTTGGTCCCATAATTTATAAATAAATAAAGGAGGTAAGTATTTACAGTTAGCTTTAATATCTAGAATTGCCGTTTCTAATCCATTACAAAAATCATTAAAATCTTCATTTGGATTGCTAATTTCGAATTCTATTTTAGTAATTAAAGTATCATATTCATCAGCTGATTTTTGAAAAGCTTCTGCTCTAGATTGAAAGCCAAAACTACTAGAAATACTTTGTAAAATAGTAGCACCGGCTGTAAATATTCCAACTCCAATACTAAAAGCACTTTTGGTTGATGTATTTAATAAATCACTTGTTGCGATAAAACTAATAACACTACTAGCACCTGTTATCAAAATACCAGGAATTACAAATTTAGAATTTGCAGAACTATAATAAACACTTGCTTGATTATTAATAAATCTTTCTTTTAATAATCTCCGATGAAACTGTTTTAATACATTAATCTTATTAGAAGAATGAATAACAGATACTGAAGAAGGTTTTTCGGATGTTGACATTTCTTTATCAAACTTATAAGAAAATAAGAAAATCATAAAATATAAAATAAAATATAAAAATTAAAGAGTCATAAGTTGCATTAAATTATTGAAATCTTCTGATGGTAAATGTAATTTTAATAATTCATTCATATATTTTGTTTTTTCATCCGATTTTATCATAATAGTATTTTTAGTTATTTCTGTATCTAGAAAACCATTAAGAGCTTTATAAACAACATTTATAAAAGTATTTGAATTGATAACTAAAATTTGTTTTACTTTTCCAAAATTAGAAATAAGTTTAGCAATACCTCTAGCTGTTTTAAGTTCTAATGTATGTTTAAATCCGAATTGGTCACAATCAAAAATCCAAATCCATTGGTCTGGATTAACTAGATTTAATAAATTTTCATAATGCTTTAATATACCATCTGTGTCATTATATTTAACTGCATCAGCAACTTTAGTATAAAATACAACTTCTCTAATATTGTCTGTTCTAGGAACATGGCAAATGACCTCAAAAGAATGTGCTGATGGTGTTTGATGACATGTTAAACAATACTCTTCAATAGACATATGATAAATATGTATTTTATTTTTATAAAGGATGATTAAAGTATATCTAGAAATACTTATATCTAAGTTTATAATTTATGAAAAGAAATATAATAATAGATTAGTTATAAATAAATAATTAGGGAATAGGAAATGTGTGAATATAAATCCCCGTTTAGTAATATACAATTTAATACACTATTTAAGAATAAATATATAAATGACACTGTAACACCAGATAATGACATCATAGCTAGATTATTAGCTTTAACAATGAAAAGATTTAATAATAAATTATATGAAAAGGTTAGATCCATTTTACAAAAAAATATAACTGATACAGAAATTTATAATGAATTATCTATTTTATATAATTCAATAAGTAATAAAATTCCCAAATGTATAAAAAGACCAAATAAAAATGCAATTATCATCAATACTTTAGTATCAAGACTGAAATATTTTATGAAATTTGATTTTGAAACAAACCCTATATTAAATTATTTGGATGTAGGGGCTGGAAATGGACGATTTTGTAAAATGTTTGGTAAAGAATTAAAATTAGATAATAATAATATTCATGGTATTGATATACCTAGTTTTTCAGAACAAGGTGACTGGAATCGTAATGAAATAACCAACGACATTGTTTTTAAAACAATTAATAAAGATGATGTTTACCCCTATTCTGATAATAAATTTAATATTGTGACTATGAAAATGGTTTTACATCATATTGAAAATATTGATTTAACATTAAATGAAATTGCTAGAGTGTTATATAACAATGGTTATTTGATAATTATTGAACATGATGTTCGCGACTATTTAGACCAAATTTTATGTGAAATTGAACATCTATATTATATTAAAGTCTTTAATAAAAATACAACAAACACAAAATATAGAGATAATACTAATATTAATGATGAATATAATGATGAATATAATGATGAAGATAATGATGAAGATATTAAAAGTTTAGGTTATTTACAATTTAGAAATTTAGAAGAAACTAATAAGATATTCAGCAAATTTGGATTCATTGAATTAGAATCTGATTTTTTTTACGAAAATAATCAAATCTCACCAACTAGAAATTACTGGACTATCTTTCAACTAAACAAATAAACAAAAAATAATAAACAAAACTTAACTTGTACTAGATACACTTTCATCATAAATTTCATCTAACATCCAACAAGGACATTGAGCGTTGCCATCCCAAATAGTATGACAACCTTGACAATGCATTAAATCATTTGAATCAAATCCTCCTGATAAGATAGTTTTACAGAACTTACATTCATAATCAATTTTTTGGTCATTATTATTTTTTTCATTATTGTCAGACATTGTTATTGTGTTTTTATATGGGAAATCAATGAATCAAAAATATTCAATTTTATTGTTGGTTTTAAGGTGAAAAGTTTTTCTTTTTTTCTAAGGAAAATGATAAAGGATATGTCTTATCACGATAGTTTATTAGATTTACAAAAACATAATTTATTTGAAATACCGTTAGAAAATGAACCATCTACTGGTGAGTTAGATGGTATTAAAAATTTAGATATGATTGGTGGTGGTGAACAAGTGCCATTATCAATACCTAATATTGGGTCTTCTAATGATTTTTTAAAAGATGAATATTTAAAAGATGAATTAATGAATGAGTTTGAAGATAAATTAGGACCTGTTAAAATGAATTCCCAAAATGGTGGATTTATTGAAAATGAACATGACTTTCAAATAAATGAGCCATTATTTGATAAAATTACATTAGAAAGAGAAACACCAACACAAAATACATTAAACTCATTAAATGAAGCTTTTGAAGCAAACAAACCGCAATCACAAACTGGTGGATTTACTAATAATGAAAATAATTTTGAAGGAATGGAAATTGAAGAATTATCTGATGTAATGACTGATGCTTTAGTAGAGGAAAATGGTAACCTAGATAATCCAGATGAAGATGTTCATAATCCCGACCATAAGATGTATGAAGAACAACCAGACCCATCAGAATCAGAATATCAAGAACCTTCTACATGGATTAATCCAGAGTTAAGTATTGAAAATGATTCTGAAATGATTGTTAAAATGAATCAAGAAGATATTGAAATCAAAGTAGGCAATTATATCGATAATTATAACTCAGAAGAATATCAAAAATATTTAAAAGCTTTACAAAATATTTATGCTGAAGGGTCAAAAGAGAAAAATGCAATTCGTAGAGATAAAGATGGAAATATTTATTTAATTAAAAGGCCTATCGCAAATCTAGGTAAAGGGAAAGGGAAAAAGAATCGTGAAGGAGTTCAGGAAATAATCACCGATACTGATTTTATTAAAAATTATTTAATGAAAATAACCCCTCCAGAATATATTTTTATTAAAGATGAATTAACTAAAATAACAAAAGAATTGAATGTTTTATCTGGTGATGTAAAATTATTGCAAAAGGATTTGATTGAAATTGGTGTTGATATTTCAAAAGAAGATATAAAAAGTTTTGAAAAATTAAGAGCTAAATTTTACAAATTAATCAATAAGAGATACATTTATACAAAATATTATTCAGATATCAATAATCTTTTTATAACTGAAGAAACATTACCCATTTATGCAAATGAAATAGTAAGTTTTATTGATGAAAATGATATAAAAAGCTTTAAATTTGTATCAAATATTATTAATGCATCAGCTAATTTAATAGAAACTATTGGTATTAATATTAAAGCAAATATTGAAAATTATAGTCAAATAATTAATTTTGAATCGGAAGGTAATATCGAAAATAATGAAAATAAAAAGAAATATAATTCAGTGATTACAAATTTTTTGGAAAATAAGAAAAAATCAGAAGATAAAATCGCCGATGAACTTAATTCTTTAATTGATTTTTCAAAAGCAAAGGTTAATTTTGCAATTAAAAAATTACCTAAAATAGATTCAAAAATAGGAGAAATAAAAGTAAAAGATAATGAATAAAGATATTAACTTATTGTTTTATATTTTAATTTTTTTCATGTAATGTTCTTTTAATTTTCGTGAGTAATTGTTCCTTGGTTCCACGTTTACCAAGTTTATATTTTTCAGCAATATCTTGTAGTTGTTTTACTGTCATATGATTCAATAATTCTGGTGTTTGTTCATAAGAATCATCTTTTTCTTCATCTTTTTTTTCAATATTATCATTTTCTTCATGGGTTTCAGTTTCTTCATGGGTTTCATTTTTAATTTCTTGTTCTTCGTGTTCTTCGTGTTCTTCGTGTTCTTTTGTTTCATGGTCTTCTTCTGTTGGTTTAGCATCTATTTCTTCTAAATCTTCAATTTCAAATGTTTCCATTTTTTCTACTTGTGCTATATCTTCCAATTTAAGTTCTTCAATTTCTGTGGTTTCTGTGGTGTCTTCTTCTGTTTCTTGATTGTCACCTTCAGCAAATTCAAGTGAATTGATTTGATTTTTTAATTCATCTGACATTTCAAGTGGTTCAATGTCTTCTTCATCTTCTTCAATATCTTCATCACCTTCCATATCATCACCTTCTTCACATTCATCACCTTCGTCACCAATGTTATCCATATTCATCATACTAAGAATAGGATTATTTTTAAATAATGAACCAATAATATTACCAAATATATTGTTTGGTGCAGACGGAGAGGTTTCTGTTGTTGTTTTTGATGGAGGGCTAATTTGTTGTTGTGTTTCTTGTGATGGTTGGGTTTGTTGTTGTTGTGGTTGTGTTTGACGAGAGGGTTGATATTGTGGTGATTGTTGAGTAAATGTGTCCGATTTAACGCTTTGACTTTCTTGATGTCTAGGTGGTAGACATATAGAATTGTTTACTAAAGATTGAACAGTTTGAACTGTTTCATGAATTGATGATTCTAAATATCTTAATTTAGAAGTCATTTTAAAGTTTTCCCATAATAAATATACGCATACTAAACTTATTATAGCTAATCCGATTGTCACTGAATTACTAATCATTTTTATAATTTTATGGTGTCTTTCTTTTATTTAAATAAAAAAATTAAAAACTTTAAACGACGCAATTTTTCAGAATTCGATTTTATTTATTGATTTTAATTTTTATTGTAGAAAAGGTTGATTTAATTTCATAACTTCTTCTAAAACATATTGAGGAACAATAAGTTCTAGACTATTATTTAAATCTAGATAGCATTTATGTATTGTAGCTTCAGAAACATTGTCACAAATTTTTGATATTTGTTTTTTCTTCATTCCCAAATTAAATAGATTATTAACTAAATATATTACACCAGCTACAATTGAAACAGCAACATATTTAGGGACGATATTTTTTTCACTAATGTTGTTACAAATTTGGCGACAAACTTTTCGAAAATCATTACCTAGATTAAGACGTGAACAAAAACGATTAATATAATCTGATGGTATTGATAATTTTGATTCATCATCAACAATATTTTGATTTTGTCTTTGAACAATATCCCAATACTTTTTGAATTCTTTATGCCCAGTTACAAAAACTGACCTATCCATGTGAAAGATTTCAGCCATTTCTGCAGCACTTCTAGGACAATCATTCATATGACAAGCTTCTTTTATACATGATGCTAGAACAGCTTCACGTGTAGGATGTCGAAATTCATGTAAACCAACTGAAGTTCTATAATCAATAATACTTTTATAAATATTTTCGGCTTCTTTAATAACACAACCTGGAATATCAGCTTGTGAAGCATAATTATTCATAAGACTGATATATTCATGAAAATTGCGTTCTTTATAATTCATAATATTACAGTTATGATACCAAGCAACTCTCCACATTTCATAAGAAGAACCACCTGCGATTGCAATGTTTGAACCTAGACTAGCCTCCGAATAAAATTCATTAGTAGGCATCCCACAACGTGTAGGGTTAATATTTTTATTATCATCTGCTCCATAATATCTCCATTCAGGGGTTTCATCAATCACGTTGTCATTAATCATACCACATTGAGGACAAACATATAAACCGTCAGTTTGCATTAATTCAATAGTGATACAATTACTACATTTTGGGGTGCCTAAATTATTTGAAGTTTCCAAAAGATTTTTTTTAATATCAATCGATTCCTCAATTAATTCCAATTTTGTTTCATCAATATTAAGTTCAACAGATGCATTTTTTCTATTCTTTTTTTTTAAAACATTATCATTGTTTTTAGTGTTTTCTTCTTTAACTTGATTAAAAACATTCCAGATATCGTCTGAATCCATCGTATTATCTAGAATTAATATAAGACTATTTTCTTAAGCTTTAAGCTTCAATTTTTTAATTTTTATATTTTTATATTATAAAATCGTAAAATGAAAACATTAAATAAAACATTAAAGACTAAGAAAAATCATCAAAAATTAGAAAAAAAGAGATTGAAACAAAAAATTAATAATGAGGTAAAACATGGAGTTAAGAATGGTGTGAATACAAAACCAAAGAAACGTAGTTTAAAATATAATAAAAAAGGTGGTGGTGAAATTGATGGGGTTGATAATTTTAATCAAGAATATGAAAAGATAGATACAAATAATGGTATTAAAAGCAGCGAAAATTTTGAAGGTGAACTTAGAGGATTGGGAGATGGTTTAAAAATTAATCAACCAATTGGTCAAGGTGATAATAGACAGCCAATGCCGGAAATGCCTGATTGTTGTATTTTATAACTAGAATTAGCTATTTTGAATTTATTTATTTTCTTTCGTTTCATCATAAATGAAAAAAAGATAAAAATAAGATTAAGAATAACCATTTATGGACCCTAATATTTTTTTTATTGAATTATTACCTGGAATATGGGTTAGTAACGTTAAAACCCATAGTGAAAAATTATTAAAAGAAAAAAAAATTTCTGATATGATTGATTGCACGAAGGAATTAACTTTTTTTGATAGTGCTGAAAATTATATTATATCAATTAAACATCAAATAAAAAAAGAACAACATGCGAAATTACAATCTTATTTATTTAAAGTAACAGAATTAATACACTATTCAATACATAATTCTCTTTCTTTATTGATTTATGACCCTACTGCTAATAGAAAAGCACCAGTATTAATTATTGCTTATTTATTAAGATACGGCGAAATGAATCCACATCAAACTATACAATCGTATATGTCAAAATCAAAAATACAACCTAAAATTGATGAAGATTATCAATTAGCTTTAAAAAATTTTTATACAAGTGTTAAAGAAGATTTTGATAACTAATTTATTTATCTTCAGATGTTCGCATTTTTTTCATCATTTTTAATGCTTCTAAAAACTCATTTATATCATCTTTATTTAATTTATAATCTATTTCCGATCCAGAATCACTATCTGAAAAAATTGAGGATGAATTATCATTTTCGGTATCTTCTTCATCCGAATTATCATTTTCGGTATCTGAAATAATATTCTCATTTTTATTATCATCATCATTGTTATCATCTTTATTATCAGAAGAATGAACATCATCTTCTATCTTTTGAGTATTAATTACACATTGATATTCTGATTCATCATCTAAACTATTAATATCAATATTTATTCCATCTAAATCATCTAAATTGATTTCAGAATCATTAAAGCTTGATTCATCATCTGAATCTCTCATATCATTAATAAATTTAAAATGTAAGTTTTCATTCAAATCTAACGGAATATCAATATCAATCATATTATCAGTTTTTTTAGCAACTTCTAATATACATTGAATATTACGATTTTTTTCATGTTTAATAAAATCTGTAATATCAATAGTTTTAAAATTAATAAAATAATTATATAAATTGGTTTGAGCTGTAAATGTTTCATATATTTTTTTTAAATCATCTGCATGATTTTTAAGTAATTTATCATATTGAACTGTATTTAATTGCTTTGTGATTTCAATATGTGAATGACAAAAACTACCTTTAATATTTAAAATCATTTCATAACAATTTGGATAAATACATTGATAATTTTTATTGGTTAACAAATCATTTAATCCAGGTGATATAATTTGCATTTTTAAATAATGATTGTTTGAATTATCAATCATAAAACTGATATTATAAGAATTATAAAATATTTCATATTGATTTAAAAAAGTTGTTAAGTCTGTTTTATAAATGTCTATTATATATTCCTCGATTGCATCATATGTTAATCTTGTATTTTTATCATTATGATGATTTAGTTTAAGTTTAAAATATACATTTTTCATATTTTCCATGTTTAATGAGTATTCATATCTTTATTATTTAGAAAAAATTATTTAAAATCTTACTTACTAACTTATTTTTTTCTCATTTTTACAGAAAGGTATGAAATATGAAAAACTTAACGAAAAGGAAAAAGTATCTTATTTCTTTAAGTAAAAAAAATAAAATTAATATTACTAAAAAAAAATCTTATAAAAAGGAAAAAGAGATGAACGGTGTCAATTTATCCCAGCAAAATAATAGATATAATTTATCTAATGTAAATTATAACAATTATTTGGCAAATAATCACCAAAATAATCAACACAATAACCAATACAATAAAAATAATACTAGTTCGAAAGGAGTAAATAATAGTTTAGAAGGTGGTGGACCTAAAAAATGTATGTGTGTTGATTTTCAAAAAAAAGGAGATAAATATATTAATTATAAAGAAGGTTTACCATGTAATCGTCCAGCAATTGGTAATACTAATTTTTGTGAAAAACATCAAGATTGTATGGGCTTTATTAAACAATTTTTAAATGATAATGAATTACCTTATAAACCAGATGAATGGAATAATGATCATGATATTACTAATACACATAATTGTTATACTTACTTTCTAAATAAAAAAATACAAAAAGTGGCATCTAAATGCAAGGAATTAAGTAGCAAAAAAAGAGAAGGGAAATGTAAAGATTTAAAACCGCAACCTGGGGATTTTTATACCATTATTAATGAAGGCACACTCCGAAATAAAAATCCACAATATACTTGTAAAGATATGAAAGAAAAGGTATTGAATGATAATCCTTCGATTGAAGAAACAACTTTTGACCGTAAATGTCCGTCAGGTAGCTATAAAGGAGCACTTGTTGTTGACCGAGATAACACATATCATTTCTATAGACAAAATGCTGACGGAACATGGAGTCATAAACCAGGAACATTGAAAGTCACTGACGTTGATGCTTCTGGAAACAAAATATTCTTTCCACATTTAGCTGATAGAAATTATCGAAAAAATGAAAAGAAAACATCGGGGGTTAATTATACCGATTTTTGCAATTATTTATGCGTTCCTAAAAGAGAATATGTTAATTTATATGCTATATAAAAAACAAAAAAAACATTTTATTTATGTATATTTTTAAATTAAAACTTTCTTTTATTATATTAAATTGTATCAAATATAATTACTACCATATAAACAATGTTTTCATTTTTATTTGGAAATTTAACTAAAACTTATGAAAAACAAGTATCAGAGTTTGAAACCAAATTAAATCAAGTAGCTACATCACTAGTTCGTTCAACTGAAGAAAATTTACCCAATGGACAATATGATTTAGCTAGTTTAATGGATGCTGAAAAATGCAATCAATTTACTCTTTTTCTAGGTTCAGAACTTGATAGTCGTTTTAAAAAAGTAGAAATAGAAGAACTTAATTTAGCTATTTTTGCAGGTAAAAGATTAGGAAGTCAAACACAAAAAAATTCAAACAATATGAATTCTAATAATTATCGTGGACCACAATCTAGATATTCAAAAAAAGATTTATGTAACAAGGTTGCTTCACATTATGTTAGAATATTTAATTTATTAAGTGCAATTTTAAGTGCTGTAAATCCAGAAAGAAACATGTGTGCTAGAAGAATTAATGCATTATATCAAACTGCGGTTGATGATATTGAAAGTGGTTATGTAAAAGTTTGTGAATCTGATGATACTGATTCCAAAAATAAATTATATCCTGAACATATTTATGATATTCCAGGTATCAAACACCTCTTAAATCTTTATTATTTTTATTTAATACAAGAAGGTGACACTAATAATCCAGATGAAAAGAAAAAAATTCAGGTAGAATTCGCTAAATTAGCAGAAGCATTTAATACTATTTTCTTACCTAGTTCAGTTAAACCAATTCCTTCAATAATAACTGATACCGAACAAAAACTAAATCAATCTTTAAATAAATTACAAGCAGCTGCTGAAAACAGACGTAATAATAAAGGAAAAAATTCTATTGACAGTAAAATAGATGGGTTAATGACTTTAATACAACAATTAACGGAAAAAGTTAATCAATTTAAATCTACAAACACAACTGGACAACTCACTCAAGCAGATTTAGATACATTTAAAACCACAATACAAACTGATTTAAGTAATTTTAAAGGTGATTTTGAAACTAAACTAGATGCTTTACAAGCAAATGTAGATTCTTTACTTCAAAAAACCATGGGAAAAGAAGCAGTTGCAACTGCAGCTCAAAATGTTCAAGAAAATACAATTACAACAGCTTTAGAACAAACAGAGACACAACCATCAATCGAAACAGAATTACAACAAGCTGAAGCGGAATTAGAAGTTCCAACTCCAGAAACATTAAAACTAGAAAATGAAGGGCAGCCTGAGCCATCAACTACCGAAAATGTTGAAACTTTATCAGCTGAGGATATTGACGCTGAGAATAAAGCGGAAGGAGTAGATGAGGATTTAGACCAAGATTTTGATTTAGGTGATGATGATGATTTATTCAAAGATTTATATCCAGAAGAAGCAACACCAACAACACCAGCTAATATAGAATCACCTCCACAAGAAGTTGACCAAGAAATAACAGAAGATACACCTGCACCTACTGCTGAAGTTCCAGCTACATCAGCACCTACTGCTGAAGTTCCAGCTACATCAGCACCTACTGCTGAAGTTCCAGCTACATCTGCACCTACTGCTGAAGTTCCAGCTACACCTGCACCTACTGCTGAAGTTCCAGCTATACCTGCACCTACTGCTGAAGTTCCAGCTACATCAGCACCTACTGCTGAAGTTCCAGCTACACCTGCACCTACTGCATCTAATAATAAGAAAAATGTCCAAACAGGTGGTGAAAATAATAATAAAAACACATCTAATAAAGCAACTGAAAATACTACAACTGCAACAGCAATTACTGAAACTACCAGTGTTGAAAATGGTGAAAGTGCTGAAGGTGCTGAAACTGTTGGTGTTGAAGGTGTTGAAGGTGTTGAAACTGTAGGTGTTGAAGGTGTTGAAGGTGCTGAAACTGTTGGTGTTGAAGGTGTTGAAGGTGCTGAAACTGTTGGTGTTGAAGGTGTTATCAATACTGCGAATACTAGAAATACAACTAATGTAATATCTTCAGCTAATGATGATTTAATTGCTAAATCAGCAATTGAAAAATTTGTTAAATTTGCTGAAAAATATACTAAAGAATATCCATCAGATAGTCAATATTCATTGAATCTTAGACCTAAAACAATTGGTGAAATTGCCTCCAATTATAAATGTTCAAGCGAACCAAGTAAAGTTATGATAAAATTAAATGATGAAAAATATAGAGATTTTAAGGAGGTTTACCAAAAAATGAGAAATCATTATTTATCATCAACACAAAAATTATTAGATATGCTTGAAGAATCACTTGTTGAAAAAGATAAAACTTCGGAACCACCGGAATATAAATTAAAATCAATAACAAACAAGGAATTAAATGATATTCAAAAGAAAGTTCTTCAAGAATTAACATTCTATTATACCAAATGTCAAGAATATTATCAAGAGGCATTCCAAAAATTATCTGATGCACTTTATCCTTCAGAACCAATAACACCTTCGTCCTCATAATTTATGACGACGTTCATTTTGTATTTTTGATTTATATTTTCATGATTTTTAGTCAAAATAAAAAATAAGAGTCAAAGATGTGTGCTAATGATGAGAAATTAATTTATTCTTCATCATCGTTGTCGAGAATTTCGTCAACTGCATCCTTCTTCTTCTTTTCATTCTTTGTTGGCTTCTTGGAAGCACCCTTTGGTTTCGCTTCAGTTTCACCATCAGTTTCATTATCTGATTTAGCAGTAGCTTTCTTCTTGGGAGAAGTCTTCTTAACAACAACTTCTTCATGCACCGATTCTTCAGCTTCTTCATCAGAATTGTCAAGCTTCTTAGCCAGAGTCTTCAGGTCACCCTTCTTCTTTGTTGGCTTTTCAGTCGTTGCTTCTGCCTTTGGCTTTGTTTCCTTCACTTCCTTGGTCACCTTAGTTTCCTTGGTTGTAGAAGGCTCCTTTTTAATTGTAGCAGGCTTCTTTGTCTCAGAAGATGTTGCAGTAGCACATTTGTCTTGATACTTTTTCTTGTCTTCATCGCTGATAGTCTTCCACTTTTCACAAACCTTGCGCATAATATCTTTGCCAGGTAGAGTTGGATTTTCCTCCTTAATGAGCTTCATGTTTTCTTGAACAAAGAGAATGTAAGGGGTTGGGGCTTTCTTAGGTGCTTGTTTCTTATCAAAGTATGTAACGTATGATTCATCAATGGACTTAACCTTGTCAATGAATTCTTGCTTTTGAGCAGCAAAAGAGTCATTATACTTCTTTTTCTGAGCATCAGTCATTTCAGTCCATGCCTTAGTCATAATATCACGAAGTTCCTTGGGGGATTTATCTTCATATTTCGCTTCATAAACTGACTTTTGTTCATTAAGGAAAATAGAATAAGATGAATGAGGGTAAAGTGAAAGCTTATGTTCAGCTAGAAATTCAGTAACTTTTTCTTTACGGTCAGCTCGCTTTTGAGAGTTTTTAGTAGAGCGTGTAAAATCATCAAATGATTCATATTCACCACCAGCAAAATAAGTAAGAATTTTAAGTTTAGTTGTTTCAGAAGCAAGGAGTTCACATGGTTTGTCTTCCTTATCAAAGAGATGGTTAACAAATTCCTTAAAGTGAGAAAGAAGAAGAATATCCTTGTTAAAGCGCTTAGCGAATGCCATTTTAGTTATAATGTTCTGGATTGAATTGTATTAATATATACAATAAAATCTCAATTCAATTTTTTTTTATTATATCATGACTTCATAATTTTATCTTCTATTATATCAAAATCCAAATCAAATGAATAAAAAAAGTTTAAAAAAAGGGGGTGGTAAACAAAAGGGTGGACATTCTTTTAAAATAAGTCGTAGAGGTGAAAGAGATTTAATAATGACTAAACATTTAGCTAGATTTAGTCAAAATTCATTTCATATTCCTGAATATAGAATTTATCATAAACCATCAAATGCATCAATAGTTATGAATATTAAAAACGGTCAATCTGTTTTTGCTAACGCAGGAATGATGGTTTGGATGGATAAAAAAATTAATGTGTCTACCCAAACTAGAGGATTTTTTACTGCATTAAAAAGAGCTTTATTAACAAGTGACAGTTTCTTTTTAACTAGTTATAGTGGTATTTCACCTAAAGGTAATAAAATTTGCTTTGCACCACCAATGACAGGTGATATCATTGAATTAAAAATAAAACCTGGTGAAAAAACACTTGTTGCTTCTCATGGAGTTATAGTTTGCACAGAAAACATTATTCTAGATACTAGAACAAGATTACGTGGTATTTTTGTATCTGAAACACCGTTTCTAAGTGAATTAAGTGTGCCTCTAGATAGTAAAAAGTATGGTGTTGCATGGATAGCAGCATATGGTGGTATCGAAACTATAGACATTAAAGCAAATGAAATGTTCAGTGTTGATAACGGTCACTTTTTAACTTGTGATGGAAATGTCCAATACTCAATTGGAACTGTAGGGGGGCTTAAATCTACATTATTTTCTGGCGAAGGTTTTACAATGGATTTTACAGGACCATGTCGTATTAGTATACAAAATAGAAGTATGAGACCACTTGTAGAAATGATGAAAAGACATATCAGAAGAGAATAAAAAATAATCCAATAGTTCATTCATCATTATTTTCATATTCTTGTTCTTCTTCGTCTTCTTCATCATCTTCACCATATTCATCATCTTCATCAAAATAAATTCTACCATATGGTAATACATCTAATTTTGAATGATGATGACAAAAATCATCATCCGGTATTTGAGGTGATTGACACTGACGTAGTTCACGTTTAAGATGAATTAAAGCATGACACTTATGCTTATCTAGAATTTGATGTTTAGCCATTTTTAATTTTGTAATTTCAATTGTTTGTTCTCTAACCAATTCTTTTTTATCAATTTCCTTATCTTTACGTTTTTGAAATGGTTCTTCAATAAACTCGTAATATAATTCAACACCTGTGGTTGAACTATTGAAAAAGTCTTTCGATTCAGCGATTAATTCTAATACAGACAAATATCCTTCTTGAAATACAGTTTCTAATCTTTTTAGAGTCATTTGTGATGCATGATAATCATTAAAAGACATTGTTAATTTTGATACTTTTATATGATTAATATATCATTTAATTAAATCAATTTTTTATAGTCCGTTTATTTTTCATTAAATAGAAACTTATATAATGTAAGTAAAGATAAAACATAATAAAAAATCCATAGAATGGATATCCCTTTTGCACCAGATTTTTTTAATTTAGGACCATTATTAGATGATTCATTTGATAAACATTATAAAAAAATTCAATCTTTTCGTAATCAATATTTAAATATGATTCGAACATTATTGAAACATAAATCCACATTATCAATGGAAGAATTTATGACATATTTAAGTATCGAAGAAAAAATTCTTTCTTTAAGAAGAGATATTTCTAGATTAAATACATTAAAACAAAAAAAAATACATCAGGAAGAAGACATTGCAGATTTAAAAATAACATATACACTAAAATCATTTTTACCTCTGATGATAATGTATTATAATCAAATTGATGATAATAAGTTATCTCAATATATTGATGTGCTTCAACATCAAACAAAAAAAAATATTAAAAAAGATGAAGGTTTAGAAAAAGCATTTAAAGAATGGGAAAAAACTGAAGCTGAATATAAGTCATTATTAGAAATTAATAATAATATACCACTGGATTAATTTTTTGTTTCTTTTGGAGTTTTAGGAGTTTTAGGTTCTTTAGGAGTTTTAGGAGTTTTAGGAGTTTTAGGAGTTTTAGGAGTTTTAGGAGTTTTAGGTTCTTTTGGAGTTTTAGGTTCTTTTGGAGTTTTAGGTTCTTTAGGAGTTTTAGGAGTTTTAGGTTCTTTAGGAGTTTTAGGTTCTTTAGGAGTTTTAAGATTATCAGCTATGTTTGAATTAGTAAATGGGCTATCAATAATTGATGTTTCATCAATACAAATAATCTTAGGTTTACGACCTCTTTTACCAGTCCCCTTTGGTTTATCTACTTTTGATTTATTTTCTGATTTTTTCTTAGCACGACGTCTATTTTCATTAGCACGCTCAATCAATAATTGTTTTAATTTTGTAATTGGATTTGATTCATCAGTTTCATCTATCGGTAAAATTGCTGAATCTGATTTTTGATAAACGATATGGTAATTATCTTTAATAACTTTGTTAATAAATGTATAAGCTACCATCGTTTGTTCCAAAGTGCATCCACCAGTAATAATAATTGAACCTGTGCGAAAAACAGCAATCGTAACTTGACTACATTGTGGAGTAGCCCCTTTTTGTTGTTCCTTGATTACAAAACAAGGTATTTCACATTTACATACCCCATTATGGTCTTTATTTTTTGAATCAAAGAAATAGTAAGATTTAACAGCTTGATATGTAGCTTCTAAAGTTGCATAAATATTATACTTGCGTTTTAGAAGTAAATGTAGTTTTGAACGGTCGATATTAAACCCGACAGAATAATTGCTATTAATCATAACAATTTCAAAATTAGTCATTTTTATTTGGTCGGGTTTATTAATTGCTAGATTGCCAATTTCAAAGTTATTAATAACATCATCATTGTTTTCAACCCATGTTAAAACATCATCTACCATAATCATACGATAAACACTATTTTTTTCACCAGTGTTGACATATGCATATTGGTTTTTAGTAACCCATGAACTATTATCTTTAATTTCATCCCAAGAAACTGTATGAACACTAGTTTCTTTAATAATTTCAATTAATCTTTGAATAATCCATTCAGCTTCATTTTTAGACCTCACCCCGGTCATTTGAATTTTTCCATTATGAAAAACTTTAATATTAACATATCTTCCTTTATCAAAATGGAAAATTAAAGTGGCTTGGTTCTCAAATTGGCGTTTCTTTATAATCCTTTTCTTTCTTTTTTTCGACTTTGAAGGGTCTGGTTCCTTAAAATTACTATCACCCAGAGTATTAAGCTCATATTCAGTATTTTCTTCATTTACCATTAATTTTCGCAATTTGTCATTATTTTGTAATTCTTTTTTCTTAATTTGTGCTTTTTTTCCACAATATTGTCCTCGAGGAAGCAGCAAAAAATATTCAACATAAACAATCGCACCCTTTCCACTAGTTATAATTTTATCATCTTTTGGGTAAACTCTAACAAATCTAGATAAGATATCTAAATCAATATCAGTATTTAAAAGACATAAACATGTCATTGTTGAAATTTTTAATTCACTCGGTTCAGGTATTTTTTGTGCTATTAATGCAGGGTCACTTATAGACATTTAATTAATTTATGTTCGAAAATATAACAGTAACTTATTCTTAAATTGAATTTCAATTTTTCGAATTATTATAAAAATAGAAAAAAAATATTTAAAACAAACTCATTTTTTCATTTTTTGTAAAAAATAGTCTAAATCGGATGACCCCCCTAATAAAATACCATTTTTATATATAGCTGGTGTTGTTTGTTGACCCTTTAATAAATCACCCATCATTTTTTTGAAGTTTTCTTTACCATAAAATGGAGCTTCTTCAATATCAAAATAATAATATGAATATCCATTCTCCATTAAAATCCTTTGTGCTTTTTTATTATAGGGACATCTTTCTAAACCATAAACAGTCCACCCTTTATATTTAGGTTTAAAATCTTCACACGTTGTTATAAAACACATTTGTTTTTGTGCATCATTGTATAAACAGTTTAATTGTTTATTCATATTTGATGATTACGATTATGATTAGATTATTATTTATTATTTTATGATATTTTATTTACCAATAACATCCATTTTCAATTAAATTATTATTTTTTAAAATTTCATCATCGGAAGGTTTAATAAACTTACAACCATTGTCATTTATTATTTTAAGAATTGTGTCACTTTTTTCCCATCTTTTACCCATAACACCAAAAAATAATTGTAAACCACCACCAATATATATGGATGATTTATTTAATTTTTTTTTAATAAAATACGTTAACGGCATTCCATATCCACCACATGATAATAATGCTATATCAAAATCTAATTTCATTATGTCATTACACATAATTGTTAATGTTTCTATCCAGCTACTATGTAAATGATTATCAGCTAATGTATTGAAACATTTATAAAAAACAAATTCTTGATTTGGAAGAAAAATATTATTATTTTCGTCTTTAAATAATCTAAAACCATTTGATAATTGTTTTTTAAATGATTCTACAAAAGGGCTTATAATAAGGATTTTCTTACCTTCTAAACCATGTGTCCATGGTTTAATATTATTTAATATACAATAAAATGGTTCGAGAACTTGATATGTTAAAGCTGATAATTTTTTAATATTTACAAAATAATCTTCACTTTCTTTAATTATATCAATCGTTTCAAAAATTGCAATTCCATCTGATTTTTCAATTGAATTAAAATATGATAAATAATATGTTCTAATATCATTCGGATTTTTTGAATAAATACCATTATTAATGCTTAAATAAGAGGGAATTGAAAACATATTTTTAATTATTAAATTATATGCAGGCACTCCTTCGGAACCATATCTTGATATTACAAACGGTGATTCTCCATTTTGGTTTTTATTAATTAAATCAATAATAAATTGATTGCTATCTTTTAAATTCATCATTTTTCGTTATCCTTTATATGTCAAAAATACAAAATAAATATAAAAGAAACACAAAAGAGGAAAATTAATAAATTATTATACACGCATTTCTTCAAGTATATTTCTAATTGGAAGATAACAATCTTGATCCAACGCTTTTCTCAAAGTTGTATATGGAGATATTGATGATACTTTCATTTCAAATGTTCCATGTTCATTGTCAACAATAACTGTTTCGGTATCCATTTTTTCACCAAAAAGAACAAACTTTAATAATGCAGGTGAATAACCTTGAAGTAATTGAACGCCTGGATGGTCTGATGATGTTTGAATGCCAGGTGTATTAGCACGTAAATTCCAATAAATAATAGTCGGAATTCTATCATATCCAGCATTAGCCCATTTACTCATTAATTCTTGATGACATGTTTTCCATGTTTTATTAATTTTACTAGAAGAACCATAAAGATGATAATATGGATTCTTTTCAATTTCTTTATTCATTGAATCAAATTGACCATCGGTAAAGACTAAAAGATTAGGGATTTCATTTGATAGAACCTTATTTTTTACACAAAGTTCCAAAATAATATCAATCGCCGCTGCAAAATTAGTAGAATATCCCATATGACCATTTTCTACCAGTTCTACTTTCTGTAAAAGTGAATCATTATTGTTAAAGGAAAATAAACTTGGAGTCTCGGTAAAAGAAATTGCTAGATTTTTATAAGGGTCATTTGTTAATTCAGATGCCATAATGCCCAACGAAAGACCTACAAAATAAGGGGATGGATTACCATCCATCATTGAACCTGAAACATCCATCATTGGTATACATTTTCCAATACCATTGAAAGATTCCGATAATAATTGCTGACATTGTTGAATAACATCTGTTTTTCTAACTTGCCATTGCGATTCTAAAATAGTTTTTTCAACATCGGAACAAGCATTCTTTAAAGATTTTAAAATTTCATAAGGTTCTAATTGTTTACCTTTTAATTTACCAAGTTTACCTTCTTGAATGAATTCTAATAGGTTTCTACGACAGTCAACACGGTCTTTATCATTTGGAAAACGATTACCAGTTTCTTTATAATTGTGTTTTTTAGCTTCGTTTTCTTTTTCATTTAAAAAAGCTTTTGAATATTGTTTCATGGCCTTAGATGCTACTTTTTCAAACTCGATATTTGCATATTTTTTAGCACACATCAAAACTTCTGGAACATTTAATTGACTTGTTAACATTGTAACCTTTTTACGATATTTCATTAAAGTCCAGTTTACTGCTTTGGTATTCAAAAAATTTGTCGATGACATGTCAAATAATTTAAAAGCTAGATATGTTACTGCATTTACTTTTCTCGGGCCATCTGGAAAAAAGAAAAACCAATAACACTCTTTATCATAATGATTACTATGACGAGGGACCCATTTTGCTAATAGACTAATATTAGTATTACCAGACTTAAATGTATTTAAATCCTTTGTTAATTGTTTTATAATAATATTGACAATTGATGTAATTAAAGGATTAAATCTTGTATATTTATCAGCATCGAGTGTATCGATTTTACAAATAATCTCCCAGATTTCAAATAAATCTTTATAATACCCATAAATAGGTAATAATTCAATAACTTTGCAAACTAAATCCGGATATGTTTTGTAGATTTCCAATAAAAGTTGATAAGTGATTAATTTTTCACCTTCACCTCCTCTACAATTACGTTTATGAAATATTAAAACAAATAAATCAATTATGATATCACTATCTTTGGTATTATTAAATTCAGTAATGACATTATTAACCAGTTTAGCAAGATTTTCTTGTGTGATTTTTCTAACTGATTTGTTGAAAATATCAACTAAAGAGTTATTACTACTTTTATTCAATAAAGCTCCATTTTCATTTATTTCAAAATTATCTATCTCATTATTTTGAATATTAACTTGTTTTTTAAAAGCTGAAACAAAGGTGTTTGACATTTAACTAATATTTTAATTAATTTTATGAAAGATATGTTTATATTCTTTATAATTTTATTTTTTATTATCAATTGATACAGTTTCAATATCATCTACTGTTTTAGAACTTACATTTTTCATATAATGTTTAGCATTTTTAGCATTTAGTATTAAGTTCTTTGATATATTTCTGTTTCTCTTTCTTTCTTTAATGTTCCCTTTTCATCCAATGTTTTAGCATCTTTTATTGTTCCCCATGTTTCAGTTAGTCTGTAATATGCTGTACCTATTAAAACACCAATTGTAGCTGCATAAATAGCATCAACTACATCTTCACATCCTACATTAATTCTTGACCACATGGTAACCAATAATATTGCTGCTAAAAATACAAAATTAACTGGATTAAATGCATTTTTGGTATACATTTCGGTTAAAAAGAATGCCAGTGTGAATGAAACGGTTTGTGTATGAGATGATGGTAATGTAAAGAAATTACGAGCTGATTCTGCCACTGCACATGTTGGATTATCAACCGTTTGGAATATATGTCTAAAACCTAGACTTATTAATTCATTAATGACATAACCCATAAATAAAATAAATGCTCTAATATCTGTAAATAAAATACCCATTATAAGTGTACCAAAATAGAACCCTAATGGGATTAATTTTACTATTGTGTTTACAATAACTTTTGATTGAAATAGTGTAGAATCCATTATTTACTATTGTTTTATTATATAATTTAATAATTCTTTATAAATCATTGAGAAAAAAACTTAAAAATTGAATGCATATGAATAATTAAAATTAGAAAACTCATTAAAAATTATGTCTTCATCTATAAATACTTTAGAAATCAATTATATGGGAATTACTTATACTTTTAATCGTAATCCAGAAGATACCGTTGAAGATTTTCATAATATATCATGGTTAACTGCAAAACAAATGCCTAAAACAACCAAAGAATTTGAAAAATCTAGTCAATTAGCTGTTTTATGGTATTATCAACAAAAATATCAATGTGAATATTCTCATGCTTTACAAAAAAATATATCTGAATTGGATTTATTAAGTGTAGATTTATAATCCTTACATATTTGATAAAATTGAATTTTTATTTTTATTATTTTTTTCATTATATTTACAATGAAAAATATTTACATTCCAACATTAAACGTCATTGCACCAATTGCTTTAATTATAATCAGCTCAATACTATACTCAATATTTGTTTTAACATATGATAACAATATAGCAATAAATAATATTACAAACGGAACTAATACTACAAATAATATCAGTGAAATGACAGTTTGTAACAAAATTAGTGCAATATATTCGTTAGCGTTTTTTGGTAATTTAATGATTTTGTATGGTATTTTTACTAAATATATATCATGCATTAAAGAGTCATCAAACGCAATCTTAATTTTATATGTTTCATTCATATTTTACTTAATGACAATTATCATTATCTTTGGTTTTGTTGAAATAAATGATTGTTTAAATTTTTACAAAGTTAATATAAATATTAAAACTTATAAATTAGTTGCAATTCAATATATCACTTGCTCACTTTTACTCGGATTTTTAGCAATCGATTATACAATTTATTTCATTCGAAAAATGAAAAATAATCTTCAGGAACCTTATCAAAATAATGATATCGATAATTTTTGAAAAGGATTATTATCTTTTTTAAAATTAAAAACAGATAAAATCATTTAGTAAAATGGTAATTGATTCTATGTATGCAGGTATTTTATTATTTCTATTATTTTTTACAATATTATTCGTTGGGATGATTATGACCAATGTTTATTATTCGACATCTAGTCAAAACTCAACTATCACATATAAAAAGCAATAATATAATATGAAAAATGAATATGAAAAATAATAAAATCCATAAAATAAAACGTAAAAATAATGTCTTTGAGAGAAAGTAAAATGAATCTCTATTTAATTTTTTTATTAATTGGGACCATTCTGGTTCTATTCGTATATTTTAGAATAGACCAAGATATTGAAAAGTTTCAAGATATTAATGGAAGTGAAAAATTTACTGTAATTTATCCTGAATTATCTGAAATTAAATCAAAAATAGCATCTAAACAATATTTTAGCTTTTTTAAATTGCTAGATTGTCAAACTAGAGGATTTAATTTTGATTATAATAGTTTTAAAGAATCTTATGATTCTAGATTAATTGATTTTGAAGAAGAAGATAAAATAAATTTTAACAAATTTTATTCTGATGTTATAGAATCAATACCTTTAAAAAAAAGACATGTATTATTAAGCCCTCAATTAAAGATTGCAAAAAGTAATATGCTAGAAAATGGCTATCCTCATACTCATAATGACATTATTGTATTTGACAAAGCTTATTATAATCAATTAAAGAATTATCAAGATTTATCAACAGTGAAATATAATGCCAAAGTTTTAATACATGAAATTGTTCATATTAAACAACGTGATGACCCGACATTTTATGACAAATTATATAAAGATTGGGGCTTTCACTCTATGAGCTATCAATATTTAGAAAAAAATATTCCAAGTAATATTGTATCTAGAATAAGAGTTAACCCAGATGAATTGCCTCATTATCGCTTTTGGGTTTGGAAAAATAAAATAATACCATTGGTAATTTATTCATCATTCGAAGTTACTCAAATAAATCAAATTGAATTTATTGGATGTGAATGGAATGGAAAAGAGAAAATAACAAATTATTCTTATTTAGAAGATTATGATGATTTTATTGATTTCTTCGGTATTACCAATAATCATTATCATCCAAATGAGATTTTAGCAGAATATCAAAGTATTTATTATACGGAGTTACAAGGCGAAAAAGTTGACGAAGATATTATAAATTCAGAAGGATATAAAATATATAAAAAATTTATTACGAAACTTGAAACAGAGATTTAGCTTTTCTCTTTAGATTCTTCAATCGATTTTTGACCATCATCAATTTTTTCAGAGTCAGAGTAGTTGTCAGATTTATCAATAATTTTAGTATCCTTATCCATCTTTCTAGGTAATTTATTTTTGTTCTGTTTTATAGATGTTTTAATTCAATTTTTATACTCATATAATTTTCTATTTTAGATATTTTTTGTTTTTTATAAATAAATTAGGAAGTATTAAATTATGTCTTCAGATAAATATGTTGTTTATGGTTGGAAAGAAAATAATCCAGAATTAATGATTGATGATGACTGGATTATATCAAAAAAAATTAAAATATTCTATACAAAAAATTACTATAATATCAATGTTCCATTATATGGAAACAAACTTCCATTAAATCCTGAAAATAATGAATATGATATATCAAATAAAATTATTGATGTGGTTAGAAAAGCCTATAAAGAATTTATATCTTTTTGTCAACAATATGAATTAGATGAACCATTTCTAGGTATACATGTAGCCTCGGACTTTAATTATAAAAATAAAGAAATGGTGAATTCGTATACACCTATCATTTTAGAAAAAAATTATTGAACACATTATCGCTTTTGTTTTTAGTAAATTTTATTAATTATTTATTAATAAAAATTGATTTATTTTTTTATTATAATCAACATAAAAATACTCGTCTACAATGGAACATACATTAAATTCTGAAAATCCTGCTAAGAAATTTACTTATTGGTTTCCTTTAGAAGGGGATGAAGATTATGGAGTTCATAATTTAACTCTGATTGATTGCATCATGTCAGTGCAAATTCTTGGTGTTAATAAAGAAGATGATATACCGGATGCACTAGAACGTGTACGTATTGCTATGCTCTCGAAAGAAACTCCAAATGAACAACTTGATGCCAGTGCTGGTCTTCCATGCACATTTAACTATGAAACTGGACAATATGTCATTACATCAAACTCTGAATTGGTTCTTAAACATCAGTTGAAAATTCTTAATCAAGAAATTAAACTCATTTCATCAGAAGACCTGGCGGCTTTGCTCAAGAAACGGTGTGGTGAATCAACCAGCCAGTAACGCAAATAAACTCTAAAATTGTTTTGATTTTTCTTTTTAGCTCATTTTAAGTTATTATACATTTTAAAATTGAAAAATCTAAATAAATTATATTGATATTAAATTTCAAGCATGCAGTCTTCACACTCTGTGTCAATGGAACTCTCACGCCTTAAACTCTCCGTTTCTTATGTTCAAGAAATCGGGGGGGGCAGTTGCGACATGACCGATTGTCTTGATGGCATCAACAACACGAAACTGTCGCACCACCTATCTATCATCAAGCGATACATGCAGGGTCTGGGTGAAGAGCCCAACAAAGACTCGTACGTAGAGTACTGCTCCAAGCTGATTACTCTCACCCTGCACGTTTACGCTACTCGCTTCCGCCCCGATGAGCATGTCCTTAACAAGGACCTACGTGATCTGAAAACGGGGTGCCACGTTCTGGCAGAAGGTCTACTAGCGTATATCGCTAGTGCGTAAGTTCATTCTTATGGGACTTTCAAATAACCATTTTTCTTTTTTTTTAAAATTTCCGTTATTTATTATTTTCTAACAATAACAATAATAATATAGTATCAAATGACTATTAATATGATTTATTTTGGTGCTCATACAAGTATTGCTAAAGGAGTATTAAATGGATTAAAATATATAAGTGACATTGGTGGTAATGTTAGTCAAATATTTCTTGGTAATCGTCTTTCTTCACAATTAAAATCCAAAACAAAACTAACTGAAAATGAGAAGCTAGAAATAAGGGAGTATCTAAAAGACAATGACCATAAACTTTTTGTTCATGCAGCATATGTTTTGAATTTAGCAAGTAAACCTCCTACCAGTGCAGCTATTAAATATCAATTAGATAGTTTAATATATGACCTAGAATTAGGTGACGAAATAGGTTCATCTGGTTTAGTCATACATCTCGGTAATCAAATGAAACTAGATAAAGAAGAATCTTATCAAAATATGGTTGCTTGTGTTATGAAAGTTATTGATGTTAGCAAAGGTAACGGAAGAATTTTATTAGAAACATCGGCTGGTGCTGGAACACAAATTGGTGTTGGATTAGTTGATTTTGCTAAATTATGGAGTATGTTTCCTAAAGAATACTATTCTAGATTAGGTATTTGTGTAGATACAGCTCATATTTTTAGTGCTGGAATACCAATCAATAAACCTGAAGGGGTCAAACAATATTTTGAGGATTTTGATAAAAAAATAGGATTAAAACATTTGAAACTAGTACATTTAAATGATTCAAAAGCTGTTTTGAATGCTAGAGTTGACCGTCATGAAAACCTAGAACAAGGGTATATCTTTAATTCAGAAAAAGATGGTAGTTCTAAAGCTCTCCAAACTATTTTAGTTTTTTTAGTTAAACATAAAATTCCAGCACTGTTAGAAACACCTGGTGATGGTTCAGTCAATGACAATGAATCAGGTTCTTATCAATACCAATTACAAATGATTAAAGATTTAGTTAATGAATATCGTAAACTTCCGAATCCTAGTATTAATATAGCTAGTAAATATGTTAATAAATTTTCACGTAAATTATCAAAAAATCAATCATCTAGATTGATCAATATACTAAAAAAATCATTAAAAATAAAATCCATGTCACAAAAAGGTGGAAAAAGTGCTGCTGCTGATTTAGAACCTAACAAATCTATTATTAAGGCTTTAATGGATATAGGAAATTTATTAAAAGTTAAAAAAGATATATTTAGAAGTCGAGCTTTGCAAACTGCATCTATTATTTTACGTGAATATAATGAAAAAATTACTTCAGCTGAACAACTTAAAGGGATACCTAGAATTGGTCAAGGGATTAGAGACAAAGTTGATGAATATTTAAAAACAGGAAAAATACAGGAATTAGAAGATTTAAAGAAAAAATCCGTAAGTTTTAAAAGTAAAAAAACTAAGACTAAAGATGAACTAGAATCTATTCTAGGTATAGGTCCATCGGAAGCAACTAAATTAATAAAACTAGGTGTTAAATCAGTCGATGATTTAGCAGATAAAGTTGAAAAAGGAGAGATTGAATTAAATCACCAACAATTGGTTGGATTAAAATATTATAAAGATTTAGATATTGATATACCTAGAAAAGATGCACATCAAATTGTTTTAGCTATTGAAAAGAAAATTAAAGAAAATAAGGAAAATGAAGGGTGGAAAGATTTGGAAATTATTCATGCTGGTTCTTATCCATCAGGTAAAAAAGCTTCTAAAGATATTGATATTTTGTTATTTGACCCTAAAATTAAAACTAGATTAGAATTACAGAAGTCAACACTTTTAATTGACATATGCAATTATCTAGAAAAAGAAAAATTAATATTAGAAACTTTAAGTTTAGGAACTACTAAATTTCTAGGTATAGTTCCACCCTCCAAAAAATCAAATTATGCAAAACATTTAGATATTCGTTTAATACCTACTGAAAGTAGAATTCCAGCATACTTCTTTTATACAAGTGGTGGAAAGTTTAATCAAATGATTCGGCAAGTTGCTAAAGATAAAGGGTTTATGCTTAGTGAATTTGAATTAAAAGATAAAACTGGAAAGATTGTAAAGGTTGATTCGGAAGAAGATATTTTTAAAGCATTAGGGCTCAAATTTATACCCATGAGTGACAGAAGAGAATTATAGATTTTTGTAACTTGGTTTTTATTTTAAACATTTTCTATTAACCATGAAGCACTTATTTGAGTTATTGTTGGTGTTGAAGATATACGATACCAAACAGCTAATTGACCTTCTGTTATTTGAACCGAACCATATGTAAGAGACATAAATCCTGTTGTTGAAATTTGCCAAAGTCTATATACTGGATTGTAAGTTGTTGATTTTTTTTCATATACCACTAAAATAACATCTGCCACCGACTGACTGTAATAATTAGTTATACTAGTTAAAGTGGCTTTTTTCTCTTTTGGACATATGAATATAGGATTATTGTAATTGGTGCTTGAAATAAATCCATAATGAATAGATGATGTCAATAGATTACCAGTAGTTGATTTAATATATATTGCTGATATTCCTGATCCATAATTACCAGACATTAATTTGATTTCATTAATTGAAATATATGATTTATTTGTTGAAACAGCACTTGCACCTGCAATAATCAATGTTTCATTTATTTCATTATAATTAACATCTAATCCGGTTATTTTCACATTTCTACCGGCTAATCCAGCATCTGCAATAAGACCAAATTGTTGACCTGTTATAGCTGGCGAAAAAGATGCTAATGTATAATCTGTTACCCCAGTTGCCGGAGTTAATAAGATTTTACTTCCTGTAGTTGTTGTTCCAGCAATTTGGTTATATACAAATTTATCATTAAAAATACTACTAGAAACAATGGTATTTAATTTAGTGTTTAAACCTGTTAAGTCGGCATGTAAAGTTAAACCAATGCTCTGATTATTTATATCCATTAAAGTAATAGAAGTATTGATACCTGTTAAAGCTTTATGTAAGGTTAATCCAGTGCTTTGGTTGTTAATATCCATTAAAGTAATAGAAGTATTGATACCTGTTAAAGCTTTATGTAAGGTTAATCCTGTGCTCTGATTATTTATATCCATCAATGTAACAGTTGTATTAAGAGTTGTTAAATCTTTATGTAATGTTAATCCAGTATTTTGATTATTAATATCCATTAAAGTAATAGTATTATTAAGAGTTGTTAAATCTTTATGTAAGGTTAATCCTGTATTTTGATTATTAATGTCTAGCAATGTAACAGTTGTATTAAGAGTTGTTAAATCTTTATGTAAGGTTAATCCTGTATTTTGATTATTAATGTCTAGCAATGTAACAGTTGTATTAAGAGTTGTTAAATCTTTATGTAATGTTAATCCAGTATTTTGACTATTGATATCAATTAAAGTAATAGTAGTATTAAGAGTTGTTAAATCATTATGTAATGTTAATCCTGTATTTTGACTATTAATGTCAAATAAAGTAACAATTGTATTAAGAGTTGTTAAATCTTTATGTAATGTTAATCCTGTGTTTTGGTTATTAATATCAAGCAATGCAATTTTATTGTTTAAATCTACTAAATCATTATGTAAAGTTAAATCAGCTGCAGATGTTACTCCAATAGTTTGACTAATTGTTTTAACATCTGACGAAATTGTAAGTATTATTTGACTAAGACTTTTAAAAATATCGTTTAAGTTATAAAATCTGTCTGTCATAGTTAATATTTTTATTGTTTTATTTTGAGATTTTATATTTTATAAACTAACCAACTAAATAAAAAATATATCTATAAATTAAAAAGACGGTAAATTAAGAACAAACCGAGAAATAAGATGTTATTAGAAAAGTGGATTAAATTATTTTTATTATTAGTAATTTTTGCATTACTTCTTTTTTGTTCAACATTAAAAACACCGAAAACGTCAATTAGTATTGAATCAACCAAAGATTTAATTGAAGAAGTTAAGCAAGATAACAAAAAAGATATTAAAGTTATAGGTAAATCACAACAATCATGTAATACATGTGAAAAGGGCACTTGTTCCGGATTAGGTTCAAATTCTGGTCCTAAATCATGTTCTGAAGGAGGTAAGTCATGTAATGCTTTATTACCAGTTATGGACCCTATGTATAATATGCGTGAAATTTGCAAACAAAGTATTCTCCTAGAAGACCATTTATTTCAAAAAGAAAAACGCTGTCATGATTGTATATGTAAACATTTCTTAACAATTGAAGCATTAGCGGAGGAAGCTATTACATTAGATAAAGAACAAAAACATCCTGAAATAAATGCTCTTCCTACTAAAGTTAGAACAATTACCAAGAAATATATTGATAATCATACAAATGAAAATCAACCACCGTTAACAGCTCAACAATTAAGAGAAATTAGAAAAGATTTAATGCAAAAATGTTTTAAATATTTTTAATTAGAATTTGTTATTTAGTCTTTATTTTTAGTTATTTTTAGTTAATTTTACATCTTTAAAATTAACAAAAATTGAATTTTAATCATTAATTATTAAAATTACAATTAAAACCTTGAATTTGAAATGACTTTAGAGTTAATATACAAACATAAAACTCTAGTTGACCAAGTTTTAGCTAAAACAGAGGTTAAAAACCCCCATTTCATGAATCCTCACATCAACATTAAAGAATACTTTCTGGTTCAACAAGCTAAGCAGTTGGACTCAGAGACTGAAACTGAACTATGGTTCTGGATTTCAAGACATCCTAGTAATTTTGCGATTCAATTGATGAAACAAAATATCCAAAAAATCAATCATCATGGATTGGTTGGTAATCAAAATCCAGCGATTGAAGACTTATTGGAAAAGACGATGCATAAATTTAAACCAAGTGATTGGTTGTATTTGTGCAACAGTCATAATCCAGCAGTGATGTCTTTTTTACAAAAACATTTGAAGAAAATCAGTTGGTCTGAATTATCTGCAAATCAATATGAAGGAGCAATCAAAATTTTGGAAAATAATTTAGACAAAGTCGTTTGGTGGATTGTTAGTGCAAACCCTTCAGCTATTCAGATGATTGAAAACAACATGGATAAAGTTGATTGGCATTCTTTGTGTAAAAACCCCAATGCAATTCATTTAATTGAACGAAATATGGATAAATTGAATGATAATTTATTTGAAGCTTTGTCAAGCAATCCTAATGCAATCCATATTTTGGAAAATCACTTGGATAAGATTTCACGGTTTTGGTTGTCTCGAAACCCTAATGCTATTAAGATTTTTGAAAATCATCCTCACTTGATTGATTTTTATGAACTGATTCGCAATCCAAATGCGATTTCATTATTAGAAACAAACATGAGTCAATTAGATGTTCATCATGTGGAAGAGCTGGTCTATAATCCGAATGGTATTGAATTATTTCAAAGATTCTTTGAAAATGGCACTATTCCAGAAGATGATTATGATTATCTTTTGACACACCGATTGCAACAAAACAAATCTTTATTTGATTTGGACTATCAAGCGATGAGCAAAGCACGTGTTAAAATCATTCATTACGAACTCATTTCAAAAGCTCTTCATCCGACTCGAGTTGAGCAATGGTTAGTAGATTATTTGGACCAGGGAGGAAAGATTGAAGACTTTGATTATGTTTAATAACATACTTTTTTATATATTTTTTTCTTAATGTTTGATAAATTATAATAATTATTAACAATAATTAACAAATGCACAGATCTAGAAAATTAACAAAAAAGAATCAGTCTACAAAAATAAATAAATCTAAAAATAATAGACAAAAAAATAGTAAAAAATATAAAAGTAAATCAAAAAAATCATTAATGTGTGGTGGTGTCAAAGGTTCGTTAGATTCACGATATATGACTATTCCAAATAGTGGTTTTGTTGAAGAAGAAAGAACAGAAAAATATAACCAATGCTTTTGGATTTCTATTAGAGATTATTTGAATAATTATAGAGGGTTAAATGTAACTGTTGGTCAAATAAAAAGATTACTTAGCTTACCTCCAACAACAGATAGACAACAAATGGATTATTGGGAGACACCAATGTATAAACAAGCAGTTGATTCGTTAGCTACATTATTTGATTTACGAATTGAATTTTATTATATGAAATCAAAAAAACCAGTTATGTTTGATGTTGGCAGACCAGATATTCCTGTTCCTCAAACAATTGTAAATGATAAAGGGACCGATATTGTTCCAATCGCATTTACCGGAGGTCATTATGAATTAATTGTTTCTGGACCAAATATTGAACCTTTAGTTATAAAACCATCAAATGATGGAATGGGGATTTTAGAAGAGTATAGAATCATTGGTATACAACCATCACAATCACGACCAATAGCACGAGAATATGAAAAAAAATATTTACAAGACAACACATATGTTCCATTTTCTCAATTAACACCAAAAAAACAAGCTGAGGAAACAATTAAAGAAAATGAAATGTTAATAACTTTTTATGAGTCAGAAATGAAAAAGCAACAAAAATTACTTGATGTCGTTGAGGAAGGCATCGCAGGATTACCACAATCTTCCCTATCTAGTAATAATAAAAGAGATTCAGGCTTACTATATCAAAATCAAAAAAAGATTCACCAAGAAAATTTAAAAGCAATACAATCAAACATAGATAAACTGAGGGATGAGTTGCAAACGATGAAAGATTTTATTAGACAATAAATTTTTTTTTTTGTTTAGATTATCATATCAGAATTATTATATTTCTGTAAAATGGTTGAAATTATATTAGGTAAATCATATTTTTTACAATTTATACCAGCATTATAATTGTTTTTAAAATCAGTATTAAAATCATATATTTGTTTTGAGTAATATATATGAAATTGATAATCTATTTCTTCTTTATCAATTTTAACATTTGTTGGTGGTTCTTCTGTTACTCTCATATTGGAGGTTAATTTTTCATCTAGAAAAATATAGGAATCAAAAGTTATAAGCATCATTGTTTTAGTATAGATTTCATGATTTAAAAATTCGACAAAATATTGAAAGTTAGATGACATAAATTGTTTTTTTAATTTTGTAATAATGTCACTCATATTTGAACGATAGATATAATGAAACCAATCTTCATTCAGTGAAGAAATAGATAATGTCACCAATTTACGATAATCAGTTAATCGAACTTTATTTTCCCAGATATAAATATCACGAAACCATTCAATCCATGTTTTAATATAATTTACAATTACCCCTTTTAAGAATTGGATACGATGATGATTGTTAATAGATAAATCGTCATCACTTTGCTTGTTAATTAAGCTTTTAAATTCTTCCATATAAAATTCAATCATTGATTGATTATTAACTAATTCGTATTCATTAGGACTAGTATTTTTAATAAAACGATTATATTCGACATTGTATTTTATATTTGCCATACAATTTGATGGAGGAATACTAAATTTTGATGCTGGTAAATGACAATTATAAGGAAATTCAATACTAGTAAAATTCCATAAAAATACAATTCCAGGTGATGTAGCTAAAAAGTGAACAATCTTATTGATTGTTGGGGGTTTAATCTCTAATGTTAAATATTTATAACCAACTTTTCCCTTATAAGAATCTTTTAGTTTAGGAATAAAATGCGGATAATACCATTTGTTTTCTTCAATATCTTCCATCGTCACCCCTGTGGGATTCATTTCTTCAACATCTGATGTATTAGTTAAAAATTGCAATGGTTCTTTTTTTGTTTTGTAATAAGGTTCAAATGAAATAATCAATGGAGCCAGATTATCATCTTTAATATATTCACAAATAATTGAGGGTGTTTGATGTATTTGACTAATACCTGGATAAGCCCCAATTAAAATAAATATTAATGGAAATTTCCTGCTGTCAATTATTTCAGTAATTTTACAATTCAAATCTTTAATAATTTCATCAATAAAATCGTATCCAGCCATTTTATAATTTCTAATTATCGTAAATAATCTTTTGTAGTTTAATTCAATTTTATATCAATATTTAATATTATGTATAATTGAGCAGAAATATACAAAAATAAAACAAAAATAAAATGTATAAGTTATTCCATTCTACTAGTAAAATGTTTTAAAGCTAGTTTTATGTTTTTAAAAGTATAATTGATGGTTGCTCTTTTTTTAACTTTCATTCCATTTTGATTAATGATAATATCTATATATTTATTTTGAGCATTAAATTCACCTGGATTAATAAAAATAGTTTGCCATCCTAGAGCATGACCTACAATTAAATTTCTCAAAGAATCTTCGAAAAAATAACAAGTATCATTTGGGGTTATTGAACACCATTTAATTATTTTCATAAATGCAACTGGTGATGGTTTTAAAACCCCTAATAAATTTCTATCAACAATTAAATCAAAAGAAGATACTAGTCCTAGTTTATATAGAACTAGATTAGTATGTTGGTGGCTGGCATTGGTAAATAATATTTTACGACCTTTTAATTTTTTTATTAATGCAATTAATTCATTGTCCTGTCTTAACATATTATAACTAAAATTACCATTTGAGTCATATAATGTATCATCCATATCAAAAATCCAATATATCATTATGAATTTATGTTTATATTTTGTGTTTTATGTTTTATTAGATACTTCTTATTTATACGAAAAGATATTATTTGGTTTTGATTTAGCTTTATATTAAGAAATCAAAACTAATTTCGAAAACTCTAGGTCCACATCTTAAAGGTAGTCGAAGTTCTTTTAATTTAGTATTAATTGTAATATCAACATTCGTATATTTACGAGATTCAAAGTCCATATGTGCAGCTTGACTAGGTAAATAAACTTTGTATTCACAATTAAATCCTAGGCTATGAAAATATTCTTTGACTTTCGCAAAATCCTTTTCTGTTCTAGCATTTAAATCAACCTTCCCTTCTTCATTTCCATATAAAATCTTCATTCCTTCTGTAAAAATCATTAAAAGCATTTCAAATACTTCTCTCATATCCATTTCTTCATCGACTGTAAAAGCCACAGATTTAGGAACACCTGGAGGCTTTTTAAAAATTTTTTGAGCAATTTGTTGAGCTGATGACATTTTGTATTTTATTTTATTTTATCATTAAATTTCTTTTATATTTGTTTTTTACAATAAAATTGAACAATATAAAAATATACTTTTTAGCTATTACAACATGTTTTACATTTATGTATTGCTGCTAGTAAACAATAATGTTTTAATTATTTCCTCAGATGTTTCACTCAATAAAATAGTAAATTTACCAGAATTTATTGAAATTAAAGAAATTGTCAAAAATGAAGATAAAGAATATATTAAAGCTAAATTTAATACTATCATTATTGAATATAAATCAAATGGAAAAGAAAAGGGATTTGAAGTAATTGATAATCTAGAATTGGAAGAATCCATTAGTGATGAAACTATAATTAAAGCTTTATATTCAGATGATATTTCAAGTTTAGAAAAAGAGATTGAATATTTACTGGATATTCGTCAAAGAATGCTAAAGTTGGAAAACTTAATAAAATCAACGGCTATTAAATTAGATGATCTATTAGATGGTTCTGGTTATTCAATTGCCAAATTTCAAACTGAAAAAGCAAAACTAGTTCAATATGCAAAAAATGGTTTAGAATTATACCAAAAACATGAATGGGTCATGGCATATCGTCGTGGTAAATATCATTTATTAGATGATAAAATTATTCAAAAATTTAGAGAACATGAACAAGATACCGATAATTTTAATATTGTTAAAAGAGATATTACACAAATTGAATCTAGAATAAGTCAATTATATAGTATTTATTTACAGAATAACAAACTATCAAATAATTTTTATGAACCAGATATTATTTTACAAGCTTATACTGTAAAACATTATAATAATAATCTTAAAAAACAACTGAAAGAACTAGAAAATAGTGTAGGTTCTAGTAACACAATTATGGCAAAATTAACTTTTGCATACAGTAAAATTCTTGAACTATAATAAATTCAAAAATTATTTACACATATAATTATTTTTTCTATATGTATTATAAAAATCAATCTAAAAAATGGCTCAATTATCAAAAACAAAAAGTATGAAAGGTGGAAGCAAAAAAATAATGAAAGGTGGTCGTTGTTGTAAATGCTATGGGGGGCGTGGTAGTTATGGTTCATCGTGCTACGATAATCCAGATAATTGTTGTAAGAAAACATCAAAAAAAAATAAAAAATCCAAATCTAAATCTAAATCCAAAAAGTAAATATTATCAAACATAGTGGTCATATACTTTTACCATTTGACAATTACGATTACCTCTTTGGTCTGGATTACATACTAATTCATATCTAGGTTCTGGAACTCTATGTGCTTTACCTTCTGTTGTCATTCTCATTGGTCTTACCATAGTAACTCTTTTACATATATCATTGTAAGACTTATTACGCCAATATGTTCCTGGAAAACAAACTAATGGGTCAACTAGTCTAGTTTCTTTAATTGGTTCAAAAGGACCATATCTATATGAATATTCGCTTGTGAATGTTTCATTTTTGTAATACATAAAAACTGAAGCGAGTAAAACTATGAAAAACAAAATTGTAACTATTTCAAAATTATGCATTTGATTTTTTGTTTGTATTTTATATTACATTAAGAAAAATAAAGAAAAAAGATAAAAATCAATAGTTTGGTTTAATGATTGGTAAAAATCTTACCAATACCAATTTTATGTTTTTTATTGTCACGAATGACTTTAATATCATGAGTTTCTTCTTTCATGTTATTTAATTTATTAAACCGGTCAATCATTTGATTGTCAAGAAAGTTTAAAATTTGGTATTGAATCTCATTAAAAATATTATTTTTATAACTTATAAATGTTATATCATTATCACAATTGTTTATATTATCAAACATTTTTGCTATTTTTTCAGGGAGTTTAAAAGAAATTAATTCATTATTGTTGACTAATAACGAAATATTATTAGTTTGATTATCATATATAAAAGGTTGATAAACCTCATCAATAAATTTTAACATTAACACTGAAATGAGAAGTGCGAATTTATCATCTAGTGTTCCAGGAACTATTTGAGGGTTATTTAAAGGACAGATTTCAGAAAGATATGGTTGGTTATAAAACATTTTAGGGTCGTAAAAACATTTAATAGAACAACCATTTTTAATAATATAATCAATAAATTCCATTTTTAGCTTTTTAAGACTAGTGGTTGTTATACTTTAAATATAATAAAGTATCCTTATATTATTGTTTCAATGATAATCAATTTTTTCACGGTTAAAAAAATTTAATCAGAATATTTAGTTATTTTATAAAAAGAAGACTTGAGTGTATCTAGAATATGATAGTTTTATAATTTTCTTTTTGTTAATACTTTTTCCAAAAAAAGTATATTCTAGTTACATGTTTATCCTTTTAACTTAAAAATAAAAAAGTGGACTCTAGTTTATCTAGAATTGATAATTTATAAACTTTAATTTTAAATAATAGTATTTTAGAAAAACCATATTCTAGTTATATGATTATCATTTTATAAAAATAGCTAAAATAAACAATATTATTACTACTTTCATCAATTTCCATCTATTTTTTTATTTCACCTAATGCTTATAGTATCATTTTATGTATAAAATCCAGTTTCTAACATTTCAGTAGCATCCATTGTGGTGGTGGTTAATAAAAGGATAAAACAAAGATTAGATTAGTCATGTATGTATTCGAAATCTAACCTCGAAAACATTACATTGGATTATCTATGAATTGTTCAACTATTTAGATTCTAGATACTTAACTAGTATTAACTAAATATGCTTCGCAAAAAAAGTTGAGATTAGTTAGACATCTAGAATATGAAATAAAAAAATAAAACAATAATTAATTATAATTTAGTTTTGGTAACACTTTTGTTAAAAGTGTGTTTTGGTAACACTTTTGTTAAAAGTGTGTTTTGGTAACACTTTTGTTAAAAGTGTGTGTTATTGGTTAGGCACAAACCATGGATGAAATGGTAAACGTTTACCCATACGATTTTTAGTTGTATTAGCTTTATCGGATGATGAAGTTGGAGCAGGTGAAGGATTACATTTTCTAGTGCATTTACATAAACATTGATATCTATCATCTTCCATTTTATAACCATCATCATAAAAAGCTCTCTTCGTTTTTCGTTTATCTAAAGGGCAATTAAAACCATCACAACCAGCATATAAATTAGCACTACTATCATTATCATTTGGACATACTGAAGAATATTGAGAATTATCCGACCCATCCATATTTGACCAGTTTTCAATTGTAGGTGTTGGAGTTGGATTATTTGATTGTTTGTAACAACTTAAAAGAAAAATTGCAATCGCAATTAATAATATTAAAAATAAACCTAAAATATAGGTAATACACATAGTTTAGTTTTTATTTCTTTCTTTCTAAATAAGATAAATATTTTTTTAATCTGATATAATCGGTTAAATGACAGAACCGATAAGTTGTATTGATATTTTACTTGAAAAAGAACAGAATAATACCCAAAAAAAATATTATAAAACTTTAGATAAAATATTTGACAACATAGAAGAAATAGTTATTTCAGTTAATCAACATAATGAAATTATTAATCTAAATCTAGCTGCTGAAAAAATATTAGATATAAATAAATCATCTATTCTAGGTGTTAACATTCAAAAATTAATTTTTGATTTAAAATTAGAAAATTATAAAATCATACAAGAAGATGATATTACAATCTACATTATTAAAAAAAACATAGACCATAATCTAGAATCATCACAAAATGATGTAATAGATAAAGAATGCTTTTTATTCAATGTTAGTCATGAAATTAGAACACCACTTAATGGAATAATAGGTATTACTCAGATACTCAAAAATAAATTAGATTCTAATTTACAAGAATATATTGATATTATATCAACATGTGGATATCAATTAATGGATATATTAAATGATATTCTAGATTATGCTAAAATAAGTTCTGGAAATGTAATTATGAATATGTCTAAGTTTAATCTTTCTGATTGTATTGAAGAAATACATGATATTATTATTGCTAAAGCTAATATTAATAAACCACACATTGATATTAGCTATTTAATTGACCCAAACATTCCACAAGAAATATATACAGATAGAAAAAGATTAAAACAAATATTATTGAATTTATTATCAAACAGTATAAAATTTACCCAATCTGGTTTTATTAAAACTAATATAGAATTAATAAAAAAAAATAATCAAAAAATTTATATCAGTTTTCAAGTTACAGATTCAGGGATAGGAATACCACAAAATTATATAGATAAAATATTTAAACCTTATATTCAAGTCAATAATACGGTAACAGAACAACAAGGAACTGGATTAGGTCTATCAATTTCTCAACAATTAGCTAGATTATTAAATGGTGATATTACTGTAGAATCTAAACTAGGTGAAGGTTCAACTTTTACTTTAAATATTCAAACTAATAATATTAATGACAAAACTATTAATGGCAATATTTATACCGAAAATCTAGAGGAAAACAATAATGATTTTTGGCGCGATGATAGTTCAGAAGAAGAAATTTTTTATGACACAACTAGTATTAAAAGGCATAGTGAATCATCTCTGTATGAAGACATCCATAATAATCAATCAATACTATCTTTTAATGATTATTTATGTTTAGTAATTGAAGAAAGCACAAATAATAGAATGATGTTATATCAACTTTTAACAAATCTTGGTATCAAAACATTAACCGTATCATCAGAACAAGAAGCTTTTTTAATGCTAAAATCATATAATTTTGATATAATATTTTTAGATATTTGTATTCCAAAAAAAGATGGCATGCTAATATACCAAGAATTAAGAAAAATAGTTAAAACACCAATTATAGCTACTTCTTCGATTGATTATGCAATTAATCAAATAACACAATCCCTTTATGATGATATTTTATTAAAACCAGTAAAAAAATCTTCATTAAAGAAAATTCTTAAAAAAAATCTAAACATTGAAAAAAAAATATAGATATTTTTTATTTATGATTATAATCAGGAACACCTTTAACAAATTTAATGATATATCTATTGTCAGCTGGATATCTATTTGCACCATCATTTAACCAATAAACATTTGGCATTGGTAAATAATTGTTACTAGAACGATTAGTTCCACAATAATGTTCTAGGGCTCCAGGAGGAGGATTCGCTGAACGTAAATTATTATGAATATAATAAGTTCCAGTTGGTGGAACCTTTATGGCTTCATAACCACTTCCTGGTTTTGGCTCGGGTCCTGAAAAAAGACCACCATTTCTAGGCATAGCTACTTCTGGAATACTTTCATGTGGATTATTCCATCTTAATTCGGGAGGAACTTCAGAAACCACATCAACTGGATAATCTTTATTTTGTTGTGATGAATTGTATGGAGCAGCACAATGACTATTAAGATTCTTGTAACTCATTTCTATTTTACTGTTTATATTTAATAACTTATCTTTATTATCTATTAGATTTTTTTTTAGAAATTTATATTTTATCTTAAAAAATTGAAATAAAACTAATTACTATTATTATAATATTAAACAGTAATTATGCCACCTCGAGGACGAAAACCTAAATTAAATGTCATAATTGATAATAATCTTAAAAATGAAGTCACTAATAAAGGAATTACTATTGATAACTTTAATAAAATTCATGACACCTTAATTAACTTTAAAAAAAGACATCATCATAAATTTGATATTAAAAAAGAAGATAAAATATCTGTTGTTGTTCCTTCATCTATTTATGATGATATAAAATTTGTATTAAGTATCTCTATTGGTGAAAATAACTGGAAAATTAATCCTTTTGATAATTACCATCATAGTCTATCTAGAATATTACCTAAATTTAATGTTCTAGATATAGACACATCACTCATCAATTTTGACAAACAATTTAAGGATTTAATAGAATTAATCGATATTCTTAAAATCTATAACTATTGCTTTAATTGTGGTGATATGTTAGATATTTCTTGTGATAAATTTATGTCATGTGATAAAACAGAATGTATTAATATCTGTAATTCTCATTTATTGGATGACTATGTCACTAGTGAATTTCAAAAAAATAAAAACTCACCCAATTTATCAGTCCTAGAATTTATTATTAAAACAGGTTATTGGTCTAGCTCATCATCACGTAGAGAGATTATTTATGACCCCAAACCTATTTATTTGGAAAAACTAGCAGTACATCAGAAAAAAACCATTTGGGAACTTTTAGATAAATTTCAACACGAATATTCTTTAATTAAAATTATGAAAGTATTGACTAGTTATGAAACCGATTTAGATTTATTTAATCAAATTGGTGAAGTTGGTTATGCTTTTATCAAATTTACATTAAAATCAAATAATACCATCATCTTCAATGGTAATCTTATTAATTCATCAGACATTACAAGCGTGCTAAATGGTGGTAATTATAGTCAAGAAATGGTTGAAACTTTTATTGATAAATTAGGTGATAAATGCATTAATTTAACACAGTTTACTGTTCAACATCCACAACAATTGGAAACAAAATTTAAAAAAACCAAAGATACATGTTATTTATATCATGGTAGTAAGCAAGAAAATTGGTATTCTATTATGCGTAATGGACTTAAAATTGGTTCTGCTAATAAATTACAAGTTAATGGTGCTGTTCATGGTAATGGTATCTATCTTTCAGACACTATCAACCTTTCAATTGGTTATTCAAATAGTCAAAATATTATTGTCGGGGTATGTCAAGTTATCGAAAAAGCACAAAAATGGTTTAAAACCCAAAATATTTTTGTTGTCCCAGAAGAAAATCTAGTTATGTTAAAATATTTATTGGTATTTCCACCATCAAACACAGAATCAAATATGGCAGTCGTTCAATCGGTATTAATGAGCGTTTTAAATAAAAAATTCGTCGAGAATATACAACAAGAACAATCAGCTAAACAATGTCAATTAACAACTCTTCGCTCTAAACGTTTAATGAGAGAATATAAGGCATTAATTGGGAAAGATGAAAAAGAATTGGGATTTCGTGTTGAATTAATCAATGACGATAGTCTAGATTTATGGAAAATCTATATTAAAAGTTCCGGATTTGAAGGGAATTTAAATATACAAAAAGATATGGAAAAATATGGAATTAAAGAAGTTGAATTGGAATTTCGCTTTAATGAGAATTATCCGGTCCAACCTCCCTTCGTGCGAATTGTTGCTCCGAGATTTATTTATCGAACAGGACATATCACCCTAGGTGGTAGTATATGTATGGAACTTTTAACTAATCAAGGATGGGATATGACTACAAGCGTTTCAACCGTAATTACGTATATCAAATCGGCAATTATGGATGGTGAAGGACAAATTGACCCTACAAACTACAAAAACACTTATTCAATGAGTGAAGCTGTTGATGCATTTAATCGCATGTTAAAATCACATGGATGGAAATAAAAAAATAAAAGAAAAATAAAAACCTTAGAATAAATTGTTAATTATATTTTTTATTCTTTATTCTTTATCTTTGCCAAGTTCCTTAACCTTGACTTCATATTGTTCACACTCCTTTTGATAACGAATCTTATCTTCTTTGGCTTGTGTTTCATATTTCGCCTTTGCCGAAGCATCAAGAGACTCCCATTTAGCAGCCATAAACTGTAAATATGACTTGTTTACACCAGAAGCCATTTGCTTATCATGTTCCTTCTTTAGACTTTCTCGAATCGTGGGGTCACCCATAAAGAACATATAACCACTCTTAGCCTTCTTTGGCTTAAAGTTGTTCAGGTTGGTATCATCTTGACTAATCTTGTCATGAATCTCCTTACGTTCAGTGGCAAAACGGACCTTGTCATCAGCATTCTTCTTTTCATAGATAGCTTTTTCCTTATCTGAAAGTGCACGCCATTTCTTTGAAAGTTCAGTTGTGACTTCAGTCAGTTTAGCAGTCGGATTTGCCTTTGAATAAGCTTCACGATTTTCAGTAATAAACCACATAAAAGCAGATTTAGGGCGCTTAAGATGACCATCCGGAGCTTCCTTACGCTTCATACGTGATTTACGACGATTAAGATTAGCAATTGGTTCATCACTAAAATGAGCCCAAGCTTCACCAATCGGATAAAGTTGGTCAATATCAACATCTAATTTAAGTTTAGCAATTTGACCTTCTAAAAAGTTTTTCATAGGAAGAAAGAATTGACTATACATTTTAAGGGCTTGAGTAGGATTTTTACGAAATTCACGAGTTAAAGACATTTTGATATAGAATGATATCTGATATTATTATTTAATATTATATAAGTATATCTTAAGTTCAATTTTATTTATAGTTTTAATTTAATACTTTTATTGTTCTTGTTATTTTTTTTTTATTTTTTTGGTAAAAGTTTAAAAATTGAATTAAGATTGATTGATATATTTAATTATAATATATTGTTAATCATTTGAATATTGAAATGGGTATTCCAGGATACTTTTATAAATACGCTAATAAATATCCTGAAACTATTATTAAACGTAAATTAGAATTGATTGAAGCTTTATTTTTAGATTTTAATTGTGCTATTCATCCTTGTTGTCGTAAATTCGCTCGTGAACATTATAGTCATAATCGTCGTGAAATTTGCGAAAAACATATGATTGAAGAATGCATTGAACATTTAATGAAAATTATTAAATATACAACACCAACACGACTTATTTATATTGCAATTGATGGTGTAGCTCCACGTGCTAAAATGGTTCAACAACGTAACCGTCGTTTTAAAAGCATTAAAGAACGTCAGCTGGATATTGAAATTAAACAAAAATCTGGATATCATGATCCATCTGTTTCAAAAGAACTACAAGAACATGAAGACGAATTTTGGGATACAAACTCCATTTCACCAGGTACTAGTTTTATGACAAAATTATCTGATGCCCTAGAAAAACATTTTCGTGAAACAAATGATTCCCAATTTGAACATCTTACAATTATTATCTCTGATTCTAGTCAACCAGGCGAAGGAGAACATAAAATCCTTGAATATATTCGCACTCATCATCAAGAATTTAACCCAAATAATAATCTGGTTATATATGGACTAGATGCTGATTTAATCATGTTATCAATGGTTTCACACATCAATAAATTATACCTTTTACGAGAATCAACAGAATTTGGTAAAGATTATTTCGATGCTGCAACAACCTTTTGCTATTTAGACATTGATTCCTTTAAATATTCAATCATTACAGAATTAAGTGAAAAGATTGCTAAAAATGTAAAAATAGAAATGTCAGACAAGCTTCAAATGGTTGATGATTATATCTTCCTTTGTTTTATGATTGGTAATGATTTCTTACCTAACCTTCCTGCTTTAAACATTAAAGACAGTGGATTAGATATTTTAACCGATATTTATACATCGATTTTTAATCAAAATACAAAAGTTGTAAAAAAATATCAATGGGTGCGAGATAGCACGATTTATACTGGTGATGTTGGTGGTAATGCAATGGAAGGTGGTTGGAGACCTGACCGTTCAAATTATGACTCATACATCAAATTTGAATTTCTCATTAATGTTGAACAATGCACAATTAATCAGAAATTTTTAACACAAATTTTTGAACAATTAACACTGAAAGAACAAGAATTAATGAATAACCTAGAAGCTAAAAGAGAAAAATTACGACCTTCAAATCGTAATAATAGTAATAACAATCATAATAAAGTTAACACTGCTGACTTTAATAACAGTAGTGTTGGCAAATATGAAGCTGCTAAAACAGAACTCGAAAATTATCCAATTTTAACCGAAAATAAACAAGAAGAACTATCGATTGGTATTCGAAATGAAGACAAAAATTGGCCTCTGCGCTATTATCGTGTATGTTTTCATTTTGAACCAACCGAAGAAAACATCGAAGATGTTTGTTATAAATATGTTCAAGGTCTTCTATGGACTCTAACATATTATTATAAAGGATGTTACGCATGGGATTGGTATTATCCTCATCATCATGCCCCAATTATTAAGGATATTTATGATTTTATTAAAGATAATGATAAATGGCGTTCAGTTCGGTTACATAAAGCTAGTCCGGTTCGACCATTCGAACAACTGATGTTTATTTTACCTCCCGAAAGTAAACATCTTTTACCGGAAAGTTATCAATCATTAATGACTAGTAATTCATCTATCATTCAATATTATCCAGAAAATTATTCATTTGACACTATTTATAGACGATTCTTTTGGCAATGTCCACCAATTCTACCACCAATTAATTCAAAACATTTAAAACAAGTTTTAAGCAAAAAACCATTGAATAAAGAAGAACAGAATAGAGATAAAATTTCTATTCCGATTGTTATTAAAGGTCAAAAAGCTAATTGTTTTGTTTAATTTTGATGATTGTGTTGATGATTGTTTTGATGATTATTACTAGAATAACCAATAAAATTTTCAAAATATTTATCTAAATCTTCAATTAATTCTTGGTATTTTGATTTTGATTGTTTTTCGGTATTAGTATTATTAAAGTGATTAATTCCGAACCTTCCATTCAGATTTTCCTTATTTTTTTTTCGATATTGATATTTTTGATAGAAATAACTTTCAATATTAATAGAGAGATTATAATTCTGACACCATTCAATTGCTTTCTCAGTTTGCTCATCTAATATCATTTCCAATTCCTTCCATGATGGTTTATTTTTAATTATATCAAGAGTTTTAACTACATATTTATTTTGTTCATCAAAACTAATTTTGTTATATAAAGAAATACGTTCATAAAATTTAGCAGGTGGCACTTCAAAAATAGAAGAAAAAGTTAAACTTTGTGAACTTACATTGTCCCATAGATTTAATAAATTTTCCAATTGACTAATATAATACAATTCCTCTAAATTACTATTAAAGCCATGATATGATAGAGCAACCATATATTTTTCTGAATTAGCAGGTCTCGATGTTAATGGTTTAACTAGATATACTTCGTCATATAAACAAGATATAAAATATAATAATTGGACAGTCAAATGAGAATAACTATCAAATAATTTACATATAAAACTACCACCCATTTTTTGACTTTTAATACCAGTTAAAAGTTCAGCCAAAATTAATCGATGTGATAATTGCTCTTGTTTATTAAAATTTACCGAGAAATCAAACCCTCCATCCGCAGTTATCAATTCCGCACCAGCTGAATTCTTTTTAAGTTTTCGACTAAAAGACCTGATATTTGCAACTTTATATAAATCACCAGTGTTGTCAATACCATAATCGACCTCAATGTTTCTTTTAAATTGTTTTACTATTGAATTAGCTTTACCCCAACCAGGAATTTCTTTTGTTGTAGGATTTAAAGTAATTCCATAATAACGGTCCATTAATGGATTAATCTTTAATAATCTTTGTCGATAATATAAACAAGCTTCTACAAATCCACCGGGACCTTCCGCTAAATGACCAGAAATTATAGGTTCTCTTGTCATTAACAAACCAAAATAATTGATTATCTCCCATAGCTTAAAAAAAGAACGACTAAGTGGGTCATAGATAGAAATACTTTCGCTTTTCATTTTATTATTAGAAATATGAATCAATTCATAGAGATTACTGATTTTTTTACTTTTATCCCAATCTTTTGATGAATTAGACTCATCAATTTTGTTTTTTGATGTAGCTAATAATTTACGTTCTTCTATATTAAAATAAAAATCATTCGCATAAGTATCTATATCAGCTATTTTACAAGTTGATATTTTAAATTGAGGTAAATGAAATATCCCATCATTATTATCTCTCAATTTAGTTTTGATAGACAAATCTAACATTTAGGGTTTAACAAAAATCTTATATCTCTACATCGTAATAATTCTTATATTTTATTATTAGTATTGCAAACAAAAAAAAACGTAAAAAATTTAAAACAATTTACTCTTGTTGAGTTTTACACCATTTTTATAATATAATATTTCCGATAAGACACCATTATCACGATAAACGTTAACTTCACCTTCTATTAGTCCTTTATTAAATGTCATTGACATGAATAAATTACCATTTTCATGATATTGAATAAAAGCACCTTCTTTTATACCATTATTATAATTACTTATCAAATATACATTTCCATTACTATAATACTCTGTATATTCACCATGCTTCATTATATCTCTTTATATATCTATTATATTTTTTCGAATAATAAGTTACTATCTATATAGAAAATTGAAAAATTCTATTTATAATTTGTAATCTTAATAATCGATTACTTAAATGTCGAAATCATCGAAGCGCTGCAAACCTGGATGCAAATGCCGGGATTTGTATTTTCCTGAACTTCTTCATGAATTAAACGACAAGATTCGTCAGCTCGACATGGACTTGGAAATTGAAATTGCTGAACTCCTCCGAGAAAAAAGAAACGCGCACGCACATTATCACAATTATTACGACGAAATGATTGAATACACCGAATTCAACTTTGCTCACCTCAAGCGTGCCATTTTCATTGGCTACGCAAAAGACCCAGACTCAATTGATAAAGTTTGTTTCCGGGAGGACGGTCATGATATTGTCGAAGAAATTCCAAAGTAAAAAACTTTCATTTGTTTATTTTTTCATTTTTTTGATAACACTTTTTTTGGAAAAAAGTGTTTATGCGTTAATAAAATTAATATAAAATAGATAAAAATATTAATAAATTAACTATTAAATATTAAATAAATGTCAGAACCTTTACCTAATGTCCTAGAACACATTGAAACATTACAAACATATCGTAAGAAATATTTAAGTGGTGAATATGGTAAAATGCCATATCCACAATTTAGAGACAGAATGTTCGAAAGATTTCCAGAAGTTTTTAATACTTATCCTATGATTAGTGACAAAGCACTTCAAGGATTCTTTGATAATCCAGAAGAATTAAATCGTCTTAAAATGGCCATGGGCATTATTGAAAAAACAAACACTGGAAAAATAACACAAGAAGAAGGGGAAAAATCATTCGGTCAACATCTGGTTGATAGTTTTGTAACACCTAATCTAGATGAAAATAATAAAAATTCGAAAAAACAAAAAACTAAATAACACCTTCAATTATTTTATTTACCGCGTTATTTTTTTTTTCTTTTTTAATTGTAAAACTAATTTTATTAAATATTAAAATGGTCAAATCAATGAAAATGAAAACTGGTGGTGGTTGTGCCGCCAAAAAAACTATGAAGGGTGGGGCTGCCAAGAAGCCCATGAAAGGTGGTGCTGGCAAGAAACAAATGAAGGGTGGTGACTCATCTGTCTTAGCTCAATCACAACAATCTATGCCTGCTCCACCAGCTGTCACAACTACTTCTTCAATGCCAGCTATGCCACAAATGCCACCATCTGCTGTTGTAGCCACTTCTGAAATGCCAGCTATGCCACCTTCAACAACCATGTCTGCAACCATGCAATCAGCTTCCGCACCACCAGCTGTAGCTATGCCAGCCCTACCAGTTGGAGCTGTACCAGCTCCAACTGCTAAACCACAAGCCGGTGGTGCTTCAAAGAAATCAAAGAAGAGTGGAGTTGTTATGGGATGGTGTATGAAATGCAAAATGATGCATGAAATGCAAAACCCAGTTGAATTTAAGTCAACCAAAGGTCGCCATGCAACTTTTATGAAAGGCACATGTGCTAAAACAGGCACAAAAATGTCAGCCATTGTTGGTAACTAAACATGCTTTTTCAGAAAAAGCATTGGCAAAAACAACATTAAAAATTAAATATAATTACTAATTTTTATTTTTATCTTTAAGGATTTGGTCAAATTTAAGCCCCAAATCAATATTTCTTTTATTTGTTTCTTCTTCATTAACAATAACTTCATTTCTAGCTTTAAGTAATTCCTCAAAACTTTTCATAACTTCATTCTTACTTGTTTCATCTTCGATTTTTGTAGCAATTGGTTCTAATGATGCATTTTCTAATTCCGTAAATGCAACTTTATAATCTGAAACCGTCATATTTCCAACATTATGACTAAAATCATTAACTTTATTACTATCTAGGGAAAACAATGAAGAATTCATACCATTTAATCCAACCGGATTAGTATAAGTTACTATTTCAGATTTAAATGGGTTTTGTATTGTTTCATTTAATCTAATTTCACGATTTTTTATAATATTATCTAATGTATCATATGCATCATATGGAGCATCCTCAATCACACTACCATAACCGTCATTTAAATTAAACATAAAAATATCAGGATTAACTGTCTTCTGTGGGTCTTCATCTTCAGTCGTTGTTAATAATGGAACCTGATACGATTTTTGTTTTTCAAATTCTTTATTAAACTCTCGAACCCAATCATTTGTTTCTTCATAAATTTGACTAAAAGGAGGGGGGACCTTAGTTTGGTTTTCCATAAATGTTTTAAATTCCTTTTCAGCATCTTTAAAATCCTTAGATTTGTCCAGCTTACCTTCTATCTGTTCTTTAATATAATCATAACAATGCTTAAGAATTAACATATCTTCGCCATTTCCTCCTTTATCTGGATGACATATTAAAGCTAGATTGTAGTAAGTTAGCTTTAAATCCTTCATTGTAATATTATTTGCATTTTTACTATCAAAACCTAGAAATTCATATGGATTTAAAATTGAAAAATCTGACATGTTTATCTTTTATTAACTATTTAAATATGATTTACTTAAATTAAAAGAATAGTCTAATTATTTAACCAGTATAAAAATATTTTCTAGTTTAGAATTAAAAATAAACATGGTTAAATTATTAAATAAAAATAATAGTAAACGTCAGGGGATTAAAAAATCTAAAACAATGAAAAAACCAATGAAAGTTAAAAAAAATACTAAAAGGGGTAAACTAGTAACTAGAAAGACATCAAATAAAAAGTCGAGCAAAAATGGAAAGAAAAGTAAAAAGGTTTTATTATCAAAACTAGTTACTAGAAATAAATTAAAAAAAATGATGGGGGGTGCAAACCCTAAATATGAAGCTTTAATGAAAACTATTAATGATTATCAATCAGGGATGTCTGTTGAAATAACTAGTATTGATTTAAGTTATGAAGAACCAAAAGAACAACCGCCACAAGAACCAGAACAATCATCTGGTTGGTTTAGTGGAATTACAAATGCTGTTTCTGGTGCTTTTACTAAAGCATCCGGTTTATTTAAAGGGTCTGATAAGGTATCATCATCAATGTTTACAACTTTAATGACAGAGATTACAAAAAAAAATATTCAAAATAATATTACCGAAGTAAATCTTTCAAATAATGGATTAACTTCATTAGACGCAAAAGCATTTGATGGTTTTAAGGCTCTCAACACATTAAACTTATCTAATAATAGTTTTACAAATCAAACGATTGATGCGATTTTATCACCATCCAATGCATCAAACCAAACTAACCAAACCAATCAAACATTACCTTCATTAACAACTTTAATATTAACTGGTAATCCAGCTATAACTAATGAATTAGTCACAACATTACAAGCATCAAGACCAAATCTAAATATAGTAATTGACCAACCTCAACCTAACACTAATCAACAACAAACTAATACTGGTCAAGAACCACCAAAAAATAATGGAAATAAAGGTGATCAACCAGCACCGCAATAATTAACATAAAAAATAAAAAACAAATGGTTAAAATAGTTTCTCATACATTTTACCAACATCTTTAACATATTCTTCAGGAAGTTCGGTAAAATCAACTAATTGTTTATTATTGGAATATCCTTTAATATACTCAAGTTCATTTTCATTTTTGCATTTAACTTCAGCAACATCTTTATCTAATTGTTCAGGATGTTGAATATAATATTCCATGATTTTCTTATTACTTTTAATGTAAATAATTGGGTCAATGTTTACTAATTTAGGCATTCCAGGAACAAAATAATGAACCCATTTTTTACTAAATAGACATGGTCCAATATTATCAGACACGTCACCTTTGATAATTTTTTCCACCAAATGACCTTGTGGAGTATGTTTCATTTTCTCTTTTTGACTGACACCTTTCATATTCAGTAAATCAACATTGTCTTCTAGGATTTGAAAATAATCGGCATCCGAAGCTATAATAATAAATTTAGGAATATACTTGGGGTCAGATTTATCTTTCTTTTTGTTATATAAAATAATTTGGGAAATAATATCATCGGCTTCGATGTTTTGATGTTTAAGATGGTGGACACCATGAGTATTAACTAGAACAGGAATTACATCACGATAAATAATATCGAATGCATGTCCCCCTTGCCAACCAGCTTTATCTCTTTCTTCGACACGTTGTGCTTTATATTTATTAAATAAACTAGCACGCCAATTATCTTTTAATCGACAATCTTCTGCAATAATAATATTTCCCTTTGGAACTTTATTCTTTTTAGCCAAATTCATAATGTCATCAACAAACATTTTTTTCATCTTTTCAACAAAAACTTCGTTTTGATGCCATTTATAATCTTTGGTTAATTCTTCTTTTTCTTCTGGATGAGAATGTTTATACCACAGTTGTGTGGCTGAATATCTATAAAATAAAGCATATCCTAAATCAATTAAAAGTAAAGGTCCTTTGGTATCGAGCATTTTTCAATATTATATATATTAAAAATATATTTTATTCTTAATTCAATTTTTACACTTTTTAAACTTTTTTATAAAAAAAGCATTACCAAAAAATACTTTTTATAGATTGTTTTATATTCAAATTTCCCAAAAATTGAAATAATTAATGATTTATCTTCTAAAATACAAGACTCAAAGCCTTTACGAATATGGACATGTTCTTCACTAACGTGAATCATGAGGCATTGTTGGATGCGCAGGAGGATTGGGAACCAATTGTTGCGGGTAAGATTGATAGTGACTGGGTGGACTGGGTCGTTGTTGAACGCGAACGTGACATTTTACCATACAATCGTGTGTCGAACAGCACTACTCCTGATTACGCAGTGACCGCATTTACCATTGGCACCATGATGGTTTACACTGGTGTCATCTACGCATACACGCCGGTTGGTTTCATGGGGGGGACGGCGCGTGTTCTTGCACGCTTTGTTTACCATGTGTTACTAGTAAATGCAGGGGTGCCTGTTGGCCCTGTTGTCAGCTTGACTGGTAGAGTAATCATGTAGTATGTTGTATACATTATTTATTTATTCTTTTATTTTTTATTTTATAATATTTTGAAAAAAATGTAAAATTGAAATAATTATTTATTTATTATAAATTAAATAAATGTTTCCATTTTACATTCCTAGTATATATCGCCCGGATTCTGAATTTTTAATTAAGATTAGGGATGCTAAACCAAGTATTAAATATTATATCATTATTGCATCACATCAACTAGAAGACTATGCAAAGTTATATCCCTCCAAAAACTTGGTTATTTTACCCGATACTATAATTAAAATTTCAGAAATTCGGCAATTTATCCTAGAACTTGCCATTAAAAACAAAGAAACTAAAATTTGGATGTCAGACGATGACCTATCAAAATTCTTTATCAAAATATTTAAAAAAGGGGATGAAAATGAAAGCCAAGTAACCGAAGTTACCTTTAAAACTTTTTTCCAAAAAGCTGAAAAAATATTTACCAAATTATCAATTCTAGATACATCTTTAGTCCAATTTGGTTTTAAATATTCAACCTTTAGTATCCCAGTAAAACCACTTACTATTAATTCAAATGTTGGTATGATTCAATTTCTAGATATAGAAAGAATCCAAAAACAAATTAAAAAAGGGGAAATTGCATATGATTCCTCTTTTGTTGCTTTAGAAGACACAGATTTTACGGTTCAATTATTTAATCATGGATTTAAAAATTGTGTTCTTAATCATTACATTTTTACGGCACCTAGGTCAGGAAGTGGTAAAGGAGGACTCGAAACAACCTATTCAGAAGGAGGAAAACAAAAGGGAATTGATAGATTTCATAAAAAATATCCAAATCTGATAATCTTGACTATTCGTAATCTAGAAAAGGGTAAATATAAAATAGCATGGAATAAATTTAAAGATTTAGATTTAGAAAAAGAATTGGTTGCAAAAATATAGAAAATAGAAAACATAATAATTACGTAAGCCACCCTTTAGTATCAACTAATGTATTATTTCTTGGACGTGGTGGTCTAGGCGTTTTAAGAGGAATATATCTTGTTGGATTAGGAACTGAAGTATTAGTTGTAGGTGTCTCATAACCTAGACTCTTCTTTTTTACTTGTAATAATTTAGGGTCAATTCTATCTAAGAATTCCTTATTAGTTGTTGTTAAACCACCAGTAATACTATATAACATTGAATCATCTTTATCAACCGCGCCCACAATTTCTCTTTCTTCTTTGTCATCTAAGACCCAATTATTATTATAAGGACTAAGTTTATCACTAGAAATAAAACCTCCATTGGTAGTATACATGTTACCAATTTCATTTTGTTCAATTGCATGTTGGTAAGGTAGATTATAAGCTGAATATACTGCACGATACTTCTTTTCTGCTAATTTTTTTAATAAATATGTATGTTCACAATTAGTGTTATGATTAATTTCATCTAATTCAACAAAACTTTTCAAAGAACGGTCTGGAAATTGAAAATAACCATACGATTCCTTATTTGCATTATATCTTTTAAAATCATCCATTGACATTGATTGAAATTGCGAATTAAAATAATGCTTATTTGTTTTTAAATTGTTATACATATCATCATAATATTTATTTTGTTTTAGGATTTCACTAAAAGGAGCTTGTGATTCAATATCAAAGTCCTGTTCTAGGTCATCACTATTTAATATATTGTTATAATTACGATTTATTATGTCTAATCGACATAGTTCATTTTGATTATTCATTTTTACTTTTTATTACTACTTTACTACTTTGTTTTTATGCTAGAAATATTTATAAATTAACAAACATGAAACCAAATCTATTCGTTAGCAATGTATATTTTTTTACTAATTTATTATGTAGAATATAATATAATCTTGTAAATAACAAAATATAGCGATGGGTAATCAATCCTCCCAACCATCAAATGATTTTCAAAGACAATTTCAACAATTACAAGAACAAATGAAACGTCAACAAAGACAACAACATGTTGATTTAAATCATTTGCAAAAACAAATATATCATGCACAACTTAAAATGCAAGAAATGAAACAAAATTATAATCAACAACATCATCAATTGCAATATCAACAACAATATCAGCAACAAAGACCACAACAATATCCTCAACAATACCAACAACAACCATATCAGCAAAGACCTCAACAACCACAAAATGATTTGGTTAACTCACAGACTAATAATAAATTAAATAGTTTATTAAGTAGTCCTGATTTAAAACGTGAGATGGCTAATAATCCTTCTTTTGGTGTTCAAATCATTGAATTAATCTTAAAAGAATTTGGAACACAACTATCTGATTCACAATACAATAAAATAAATGAATATCTAGAAAGAGCTAATCAACAAACTCATCATCAGCAAACCCAACAACAAACACAACATCAGTTACAACAATTACAATTACAAAATCATCAACATATACAACAGCAACAAGTTCAACTTCATCGCCATGCTAATATGAATTTAACTCAAAAATATCAATCTGAAGAGGAAGAAGAAAGAGAAAGATTTGAAAAAGAACAAGAAAGACGACGAAGAGAATTTGAAGAACAACAAGCTAGAAGACGTAATGATTATAAAAATCAAATGCGACAATTTGAAGCTAGTCAAACAAATGCGTATAGTCTTCTAGGAATACCGCAAAATTATACCATGGACCAATTAAAAGTCGCTTATCGTAAGAAAGCGATTATGACTCATCCTGATAAAGGAGGAAGTCCAGAGCTTTTCGATGAAGTAACTAAGGCTTATTTTTCATTGTTAGAAAAATTAAAGAATAAAGAATCTGATAAGCAATTTATGGATTTGAAAAATCAATCTAAAAATTATATTGAACAACAAGGGGGTGATACACGTCGTAATGTTAGTCTAGAAAAAATGAGCAATAGTAAGGAATCGTTCAATGTGAAAGAATTTAATAAGATATTTGAAGCAAATCGTATATCTGACCCAAATGATGTAGGATATTCTGATTGGTTGAAAGATGATTCGAATGTAAAAGAACCTCCCAAGGTTTTTTCGACCAAATTCAATCTTGATGTATTTAATTCTACTTTTGAAAATTGGAAAGACCAAGATGAACATTTAGTAAGGGAAAACATGCAAATTCAAGTTAGAGATGAACCACAGGCTCTAGTACTTAGTAAGACAGGATATTCGGAATTAGGTATTGATTCTATTAATGATTTTTCTAAATCTGATATAAATAATAATAAAAATTTAGCTTACACTGATTTGAAACAGGCTTATTCTAGAACAGGAATCATGAATACTAAAGCGATAACACCTCGTGAATCTTATAAAAATATTCAGGAATATGAAAGAGCTAGAGCTAATATTAGTTATACAATGTCAGACGAAGATATTAGACGACAAGAAATGAAAAAGAAAAAAGAAGAAGAAGACGAGGCTAGACGTGTCCAAAGAGTGCAATCAAGAGATAACATGCATTTTAATAGTTATAATCGTGTTCATCAGTTGATGTTAGAGAAATTAAAGTAAAAAAATTAAAACTAAATCTTTACATGAATATTTTAATTGTTATGACTTTTTTTTCATTTTTTATCAAAATTCATTTTTGAAAAATGAAGGTCCACTTCACATTTTGGATTCTGACTAAAATGTGAAGTTTTATTAATAACTTTGTTTATATGTTAAACTATTATTTTTGTTATCATTTGATGCTAAATCACATTTTCGCGCGCGAGCCTCTTCATCAACACCTTATTATTAAGCCCTAAATAAAGCAGTAAATGATATACGAACATTAATGATGTAGATGTATTTTATCATCATTTTGATGAGTTACTAAAGTTTAAAATGAATATAATAATATAAGGAAAAAACTATTTTCTTATAGTAATATAAACCATATACTTTTAACACCAAACCATCATCATTTATATTTTAGTCCATAAATAATGCAGATTTTTATAAACATTAATAATACTGATTTGAAAATGAATTCCTTGAGATTACATAATTGGCTCAATGAACATAGTAATAAATGGATTCTTGGGAATTTTGGAACTTCCATTTATCTAATCTTGACTACAAATAATTATAATAGACTTGCTAATGCGGTCATATCTTTAAAGCTCTTTATTTTGAAAGATTTAAAATGTGATGAAGACTTACATTTCTCAAAATCCTTTTTGAAATCAAAAACAATTAACAACGAAAATGAATTTGGAAAAATTTTCAAAACTTATTTTTTATCAGATTCTTCAGATGTTGAATCAAAAGATGCTTTTAATAACATAGTTATGAAGAGATACAGTAAAAAATACATTATAAACTTATTTAAAAATAATCCAGATGGATTTGACCCTGAAAAAAGATGTTCTTTTTGTTCTAAAGAGTTTGCTCAAAATTATAATAGGAAAAGACATGAAGAGAAATGCCCTAAAAAAATTAACATTGAGCAATCTGAAAATAAAGAGGATGAAACTACTATTACATCAGATTTAATAAATAAACTTAATGATTTCAAAAAAGATATTCAAAACATGTTAGATAATTTTGCTAGTAATAATACACCGAATAATATTAATAGTAATAATAATAATACTATTAATAGTAATAACACTGTTATACAAAATATCCAAATTAATAATTTGTCGAAAAAGGAAAAACTCAATTTTTATCTGAAGGATATGATAGATATTGAGACTTTTACGAAAAATTATAAAGACAATAAAAAGTATCACTTGACGCATGAAGAGGCTGAAGTCTTACTGGAAAATTCAGAAAATTCTGGAATGTATTCATATGCTGATGGTTTGTATACATATTTAAAAAAAAAATATTGTCAACAGCTAGAAGACATTACCGGTAGTAAACCTAATTACTCAGACAGTATTCTTCCTTTTGTTTGCGCGGACACTGTGAATTTAAGAAGTCATTATGAACTTAGTCCAGATGATGGATGGGTTCTTGTTAAATCAACTGACAAAATTAAAGACATAATTGAAATTTCTGGTAATCAAATATTTGACCATCATAAAAAATTTGTAGATTGTGCTTCGAAAAAAAATGAAAAACCTATTATTAACATCTTTTTACGTAAATCAGATTATTCGAAAATAGAAAATAAACTAGAAGAATTGTCAAAAAATATTCAAAAACCTGCATTAGCTACAAAATAAAAATATTACAATACATATTTATATTACTTTTTTAGTATTTTTTGATATAAATAAATAAAAAAATTGAAATATTTATTGTAATGTTTGTAAAATAACTCAGACATACACTATGTCAACGTTTAAGTCCGCAGAGATTTCCAACGTCCTTGCTCAGCTTATAGCCAACGGAATCGGTGGTTCCGTTTCAATGGCCTTTGGACGACTCATTGCCGAGTGTGAAGATGATGGTTCGGGTCTCCTTGAATTCTTCGAGGCTGTCCTTGAACAGCTACAGACACCAAACACCAACCACACCAAAACCATACATAACACTGCTGGCTAAGTTGTATGTGATGGGTTCTATGTTCTAGGTTCTAGACATTACCATTACCAAACACATTCAGTGATGTATCTTTTGTTATACATTTTTTACATCTTTTTTATTAGTCTTTCTTATTATTCAGTATTTTTGATATGATTGTTATATAAAAATTGAAATTAAAAGTAATTTTAAATGGAATTTAATATACCTCTTGGACATTTGCTAGTCATGGCTCAACAGCGTCCTGTCGCGCGTTCATTTGAAGACTATATGCAAGAGAATTCCGAACTCCTGAAGGGGATAAAGGCCAACCTTGGCAAAGCGAATGAAGTGCACTTTCAAGAAAACTCACTTTTGCAGATGCTTCGCGACGCTCCACCATCTGTGGAGCGTGATGCATTGATTGTTCAAACGGAACAAAAGGTTGACGAAATCAACCAGAAGATACGAGAACTGGAAGATATAGTTACGGCTATCTACCATGAGGCACAGAGAAACCAACGTCTTTACGCTGCAAAGTAAATCCACCACCACAGTTTGAAGTTCCTTTGTTTGAATGTTTATTCTACTATTTTTTTTATTTTTTAACCTGATTTATGTTTATTCTATGTAAAAATTGAAAAAATAATAGTATTTAATACATAATAAAATCACATCCTGGACCATCATGTCATACAGTGAAGACGAGTTACTCTTTCGCATAAAAGACGGTATCATGCGTCTCATCAGCAAAGAGTCGAAACTTTTCGATGTCATCGCTGAGTCAAAGTCATCTGGACGCCGTGACGACTATGGCATTATGCTTTACGAGACGCAAATAGCTACTATCCACGAAGAGATTCGCGGGTGGCGAGCTGAATTGGCCAAACTGTCGTGGGCTTGGTGGAGGCATTCATTTGTCCCCCTTCGCATGGCCACCTTTCACCGTGCCACCTTTTAAATCCCTTTTCGAATATTTTTTTATAAAAAATCAACATTTTAAATGTGTATCTATATATGTATAGTGTAAAAAAGAAATGTCTGTCGAAATTAAAACTCAACCTCAATCATCAGCTGAAGTAACTAAAAAATCAGCTAGCGTATCAATTGATAATTCAATCAGTGTTGATGCTAGTATAGGTGTTAGCGCAAATAAAGATACTGGTATTACCATTGGAGCAAGTGCTAAAACCGGAACCGTTGCCTCAGCTGGTGCTGGGTTAGACGGAAACAATGTTTTTGTAGAAGTATCTTATTCTGATACAACTGAAATTCACACAACTGTAGAGGCTAAAGTAGGAAGTCATGGTATTGGTGGTAGTGGTTCAGTAGATGCTTATGCTAAATCAGGAACCGAAATTGAAGCTAGTATGAAAGTCGGTCAAAATGGCGTTAAAGCTGAAGGAGGTGTTTCTAGTGGTTCATATGTCGGTGTTGATGCCGAAGGAACTATAAAAGCTAGAGGTGTATCTGGAACAGCAGGAGCTGGTGTGACAGTTGGTGACCATCTAGAAATAGGTGGTGGTGGTGAAGCTAGTTTTGAACATGGTAAATTAAATTTAGGTATCAGTGGTGATGTTGCCGCTTTAGTTGGTGTTGAAGTTGATGCCAATATTTCTATTGATACAAAACAAATACAACATGATGCTGTTCTAGTTGCAAATGAAACGGTAAAAGTTGAAAAGATTGTTCAAGACACAACCAAAGAAGTTGTTAAGGATGTAAGTAAAGAAGCTGTTAAAGTAGAGAAAAAAGTCGAAAATACAGCTAAAAAAGTCGGTAAGGATATTAAGAAAGGCTTTAAAAAAATATTCTAAACAATCAAAAATTATGATTGATGATTGACTTTTAACTTTTCTTTGCGAATCGACGAAATGGTTTAGGTTTAACACCATTCTTCTCAGCTTCTTTCTTTTTATTTACTAATTCAGCACAGATTTCAAAAGTCATGTCATCGACGGTTTTACCTTTTGGAATACCTACAAATAATTTCTTTTTCTTACCATTATATTCAATACAAGGTCCATAACGTGCCTGAACAATTGTTAATTTTTCATCTTCGTCGAAGGTTTTTAAAACTCTTGATTGGGCAGCATTTTGATTATGTTTAAAAAGTTCATTTGCAACACTCCATGACATCGGTTGAGGTTCTTCTTCAACATTATCTGTCAAAGAAATACTTTTCTTGTTTTGTTTAAGATAATAATTATTTTTACCTTTACAAACTTCAATGTTTTCTTCTTCTTTATCCGAAGGGGATTTTAAAAGGATTGGATATTTTAGTAATTCTAGGGCTCGTGTGACCGTCATTGTATTCGCTTCTTCATCAGTAACGTTACAATATTTTTTTTCACCATTTTCAGTTTCGGTGTAAATAGAGGGTCCGCTCTTATTGTATAAAATTACAATATCATTATTAGTATTAGGGTCGATACCTAGATATTTTTTAACTTTACCTTTTTCACCACCGGCTTGTTTACCGCGAACTACTTCAATTTGTGGTGCAAAAGAATTATAGTTTTCACGAACAACATCTGACCATACATATTTCTCGGTGCAAATGTCATCTAACTTTTGTTCCATTAAACTGGTATATTTATAATCCATGATTTTATCAAAGTTCTGATTAAGAAATTCAATAACTGATTTACCAGTTTCCAAGCAAACCATCTTATTTTTATAACCACCCATATTAACCTTGATGGTTTTTTCGACGTATTTGCCTTTACCTTTCTCACCAGTAGTGTTATTATATTGAAGAATGAATGAATCTTTCTTTTCAGAATTCTTACTAAGAATTTTAGCATAACCTTTCTTAGGGTCAAGAATCTTAGTAATTAAACTGGCATAAGTGCTAGGACGTCCTAGACCTCGTTTTTCCAGTTCTTTAATTAAACTAGCTTCAGTGTATCTAGGAATGGGTTTCGAGAATTTCTCAACAGCTTGAATGGTTTTATATTTCATAATATCACCAACTTCTAATTTCGAAAGCAGTTCAAAGAGTTCAGCATCATCAACCATATTTTCGGTGTCATCATCGCCTTCACCTTCACCGTTTTCTTCGTCTTCATCCTTCTTTTTCGTTTTTTCTTTTTTGGTTCCATTCCCGTATTGTTGATAAAGTGCTAGAAAACCTTTGTAAGTGATGTTTTCGGCTTTGACAAGAAATACACGGTCAGAATTGTCCATACCAATTTTAACTGTTTTAATATCAACCTCAGCCGGAGCCATTTGTGATGCAACAGTCCGATTATAAATCATTTGATATAGTTTGGCTTCTGAACCACTTAGTTCTGGAAGGGATTTGTTTTCCATATGAGTCGGACGAATAGGTTCATGTGCGGCTTGGGCGTCATCTTTATTGGCGTAAAAGTTATTTTGATAATAATCTTCACCGAAAGAATCGGTCACTAATTCCTGAATTTCTTTCTTGGAATCTTCACTAAGAATTAAACTGTCTGTGCGATGATATGTGATATTACCTGATTCGAATAATTTCTGTAGAATTTTCATTGTTGTATCTGGTGAAAGACCTAGTTTGGTTGATGCTTCTTGTTGAATCGAAGAAGTAATGAAAGGTGGAGGAGGTCGACGTTTAGTTTTGCTAACTGAGATGTCAATGATTTTATATTCAGCTGGATTAGCTAGTTCCATAAATTCTGTGACAAGTTCTTTATTTTCAAAAGTTTTATCTAGGTCAGCCTGAACTAGAATGCCTTTTAATTCTTTCTTTTGAGGAATAAAAGTGCCGTTGATTTGATAGTATCCACTACTCTCGAATTTTTCAATTTCTTTCTCTCGTTCATAAACCAACTTTAGAGCTGGACTTTGAACACGACCACACGACAAACCGAAAGTCTGAAACTGTGAATCTAGAACTGGAGAAATCATATAACCGATGAGTTTATCGATAACGCTACGAGCTTTTTGCGAGTAATACATATTCAGGTCAACTTTACGAGGGTGTAACATTGCATCTAGAATTGCTTTATCTGTAATTTCATTAAATGTAATACGATTGTATTGAGAATCATCTAGTTCTAGGACATCCATGAGGTGCCATGCAATAGCTTCACCTTCACGGTCAGCGTCTGCAGCTAGAATAACCATTGAAGCATTTTCGACAGTATCTTTAAGGTCACTAACAATATGAACCTTGGAGTCACTAATCATGTAATTAGGTTCAAATGTTTCTAAAGAGATTCCGACACGTTTTTTATCAATTTCACGAATATGACCACAACTAGCTGTTACAACAAAATTGCATTTTTCAAAATTTGGATGTTTCTTGATTTTTTCAAGAATTTCCTTAATTTTTTTAATTTTGTTTGGTGATTCTACAATAATAACTTGTTTACCACTATAGACATTAGTTGATGGAGGCCCTTGAAGAGTGGAAGTTTTAGCAAGAGCTGTTGATGTCTTTTTAGCTTTAGTTTTCGTTGGTTTCACTTCAGCTTCTTGTTCTTCCGGTTCAGGATTTTTTTCAGCTTTCTTTTTAACAACTTTCTTTTTTTCAGGTTTTACTTCTTCAACCACTTCTACATCCATTTCTACATCTTCACTCTTTTCAATCTTTTTACGAGGTTTTTTAACTTCCTTTACTTCTTTTTCATCAATATCTTTTTTAACTTTAGGGGGCATTTCAAATGTAAAATATGATTTGTTCTTTAATTATTATTTATTCAATTTTTTGTTAAACTGAAATTTTAACTAAAAATAAAATATAAAAAAATACGAATGGAATAAACCATGATTCATTGTAGCAACAGCATTTCATATAAATTTCTACGAGAATCCAAAAGATTATTCCAATAATTAGTTGATGCACTTCCCATTGATAGATAATTATCTTGTTCATGTTTAATGAAATCTCTAATATAGTTGCTAATTAATTCCTTTAATGAAATGGTTAATGATATCCATTTTGGAATTGCATTTAATTTTTCAATAATCGAAAGAACTTGTTCAATACATGATTGAATATCTGATTCTTGTAATTGTTCTTTTTCTTGATAAAAAGATTCGCTTATTTCCCTAGTATGATATCGTATTGTCTCGATGAAATTATAAATGTCGGTCTCTCTTTTTATTTTTTCTTCGTAATTATATCTTATGTGATTTTCCATTCTTTATCTTAAGTCGTAAAGCGAATATGTTTTATTATGTTAAATATAAAATTATTTTTCAATTTTTTATGCATAACAATTAGTAAAAAAAATCAAAAAAGTTTTTATCCTCGGTTATTATTCTCATAAAGTGCATCTGTAATGCTATTATAAATGTTGTGAACTACATTCGTAGTTTCTACCTCATCAAAATGATTGAAATACATGTTTGTGTATAACAAATGACCATACATTTGAATGGCAGAACTGATTTGTTGAAAGTAATGATTATTATTTAACTGCAATTCTTGTATGCGAGGAATATTAAAGAAGAAATTCACAATCCTTGTAGCAAAAGTGTTTTCTGGTATATTTTGGATGCTTTGAAGAACAAAAGCTTCCTCATACAACTCATTAAAGAGATGATTGACAATGTGTTGGGAGTTTAATTGAATAGGTAGATTAACTTGGGTCATCTTTTCAAAGTAAAAATTATATCTAATTATTAGGAATGAAATATTTTCAATTTTATGATAATAAATTCATTCAATTTCGACCATTCATATTTTGAGATAATAGATAAAAAATATAATAATAAAATAAATAAAAAATGCATCAAACTAAAAAAGTAAAAAAATGCAAATATTGTAAAAAAACTGCGAGAAATAATAATCAAAAAAAGCTCAAACGTAATAATAAATCAAAAGCAAAAATAATAATTGGGTCAAAGATGATTGGGGGTAATGGTCCTTTAGACATATCAAAATTCTTTGAAGAATTAGGAGAAAGTAATAAAGCAGTTTTGAATACTCTTTTAATACAATCTTTAGAATCTGAGATTGATAACAAAGGTAATTTAAATGATATTATTGAATCATATAAAGAAAAGGCTAATAACCAGCTGTATGATTTTATTTATACCAAAAATGATAAGCAACAATATGTTTTGGATACTTTATGGGACCATGAAACAGGAAAACCTGAATCTATAACAGCTGGTAAACCAGGTGTTCATATTTATGTTGTAAAAATGAGTGATGGTAAATTTGCAATTATTGGTAAATTTGAAAGAAATATATCTTAATTAAATATATAAACAATAAACAAATATAAAAATCAAAATTAAAATATGTGCTGCTATTTTAGCTGTGGTTTAAGTATAGTCTTTCTAGTATCAATGATTGCTATGCTTTTATTAGTTGATAAAAAATATATGAAAAAAACCTTAATTGATAAATTAACACCTGATTTACAAGTTAAATATCAAAACCGAGTAAGTGAACGTAGAACTATTTATTTAACCGGGTTTGTTGCTGGTTTAGTAATATCCTTTATAACTCTTTTAATTATGAAAAAGTCTGTTAAAATGGATGGTATGCGTTCGGCTTGTTATGTTGTAGCGTTAACATTTATCATAACATCGCTTTATTACACTTTAGCTCCTAAATCTGACCTTCTAGTTGTTGACATAGCTGATTTAGAAACTAGAAAGGCATGGATGGAAATTTACAAATATATGAAATGGAATTATCATGCATCTATTATTCTAGGTGTATTATTTGCTGGCTTTCTAGGATATGGATTATGTTCTTAATGTTTATTTATTTAATTGAAATATGAATGAAAATGGTCGTGTAGCATTTGTAGACATAGTAATACTATTATTATAAGGTCTTCCCATTTTATATTCAAAGTCGTATAATAGTATAATATGCCCTAATTCTGGCCAACTATAGTATTTTGAAACCCCCAGGACATCTTTTTTTTTATTTTTTGATGTTAAATTTAAATAACTTTCATCTAAAGTATTAGTTTTAAAAACATTTATATAAAAACCATGTTCAATATCATTTAACATGTAATCAGCATATGTAAAAGAATCATGTTCAATAATAACCAAAAGCCCTTTATTTTTTAATATTCTTTTAATTTCTTTTAATGTAAAATCAATATTTTGCACATGATGTAATACCATTTTCATTGTAATCAAATCGACTGAATCATCGTCAAAGGGGTATGGTTTATTTAATTCTAATTCTTTGAATACAAATTTATCAATATATTTTTCTCTACCCCATTCACCTTGTTCTGAAAAATTGGATACATCAGTTCCAAATATATTATTTTTTTCTAATTTTAATAATTTTCCCAATGATATTGCGTAAAGTCCATTTCCACATCCAACATCTAAATATTTATTTATTTTAATCCCATTGGAATATCTTATAACGTTTTTTATATCATATACTAAATGTTCTTGAATTGGCACATGACCTCTACAATATTGTTGATGAGCAGCATCAAATCTTGTGCCAGAATTTCTTATAACCAATCTATTTTTAGGGTTTCTATATAATTTATTTAATTTTGTATAAATTTCATCATCTGATTTTTTCGATATTATAATATTATATAAAACAGACAACAAACTTGGTTTAAATCTTTTTAATACAATTTCTAATAATCTAGATAAAATTACAGGTTCATATTTAAATGCAATATTAACCAATGCATTAAACTGTTGACCACTTTCATATGTTTTATAATATTTTTTATAATTAAATTCTGATTTCTTCAAAGTATTATATTCGTTCTCATAACATTTAAAATTATCAGAAAATGAAGGTATATTTGCAAAGACATCTTCATCTGGTAAACCAATGTTATCAATGGTATTTTTTTTTGATTTGTATGATTTGTATGATTTTTTTTGAGTTGTTGTAATGTTATTTTTATTTCTTTTTAATACAGATTTGTATTGTTTTTTTTTTGTAATCATTCTTAAATATTATTATCTTATTAGAAATTTATTTTTATTAGATTTTTAATTGATTTGCAACTAGTAAGAAAAAATATATATGTATATATATTAAATTTAATATAAATGACTACTAGATTTTTTTGGGGAGGTCCGCCTACAAAAGAATCATTATCATCTGCATCAAAAGAACAATTAGGAACTGAAATTTCTAATTTATTAGGGATAGAGAATGATAATTCTATTTTCAAATTAACACAAGCTAATCCTCCTGGAAATGATGGTATATATAAATCTTTTCTTGAATTTATATTATTATCTTCATATACAGCCAAGAATGATAAAACTAATAATCCAATATTATTTTATCCAGTTGAGGGATTATCAGAAGCTGAAAAACAACAGTTTAGAGACAAATATCAACAATATGAAGGATATTTAAACACCCGTATGATAAAATCTAGATTAGGTCGAACCACATCATCACAAGCATCATCATTATTACCATTAACATTTAGCCAATTACATGATTATAATAGAATGGTTATTAGAGAACATATGAAAGATAAAGATTATGACGAAGTCAAGCCGATTGATTTTTTAAAAATATTTCGTCAACGTATTGAAGAAATGGATTCATGTTATAGATTTCCCACTACAAAGACTTTAAAGACTGAGAATGAAGTATCATATCTTAAAGTTGAGACAGAACGTGAAAGAATTATTCTAGATTCTATGCAAAAAAAACTGGAAGAAATGAAAGAAACGGAAGAAACTATGAGGTCAAATATTATTATGGATGAATTAAAAAAAATGGCATCATATATTATGTGGGGGTCTAAATTTATGGAATGTTATTATAATTCCGATGGTTCTTTAAAAACAGAATCAGAAGTAAATGCTTATGTAGATATAATGCTTGCAAAATTACGTGAAGCAAAAAATATGGATAGTAATTGTGTAAAAAAATTAATGACATTTTTACCATTAAATATTTTTTTTAGAAGAAACAAACAAACAAAAGAACGAGTACTTGAAGATGAGCTATTATCATCTAGTCAAGATGATGACTATGAATTTGATTTTGATGAAGATAAATTAAGAAGTTTTTATAGATCTAATGGAATTCTACTAGATTATGAAACAGGGGAAGCTAGAGAAACAAGTTATGCTGGAGAACCAACGAAAATTATTAAAGGACCATTAGTGCAATATCGTTTAGGATTGGCTGATGAATTGTTTGGACCCATATATAAGATATATTCGGAAATCAGGGGGTTATTTAATGTATATGGATTAGATGTAGATTTATTTCATAGTTGTGGGAGATATGCCACCTATAATATTTATTTAAATTTATTATTATTATATATGCAATTATTAAAAACAGATTCTGCTTTTCCTATTAGTTTATCACTGAAAAAAACTACAGAATGGGGTATTTTAGATGTCAATACCCAATCATATGAATTTAGATATAGACCACCAGTAAGAGCCAGAGGTTTGTTTGACACTGAAACTAAATTTCTTGGTGTTATTTTTTTAAAATATCAATCAAATGATAAAAGACAATATAAGTTATTACCATTATTTATTTTCAAACATATTGAACATCAGAGGCTATCAACCCTATCAAATACAGACCCAGATATAGTAAATTTTAATTATATTTTCTTTTCTCAATATACAGGTAATGCATCTGAAATTCTGACATGTGATTCAAAACTATATTTTGTAGAAGATGGTGAAATAACTCCAACAATGAGTATAACTTATCATGAATTAACAAATATGTTATATTATGGTGCAAAAGCATATATAATTGGTGATGATAGAAAAGAAATATATTTTACAATGTTACCAAATGATAATCCAGAATTACAAAAATTAGTTAGATTATTACAAATGACTCAAGTTTTTTTTGTTAAGGGTAAAATTGATGGATTCTCAAAAGAAAGATTTAAGGTTATGACAAAAGAAGAAGTTGATGTTGCGTTAAGTCAAAGACCACAAATTTGGCGATTAATGGGTAATCAACGATTAGAAGATTCACCTCCCATAGTATCGGGAGGTGGATATAAGAAAACTATGAAAAATAATAAAACTTATAACTCTAATAAACTTAATAAAACCAATAAAAAGAATAGACTTTATATTAAGAAAAATAAAGCTAATCAAACAAAGAAGATTTACAAGGATAAGAAAAGCAAGAAAAATAAGAAAAATAAGAAAAGCAGGGGGTTGTAAATCAGGATTTAATTTTAACTAAAAAAACTGGAATTCATGAAGAATGCAAAACTAGATGTATTGTTATCTTCATCATTATTTTCTTTATTTTCTACTTCATTATTATCATCATTAATATTTGATTTAGACCTTCTAGGATTTCTCTTTGACCTAAATCGATTTATTTTTTCATTTAAATCATTATCATTTGATGAACTATTTATACTGTTATTATCTTCTGTTTCGGTATTAGTATGTTTTGTATGTTCATCATCTAATCTTAAAGTTATTCTGTCTTGTGTGCTAGTTATTCCAATATTTTGCCGATATTTTTTTATTTCTTTGGTTGTAAAATTAGCAAACATGCTATAATTCGTAAAATGTTTTAAATTCATTGCAATATATCTTAATACTTGCATTAATTCAGATGAATTAGTTAAACCATGAGTTAATATTTCATTTGGATTTTCATTATTAAAAACCCGAATAATATAACACATAACTGTTTTAATAGTCTTAAGTGGATTATTACAACCCTTTTCACTACATCTTAAATAATGACAAACATGTGGAGACATTAAAATATTTCTATAATCTTGGTCATCATCAGTGATAGTTTCAGAAATATTCAAATCTTCTTCTGTTATTTCAATATCATGTATTCTTTCGACTTCTGGATTTAGTCGTTTAATCCAAATATATAATCTTTGTATTTTATCTAATCCTTCATCATCAAAAGTCAATAATGTTGCAAATATTAATCCAGTAAAACTATTAACAAAAAAACCATTCTTCGATAAATCCTCCAATGTTTTTACATTTTTAATTAAATTATTAAGATATGATTGGTCAGCTATTTTAATCATTTTGTAATGAAATAATTTATCAGGATGGTATTTCTCAATATATCTATCAATAAAACTATTAAGAAGGTTGTTTTTATTATTCCGTTTACGTATCATTTCACGAGATAATTCACATCTATCTTCTACTTTAAGAGGTTGTATTTCTAGATTCATATTCTTTCTATTTTCGTCTTTATTTTCTTCTTTGCATTCATCGTCATTACAAAAAAGTAGATTGATATTATTATCGACACCAATATCCTCATCTTCGTCTTTTTTAGTATTTATGGTATTATCTTGTTTAATATTTAAACTACTTGTTGATAGCATCGGTGTTTCAACATCATTGTTAACCAACATTTGCAAACATCTTTCATTTAATCGAATATTATCATTGTTAATTAATTCTGAATAATTATAAAATTTAATATGAAGATTAACGCTTAACTTTTTGTTAGCCATTTTGCGAAAATTCATTCCAGCACTCGCACTTTGAGTCATAAAACTAGCTGCTAAATCGACTTCAATCGAATTCATAAATTCAAATTCATATTTGAGGTCATATTCAATTAGGTTACCAATTAATCTAGAACGTATTAAATTCCGTAATTCAAGGTCGTTTTTAAATTCGTTGGGGTCTAGAAAATAACTATTCAATTCTAATATTCTTTTTTCAAAATCAATTGGGTCATAAAATAAATAATTACAATGACCTTTGTTATAAGTTTTAACATCGTTATTACTGTATTTATCACGTTCTTCAGATGTTATTTTAGTTTTTAGGTCAATGCTATTAACAGTTGCATGCATATCATAATTTAAGATGGTATGTGTGAATTCGTTGTGTTTAAAATCAATTGATGCGACACCTAGAGTTTCAACAATACTTGTGCATAATTTAGTTTTAAAGGTTAAATAATATTTGGAGTATTCTTCTATTGGTATGTATAAAACTTTATTATTAAGATTAAATCTCTTATAAATGGTTTTGTATTTTTTGTCATTATTATAAAAGATTAAACGGTCATCGTTGCGATGATTGTAATCATCCATCATGATATAAATATCATTTTGAATTAACATGTCTCTTTTAAATTTATGCCATGCTCTAGTAATCTTTTTGAGTTTATGTTTATTAAAAATAATTAAATAATTAGGGTATTCTAGCATGTCATTATTAAAAAACTTTAATTCGGTCATTTTATAACTAGATTTGTCTATAATAATTGTCTATAATGTTGTCTATAATGATAAATATGAAAAAATTATTATAAATAAAACTTAAAACAAAAAAGATTATGGTGTTTTTGTTTTTTATATTTTTGTTCAGGTTGATATAAATAATAGAAAAATTGAGATAAGGAAAATTTATATTTTACAAACTAAAAATAAAACTAACCTAGAATATAGATTATAATGCTTACTAATTTTCAAAAAGTTCGTGAATTTAATATTTCATTTGGTATTGGTCGTTCTGATAATCCAGATGCTAAACTTAAAAAACTTCGATGGGATTTAATTCGTGAAGAATCAGATGAATTAAAAGAAGCTATTAAGACTCGTAATTATTGTGAAATTATTGATGCAGTAAGTGATATTTTATATGTTATTCATGGTGCTGCTGATTCATATGGTCAAGATTTGGATAAATATCTTAATTTTAGTGCAATTGAAGAAGAAAATAAGACCATTGACATGTTGTTATTTGATTCTGTTAAAGAAATTAGAAATTTAGGTCATCGTATGGCAGCTGTTTTTGAACAACAAAATGCTTTATGTAATCTTTTTATGGAAAAACATGAAAAAGAAATGACTAAGCTACATACACTTTTGTTTTGTGATAATACATCAATGGAAACTGTAATGGAACAATTAGCTGTTTTACATAATCTAATGTATAATTTTGCTCATCTTTTTGGATTTATTTTAGATGTTACATTTGATATGGTTCATCAATCCAATATGAGTAAATTGGCCGAAACTGAAGAAATTGCTAAACAGACTGTTCAATGGTATTTGGAAAATGAAAAAAGATATGATTCCCCAGCTTATCGTTTATCTCCAGTTCTAGTTAACAATCAACCCCGGTGGGTTATTTATAATGAAAATACCGGAAAAGCATTGAAGTCAATTCATTATTACCCTGTTGATTTTACGCCATTTTTTTGAGATTCCTCAATAAACATAAATTTTATAGAATATATTTTTTATTTAAATGCGTTCAGGATTAAAAAAAAAATATATTTTATAAAAGATAAGGAGGCAAAAATGTTCTCCGAAAAACAAAATAAAAATTTTAAAATATAAAACAAAATAAATATTGAAAATGATTTAAATTAAAAAAAAAATGTTTGCGCACAGCAATTTAAATGATTGAATTAAATAATTATATGCAAACAGCGGCTTCTATTTATTCGATCGGTAATAAATACAAGTTCATTGTCATCTTGGTCTTGGTCTTGGTATTGGTTTTAGGTAATAGGTCTCATAATATGGTGTTTAGTGTTTAAATATTGTTTTGGTATGTGTGTGTATTTAATTATGTTTATGTTTATGTATTGTGTTTGTTAAAGAAAAATAGAAAACAAATAAAGAGTTAGGGGATTATTTTTTTGTTTTATGTAGTTTAGGGGGATAGATTTTGTGTTATCTGGGGGTTGTGCTAATCAAAAATAAATTTCATTGTAAATCTATTTTTTAAAGCATCCTTAAAACACTAACATGAGTTTTTTACTTTAGATTTTATCCATTCATAAAGAAGTTTAAAATCGCCTTTGAAAACAGCATTCAAAAGCGATACTTAATATACCATTTGAATTTCAGGAACCCAATGAGATGTTCTTCCATCTTTTGTTTTTTCAGCAATTATTTTATTACCATTCGGGTCTTTTTTCTTCATATAAACAGCGAAAGTGAATGAATATTCACCTTCCTTGCCTCTAATATCAGAATAATCTCTGATACTAGCCCCTCCAGCTCTATAACTTCTTTTGATTTTTTCCAAAGCTATTTTAAATATATTCTTAATAATATCATCTGGAATATTATTAACAACAGAATCAGGTGCAACTTTTGCTTGATAAAGTATTTCAGATTTTAAATAATTTCCAATTCCTGAAAACACAGATTGGTCCATCATAACTGTTGAAATTTTTTTCTTACCATTCTTTTTATTTTTCATCTTTTCTAGATACTCATCTTCTGTAATTTTATCATTTAAAAGGTCAGGACCAATGTCATCTAGAACTGTATCTAATATTTTTCTATCATTTGTCCATTTTAAAGTTCCAAAATGACGAGGGTCAACAAACCAAATAGAATCTTCTTTTCCTGTAGTTTGATAAATTATTTCACAATGATTATGTTTTTGAGCTTTGTCTAAAAACCATCCACCACTCATTAATAAACGGCACATTAAATACCAGCCTTTTTCAAAAACAAAATATATTAATTTACCTTTTGATTTAACTTCTAAACATTTCAATGGTAATGCGGATTTAAAATCATTATAACCATCTGGTGTTTTTTTAAGAAATTTGCTTCCTTCTGGAAGATTAACATCAATAACTAATTTATTTTTAATGGCATGGTTTAAACCATCTTTGATAATATTAACTTCAGGACCTTCAGGCATCTTTTATTATTATATATAATAATTAAATTCTTCTTATTTTTGTTTAAGAATAAAAAAATAAGAAGAAAAATAATAAGAAAAATAAAAATACATTAGTCTATATTTCTAGTATCGATTGGTCTAATATTATCAACTATAACTGGTTTAGGATGACCAAATTGTTGAAAATTATTTGCCATTCTTTTCCATTCAACCGACATTTGTTCTGGTGGTTGATTTCTAGCTTGTTGTTTGTTTTCATAATTCTGTTGAAAAGCACTTCTTTCTTGAAGTAATAATGAACTATTTTGTTGTATTGATGATTTATAATCCGAAGTTGTTGTTGGTAATGCAGCTGTTTTTGGTAATGGTAAAAGTGTTTGCATACGTTCATTATTAGCTTCTCTATGATTAACTCTAGAACTTTCATTGGTTCTAGGCAAAGAACCAAAAATAGGATTATTACTAGAATTAGGGTGATATTGATTAAATACATTATCATGATTATTGTTTTGTGATTGATAGTCTGGTAATTTGCTAAATGACGTATAATCTTTATATTGGTCATTATAGCTAGAACGAAATGAATCCATTGGAGTCATAAAAGTTGGTGGACTAAGCATCGGGTTGTGTAATGATTTTGGTAAACTGCAAAAATCCTGCATTCTTTCATTGTTAGCATCTTTATTAGCTTTTCTATTTGTTTGATTGCTAAATTGATTACTTAAATGATATGGTTGATGGTTATGATAGTCATTTTGATAATTATCATATTGTTTCTGATTAGAATATTGTTGTGGAACTTGTTGAGGAACTCTTATTGATTGTGGTATTTCTGGTTTGTTAAAACTTTGAAACATTAAAGAATCCATTCGATTATTCATACCATCTCTATTATCTTTTCTAGTATAATTAACATCTGATGAAGTATCTCTTTCTTGATTAGAATTATAATTGGTGGCCATATATTGTGGATTATTCTGAATTAAAGACATATCAAAATAATGTTGCGCTTTACCTTGTGTTGGTAATGTTAATTTCATATTACTAACTCTTTCATTAATATCATCTCTAAATTCTTCTTCTTTGTTATTTGATGAATATCTTCCAGATTGAGGAGTTTGTGGTATATTTGTATTATATCTGTTCATGTGATTAATAATTCTAATTATTAACATCTCATAAGATTTTAATCTAATAAAAAAAACGGTCAAAAATTAAATTTCTGATTATTGTAATAAGAAAAAAGGGAACTCGTAAATGCACTTATTTGTGCTAATTTTTATAGTATTAACAATTATTATAATTTATTCTGAAATTTTAACTGAAAATTTTGAAATTATTAAACAAATGGCATCTGATAATAAAATGTATTATGTTCAAAATTTTGAAGATAATAAAGAAGCGGCTGATACCATATCTAGTATTTCAAAACAATGTTCTGCTTTAGTCGAAAATTTAACTGTTAAATATCCGAATGATTCAGATGTAATGAGATTACAAAAAAAATTTAATCCTAATAATATGAGAGAAGCCGAAGATTCTCAAGGTCAAACCTCTTATACTATTAATAAAGGAGAAATGATGCATCTTTGTTTAAGACATAAAGATAAAGAAAAATCATTACATGACCATAATTTATTGATGTTTGTAGCTATCCATGAATTAGCTCATATAATGAGTAAATCAATTGGACATAATCAAGAGTTTTATAAAAACTTCAAATTTTTATTAACTGAAGCTGTGGAAGCTGGAATATATAGTCCGGTTAATTTTCAAAACAATCCTGTTAAATATTGTGGGGTGAATGTAACAAATAATCCATATTTTGAGTAATTCTATTCTGATTTTTCATGGTCTTCACCAAAATGACCATCATCATCTCCTTCATCTTCATCTTCATCTTCATCAAAACCAACAGGGTCAGTGTTTATGGTTTCTGGTAATAAAGGTTGTTTTATCTTGGGTTCAGCATAAATAGGTTGAACAGTTTTTATTTCTTCTGCACATTGTGTGCAATATTCATTACTACCTTGGTCACCATTAGGCCCTTGAACACCCTTTGACCCAACATATCCTTTTTGATTTTTAACTTGTTTATACATCATTATAGTTCCATAAGTAATTATAACATTAATAACAATTATAAATCCAAACCAGTTAACTATCATTTTACTTTCTGGAAAATTTAATTTTTTTTGAGCATATTGTATTAAAAAAATTAAAGCACCAATTATTATTATAAATAAAATTGTATATCCATAATTACTTGCTATGGTTTGTAAAAATCCATAATATTGTATTTCTTTTGATGTCCCCCCTAATTCTCCTAATAGAGGGTCATCTGTTTTATCTGTTTTATTATTGTTACTAGTTGATTTTTCTGTTTTATCATTTTTACTAGTTGATTTTTTTCCCGACATTTTAATTCTTTTCTTTAATTCTTTTCTTTAATTCTTTACATTAAAAATGGAAAAATAAATAATGAAAATAAATGCAAATATAATTTTGTTGTTTAACTCATGAATTGACTATATGTTATATTTGACATAGCTTTTTTCTCAGATTCTTTTTCTCTTTGGTCTCTAACTTTACGTGCTTGTTCTATTTTTTCAGCTAATTTATTCTTAATAATATCTAGAATTTTTTTAAGTTGTTCAGTAGTAACCTTGTTAAAATCCATGTTATTAACTCTGGAATTAAGCTCCTTTTTCATATCTTTATCAAAATAATCATCAATGTTTTGTATTGTAGTAAAATCGATGGTTGTATTATGGTCAAAATATAATTGGTCATTAAGTTTTTTAATTTGAGATGTTATTCTAGTTCTTTCTTCATCTCTACAGTTTTCCTTAATTTTAACATAATATCGATTCATTTCTTTTAATAACCATTCTAATCTTCCAGTTGTAAAATAACTAAATTCCTGATTAGCTATTTTTTCATTATAATTTTCAATATTTTTAAATTGGCCATCAATTCTTTTCATCATATCATTATAATAATTTGTTAAATAACCTTGATTACTACATCCACTGAGTGATGAAGCATCTGTTAATTTAGTAGAAACCATTTGATATATTTTTCCAAGGTCACTGATAACTTGATTACGTTTCGGGTCAGAATCAACAAATTTAAGACATGATTTACGAAATGCATAAGTTAAAAATTGAGGTTTAATAAAAGTTTGAAGATAATCTACAAAGAATTTATGTTGTCGATATTCGACATCATCTAAATAAATCCCCCCTTCCAATGCATCATCTTCATTAGCAGCAATTTGATGTTCTAAACCACCTGGAAAAAGATAATATAAATCATCCCATAATGTCATAGCAGGGTCAATTTTTTCTTCGGCTTGATTAATTACAACTTTTTTTTGTTTCTTAAGAGTGTTGATATAATCATCTGCACTAGGGTCAACTGTTAAACCTAGATTAGCTAATTTACTATTAACAACTTTGATTTCATTTAATGATAAATTATGGAAAAGAGTTTCAAATGCATTCTTTTTTTGGAGTAAATCAAAATCAACATATTTAATATTAGGTATACCAAATGTTTTATTTGGGTCCTGAAATAATTTAACTGTTACTGCTGGATTTTGTTTAAAATATGAAACAAAATTTTTTAATTGTGTGATATCCTCATTTCTACTAAATATTTCATTTAATCTTTTCTTAAAAGCATTAAAAGATGTTACACCTTGTGTTTTAGGGTCATCTATGAAATTAAATTTATATAACCTGTCTGACATTAATTTATAACTATATATCTGAGCTTTATTAAAGAAATCTAAGTATTCTTCAAAATTATTTATTTTATTAACGATTTTATTGAATATATTACCATTAAATTCAATTGATGTAATTTGTCCATCGGTATTTCTAATATTTTGTATAAAAGAAGTATCTAGGGCTTTTTTAGATTTTCTAGCACCATGATAGATGATAGATGTTTTTTCTTGTAATAAAGCAATCAATTCTTCTTGTTTAGCTGGAACCGCCATATCGGCTTTAGCATCATAGTATTCTGGATTACCTTCAACAATATTATAATATAAACTATTTGTTTTATAACTGCTACCAGAGACTTTACAATAAAAATTATTTAATGGTGTTTTCCAAAAAGAACAGAATACAAATGGTTTTCTAGGTGGATTACTAGGTATAATATCAATTGCAGGAAAACTAGCAACATAATTTAAATGGTGACCTGTAATTAAACATTCAATGGGCAAACATGCGAATAATGTAGGGTCTGGTTTACGTGACCCCCAAGAAGCAAAATGTCCTAAACTAGTATACCCTTTAGGGGCAACAGCGTCCCAAATTGTTATTTTTGTAATACCATCAGTAATAGTTGTTATTTTTGTAAAATCTGTTGGTTCTTCTGAACCAAAACCAGCTAGATAGGAACGCTGTTGTGATGCAGTTTTTTGTGGGGAGATTGTATCGCCAATTGGGGATAAACCTAACATACCTACAGGTCTCCAAATTGATATTTCACCTAAAATATTTGTTGTGCTATTAATCCCAGCAACTTTATTATATTTATCAGAATATTGAATACCAATTTCTCTGTTTGCACTACATTTACCACATGTAGTTTTTTTACCTTGTTTACCTTGTGCACCTTTTTTACCTCTAGGACCTTTTTCACCATATATATTATTTTTTTTACTTTCAAAATAACCACTCATAAAGACGATATTTACAAAATTAAGACCTATCAAAAATATATACCATAAAAATATTCGATTACCATAACTTTCTTGTAATCTTTGTCTAAAAACGATACTAAAGAAAAGTGTTGCAATTAACCCAATAAATGAAACTACGAATATACTTTTTGGATTTAATTCAGCAAATCCCGTATAGGCAGCCTTTGCGTCATCTATAATATCCATTTTTTATCTTTATGTTATTCTAAGATTTATTTTTGAATAAAAATAAATGTTCGAATAAATATAAATAGAATCAAAATTATAAAGTAATAAATCAAATATGTTTAATCAAAAAAATCAATCAAATCAATCCAAAGCTAATTTTGCTTTTAAAAACCATAACTTACATAACTTATTTAATACCCAAGGTTCGACAATCTTTTATCCTGAAATAAATAAAAATATGGATTCGAATTCAATGTATCAACCAAATTATAATGTATCAACTTCAAATAACTCAATACAAAAACCCAAAAATGAAATTATTAAAGATGAAAGTATGCAAGCTTATTTAATTATTGAAGAATATTTAGATGGTCAAGGTATATCTAAGAATCATGTTCTAGATAGAGTAATTGATTATATTTATATGAATGAATTAAAAAATCAAACCGAAGATGGATTTTTAAAAGATAGAATTAGTCTATTTGTTAATAATTATTTTGTAAAAAACAACATCACACATGATTTTTTTATTATGAAAATTAAAGGTATGATAAGTAATTTAGCTGCCGTAGGTCAAAAAGTAACTTATAATTGGGAAAGAATAAAAGGGTCGGAAATCTCTATGATAGCTGAATTATCAAATACTATTTATAAAGCATATCAACAAAAGCCTCAACAAAAGCCTCAACAAAAGCCTCAAGTTAAAACTTCATTTGATATTTATAATGTATTAGATAATATCATGCAAAGCAAACCTTCAGTTGAGAAAAAAGAAACAAAGCTGAAATCATCTTGTTGTGAACTAGAATCTAGAATTGTTAAATTAGAACAACTTGTAGATAGTTTAACAAATGAAATTAATGAATTAAAAAGAAATCAAATTAGAACTTCTCAATTAGAATCACAACTAAATGATATATCATCAATAATTAATCAATCGTCAGTTTATTCGGATGATTCTTCGGAAGAACAAAATGTTAATAATAATTGTAATAATTGCGAATATTATGATTTACCTCCTTTAGTAAGTGATGCAGTTCATGTTCCCTATGTTGTTAATAATTGTCAAAATACATGTAATTGCGATTGTCAAGAGGATGATGACACAGAAACAGAAAGTGAAGAAGGTGAGGATGATACACCTATGCAACATAATCCCAATACTACCAATAATCTCGATGTTAAAGAATTTGATTTAAACAAATTTATGAATAATGCTGAGAAAATTGGTAAAACAATTGCAATTGAGTTTATCAAAAATTTTAGATTACCTTTTAACGAACAATAGAATTTAACATTTCCCTCTTTTATTTTTATAAATAAAAATCTTAATGTAATATAAAATTTATACATAAAGAGCATGAGTAACCCATATGCAGCACTTCCTTTAGACAAAAGTAATAATAATCATAGTAATCATAGTAATAATAATCATAATGATACTGCTTCACATGTCAAAGAATTACCAAAAAATTGGGCAAAAGCTCATTATGCAACTATATACACACAATCACAATCTGGAACGCAAATAGCACATAGCTTCATTCCTTATCAATTTAGTAATGCAGTTTTACAATATTTATTCGATAACGGTAAGATAATTTTTAATCGTGATGGTAAAGTATCGATTAGTGATTTTCCATCTTTAGTTTATACACAAAATAATAGTGTTTCTTATGACCCTAGAGCACTTAAATCTGATAGTGATAAAAAGAAACAAGAATTTAAATTAATAAAATTTCGTGAATTATCCGCTAAAGAAATAGATGAAGACACTGTGGAAATTATATTAGAAAACTTATCAACCCAAGAATCTTCATCTTCTGATATAGGAGTAAAAACAACAAAACATGTATTAAAAACACCTTCTTATTTGCAAAGAATCAAGAGTTTGTTAGCCCATTTTATTAAAGAAGAGTCTGGAATTTATGAATTAAAGCAAACAATGCATGCTTTATCTGATGTTGGACTAAACAGTTCACAAGGAGCTTTTAGTCAATCTAAAGATGAAACTTTTATTTTCGACCAAGATAAACTATCACTTCAAAAATTTGTATTGCACAATTTTTTTAAAGAAAATGGTAAAAATTATTTATTATTTGGTTATCCTTCACGAGCTAATATGGTTGATTATTATCTTGATGATGAAATACGTGAAGCTATTAATACAATTTTACAACAACAATCAACTGTTCGACTAGAACAAATAAGAGATTGCTGGAATAAATTAAATCCAACACAACAATTAGCATCAGATGGTTCAAATGACCATATTTTAACTGGTATATTAAATGATTCATCAAATAATTTTCCTCATTTGGAATATGTATTAGGTTCAGAAAAGTTTGCAGAACTTAGAGAATTAGTATGTAATAATGTTAATTTTATTATGCAAAAATTATTAAGTCGTGGAGATACAAGATTAAGTTATGTATTTCATATATTTGAAATAGTGAAAGAAAAAGGGGGGTTTAGATTAACATCACCAATAAAAAGATTATCTCTTATTCGACAAGAACATCAAGGAATACTTCAACAAGCTAGAGATTTAATTATTTCTTTAATATATACTCAAAAATCATTTCAATTTCAAAATAAGAATGAATTTAGAACACTACCTATACAAAATGACAATTTATTAATATATGCTAACAATAATATACATTTTTGTTTAAAAGTTGAATATATAGATCCATTAGCTAATTTTCATAATTATTATTATAATATGAATAATATTTATCAAATCGATGATTTAATTGGGGCAACTGATAAATGGGAAAGTATAAAATTAATATTTTATTCATCATATGAAAAATTAGGAATACAAGACTATGATGAAAGTAATGATGGAAATATTGATGAAAAAAATGATGGAAATAATAATAATCAATTTGGTGGTGGATTAGACAATTTAGGTCCTGATGATAATTCAAGTTTCATTAGCGATACAAGTACAAGTATGAGAATAATTACATTTAATACACAAAATAATAAGAAATGTAGATTACTTTTACAAAAAGGATTAGATTATTATTTGATGGAAATCAGTCCAAGTTTAAATGTTGATATTGCCCAAACCATAAAAGATACCTTAATACACGGTTCTAAAATACAAAAAACCGAAGTTTTTTATGACACAAGTAGCGAAATATCTTTATTAGATATTAGAGGTCTTTCAGGAATAAAAGTATTTAGATATAAAACATGGAAACTTACTCCTGATTTTTTTCTAACACATCAATTAAAATCTTTTTTTTCACCAGTTTCTAAAGGATTTTTTAAACAAAAACTTAAATTTAATACTGCCCCAACAATTGAATTAGATGATTTCTTAACCCATAAAAAAATAGAAATTAAGAATCCAGGTTTTTATATTCCGGCATTGGGAAAAAATTTACTTTTTAGTTATTATTCATATTTAATAAATAATCTTTTAAGACCATTTTCTATTACTTTACCAGACAATATAAAACTAGATAATGTAAGTATAACAAGATTTACACCTAGCGAATCTAAAACATATGACAGTCTAGCACCCAAAACAGAATCTGGTATTTTAATGAATATAGAAATAACCGTAATCGATAAAAAAGATTTTGATTATGTGCTTTTATTTATGTCAAACCCAAAACAAGTTTTAAATCCAAAAAATAGAGAGTTGTTTGTTAGAAAAGCTATATGGTTGATTCCAAAATATCTAGGAGATATTCAAGAATTATTAAAAAGATTAGCAACTGAACATTTAAGAACAGTAGATATACCAAACTATCTGTCAAATCCATACACATTAAGTTCATCTGATGTATCAAAATTAGAATATTGTTTAACAATTGTTAAAGCTATTGTTGAAAATGAAAATAAAACGAATTTAAAGGGCAGACATGTAAGTTTTAAAAGTCATTTATATTATGATTTAAGTCATGCTTGTTTTCATATGCATCTTTCTTTAGATACAATTTATCAGGAATCATATAAAGATGAAAGTCATATTAGCAGATTAGGGAGAACAATTTTAACGGAAAGATACATTGAATTACAGAAAAACTCATTTTATAATTCTGATACTTTGGCATTTTTTGGTAAATTAGATATCTCTGAAATAATTATGTCTTATGGTTTATATAAAGAAAGAGATATCGGTTTAAGTGGTGGAGGAAAAGCAATGAATGATATTAATCTTGATAAAATAACTATTAATTCATTATATGAATATATACAAAATAATCATGAACTTGCATTTGAAAAAAAAATCTTAGAAATGTATAAAAATTTATCAAAAATTTTTTTCAGGAATAATCAACAATTTATTCCAGGTATTACATCATTATTAAGAACACAATCTATAATTAATAAATATTTTAATAAAAATATGACTACCCTGATAATAACTGAAACATTTACACATTTATTACCTATTATTCATATGAAAAAAATAGAAAATTTGCAAATCTCTTTATTATTATTTGATAATAATGGAAAGAGTAAAGATATGAATAATTATTTTAATGCTATACAACAATTAAATAAGTCAAATAGTATTTCATCAATATACGGTTCTTATGATACTGACATAAAACAATTACTATATCAAAAATATGAAGAAAATTTTGATTTAATTAATATTACTTATTCGGAATATAATTATGAACAATTCATGTCATCAATATTAATAGCTTTAGAAAATATAAAAAATCATGGTTCGCTAATAATTGATGGGTTTTATAAAAATATACCTAATGATAACAACATTAATGCTTTATCTTTTATTTTATCATTATTAATATCTAAATTTAAAAAATATCATATTATTACTCATGAAAACTCAACTTATTTAAAAAAAAGAATATATATCAAGTTTGATAATTATAAAAATAATGATAATGATAATGATAAACAATTAATAGCACAACTTAAAAAACAAAGTGTTACAAATTTTACACAAATCAAATTAATAAATAATGTAAGAAAACAAGGGATGCTACTCATCAATAAAATAAATAAAGAAATAAAAATTTTTAACCAAGATTTAAAAGTAAAATTAGATACTTTTAATTATAATCCCGAATTCTATATCAGAATTACAGTCAATCAATTATTTACAGAATTTAAAAATGTAATTAATTATTGTGAAGAAAATAAAATACCATATAATAAATATTATTTGCATGAAATAGATAATTATTATCAACATATAATAAACAATCTATTTAGTTTGAATAATCCAATAAAAAATACTATTATTATATATAATCAAAAATCTTATCAACAGAAAAAAACACAAAAAATAAAAAAGAATGTTAGCAAGAAATTAGGTAAATATTCCAGTCAAAAAGCTAAAAATAATAAAGTGATTAAACAGGGGATTTATAAGATTGATAATTCATATTATCAAAATTCGAAACCATATACTTATGATTTTTTTAATCATATCACTGAAAAATTATCATTTATAAAAAATCTTCGTAAGAATATTATAATATTACATGGATATGACTATTTAACCAAAGTTTCTAAAATTACTGAAGATTTTACCAGAGGATTATCATCATATTTAGATGCTAAATTTAAATTACCTAACAAACCTAGCAATGCTTTTGTTAAAATATGGGAAATCTATACAACCTTTAATTTATTTGACCATCGCAAAAAGAAATTTAATACATTTCATTTCTGTGAAGCACCTGGACAATTTATTTGGTCAACAGAATATTTCATAAAGAAAAAATTAGGCTATGATTACTCTTTTAACTGGCATGCTAACAGTTTAAATCATAAACATCCTAAAAACATAGAATTATACGGAAAAGTGTTCGGTGATGATTATGGATTTATTAAAAAATATCCAGAACGATGGTTATATGGTAAAGATGATACTGGTGATATTACAAAATCAGAAAATATTAGAAATTTAAGAGAACAAATTAAACAAATAGGTCCACAGGATATCGTTACTGGTGATGCAGGATTGTTAAGTTCAGAAATACCATTAATAAAATTACAAATATTGGAATTTGCACAAATATGTATGGTTGCCGCAACATCTTCTATAGGTAGTCATTGTGTGGTTAAACATTTTACTCCTTTCTTAAATTCACAAGAAGATTCTGTTATGGCTGGGGGATTATTTGTAAATATGATTTATTTGTATTCATTAATGTTTGAACAAATATATTTATTTAAACCATACACTAGTAAACCATCTTCAGGAGAATTTTATATCATTGGTAAAAAATTCATGGGGATTAGTGATAATGATTTAGATACATTATTATCTGTGTTAGACAATTTCCATTTAAATCAAACTTTTTTTAATAAAAATAGAATACCAGATTCATTCGTTCGTCAAGTCTTTGATTTTATTGATAAAATGTCTAATTATAATATTCAAACTATCGAAAAGGAAAACTTTTTTATGACATGTTTAGCTGATAAAGATGAAAAATTACGAAAGGTAACAAATTGTATGGATTATATGAATCCAGCTAAACTAGAAGAAATACAAAAAAAGAGATTTAAAGAATGGGTTAGAATGTATGACTTTGTCTAGTTTAGTTTCATTTTTTTAGTTTATTTTTCTTATTATTAAATTAAAATTATAAGAAACCATAATGGAGTTCTTTCCTAATCTTGATGTTATTCCTCCAGAATATAAAGATTTTTTTGCTAGATTAAAAAGTGGTCGATTACAAACTACTAATAAAAGTGGAAAATTAACAATCAGGGGAGATTTAAGCCATACAGATGATACAGCAACAATTTTTAGTAATATTCCTATAAGTCAAGAAAGTCAATCTAAACAATCTACATTGATTAGATTTGTGTCTGAATGTATATTAGATTTTATAAATCCTAGTAATACAAATACTTTTCAATCTTTCCCTATTCTAGGATTAGAGGGGGAAGATTTAGAATATTTTAACAAAGTATCAAAAGAATATAGCACTACTTATGATGTTACTCCAAGAACAGTTCAAACTTTTGATGAATTATTACAAAAAAATAAAGCTGTTACAGAGACTAAAGATATGCCATCGTATTTTGATACAATGAATAAAAAAGAAATATATGAAATTCTGAGAGAGAGATTATCTCAATTAGGAAGTTGTTTAACAAATGTTAAAAAATCTGAAGGAAATAAATTATATTATAGTCTTGAGGCTGCAAGAGAAGCCTCTTTAGTTGAGAGTTTGGCATCAGCTTCAGAATCTGATTTTCCTCATATTTTAGGTGAAATTTCTGATACTTTTCAGTTAAGTAGAGTTTTGTTTAATGCAGATTATAGTGAAAAAGCTATAGATTCTTTAATTGACGAATTTGAAAAGGAAGAAAATGCTCAAAAAAGGAAATATTTAGCAACCTTTTTACCAATAGATTTATTTATTATAACGGATAATAATGGAGAAATCATTGTTACATTAAAAAAAGACGAGCTCAAGGCTTTTTTAATTAATAAAGGAAGTAACCATCAAAATATTCAACAAATGATTCTTGGTTATGGTATTGATTTACATCAAGAAATATTTAAACAATATCCACAAATTGTATCATCAATGGCATTACAATTTGACCCAGCTAATAATTGTGGTAATTTAGTGGATTGGTCGATTTTGTATAACATGTTTACTATTTTCTTATATGCTCAAAGTAATACCAAGGTTTTCCCAATTAGATTTCGTGTTCCTAAAAGCGCAAGTGATTCAAATGATACTTTTAATCTTAGATATACAACTCCAATTGATTTAGACTTATTATTTCAATCATGTACTTTTATAGGTGTTCATCTATTAAAATATAAATATAAATTGAGAAATGGGACTTATCAATCTAGGTTATGGTTTATATTTACATTTAAAATATTAAGTTCTGTTGACCATCGTAAAACATTAAGTAATTTAGGGTATTCATATCATTCTGGTGAAAGAATATATCACATGAATGTTGACCTTTTTTTAAATCTTTTGGAGTTTGATGAGATTTTTAAAAAACAATCTATTACATTCAAGGAATTTAAAAGTATATTTCGATATTATGGGATGAGACCTTATATAATTGATAATGATACAACAAATCTTTTTTTAACAAAGTTAGAAAGAGGTGATTCTAGGTTAACTAATTTATGTTCGCGATTAAATATGAAAGAGGTTAGTATTCAAGGGCATAATATGGGACAACAAACAAGATATAGTATTACAATAGGTGGTTCTAGAAATAATATAATTAAAGTAACTTTTTCCAAACAATTAAAAATGATAGATGAACCTGTTTGGGGGGTCTTTTATAAACAATATCTAAATATACGTATGAAATCAATTAAACAAATTAATAAAACATCAATCGACAATTTTGCTTATCCTTATTTTTTTACAAATGAAGAATTACAAAATAAATTATTTAAAACCAAACCACATAAATTTAATAAATATATACCATTTACATCTCAATTTTATAGATGTATTGAAATATTTAAAATATTTTTAGAAAAATATCTTATATCAAACTCAGATTCTATTGTAACAGAGATAGGTTCGGTACCTGTTTTATCAGAAGTTTTAAAATATTATAACTATAAAATAGGCGGATTAAATTTTTATAATCAATATTATACATATATGCTTAATGAAAATAATGATAAGATTGAAAATTTAGAAATGTTATATAAAAAAATAAAAGACACATATGATTTTAATTTTTATAATCTAAATGAGTCTGTATATTCATTAATTGAAGATAGTAATTCTATTAAACAATCTAATATTATTAGTTATAGTATATATAATTTAAACTTTTATAACAACACTGTAATGATTGACAATTATACCAACATTATTAATCTTTTTATTGGATTATTGGTTGGATTAAAATATTTAAATCATGGTGGTATTTTTATATTAAGTTTTAATGCAATTGTTAATAAAGCCACTGCTGATATCTATTTAATTGCCAAAAAATATTTTAAAAAATCAGCTTTATATTATCCTGAAGTTGCAAATATGACAAAACGCTCTGGTTGTTATGGTATTTTTACTGATTATCAAGGATGTTCTAAAGAAGATTATGATAAATTGTATGATATTTTACAAAACTTAAAAAAAACCTATCCAACATATCCAAAAGATTTTAATATTGATGACAAACAAATAATTGATATGTATGAATTATATAATAATAATAAGCAAACTAAAAAAAAGAGGACATCACAAAATATAAATAAATATATTTATAGCTTCCTAGATTTACCAGAAACATCTGATGAATATCAAGAAATCATTGATTTCAATAACAATAGATACATCAAACAATTAGAATTCTTAAAAAAATTAACAGAAATTATGAAATTACCAGAAAATGAATTACCTAAACTTCCAACACAAGAACAAATTACATATAGTATCATGTATTGTAAAAAATGGGGGATTGAATATTTTCCTTATTATTATGATTCAAAAGTAATGAATGACAAAATGGGTCAACAAATATTAACTGAAATATATGGTAATATTGAACCTATTAGTTATAAATTCAAAACATCTTTACCTAGACTAACACAGAAAAATAGTTTACGAAAGACTAAGAAAACTATGAAATCTAAAAAAATCTCTGAATTTCATTCTCTTAATCTTAATTTCATGCAAGAAATAACCAATATTAATAATTTAATGGTTCAAACAGGTTATATGATAGATAGTCGTCGTGATTTTGATGTTAAAGACCCTAAACATCAATTATATAATTATTTTATGGCTAATGTTTTATTTAGATTCTATAAATCATCAGGAAAGGAAATAGAAAATAACCTAGCTTTTATGGTTCGAGATAAGATACAAAGAAATGTCTCTCAAGCATGGTTAAAATTATATGAAATCTTAGCCGAAACTAATATTATTTCCAAACAAAAAACCACTTATAAAACGTTTCATTTATGTGAAGCACCTGGTTCGTTTATTGACTGTTTAGACTATTTTATAAAGAAAGAAACAAATGTTAAACAGTTTATTTGGAATGCTCAATCTCATAAACCAACTAAAGGAAAAACATATTTTGGAGATGATTATGGTATTATCAAGGGTTATCCTAATAGATGGCATTGGGGGAAGGATGGTGATGGTGATATAACCAGTTGTAATAATATCTTTTCATATAAAGAATTATGTAAGGATATTGATTTAATAACTAGTGATTGTGGTTTACCAATGAATGAACCTGGATATCATAGAGTATTATTTTCTAGTATGGTAGCTATTACTTATTTATTACCAAAAGGTGGTGATATGATATTTAAAATCTTATTACCAATTGATATTCCTATAATCTGGAATATAATTTATCTATGGTTTAATAATTTTAAAGAATTCATGTTTTTTAAACCAGTTCAAAACCATCAAAGTCGTGAATTTTACATAATTGGTAAAAAATATTCTGGAAAACTTGAAAATAGTAAAATAATGACACAATTATTGAACCTAGTTAAAGATTCTAGAGATACGTTTATGACTGTTGATTTATTTGATAATAATTATTCTGAACTTTTTACATCACAAATGATAGATATAAGTCAAAAGTTGTGTGATAATTGGACTTTTACAATCCAAAAACAAATATATTACAGTGATAATATGGATTCATTAGATAAATCATTTAAAACAAAGGCGAAAGCTTTTATTAATCAAAAGAACTTAGATTTTATTGAAAAATATAATTTAGTAAAAATAGAAAAATAGAAATATTTAATGTCTATTCTAAAGACAAACATTACCACCTCTTTGTGAATTTGATAATTTTTTGGTTGTTTTTTTTGTTGAACAGTTATAGCTTAAAAGTTCAACTAGAAGATTATTCAAATCGTCTTTATTATTTGAGTAACTAATTTTACGCCAAAATGATTTAGGATTAGATAAATAAATTTCAACTAGATTATTATCTAAGTAACTCTTTCTAGATACATTCGGAGTGTTATGTAATTTTATTGCAATATTTTGAATAATTTCAGCTATAATTTTATCACTTTCTTTTAAAATTATTTTTTTAACCTTTGCTTTTTTAATGGATGTTTTATTATTTGATAAATCAGTTGATGTATTTACTGTATAAATTTCTGCAAAATCCTTTCTTCTTTTAATCATTTCCTCTAAAAACATAAAATTAGCCCCCCATGTTCTGAACATTTTGAGTGTAATATCTGGATGATATTTATAAAGAAATTGATTAATATCAAGAGGTTTTATTAATTGTTGTTTTCCATTTTCATCTAAATATGTAAATAGAAAGCTACCTTCAGTATTATTTTTTTGATTATCCATATTTTTAGTAATTAGATTTAATTCTTTTAATAATGAAATGATTAATTGGTCTTTAACAACACACTCATTCAATACTCCTTTTTTCCCAATGAATTCTATTTTTAATTCTTTACCTTTGAAAAATAAATGTTTCGATTTAAGAGTTGATACACCATGAGAATCATTTTTATTAAAATAATGAATATTGCCAATTCTGAAATAACATTTATCTAGAATATATAAAACTAGGGCAATCATTTTTTCTTTGTCTGTAATAGGTTTGTTATTAACTAGAATTGCTCGAATATCTTGTCTAATTTTTGTTATGTTTTCACCAAAATGTTTTAAATAGCAATATTTGTTTTTAGATTGTTGAATAACGAAATTTTTATTATATATATATTGTTTTCTTCCTTTATCATCTATACCAACTGCTTGTAAATAATTATTTGGATTAGCAGAAATACGTATTTCAGTATATGCTGGTGGTATTGACATTTTTTTAATTCTTTCTAATGTTTCGGGGTCTTTAATTTGGTCATTACGTTTATCTAGATATATAAATCTTTTTTTCTTTTGACTTTGAGGGTTGATAACAACTCTTTTAATTTGCATTTTTGAATTATTTGACATTCTTAGGTATTTTGTATTAAAGTTATTACCTATCTTATTGAGCTTAAAAGAAAAAAATATTTATTAGTAAAGTAATAAATAAAATCAAAAACACAATAATAAATAAATACAAAATATTATTATGCAAAAAAATGATAATAGTATTAACTTAATAATACAATTAAATCCAAATATATATTTGGATTGGAATTTAATAGAAAAAAGAAAAACTCAATTTCAACCAATGCATAAGATTTTATTAACCCATAAATTAGACAGATATTGTAATCAAAGATTTATATATTTACAAAAAAGATATATGTCTAATAAATTATTTGAGAACTCATTACAACCTAGAATGATATTATTAAGAAAAATTTCTGATGAAATTGAATATAATCTAGATATTATAAAAAGTATTTATAAACTTAATGCCATACATAAAGAAAGAATGAATAGAAAAAATAAATCAACGTATGATATACATGAAGATGAAATAATCGCAGTATAAAATGAAAACAAAAAATATTTTTATTTTTTTTGAAAAAACCACTTAAAATTTTCTTTATTTATATATTTTGAACTTCATTACTAATCAGATGACTGAATATAGTTTATTAATAGATAAACTAGGTGATAAAAATGAAATCACCGGATTGTATCTATTCAATCTTTATTATTATTATTATAATCATGGTTATACAAATTTAATATTAACTGAAATATCTAATCTAATGATTTTAAGTTTTTCGGTATTTTTAATTATATTTGTTATCCAATGTCTTAATTTATCAGACTTAATTAAATATTCAATTAATGAACCTATTGATATAGGTAATTTTATAAAACTAGATAATTTTTGGAATTTTAACATATTAATCACTGTATGTTTCACCATATTTATTGGTTATCTTTTAATACAATTGATGACTATTTATGCCAGTATAAGAAAGTTCTGGAAAATTAGAAAAATATATAAAAATGATTTAAATATTGAATCAAAAGAACTGGAAACATTAACCTGGAATGACATTAGTAATAAAATTATTAAACATTATTGTGTTCCTAATTTGAACATGTATACTTTGCAAATGCAAATTATGATTAAAGAAAACTTAATCATATCGATTTATGACCAGCTAGAAAATCTGAAATTTCATAAATATCCATTAACCAAATTATTAGAATGGAATTTTATTTTCTGTTTCATTAATCCTTTAATCAACGAAAATAGAGAAATCAATGTTGGAGTTAAAGGGGATTCCAGTAAATATGTTTCCCAAGTTAAAAGTCGTCTAACTAGAATAGCAGTTTTGAATTTAATGTTCATGCCATTTGTATTCTTATTTATGTTATTATATATGATTTTACAATATGGTGAACAATTTTATAATAATCCTAGTTTATTAGCTAATCGTCAATGGACCATTAAAGCTTTGTGGAAATTTAGATATTATAATGAACTTCCACATTTATTTCATGACCGGATGAATAAAGCAGCTAATTCAACTAAAGACTATATTAAACAATTTCCATCGAGCATAATGATGACTATTGCCAAATTCATAACCTTTGTATTAGGTTCATTCTTTTTATTGTTATTAATCCTTCCACTAATAAATGAAAATCTTTTAATTAATTTGAATATTTCAGCAGGTAAACCAGTTTTATGGTATATGGGTATTCTAGGTGGTATTATAGCTATTAGTAAATCTTTTATTAATAAACATTTTAATAATCAGATTGAAAAAATGTTATTAAAAATGAATGAACAATTAGATATTCCATTTGAATGGAAAGAAAATCCAAAAAGTGAAAAAATATTAAAACAGGTTAATAAAATGTTTCCACAACGAATTATTTTATTATTCGAAGAATTTTATTGTTTAATAATAACACCTTATATTTTAAGATTCGTTCTATTCAAAGAAGCCGATGAAATATGCGAATATTTAAATAATATATTAACCACACATCATTCGGTTAACGGATTAGTTACGAAAAATTGCTTGTTTGTTAATTCTAGACAAATAACAGAAAATAAAAAGACTAATAAATCTTTTGAAATTTTTCAAAAAAATTATCCAGAATGGTCAACTTCTAGTTTCTTATATAATGACATTAGTGATAGTTTAGATAAATCAAAAGCATATTTTAGTCAACAAAATAAATTGTCAGTTATTGAGGAATCAACCCAATCTCCATCATCAACTGTTAATCATTCGAATATTAAAAATGATGCTTCTTTAATCGATTATTAATTTTTTATTTGCTTTTTTATTTTAATTTTTTTATTGTAATATCTATAATCAAAAATAAGAATAAGAGAAATATAAAGATATAGATAGTAAAAATTAAATGTCTGACCTTATACAATGTGAGTTATGTGATGTTTTTATAGATTTTAATGATTATTTAAATCATGTCAGGGAATGTTCAATGTCATTAAATCAATCATTAACTAGTTCGATAACTAGTTATAATACAATAATTAATACAACTAATGATATAAATTCGATAATAGGGTCCATTGATTCATCGTATCCAGGGTTAACTGATTCTTTTAGAAATTTTTATAGACAAGTAATAAATGAATTTAGCAATATTAATGAAGAAGATGATGATGATTCTAATATTGATGATGATGATAACTCTTTACCCATTTTTCATATTAGAATTCATAATGGGAATATTAACATTATCAATGGATTGCAAAATGCAAACAATACAACAAATTATCAAAATTTATCAAATTTAGAAGATGTAAAAAAACCTGTTAAAAATATTGATTTAGTCGCACCTCTAATTTCTAAAGAAGAAGTTCCAGAAGATACTTATTGTTCTATTTGTCAAAACCAAATTTCTGAAAAAGTAAGAAGGACATTATGCAATCATTATTATTGTTCCTTTTGTATTGAACCATGGTTAACACAGTTTAACAAAACATGTCCATCATGTTTAGCTAATTTAGAAGATTTATTTAAAAAAATAAATGGGGGTGAAGAAGATGATGAAGATGAAGAAGAAGAAGAAGATGATGATGAAGATGATGAAGAAGAAGATGAAGAAGATGATGAAGATGATGAAGAAGATGATGAAGAAGAAGATGATGAAGAAGAAGAAGATGAAGAAGAAGATGAAGAAGATGATGAAGAAGATGAAGAAGAAGAAGAAGAAGATGATGAGGAAGAAGATGAAGATGAAGTTGTTGATTAAAATGAATAATAAAAATATAATAAAAGATAAAAATGAATATTGTAAATCTAGGAACTTTTTTTTCTTTAGAGAATGTAAATAGAAATGAGTCAAGCAACAATAAAAGAATCATTTGAACCAATAACCGATAATTTATATAAAAATTCGGAAGATGATGATTATGACAATCCACCATTTGGTCCTTTACCATATCGTGAATATGAACCTGAAGGATATAGAAGAATAGACCACGGGGATAATGGAATAAATAATTTATTAGCTAATAAACCGAATGACCAAACTTATTTTAAAGATGATTATGAAGCTGATACTATAATAAATGATTCAACCTTTGATTATCTTAAAAAAGAAGCAAAAAAACGTGATGAACGTTGGAAAATGAATCAAGATATAAAAATCCCTAATTTTTCTCAAAATTTTAGTAATCAATTTAAAGGGTCTAAAACTATAACTAAAGATGACATTGAATTAAGTGATGATTCCCAAAATGAAAAAATAATAAAAGATTTTTTGAAACAACGTAATGTTAATCCTGACAGCGTCAAATCAATATTTAATCGTGATGTTAAGCCAACATATAATCCAAATGTTTTAGTTAAATATCATAATGATGCTTCGACATCTAATAAAGGAGGAAATAAACAAAGCACTAAGAAAACTCCAGAACCTATAAATTTTAAAGATGCGATTACAATGTCAGAGTATCATAATCAAATGTATAATCAACAATTAAAAGAATCTATTGAGAATAGACAAAATGTTCAACAACAATCTTTAAAGAATTGGCAGGAATATAATAATTTAGCTAATAAAATTGCAACCAATTATAAGGCTGATTATGAAGCCAAAACTAATAAATTAAAAAGTCTATATCCAGAAATGTATAAAAAGTTAGAGACTCGTCCTGGTTATTCCGAAATGGATAATCATTTAGATAATTTAAATCCTAAAAAATATGAAAAAGTTGAATTACCGGACCCTAAAAATACTGAAACGCCTAAATATCATATAATTGGAAGTTATGAAGACCAAGATTTAACAACAGGTGGAACAACTAATGAAACAAATATTTACAGAACACCTTATGGAAAATATATATATGACCAATCAACAGATAATATTTATCCAGCTAATTCATATGGTAAATCGATTGGTTCTTTATATAATCAAAGTGAAGATAATAATGATTCAATGTCTGAAAAATTATTTAAATTAAAATATAAAGATAGTAATGAAAAAGATGAAGATAATGACAATAAAAAAAGTGATGAAAAATTTATAGATATGGACCCGCAATTATCAACTATTTATAAAAAAATATTAACAATGCCATTATCTAACAATGACAAAGATCTTAAAAACGAATCATGGAGTATGCTTTATGGTTATATTTTATGTTTAATCATTGTTTTAATATTCTTTTTATTATTCAAACCATAAATTATTCTTTAAAAAATTCTGCTTTTTTATCATTCATTTTTCCAACTAATGAACCAACTTCATTATCTTCTAAACATTCATAAATTTGTGGTGGGTCTTCATCAGATACATAATAGTATTTACCCTTGATTTTCTTTCTGATGTAGCTAATTTCTTGTTCTTCCTCTTCTTCTTCTTCATCTTCTTCATCTTCTTCATCTTTCGTTTCTTCTTTTTCTTCTTTTACGACTGTTTCTTCAGATTCTTTAGTATTTTCATTATTTTCATGTATATTTTCTTCAACTATTATGGTTGTTGATATAGATGATGATATTAATTTAGTATTATCTACTTCTTCAATCATTAATTGAACCGTTCGATGGTCTTCAATCTCATCTCTTTCACTTAAAAGGTCTAATTTATCTTTTAACATTTCGATTTCCTTTTTAGCAGTTCTAAGCTGTGATTGATAAGTTTTAAGTTCCAGTTCTTTTTCCTTAATTTGTTTGCTTAAATTGCTAACTAAAGAAAAATTTTGGTAATTTGATTGATTAAAATCATGGTCGTTAATATCGTTTTGAAGTTGTGCAATTGTTTTATCTTTTTCAACTAATTTTAATTTCAATGATGATAATTCATCACTTAGATTATTAAAATGTTGTTCAATAATTTGATTGTGTTCTAGGATAGTGTTACCCATCATTTCAATAATTTGAGAATACTGTTGCTTTAAGAGCGTTTGAAACGTATTTTTGTCCATTCTAATGTTTATTTTATTAAGAATTTTAATGACAATTATTATTATTAATATTAATAATAATTTATGAACAGTTTAAGTTTATTTTGAGAATTAAAAATAATTATAAAAATTAAAAACATTTGATAATTAAAAATGGCATTTAAAAACGAAAAAGAAAAACTGGCATATGCTATGTTCAGTGATTTTTCAACTATTGAAAAAACTTACAAACCTTCTGAAGAAGAACTAAAAATAATTATGAATCAAACTTCATGTTCTGAAGAAGATGCTAAGATTTTTTTTAATAAAAACAAAGGCGACCTAGAAGACACTATTTTTAATTATTTGGAATTAAATAATGATATTAAGGTTAATAAACCCAAATTAGTTTCAGTTAATGAACTATTAGATGAATCAATCCCTATTCAAGAAAAAATGGAAACTTATCGTGATATTCTTTATCATAAAGACATGGTTTTTCAAAATAAATTTGATGAATCATCTAATTTAACTGGTAAAAAAATGGAAATCTTATATTATGTTCCTTTCGATGTTAAAACCACACAATTTCGTAAATTAAAATTCAAAGGGAGTAAGGACTTTTTCTCTCTCGATATTATTAAACCTTTTATGGAACGTCAGATAACTGAAGATGAATTATTTGAGTTAACCAAAAATAAACCCATCGCTAAAAAAGGGATTGAATTAGAAAAGAAAGATACTGAATTAACAGTAGATAAAAGTGAAGAAGAAACTAAATCTGAACTCAAAGCTATTGAAGAAAAACCATCAGAAGAAACTAAACAATCTGATGAAGAGAAAGAAACAGATGTTAAAAGTGAGGAACCTAAAGAAGATGTTGAAGATGAAATTATTAAAGGGGAAGAAAAGAAGGTTGTCATTAAAACTGTTATTAAAAAAGGGTTGACAATGGCGCGTAAATGGGGCTGTCAAAAACCAATTCTAGCTTATATGGAAGTCGATGAAAAAGATAGAACTGAGGAAAATATTAACAAATTAGCAACTAAATTTATGCGTTCATGTGAGCATTTTGATGAAACACAACATGTTTATGGTCCTGCCATTATGATTGACAATTGGATTATGTAAAAAATAAACCAAAAAATGGATACTTAAATGTATCTAGAATTGTATGTTTTATAATATTTATTTTTGATAATTACTTTTTTATTTTATGCGATTTAATATGACGACCAAAATATGCTTTATGGTCAGTTTTCAAATCACATACATCACAATTAAACTTAAAAATACGGTTCTTTTGATGTTCTTTCATATGAACTTGGAGTGATTGACGATATTGATATTTTTTAGAACAAATATCACATGTAAAAGAACCAGTATCTGGATTATATACTCTTTGATAAAAACTACTTTTACGATATAAAGGTCTTTCATTTGTAATCATTAAAGCAGTTTCATCTCTTTTGGCATGAACTTCAATATGGTTTAAAAGATGATGTCTATTATCATGTGAATAATCACATATCGAACATGAAAATTTAGGAATATATTCAGGATCATGCTTACGTTTGTGACTATATAATCCAGAATAAGTAGCATATTCATTGTTGCAAATGTCACAAACATACTTACCATTTGTAGGATTTCTTTCAATATTATCAAATAAAGTTTCACACAAAATCATCGTATCTTCCACATCGTCAGAAAAATCAATTCTAGGTGATTGTTCTGTCAAATAAAATTCATCACTAAAATTATGATATGTCATTTCTTTTGATATAATATAACTGCAAATATCAATTTTTTGATTTATTTTTTGAATAAAAATAGATATAAATTTAGTTACCATAAAATATATAGTTAATCATAACCATATTGACAAAAAAAAGATGTTTATTAACTATTTAAAATTTAGAATGCCATTGGAATTTATTGAATTAGTTAAATCATTCCAAGAAGTAATAAATAAAATGAATATTACGTCATGTCCTAATTGGATAGAAAATTATTCTAAATCTATTGTTTTATTTGAAGGTCAAAGTAAAGGACATTCTGAAAAATATCAAACGGTATATGATTTAAATGACTTATATAATGGATTTATATCAATAAATGTTGGTAAATTACCTTCTTTAACAATTCGTGAATTAAATATTTTTACCAACCATAAAGGTAAACAAATTATAGGGTTATATCTAGATTCATGTAATATTATTGAAATGAGAGCTGACCTTTCTGATATTTTTGGTTATAAAATATATTCGGATGAAGGTATCATTATAAAAAAATTTAAATCTACCGATGGAAGTGATAATATAATTGTTGAACCACTTAATGTATTTTATCCAATCATATCTGAATCTCATTTAAAAAAAGGAGTTAATATTAGAGATGTTTATTGTAACTTAGCAGCATCTTTATTTGCTCAATCTATCAGTGATAAAGTAATATATCCAACCGAATTAGTATATGAAACTGAAAATAAAAGAGGAAAAAAAATTAGAGTCTGGTAAACTTTTTTTCAAAAAAAAGTTTTAACCAAAAAACAACAAAAAAACAACAAAAAAACAATAAAAAAGTAAATAATCAAAAATTATGACAATTTTGTTATATCTTATTTGATTTTTCTAGAATCTTTGGTGTTTCATATTTTTTTTTAATTTCACCAATTCTAGCTAATTGGTCAGCCATTTCATTACCGAACCAAAATAAATAGTCATTCGGGATGTCAGTATTATTTTCTGGTTTTGTTTGATGTGAATTAATATGTTTAAAATCTACATCAAATCCTAGTTCTTTAACTTCTTCTAGAATTATTAGGATGTCCTGAATGAGCTCTTTATTCTCAACTGGTTTTTTATTCATTGTTTGCCAATTATTTTTTTTCCATGTTTTTGACCATACTAGAATACAATTGATTGAATATTTTGAATCTGACACAAAACATACATTTCTAGCTTGTTTAGAATCAGAATTATTAGTATCATTTTTATAATATTCGTTTTTTAGATATTTTAAACCATGTAATATAGCAGTTAATTCTGCTAGGTTATTTGTTCCCGAACTAATTAATTCTTCCCCAATTATTACACAATCAAAATTATCATTATTTGGAATAATCATAAAAACTCCATACCCACATCTAACTGATTTATATTCTTTATTATGAATCGCAGAACCATCGCAAAAAATATAAATTTTATCTTGACTGTCAATATTATTTTTAACTTCCTTTATAGTTTCATCATTTTGTTCATATGTTTCAAAATAATCATAAATTGTTTTTGGTCTTTTTGATGATTCATTATTTTTAGCATTTGGGAATTTGGAATAACTCTTTTTCTCATCATTTTTTTCATCATTCTTTTCATTATTAGTTTCTTTTTTATCAGATTTATAAGGATTATGTAAAAATTTAATTGCATCTTGCATATTATCAAATTTTTTATAAATAGCTCCTGGATATTCATGAATCTGTTCTTTACAATCAGACCATGTTCTAAAAATGCCTGGAATTATTCCTTTTTTAACAACATAATAATATGATTTATTATTTGACATTTTAATTACATAAAGATAAACATATTAGTTGAATGATGATAAATTGTAATTTCAATTTTTATTTAATATTGTATGTTATTTTATGAATCATAAAATCTATAAAAATATAAAAAGATGTCAACAAAAACAAAAAAGAAAGATTTTAAAAATAGAGTTGATATAGATAAATTATCTGAGAAGTTGGCTTCAAAAAATTTAAATTTTGATATTAATGATTTTAAAAAAACATTAGATAAATATTCAATACCTTCTCTAGATAATGAAAATAATGACGTTTATGAGTTTTTACGAGATTTAAAAACAAAAACACAAAAACGTAAAAAGAAAGCTGAAATTTATTTTGATGATAATGTCCAAGAATTTACATCATCAATCACATCAGAATCTAAAATTTTAAAACCTAAACCTATTCGGTTATCAACCCCTAGTCCTAGTCCATGTTTTATTCAAACAAAAGATAAAGAGATGATTGTGGACGATTTAGATATAGAAGAACCTAGAACAAGATTTAAAACAAAAACTCAGAAACGAGTTAAATTTAATATGGAATCACCAAAATTAAAAAGAAAACATGAAGAACTTATCAATCCTAGATATAATTTAGATTCATTATTAGAAACAGCTAAAACAATAACTAGAAATGATAATACTAAAAATAATATTATTAAACCAGTTGCTGAAAAACCAGAAGATAAGGTAAGAGTTATTAGGGTAGATGCTAAATTATTTGGATTAAATGATGATGAAGAAGAACAAAAAAAACTAGAAAAAGAAAGATTAGAGAGAGAAAAAAAAGAAAGAGAAAAAGAAAGAGAACTAGAAAAGGAAAGGGAAAGAGAAAGATTAGAAAAAGAAAAACAAGAAAGAGAGTTAGAAAAGGAAAGAGAGAAAGAACGTCTACGTGAATTACGAGAATTAAAAGAATTATTACGAGAAAAGGAGAAGGAACGTGAAAGAGAAAAGGAAAAAGAAAGAGCTAGGGAAAGAGAATTAGAAAAAGAACGCATTAGACTTGAAAAAGAAAAATTAAGAGAAAGATTAAGACCGAAAACTAAGGAAGAATTATACCAGGAGTCTTTAGCTAGACAAATTGGATTAGTTGAAGATAAAATAAATCAATTGGAATATTTAAGTCAATATTTACCCCCCAATCATTCCTCTATAATTCAATTACAAGTTGATATCATTACCGAAAAGAAAAAATTAAAAGAATTGCTACCGAATAATAAAAAAGAAAAAAAGGGGAAACTATCAGATTTAAGTAAACAAGATGTAGATAGTTTTAGAGATTTTTATTCAAATAAAGATAAGGATGGTGAACATAAGAATGATGAAGAAGAAAATGATTGTGGGAAAGAAATTTCAGAATCAAAAAATAAAATGAAACCCACGAAGAAAGAAGAAGATAAGGGGGCTATTAGGGTTGTAAATAAGGAAGATATAAATATTTTTAAATATGACCGTAAAACTGTTGAAAAAGAATATCAAGAAAGATATCAACATTTACATAATAATAATTTACAGAATAACCAAAGAAATATCAGAAATAATCCCCCAATGAAAGAACCAGTGAAAGCGCAAAACTATAATATGTCATCAATCAAAAAAGCCCCCACTCTAACTTCTTTATCTACAATACCTTTTATTCCTAGAACAGACAACACTTATTGTCAATATCCAATTGAAGAAGATGATTTTCCAATGCCAGAGAAAAAGGTTAGTGTTAAGGAATCATCTAACATGACTTGTGAAATCCCAGTCATGATGAATTCTAAATTTGTTGAATTAGATGAAGAAATAGATGGATTTAGCAATCAAAATCGATTTTCAAATAAACCCAATATTGAAAATAAAAAACAAATAATTAAAGGGATGAATACAAATGAATCATCAGAAGTTAAAATTATAAAACCAGATGAAACGTTTCATCAAAAGAAAACAATGATTAATACAAAGCGATATAAAAAATCAAATGAATCTGAACAAAATGCTAGACCAGATAATGAACTGAATAATAGTGTAAATGAAAATATGAATGAAAAACAACCTAGACGTAAGATAAAATTAACCCAAAAAAGAGAAAAAGATTACTTAGTTAATAAAAAAATCATAAATGAAAATAAAAATTTACCAGAAAATCTAATGAACTTTTTATATTCTAGCATGGTTGATAATGATTATCAAATTAATTTTATTGATATTCTTAATCAATAAAAATCAAATTGTAATTATTTTCTGATATTTATAATAAATTTATATTATAAAATGGCATTTATGTATGGGAAAGTATATGATGAAAAAAATAAAATTCCAATTATTCTAGATGATTCAATTGAAAAAAAACCTTTTACAGACGGTGAAAGTAAAAAAAGTAAAAAAACTGGTTTGGAAAAAATCACCCCTACTTTTGCTTTTCTTAATTCTCCTCAAGAAGAGGAAAAAAAAGATATGGAAAATAATAAAAAAAAACCATTTAATATTGAGCAAATTAATTTTGATGAAGTAATGAAAAAACCTTATGAAGTGAAACAACAAATAATTGAAGTAATTCCACGCGAAGATGAAAAAGAAAAATCTCCTCCAGTGATGCAACCTTTTATAAAAAAAGCAGAATTATATACTCAACCTAATGAACCACATGTTGATGAAAAGAAACCTTATGTTCCACAACAACCTTTCCAACCAGCACCATATGAAAAGAAACCTTATGTTCCACAACAACCTTTCCAACCAGCACCATATGAAAAGAAACCTTATATACCACAACAATTACCATTTGAACCTCCTCCACAATATTATGAAAAAAAAATTGAGGTACCAGCTCCATTATCAAGAAAATCTTTTAAATCATCATCAAGTCTTAAAAGAAAGAAATCATTTCTTAAACGTAAATATGAATATGAAATGAAAGATATTGATAAAAATAAGTTAAGTTTAAAGAAAATTAAATTAAATAGAGAGAAAGTAAAGATTAAATTAGAAGCTGAAAAATTAAAGGAAATTAAACAACAAATTAAAGATGAAAAGAAAAAATTAAAGGAAGAAAAACAAAAACTTAAAGAATTTGCGGTTGAACATAAGAAAATAAGTATTACAAAGGATTGTAATGAACAATTATTACTAGAAATTAAAGAAAAAGATGATAAAATTAAAAAGATTATGAATGATTTGAAAAAAGAAAGGGATAAATTAAATGATGAAAAAGAGACTAAAGATAAGCTAGAAAAAGATAATGCTGAAATTAAAACAGAATTAACTAAAATGACTAATCTATATAACACATGTAAATTAGAAATGGAAAAAAATAAAAAACAGCAACAGCAACCTAGACAACCGCAACAGCAATATCAAGGAACTCCTAGACAACCACAACAACAACCACCTAAACCACAACAGCAATATCAAGGACCTCTTAAACAACCACAACAACCGTTTCAAGCACAACAACAAGGTCCGAAACAAATAAAAAAATAGAATTAAAAAGGTGATTAGATGAATAGAATAACGATAAATCCACATACTAGCATATAACCTATCATGTCACTAATGTAAAACATACTCAATCCTAAAATTAAGAATGTCATACATATTAATAATGTATTACTATTTTCAGATAATTCATTTTCAACATCTTTATATCCATTATTTAGTATTCCTAGGGATATGAATAATATTAGAAAAACAGTAAGAAATAATATAATTTTTTTAGAATCACTATCGACAGCCATTTATATTTTCTGTTTTATTTTGTTTATTTTTCTACTCTTACTATAAGATATAAGATAATATTATAAATAATAATCGTTATAATATGGGGTTATTAACTAATATTTTGTCGACATTATATGAATTTTATATGTCATTGGGTTTAAGATGGTTTATTTATATCATCGCATATATTTTAAATGTAGTTTCATATTATCAAAACCCAACGTTATTCACAGATGGTAGAAAATGCACATTTGGTATCCCCTGTCGTTGGTTTAATTTTATCGCAGGTATGTGTGCTATAACTTTAACTATTTTTGGTTTAATTGTTTTATGGTATGATGCTCCTTTCAGTAAAACATTACCTGATTTTTGGTATATTCCTGTAGCTTTAATAACTTATGCTATTGTTGCACAAATAACTATATCAGTTAAACCAGTTGTAGATAATGGGGAATTAAACCCTCCACCAGAAGGTTTATGGCCATTAAAAGACCGTTCATGGTTATATTTTGTATTATTGGTGCTTGATTTAATCTTCTTTCATCAAATGTATTTAGATGGTGGGACACAACTAATAGAAAATCCTAGAGTAATTGATGATTTAATTCTCGGTAGATTTGGTGGATGGAATAAAGATAAATACAATTTCATGCTAGAATGGTTTGGAACAGTTCAAATTCTTTTTGATATTTTAGCCCTTTATCAAATTGTATATTTTAGAGCTTGTGATTATGGATTACCAAATAGTTGGAACTACTGACACTTTTGTTAAAAGTGTTATCAAAACTTCAATTATATAAATTAATTATTGTTTTATTTATTTTTCTAGATGTATAACTAAACTTAACAAATCTAGTTATACATAAGTGTTAAGTTTAGTTGATGTTCTAGATACTTAAATATCTTAAAATCTCTTTGCTGATTTTACATAATCCTTCGACTTTTAATTTCGAAAGTTTCATGTAAATCTAGCTAATCTTTTTAAGTTACCGTCTCTCACTTTTTAAGATAATGATTGATGACATGATTGAATTTCTTATTAGAAAATGATATTATAAATAAACAGGACATTTGTGAATTTTGCTTAAACTTAGTAAAAATGTCATTGGATAATATCTAATAATTTTGATTATTTTATTATAAATTAAAAATCAAAGAGGACTAAAGTGTATCTAGAATTGCACTTTTATAAAATATCATGTTCTAGGTGTAACATAGTCTTCTAAACTTTTTAATTCTGTTTTTTACTATCAAACTAATAGCTATACATTAAAAATTTATTAATAGTTATATATCATAGTCATATTTCAAAAAGCTCTCATATTTTATAATAGACTTTCCTAATAAGAAAATCAATCATTACATTAACCCTTACTTCCCAATAAGCAAAGACTAAATTAAAAATGATTAGCTAAGATACATGAAGCTTTCGACTTTTAATTTCGAAGGATTATGTAAGATTCAGCTAAGAGATTTTAAGATATTTAAGTATCTAGAACATCAACTAAATTTAACACTTATGTATAACTAGATTTGTTAAGTTTAGTTATACATCTAGAAAAATAAATAAAACAATAATTAATTTATATAATTGAAGTTTTGATAACACTTTTGTTAAAAGTGTGTTTTGGTAACGCTTTTTTTCTAAAAAAGTGTATTGGTAACGCTTTTTTTCTAAAAAAGTGTATTAGAGGCGTCCACGACTTCTACTTCTCAATAAATTAAGAAATAAGTTAATTATAGACACAAATAAATTGGTTGACTCTTTAATATAATCCGCATCTTGAGGAGTTTTACATTTTTCGGCATTTTCAACTACTAATTTGGTTTTATATAAAATTATAAATATAAAGAAGATTACACCAATGACTGCTAAATAATAATAGAATTTATTGAGAAATAACATACTACAATTTGCAAATAAACAGAAAATCATTGGAATTATATGTGCTAGAATAAAACATATTAAACCAATTATTATGTATGGAGCCCATCCAGATGTAGACTTAATTATTAAATCCGGTTTAATTAAAGTTATGGTTGTAAGAACAGCAACAATTGCAATAGTTAAAAACATTGTTGAAACTACCAAATCAGTTTGATTTGTTTGAATTGCCATTTGAATTACTGGAAGTAAAACAAAAGCAAAAAGAAGAATAAATGCACCCCATGCTAATCGCTTCTTTGTAACATCTAATGGTGATATTTTATTAATTAAATAAATTGTGTAGAATAATAATACCAATTCTAGGATTATAACTATCCAAATAAGATATGAAGAATAAATTGTTTGAGTATAATTAGGCATTAATGTATTTAATACTAGAATAAAAAATACAACTAATGATAATGATACTACTAAATACAAATAAGTATTTAAGATATATTTATCACATGTTGGTTTATCATCTTTAAATGAACTAATTTTAGCAACAATAGATGATACAATTACAGCTGCTAATGAAACCAGAATAAAAAATCCATTCTTATAATTATCCATTTTCTAGTTGTTTAATAATTTATTTTTATTAAATCAATGAGAAAAAAAGTATGATGATGTTTAATGTTTATTCAGCAGTTATAACATTGCAACGGTCTTCTAGGTTTTTTAGATACGGCTGAAAAACCGCGAAAGTATAATTGTCATTGGTAAATGAGATAGATACCATTTTTGCCGATTGATTTGATGAATCAAGCTTAGGGTAAATCATACTACCAAATTTATTGTTTTCATCGGTTGAAAAATTAATAACATCTCCTTCAGATAATTGAATACGCGTGGTACCATGAATGATGTCATTTTTCATCACAACCAACTCACATGGAGCACAGATTTGGGTGAATTCCGGTTCTACAAGGAATAATGTCCCTGATTGATTACGTAAAGCAAAACTGAAAGCAGGTGAACCAAGACAAACCCAGTTATAAGATTCATCATAATTTTTACGAGGGTCATGTTCATCGCGTGTTGAAGTAGTGCTATTAAAAAGTTGCCATACCTGACCATTGATGTGTGCAAAATTATGACGGCATTCATGACAAACACCATGAGTAATGTTGAAGTCGCAAAAGTCACAACTTTTATAGCCTTTTTTTACACAACATTCCGTTGACATTGTTGATGAAATTTGTGAGGTCATTGAGAGAATTGTAATATACGAGGTGGAGATTTATTAATATTTTTATTTATTAATTTATATTTTCAATTTTAGAGTATAATATCAATCTAAAAGGTTTATTTAATATTGTGTATACATCTGTAAAATATTGGTTAAATCCTGTATTTGGATAGGTTTTGCAATAAAAGCATCCATACCTACTTTAAAACACTCCTTAATAGTGTCTTCAGTTACGCTAGCCGTGACAGCAATAAATATCATTACCCCCTTTAATTTTTTTGATTTAATTTCTTTGACTGCATCAATTCCATTCAATCTAGGCATTTTAAGGTCGATAAAAACAATGTCATAATTGTTTTTTGCTTTTGTATTTTCCAGTTCATCAATAAAGGAAATTCCGTCAAATAAAGATTTGATATTTTCATTTTTCACACCAGCTTCTATTAGCATTTTAATCAATACTTTTTGATTTGAATAATTATCTTCAACACTTAAAATCTTTAAATTTGATATTGATTTTGATGTATTTGGTATAATTGTTTGAGATTTATTTAAAATATTGCTAATTTTGAGACTTAAATTAATATTCAGTTTAGGGTCTAGAATACCAGTATCCATTTTATGTTTGAAATTATCAAATAAAGTATTGATAGATGAGTTCATTTTTAAATCATTGTTAAGGAATAAAAGGATTTCAGAACCAGGGTGTTTATTATTACAGGTATTAATTAAAGTATAAATTTGATATTTTTGTTCACCTAGAATATCTTCGGAATTATAATATTTTTTTAATTTTACATCAATATTAAATGTTTTATGTAAATTATCAATTGAATCAATAACTAAGATAATTAATCCAAATTTAGTATTTACATTATTAATATACATATATCCCTCTTGAATTGTATTAACAGGAATTGGTAATAATCCAATGTTTATTATTTTCTCAACCAATGACAGACGTTTTTCTAAACTATTAGCAATAATTAAAACTTGATTAGAAGTTTTTTTTTTATCTAATGGCAATGACGTTTTTAAATCTTCATCTTTAAATATTGTATTTGAATGATATTTAGCAGGAATATTAACAGTTATTGATGTCCCCTGTTTTTCAATACTTTCTATATTAAAACTACCATTCATCTTATTAATTAAAAAATTAGTTATTGATAAGCCTAAACCATTACCAGAACCAAAATTTAATCCAAAATTATTAGTAACCCCTGATGTTTCTTGTTCATTTAATTTTTTACGAATTTTATCTAATTCATATGGAGGAATACCATATCCATAATCTTTAATTATGATTTTTAAAATTAATTCATTATCATTTATAAATTTATCAAAAGTAATATCAATATCAATATTACCATTATGAGGACTAAATTTAACTGAATTAGATATTAAATTAACTAGAATTTGTTGGATTCTTTGACGATCATGTAAAATTTTCAATGGCAATTTTTCATTAAATTTTATATTCACTGAAATATTTTTTTCCTCAATCTCCAATTGAAAAAGTTCAAAAGCTGAATTGATACAATCATTTAAATCAAATTCTTTAATATCAAAATTAATTTTACCATCTGATATATGTGAAAAATCCAATAAATCATTAATAAAATTCAATAATTGTAAACTACATTTATTGATTATTTGAACCATTTTCCTCTGTTCATCTGTTAATTCTGTATCAATTAATATTTTACCCATACCGATAATACCATTCAAAGGTGTTCTCACTTCATGACTCATATTCGCAAGAAAAATATTTTTCTGATAAATCATGCTAACTTTTTTTTTATAAGAAACAATGATATTGGTCATTAATGGTGTAAAAGGTGTAATATATTCGATATATTTTTTGGTATATTTACTGACATAATTACCTAAAATAATAATACTTATAATTTCATCTTGATAAAATAATGGCACTCCAATAAAATTTTTTAAGAATGAAAAATGATTTTCCTTTGCTGTTTTAGATCTTCTAGGATCATTAAGTATATCATTCGATATTATTGTTTTTTTTTCTTTATAAATTAAATCAAATAATTTTTCATAATCATAAATGTCATTAATACTGATGTTTTCATCAGTGTCAGATTGTGAATAACTTTTATAAAATTCATTACCATTATCATCCTCAATTTTTATTTCTCCATCACTAAAACGTTCATCAGAAATAATCATTTGAGGTCTTAGAACATTTCTTCCAAATCTGTCTTTTGTTACTTCACCAACTAATCCATACTTATTTAAAGTTATCCGCATTAATTTTTTCAGAATGAAATGCATTATAGACTGTATATCTTCATTTATAACGATTTCATTCATACATTCGGTAACTGTATTAAGTAACTCTTTGGTGTATTTTTCAATGTCCATTTACACTTTTTACAGAAAAAAAGTTTATTTACTATCAAAAAAAGAATATTTAAAAATAAAAAGTTTAGAAGACTATTTAACACCTAGAAACACTTTTTAAGAAAAAGTGTTACTAAAAAATAAAATTTATAAATATGTAATTCTAGGTATATTTTAGTCCTCTTTAATTTTTAATTTATAATAAAAAGTAAAAAATAAAAAGTTTATAAGACATTTTAATACCTAGAAACACTTTTTCTTAAAAAGTGTTACCAAAAAATAAAATTTATAAATATGTAATTCTAGGTATACTTTAGTCCTCTTTAATTTGTTTTTGATATTAGTGTTTAAGTGTTGTAATAAAGATAGCCACAATTGTAGCTAAAACAGCATAAGCCACATAATATGTTGGTGTTCCATTGCTGAATTTAATAGCCTGGTCAATATAGTATTTAATTGTTGTATGCCATGCACTAGCAACTAGGAATGCGAGTGTAATAGTAAAGGCATTATCATAAAAATAGTTACCTAAAACCCCTTGAATTGAAGAATTATTTGATGTAGGTTGAGTTCCTGCGACTACATTTAATTGTTGTTGAGTTGTTGATTTAGGAACAGCTAAGGCTTGAGGTTTAACCATTGGGGCTTTTTGTGGAACCATTGTTGGAACTTGTTGTGGCATTGTTTGTTGAATTTGAACAGGTGGTGCTTGTTGTTGTGGTTGGTATAAAAATTGGTTGGCTTGGGATTCATACACTTGTTGACCACCCATACCTCCACCCATACCTCCCATTCCTCCTCCCATACCTCCCATACCTCCACCCATTCCTCCTCCCATACCTCCCATACCTCCACCTAACATATTGTTACCAAAATCAACTGACGAACAGTCGTTGCATCCATTAGAAATATAACTCATTTTAAATAGTTAATTATTTATTTAATTAAAAGAAAAAAACAAAAAAAAAACATTTAAATCTTCAAATTATTTCTTTAATTTCTTCTTTAATTTCTTTGATAGTTTTATTTACTTGAAAAAGTTGAAGTTTCTAAATAAACATCAAAAGTCTTAATCATGTCATCTGTATCAATACCACATCCAAGATATTCATGTTCTAGTTTTAAATCACCAACAATATTAAAATAATTAATAATATCAACCTGTTTAGATTCTAGCTCTTGTGCCCATTTATTATTTTCATGTAAATATTCTAAAAATTCAGTTTCTGGATTTGTTTTATTTGATATTTCTAAATATTTTGAAATGTCTACTTGATTTTTAAAATAGTGTTTATTATTTACATTAGTTGGATTTGTTGGGATATTAAAAGGTAATGTCACATCATATACTAATTTAACATTTTCAAAACCAGCCTGAATGGCATCAGTAGCTGTTGCTTCTACCATAATATCTCTGAATAAACCAACAACATATACATCAACTACACCTTTATCCATTAAAAATTGTCCTAATCCTGTTGGTTGACTATTATTATCAAAAAAACAGGAACTAGGAATACTAGTGTCATTGGCTTGCAACCACATAATTCTTCCACGACTATCTAATTCTGGTTTTTTAATATATGTTGAAGAATCAATGTTTTGATTTGGTCGATATAAAGGAGCTAGATTTAATTTGGGATGCAAATCAATACCTCTAAAACATCTATTTCCTTCAATAATTACATCAGAACCATCTATTAAAGCATGGTCTGGCCATAATTTTGTATTTGATTTATCATCATATTGTAACATACCTTGATTAACAAACAAGGAATCAACAAAACTCCAATATTTTTTATCTAATGTATCATCTTGTATTTGTTTAACTGCATCTTCAACAGATATATTTTCTTGTGCCATTAAATCCTTCATTTTCTTCTTTTTTTCTCTTAAAAAATGATGACTTGCAAATGCTTTACTATCTGGTGGATAAGCATTTTGAGTATATATAATATGGTCAAAAAAATATTTTTTTCTAGTGCCGGTATTATATGTTCCTTTGAGGTGAGGATTCCCTGTATTGGGGTCTGTAGTTTCAAATATTGAACCATGTAAAATAGGAGAGCCAGCTAAACCAGCTTTAAAATAATCAGCATCTTTTTCTTGAAGTGAAATTAGATTATTAATCCGTCTAATAAGATTTATTTCATCTGTTACATCTTGTTTAACATCACCAGATGAAATCATTGACATGGCTCCACCCTTAAAAAAACAATTTTGAACATTTACAACGATTAAAGCTTTTATTCTAGAACTTTCACCTAATTCTACTTCATGAATTTTATGTAATCCTGATGTAGTAGTTTGATTTTGTATAGATTCCATATTCGTGTTTTCTATAGCTGTATTAAACTCAGAAGCATTTAAACCATTAGAAGAATTAATAGAAGTTAAATTGTTAATTGGACTTTCGATTTCTTGTGTTTCACTCATTTTATAGTCTATTTATTATAATAATTATATTATAATTCTTATTTTTATTTTACAATTAAAAAATCAAAATCATAATTATTTCGTATACTTATAAAAAAAAAGATAATTGATATATGTAAAATGGATTTAATCAGTATTATTATTCCAACATATAACAGATTTAATTATTTGTTAAATACATTAAAATCTGTTATAAATCAAACGTATAAAAATATCGAAGTTATTGTCATAAATGATTGTTCTACAGAACAAGAATATTATATTTATGATTGGGAAAAAGAATTTCCTAATACAATTTTAATCAATTTAGAACATAATAGTAAAAAAATATTTGGATATGCTTGTGCTGCTCATGTAAGAAATCAAGGAATAAATATTGCTAAAGGAAAATATATAGCATTTTGTGATGATGATGATATTTGGTTTCCTAATAAATTAGAATTACAAATTAAAGCTATGAATGAACTTTCTTGTAAAATGTCTTCAACTGATGGATTAATTGGTAATGGTATTTATGACAATAAAAAAAAATATCAAAAATATAATAGTGAATTTTTTTATAACACCTTAATAAATATTTATAAACAAAAAGCGCCACACTTATTAATTAATAATGATTTTCCTGATATATTTAATCAAGAATTTATAAAAAATCATAACAGTATTATTTGTAGTTCAGTGGTTATTGAAAAAGAAATTTTAACTAAAATTAATAATTTTAAATTAGTTAAAAATGGTCAAGAAGATTGGGATTGTTGGATTAGAGCTTTAGAACATACTAATTGTGCATATGTTAAAAATATATGTTTTTATTATGATAATATGCATGGAAATGGACAAAATTATTAAATAACCACATACTTATTGCGTATACTTATAAAATAAAAGATAATTTATATATATAAAATGGATTTAATTAGTGTTATTATTCCAACATATAATAGATTTAGCTATTTGTTAAATACATTAAAATCTGTTATAAATCAAACGTATAAAAATATTGAAGTTATCGTTATAAATGATTGTTCTACTGAAGAAGAATATTATATTTATGATTGGAAAAAAGAATTTCCTAATATAATTTTAATCAATTTGGAACATAATAGTAAAAAAATCTTTGGATATGCTTGTGCTGCTCATGTAAGAAACCAAGGAATAAATATTGCTAAAGGTAAATTTATAGCATTTTGTGATGATGACGATATTTGGTCATCTAATAAATTAGAATTACAAATTAAAGCTATGAATGAACTTTCTTGTAAAATGTCTGCAACTGATGGATTAATTGGTAATGGTATTTATGACAATAAAAAAAAATATCCAAGATATTTAGGAGAATTATATTACAAAACAATAATAGATTTTTTTAAAAAAAAAGCCCCCCATCTATTAATTAATAATGATTTACCGAATATATTTAATCACGAATTTATTAAACTCTATAATACAATTGTTTGTAGTTCAGTGATTATTGAAAAAGAAATTTTAACTAAAATTAATAATTTTAAATTAGTTAAAAATGGTCAAGAAGATTGGGATTGTTGGATTAGAGCTTTAGAACATACTAATTGTGCATATGTTAAAGATATATGTTTTTATTATGATAATGGTCATGGATATGGACAAAATTATTAAACCAAACTAATTATATAATAATATCATATTTATCCTGATTATATCCTTTAGGACCTTTCCAATTAACAGGACTGATTTCCATATAAGGTCGATTTTCCCATTTTGTATTTATTTCATTACTAAGTAAATCTAGAATATGATTTAAAACAACTGTCATTTTTCTTATTAAAATTCGTATATGATTCTCCAATGGAGAATTTCTATTTTTAGTTAAAGATGATTCAAGCAAATTAGTAGATTCTAGATTAACTATCATTGCCGACATTTGATTTAAAATAATTTTTCTTTCGTCTTCCAATGTTGAAAAGATATGATGAGGATAGGTTAAATTATCATTCATAAATAATGAATTAGATAATTTATGAAAATTATTCCAAGCCATTTTAATTGATAAATAAACAGGAAGATTAGTTTTTTTATATATTTTTAATTCTTTAATAATTTCGGTTCCTTCATTACATAATATTCTAATCTTATTATGAATTTGTTGTGGGTCTCTTTTATCCTTTGAACCTAAATTTTCCGATAAATTATTATATAAAGTAGTTCTTTTATCTGGAAATAATATCAAATAACCGATAATTATAATAAAAATGATTTTGAAATTATAATTCAATGTAGGTATTAATAATAATATTAACAAACCAAACAAAACCCATTCATCCATTTTATATGTGTTAGTTATGTTATTATTGTTATAATTGTTATTTTTCATAGTTAAATTACCCTATACTTACTTTTCCTTAAGAAAAATAAAAATTAAATAAAACTTAAAAACAATACAACAAAGGGAAAAAGAAGAAATAAAGAAAGATAGAATCATGAAGAATCAATCTCTTTGATGAAAATTGAAGATTGGTCATCCATAAAATTTAAAAGGTCATTTATAGGAATGGTTTTATCAATTGAAATTATCTTTAATAATTCATGATTTTGTCTTTCATAAATTTTATTCAAAGACTTCAATAAATTTTCTTGAAAAATTAATTTAATAATTGGATTACCATTTTCGTCATAATCAATCTTTTTAGATTTAGTTTTTGATTTTGATAAACTATTCGTCTTAGTTTGAATGGTTTGAGATTTAGGTATTTCAGGAACCAAAAAAGTATCAATTTTTTTTTGAGTTTTTTTTGGTGGCATATTTAATCTTTAAATACTTATATAAGTTCTTTTTATAAAAATTCAATTTTATTTTATATCTATTTTATTATTGACCTTATCAAATACTCCGATAAATTTATATTTTAGTTGATTATCAATATAATTTTTTAAATAAATATGTTGATATTGGTCAATATAATATTCAATATCACCAATTATAATTGATTTTAATTTAATTTTTTTCGGAGCCCGCTTTATCTCTCTACTTTCATCATTTTTTGTATCACCTTTATCTACCCCACCCCCTTTATCTGTTTTGCTTTTATCTTTGCTTTTATCTTTGTTTTTTCTTTTTTGTTTATGTTTTACATTTTTAGGACTTTTAAATGGTTTATTATCATCAATTCTACCATAAGGATGATTAAATTGATGACTAGCACAAAAATTACTCCCTAACTTTTTATTTCTAGTGCATCTTTCTAAATTAGGTTTTCTAGCTAAACAAAAATTAACAGGATTGATTGGTCGCTTCTTTTTCTCTTTAACTAAATTTGAATCTGAAATAATAGATACATCTAGTTTCCAATTATTAAGAATATTATCATCAATTATTTTTTTTTCAATATTAAAAGTATTAGAAATTTGTAAAATTACCTTATCAATTTCATTTTTTACGAATGACTCTAATTCTACAGTATCAAATGTTGTAATTGTCATGTTACTTATAAAAATGTTATATGGTGGTTATGTTTCTGAAACCTTTAATCATTATTCATTATTTTTTTGTTAAATTCTTTCCAAAATAATATCCTATAAAAATACGAAAATAGAAAATAAACGAATAATAATGCTGTTATGTTGTTATGTTATTATTGTTGAGCACATTCGACGCCATTACCACCAGAAAACGCTCTTTCATGATGTAACATATCTTCCATATTATCCATGTTAAAAGCTTCTACATTATCAAATTGATTTTTATGGTCTGATTGATTATTAAAAATCTGTTTGTAATTTTTAATTTCTTCCAATTCACATTTAGTTATTTTTATTTTCTCATCATTTTCAGACTTATCATCAGATTGTTTCTTTCCTAAAACCTTTTGTAATATTTCTTTACGACTATTATCTAGCACTTTCGGTAAAATAACTGTAAAATGAACATATAAATCACCCTTAATATTTGAATTATTAAGAATTGGCATACCCTCCCTTTTAATCTTCATAACTTCACCTGGTTGAATAACTTTATTGTTATACATAACACTTAAATCTCGTTTATCTAATTGATGAATTGTTAATGAAATACCACATAAAGCTTCGATTAAATTAATATCAATATCAACATGTAAATCATTACCATTACGCTTTAATTGCGAAGGATTATATCCTAAATCTTCCATTAAAATGAATTCTAAGTCACCCTTTTTATCAGTATCCGGATGTTCATCTCCCATATTAGTAAAATTTAATACAGAATTAAAAGTCATTCCAGGTTTAATTGAGATTTTATGAACTTTATCAGTTTTTAACATACGGTCGCCATTACAACCATTACAAATATCTTTTTTATCAGCAATAACTTTACCTTTACCACCACAAGTATCACATTGTTTAACAATTTGTTGCATCATTCCTGGACCAATTTGTCTTAAATGAGCTACTTGACCTTTACCATTACAAGTTCCACATCTTTTAATGGCATCTGGATTAGGAGTTCCCTTACCTTGACATTGTGTGCATATAATGTTTTGTTTTAATTTTATTTCAAAATCTTTACCATTATATAAATCTGCTAAAGAACAATGTAATTTATGTTTTGATGGCGGTGGTTTAGGTTTTTCACGAGTCATATGTTCCTGAAAATTACCCATATTAAACGGAAATCCACCATTAAACATATTTCTAAACATATCAAAATGAGCCTCAGCACCACCATCATTTTGAGAACGTTCTAATCCTTCCTTCCCTTCCCTATCATATACAGCCCTTTTATTTGGGTCTGAAAGGATACCCTTAATATTATTTAAATATTGAAATTTTTCTGTTGCTTTTTGTATTCCTTCGGGTGAACGGTCAGTACATTTATCCGGATGAATTTTACTAGCCATTTTTATATAAGCCTTTCTAATTTCTTCATCTGTTGCTGAAGAAGATATATTTAAAAAATCATAATATTCAGTGTCTTTTACTGGCATATTTATTGTGATTATCTTTAATTACTTTTATTTTATTCATCTAGTTTTTATATCATTTTTAGACATGACATAAATAAAATAAAAAGGGAAAATAAAAAGGGAAAGAAAATATATAATTAACATTCAACTATAGTATCTGTATAAATTCTGTCAAATTCTTTATATAAGGCTTTTTTACTTTCTTCTCTTTTTGTTAATTGGATTTTCTCTAAATCAGATAAACTAGATTTTATATCAACAAATTCAACATTATTGATATAATAATTTTTATTTATTGTAATTAATTTTAAAAAATATAATCTATCATTTCTAAATCTGATATCTTCCGGTTTTTTTGATTTAGATTTCTTTTTATTAATATTTAAAATTTGTTTCTTAATAAACAATGATTGTTTTTCAATTAGCAATGTTAAAGAAAGAATTTGCAATATTAATGACTGTTTTTCTTCATTCCATAATTCTCCAAATAATTTCCAAATACACATCCCTATTTTTTCAATCTTTTCTAATTCATTAAAATATTGATTATAAAAGTTTAGAAGCTCTTCATCATCATTATATCTTTTTTTAATAACTTCTGGTTGTGATAACTTATATTTTTGCAAATATTCATTATTAACTTCCAGATATAATGATTTTTTTTTATAATCTTCTTCTATCATATTTAATTGTATATCTAGAAAATCATATTCTGAATTATTCATTTCTTTTTTATTATATTTTTTATTATAATTAATTTTAATAGTTTCATTGACTTTCATTTTTTGTATTTTTATGTTTTATTCAGTCTTCTTATTACTAAAAGCATATTTAATTTCTATATTTATACATTCAAATAAAAGAATTACAAGAATCTTTTATTCATTAACATTATGATTTCATAAATAACAGAATTAGTTTTGAAATGTAGTTTTTCCATTTTATTAACAACTAAATCACAATAATGAATATATTTTTTAACTAAATGTGTCTTTGATGTTTCTAGACCATAATTATTTGTTTTATCATCAATATCATAATCAAGGAAATCATCACTCAATTGAAATGCCATACCTAGATTATGTCCTAATGCCAATAAATCATTCTTAAATACATGTTTTGTATAATTATTTTTGGTTAGAAATTCTTTTTGCTCTTCTAGGGACATCAGATAATATGGTGCTATAAAGGCTAATTTAAATAATGATGCAGTTTTTAATTCTGCGATTTTTAATGTTCTAGAACCAGTTGATGGTGTCCATTTTTCATCTAAATCATATTGTTGACCTTTAACTAGATTAGTCATTTCTTGATTAATTAATTCTTCAAATTCTAGATACTCAAAAGTTTCATCGTCGTTTTCCATTATAATTTTTTTTATTAAAGCCAATAAATTATAAACCATTAAATAAGAACTATGTTGTCCATGTTTTGCATGAAAAGATAATTCACCACGTCTATACATATCATTATCCATAGAAGGTAAATCATCAATAATTAAAGAAGTATTATGGATAATTTCTAGGGCTAATGCAAATCTTCTTATTCGATAAGATAAGTCTTGATTTGTTCTCCACAAAGGATTTATAAAACTAGCTAATTCTAGAACTAGAATAGGTCGTAATCTTTTCCCTCCATCAAAACAATTATCAAATTGCGGATTATCTTTTAAAAATAAAAGCAAAAATAAATCTATTTCATTTTTTAGTTTATCCATTCTAATAGTTTATCTTATTTATTGTAAGATTCAGTTAAAAATCTTATGATTTTAACCATCAAAAATGAAAAAAAGAATAAAAATTTACAGCATTGTTTTAGATAATTTACTTTTTGTTATAAATATTAAGCATTAAATCTTTGGCTAGATGAGGAGTATCTTTAAAAAACCTCCTGTTACGATTTTTAAGTTCATTTTGGAGTTCAATTTCTAAGTCTAGAATAGGTGGTGAATAAAGATGTAATGAATAAGCACGATGGCGTGTATCATTGGTTATTCTGTATAATTCTTTTTCAGTATGAATTAATTCAATACTATCTTTAATCAAAGGTTTATTACAGATAGATGCACCATTTGAATGAAATAGTTGTTTGTTAATCTCACCTTCTAACACTTTAATTAAACATGAACTTTCTGGATGATTTTGTAGTCCGGTGCTACAAAAAGGTTCCCATTCTACCAAATACATATCATATAAATCCATGTTTGTATCTTCTAATTCTGGAAAAATAATTGGAATACGTTTAAAATTATGAGGACTAGCAAATACATGAATAGGGTTTGAATTTTTATGAGTTGTCCAATCAGTTGATTGATATTTTTCAAAGAATGGTTTAATTTCTTCAATATTAAAATCCCTTTTAATTGGAAGTTTGTTAATATGACTATTAATTTGTTTAGTTAAATTATAGAGACTACGAATCATTTTTTCCTTTAATTATTAATTAAATAATACTTTAAAATCCCTTAAATAGATTTCAATTTTTATTATTTTAGATAAAACATGTTACTAGAAACACTTTTTAAGAAAAAGCGTTACCAAAAAATAAATATCAAAAGAGATAAAATGTAAATATACAATTCTAGAACCTCAAATTCTTTGACTTTTAATTATTAGTGTAACAAATTTTTTAGTTATATTTTTTATATTCGTAAAAAATAAATAACATAGTAAACATGACAGATATAGATAAAGGTAAAGACTATGTGAAAAATGCGATACAAAACCTGGAATTAACTTTTCTAGGTATTGAAGATAAAAGATTACAATCGACTAAATTCCCATTTTATGATGGTGGATTAACACCCATGATTTTGTTTTATAATCGTAAATATAAATTTCCATTTAAAGCACCTAAACATATAATAGATATACAAGGAAATACCTTATTGGAAATTTGTAATAATTTTTATGCAAATTATAATTTTAAACCTGAATTAGATTACGAAGCTGATTTGTTTGATGATGTTAATAAAAATTATTATTTTTTTAATAAAACACATAATTTTGATTTAGTTATGATACAATTTAAAAATTTATATGAAAGTAAAACCAGAGATGCATTGAATGTTCTAGAATGGTTAAATATTTTACCGAATGTTATTTTATCTTTAATTGCCATTAATGAAAGACCCAGTCTAGGGATTTTTGATGGTGACATCAAAACTAAATTATTTAATTACAATAATTATTTGATTCCAATTATTGACATGATGATAAAAGAAACACCTGATAAACTAACATCTTATTATTTAGCTACTTTTGCACTTTATCAATTATTTTGTAAAACCATTAATCAAAAATCTAATATCATACAAACTAGTGGTGGTGATTTTATTTTACAATTATTTAAGTTAATGAAACCAAATAAAATTATGACCTTTCCAGAAACAACTGAAAAAGATAATTATTTATTTAATTGGTTATCCTATTTTATTATTAAAGATTATTTGGATAATAATACAGAATACTTCTTTACGACATATAGCTTAAAACAAATTGCGGAAGTTATTATTTTAAAAGAAACATTTGAAAATTATACAAAAAATAATCTAACAAAAAATATAAATATAGAAAAAATGGGTAAACATAATGGTCATCGTAATAATAATAATCAAAAGAAACTAGAAAACAGAAATAAGGTAAATAATGTCAATGGGGAAAATTTTACTGAGGAATTAGAATTTTTTGAAGGTTCTTCGGATAAAGATATTAAAAAGGTCATTAAACCTATGTGGAAACTCTTATTACATTGGATGATATTTGGTATATTTTTATATATTGCATGTAGAGGTATTATTTTCTTTTGGTCTATTGTCTATAATTTTTTTAGTAATAAATAAAATATAATACAATGCGAATTTATAGAATTTTTTCAATTATAATCTATTCAAATCTATTCATTGCTTTCCATTAATGGCTTTTTATTTTTTATTTTTGTTATTTTATATGATAATTTATTCAATGTTTACAAATAGAAATAAATTTCTAATATAATCAGTAATAATAGACTAATACTGAGGTTAACATTTTAAATTAGTATGACAGATATTGAAAAGAAAATAAAAAAGGGTATTTCTAGAGGTGTTAAATATCTTAGAGAATACCGTTTAAAAATGATTGAAGAACAAAAGAAACAAGGTGTAAAATATGATGGCGGTGTTACTATATTACTTTCATATCTAGAAGGTAAATATGGTATTGAATTAGGGTTTAAAAAAAAATGTAATAATTTAGTCAAATGTGGTCAAGAATATTCTATCATTGCACCCAAACCAGTTTTTATTTATGGTGAACAACAAAACGATTTATTTGAAACTAATTTTTTAAGGGATATCTTTTTACAAAAATCTAATCAATATACATTACCAAATTACATTAATAAAATGGAAAAATACTTACAAGGCGGAGATGGTTTAATAAGTCAATTAATACCTATTCTAGATATCTTTAGTCAAAGACATGTTAGATATTTAAATGTTGGATTAGGTTTATTCGGGTTAATAGAAAAAAGACCTGATAAAACTCTTGCTAACAAATCATTTTTACATTTAAAGAAACGTGTATCTTCGGAATTAGTTAACATCTTTTTGAATAAATCTAATTATGATGATTTATATCTAGATACATCAAAAGCCTATTCACTACTTTTATTACATTTATTAGATGAGGATTCTAGAATTGAAGATACTGACCATGAAAAATTTATAAATTGTATGTTAAAAAATCAAAGTAGTCTAGGTAATTGGATTCATACAGATGCTTTTGATAAAACAAATGAAGTAAATAATATGATTTTAACAATTTTTTGTGTAATAAATCTTCTTCATTATTATAAAAAGATAACATCAGATAAAGAGGTTAAAGAAGAAGACATAAAAGAAGGTTTTGAAATGATTCAATCACATTCACATCAAATAGAAGGGTTTGTAAGTGGTTTAGGTGGTGGTGGTATGTTAACCCAAACAAATTTAGATTCAATATTTAGCACCAAAGGTTGTATGGGGTCTATAATTGAATTAATATTATTAATAGTTGCATTACTTATATCAGGATATATTATGTTCAGAATATATAAATACCAAAATATATAAAGCAAAAACTGATAAACACAGTATACTTTATAAATTTTAATTTTCATTTTTTTTTATAATATATTTAATAATTATAATATTTTAATAATTATAATATTTATATACAAAAAACTATAATAAATATGGCATATAATGTATAAAGTTTACAATTATTTATTTATTTTTATAATAGTATGTTCTTAATAAATATAATATAATATAGCATAATGAATAACATGCGTTTAAAAAATATTGATAAATAGCATTATTGATTCTAATAATAAATAATATTTATGGCATATTAAAATATCATGTTTTTAAAATATACATAGTTGCTTCTAAAAATTAACAATCATTGCTCTGATTTTTAATATGATTTTTTAAAGAAAAAAAATAATTAGCATCATATGTTGATTTTTTATCAGTAATTTATGGCATATATACGTGATTTTTTAAAGTATTTTTATAGATAAATAAAAAATAGCATGTTTGTTCTAAATAAAATCGAATAATTATGGCATAACAAAAAACCCTCAAAAAAATGATGATTTTTTGACTCCAAAAAAAAAATTTCAAAAAAATACCCCCCGAGAAATATTTTTTTTCCCAAAAATAAATTTCTCAAAACACGTTTTTTTGTGGAATTTTTATACATGAAAAATTGATGTTTCGGTAGAGGGTGTAGTTTTCTCAGTTGACGGGTTTTTTTAAAAAGGCTTAAAAATCATGATTTTTAAGTCATTTTTGGGGGTTTTTTAAAAAGTTGAGCACAACTTTTTTTTCAAAAAAAAAATTCGCGTCTAGGGGTAGTCTCGACCATAATAAGAGGGGTTTTTAAAAAATCCGAAACTTGATTTTTTTACTGCATCATTAAATGACGGAACGACAGCATTTTAGGAATAAAAAAAAATGCAAAAAAAACACACTTTTTCAAAAAAAAATTTCGCGTCTAGGGGTCTATATCTCTGCATAAGTCGACTTTTGGCCATAACGTTTTTCAAAAACATTTTAAAAATCGATTATTTTTTTTCGCGTCTAGTATAGCATTCGTATATAGTTGTTTTGGTTGGTATCCCTTTAAATTATAGTCGAGACTACCCCTAGACGCGAAATTTTTTTTGATGTTTTTTACGGTCAAAAAAAGTATAAAAAAAATCTGTTAAAATAATAAGAAAAAACATCAAATTTTTTAGAGGATGTATTTATGCGAATTATGCAATTATTTAACGACAAGTAAGCACAGTTTACAAATTCATTACAAATCTAAGAAACATTTAACTAATAAACCAGATACCCCCTTCCTAGATTTTGACAACTTTATATGCATAGAATGTAATAAAGGCTTTAAATATCAAACTGGTTTAGTAAATCACCGTAAACTTTATCACGATAATATTGAGAATGATGATATTTTAACTGAGGTTGATATACAATTGAAACATAAATTAGAAATTGATAAAATAAAAACGGAACATCAACTTAAACTTGAGATTGAAAAGTTAAAATTTAAACGGAAAGACTATCAAAAGAAATTGGAACTTAAAAAGATTGAGAACAAACAATTACAATTAAAAGCAAATGAGAAAAATATGAATCAAGTGAATAATATTCAAATTAATAACAATGTAAATATATCAAAAGTCCAATATCTTAATTTAAATTTTGGTGATGTAATTGATATCAATACATTTATCGACAATTATAAAAATCAATATGGTCTAAGCAACAAGCAAACTGAAACTTTATTGGAAAACTATAGAAATGGAGGAATAAATTCATGCATTACTACTTTGGTTTATTATTTAAAAGAAAGTGCAATTCAACAATATAAAGAAATTAAAGGTAAGGAAATCTCAATGCCAGACATTATATTACCTTTTATTTTAAGTGATAAATATATTCGTGAACATTTTGAGAAAAATGTCAGTGGTGATTGGGATAAAACTTCAGTAATGGATAACATTAAGAAAATAGTTGGAATAACAGATGACCATGTTTACAAACATCATAATACCTATATGTATTTATCAGATTCGCAAAAAAAGAAATTGGTAAATGGTGTTTTAAAGGCATCTGGTTATTCTCGCTTGAATACATTATCTTCACCTGATATATATAAAAAAAAAGAGCTAATGGGACAACCTAGTTTAGAAGTTATATTAGAAGAATTATCTGATGATGAAAATAATCAAGAAGTATGTGATGAAAAAGAAAGTGATGAAAAGCTCTAGATGTATTTAGATAGTATAAAAATTGAATAAATTTAAAGACTATGATATTATTATTATTAAGCAACTAATTACTTCTGTCATGGGTTTTCTAGATGGTTTTTTTCCTGAATATCCAAACGAATTACAATATGATGCGAATGGATTTCTGATTACAGACAATGATAGTCAAATTATTCGATTGATTAATAGTTACAATAATAATATTGATGATGGTTATCGAAGTGATAATGATGATAATGATGAAAATTATCAAACATTTGCATTACATGAAGATGTTTCTATATTAATTGGATTGACGTCATTTACTGTAACAGAAACAAATTTATCATATTCATATCATATACATTTATCATATGATGATGGGTATGGTCATTACATAGCACACGGCGATGTTACAATTACTTGTGTTAAAGATGAACAAAATAAAAAAAATAAAAGATACATTTCAGATATAAATGTCAATGGTAATCATAATGGGGCTTTACATGATAAATATAATGATTGTTTTGATGTTTATCCTTACGAATATCTTCCAATTTTGTGCCCCAATATTTCTAGTAATCTACCTCTTCGACCTGATTTTGATGATACCTTAAATGAAAATTACTAGAAAATGCTACAAGATTTTAATTATAAATTTGAAAACTATGCTTTAGATAGTGTTTCATAATTTTTTTCTTTTCATAATTTTTTTCTTTTTATTATTTAAATAATGGTTAAAACATTTAAAAAAAAAAAATCTTCATTTAGTATTAGTCATAAGAAAAATAAAAAATCAGTTAGAAATAAATTATCAAAAAAAAAACACAAAAGTATTTATAAAGCGAACAGAAATAGAAAACAAATAGGAGGGAATCCTATACAGTGGGATGTATATGATAGTGTTGAAGAACTTAACATTGATGATGTTTTAGCACCAATACAATCTGTGTTCTTACCAAGTGGTCCTGTTCGTGTTATTCCTGTAGATGTGTTTGATATGTTAATGGCAACTATTCATAATAATCCTAACTTAAAAACAATTATTGCTCCTACAATAATAATAACAAGGGAAGCATATGATAGGTTTAGGTTAGAAACTGGCCTAATAAGGCCGCTATTTGAACCTAAATTATTACTTGAAGGATTATTTATGCATCATACCCCATCATCTTTTATAAAATTACAAAGTCTTGACAGTATTAATTTAAATAACAAGTCCTATTTGAACTTTACATTTAATACTGATATATTAATTAATTTTTTTCTCAAACGTAAGTCATTTAAGATTAAACAATTACAGTTAGAAGGATGGGCGTTAAGTAGTGCCGGATTATATAATTTATGTGTATTAGAATTATTAGGAAAAATTGAGACTACTGAATTGCAAAAGATTTATAAATTTAGTGATTGGTATCGAGATAATCAAAATTTTAATGAAATGCGTAATAAATTAAAAGAAGGATTGCAAAAAAAACAAGAGACTTTGTTATTAACATTCGAAAGGTTTAAAAAACAAACTGCCAGCAGCCTACATAATATATATGCATTTGGTCAGGGTGGTTTAGATACGCCAGGAGTAATAGACCTAACCTATGAAAGTGCTATTTCAAATGATGAGATATTATCATGTTGTTGTTATGGTATGAGAACTAGAGATGTCATTATACTAAAACTTTTCTTGCAAGATTTTAAAAAGGAATTAATTCAATATTTCCGAAAAACTGAAAGGGAAAGTGATAATTTATTTTTTCACTTTAAACTTCTTTGTATTTTATTAATGAACGATGTTTCCAAAGTATTACGTTCACTTAAAATATTTTTTTCTTGGGCGATATCATTTAAACTTGATAATCTTAGAGCTTTAAGCTGGTCTAAAAAAGATAAAGAACGACAAGAAATAGACCGTCAATATGATTTTTTGTCTACGTTTCTTGATTTTTCTCGAAATGATTTTTTTCAACAATGTGAACATTTAATGCTAACAGACAAAGATTTTTTGCAACAAATATTCCCAAGTTTAACACCTGAAATTATCGCTGAATATAATAAACCCACCAGGTGGTTCATATTCAAAGACTATCAACACCCCGAAGCGTGGGTAGTTTAAGACTTGATAAATATACAAACTTATTTACATGGTCTAGGAAATCAATCTCATGATAATAAATTATTTTTTTATTTTTTATTCATAAAAAATATAATAAACAATTATTATTATTATATCAAAATATAAAGAATAACTAATTATTACACAAATAGATATAAAATGCGTGTAGTTACTATTCAAGATGCTCGTAAAATCTTAGATGATGCTATTTTTGGTAAAGATTTAGAATATATGTGTTTTGAAACATATAATTTATGGTATGATAATTATTATTCGCATAATTTAGATACTTATCCAAATTGGCAAGCATTATATAATACCTTTTTTGATATTTCATTATATAAAAAGTGTCATAGTTATTTTAATTGTTATGTTGTAATTGAAGATAATCACCTAGTAGGCTTTATAAGTTTAAATTTTAATGATTTTAGTGTTTATGAAGATGATAACATGAATGAAAGTTCTTTATGGTTAACTGATTTATTTGTTTGGCCACAATATAGAAATAAAGGTGTTGGTAAATTACTCATTAATTATGTTTCTAGATTGTCACATAAAATGGATATCCCTTTGCATTTGGCATGTTCTTCGGACATGATAAGTTATTATAGAAACTTAGGATGGAATATTTTATATACAAAAAAAAATAATGAAAGATACTGGACTTATATGATAAAAGAAATATAATATAATTCCTAATTACGCTTAATAGTTTTTCTTTTTGACGATGTTGTTTTAGATATTTTTTTGGTCTTTTGTGTTTTATGTGGCTTCTTTATGGTTTTATGATTTTCTATTTTTTCAACATATGGTTTAGTAAAAAGGTTGGTATATTCATGTTGTGAAATTTTAACTGGTGATATTGACATAATCATAAATTTATCCCAATCAAATAATTTCTTTGCAAATTCTTGTAAATCTTCAATCGTGATTGATTTGTATTGTTCTATAATTTGTGGTAAGGTGTATATATCAGACTTATCTTTCTTTAAATATTGGAACCCGTAATGACTACATATTTGATAACTATCAGATAATGACTTGCGGTTTTCATTTTCATAACAGCTAATAATATTGTCATACTCTTCTTGTGTGACAGGTTCATTTTTAAGTTTTTCAATATTTTTTTTTATTAATTCAAGAATTTTTCGTTGAGTTTTTATATCATGATTGCAACTATAACTAATATTAACAATACCATTAAAATCATATTCTTCTATGTCTGAACGTATTCGATAGACTAAACCATGTTTATTTCTAACATCTTGAAATAATCTAGATTCCATTCCACCACCTAGAATATCTGACAATATATGTGCCTTTCTTTTCTCAATATCATTATATTTAATACCTATAAAACCGATTTTGACATATGTATGTGGTGATTTATTATCAGGTAAATAATGACGATTGATTTGATGAATATCAAAATTATTTACAGATGGGGTTGGTGCTAGTTTTAATATTGGTTCCCATTGTTTTTTATATTCAGTAATATCAGCGATTGTCTTTTTAAAAATAGTTGAATCATCTTTATAATGATTATGAAAATCCGAATCAAAATGTTTTTTAAGTTTTGTTTTTAACCAATTAAATGAAGGAAAATTACCTGCTACTGAAATTACCATGTTATCTGGTGTATAAAATTTATTCAAAAAGGCTAATACCATTGAACGATTAAGTTGTCTAATATTATTGTCATGACCTGCAATATCTCTAGATAAAGGTAGACCCTTAAAAAAATTTTGATAAAATAAATGATTAGATTTTGCACCTTCTTTTCTTTGATGAATTTCATTAATAACCACATCTTTTTCTATTTCTATATCTTTGGTTCGATATAATGAATTAGTTATCATGTCCCCCATGATTTCGATAATTTCTTCCAAATGTTTATCAACACCATGAATATGATAGCAAGTATGTTCATCTGAAGTATAAGCATTTTTAGTTGCTCCATATTTAGCTAATTCAGAAGCAATAACCAATTGGGATGGTCTTTTTTTCGTTCCTTTAAAAAACATATGTTCTACAAAATGAGCAATACCATTAATATTATCTGGTTCCCAATTTAAACCAACATTTACATAAACCATAATTGTAGCTGTAGTAATATTTGGATTTCTAGACATAATAACCTTCATACCATTGTTTAATTTTGTTGTTTTAAAATCCATTTTTTCCACGTATATTTTAATGTGGTTTTCTAGGTATATTTACTTACATTTTGATAAGAAAAAATAAAAAATGTGGCATGAAGAAAAATATGAAACAAAAATTGAAAGGAATAAGTTTAAGGAATTTAAAAATAATTAATATTAAATATAACACTAACTAAAATTTTAAAATGGATAAAGAAGAAGTTAAATCTGGTGACTACCCTTTAGATATAATTTTAAATGGGGTTGATGATAATGAGCAACTGAACGAAGGCTTTTATGTTATTAAACGTGATGGAAATCGTGAAAGAGTTGATTTAGGTAAAGTAAGTAAAAGAATTCGTATCCTTTCTAAAGGATTAAAAGTCAATCCAGATTTGATTACTCAAAAGATTACTGACCAAATTTATCCTGATGTTCCTACTTCTCATCTTGATGAACTAGGTGCCCAAATTTGTGCATACCAAAGCACTAAACATCCTGACTATGGTTCTCTAGCCGCTAGAATTATCATTTCTAATCATCATAAAAACACATCACCATCTTTTTCTGAAACAATTGAAATTTTGTATCGTAATAAAGATACTCTAGGTAATGAGTCACCACTGATTAACCAAGAATTATATAAAATTGTCCAACATCATAAAAATAAGCTAAATACTATTATTAAATACGAAAGAGATTACAATATCGATTATTTTGGGTTTATGACCCTTTATCGTTCTTATCTTCTTCGTGTTAATAATAAACCTGTTGAGCGTCCCCAAGACATGTATCTTCGGGTTGCTCTAGGTATTCATCGTAATGATTTTAAAGAAGCTATTTATACTTATGAACTAATGTCCCAAGGCTATTTTACCCATGCAACCCCCACTTTATTTAATATGGGAACTAGAAACGAACAAGCTAGTTCATGTTTCCTTTTAGCTATGGAATCAGATTCTATTAACGGTATTTATAATACTCTTAAAGAATGTGCCCTAATTTCCAAAACAGCTGGTGGTATTGGTCTAGCTATTCATAATGTTCGTGGTAAAAATGCAATTATTAATGGCACCAATGGACGGAGTAATGGAATTGTTCCTATGCTTCGACCATTTGATACTACTGCTGAATATGTTGACCAAGGTGGTGGTAAGCGCAAAGGTTCTTTTGCTATTTATCTAGAACCATGGCATTGTGACATCTTTGAATTTATTGACCTTAAAAAACCTCAAGGTTCTGAAGACCTTCGAGCACGTAATCTCTTTTATGGACTTTGGATTCCTGACCTTTTTATGAAACGGGTTGAAAACAATGAGAAATGGACTCTTTTTAGTCCTGATGAAGCACCTGGACTACATAATGTTTTTGGTGATAAATTTGAAGAATTATATACTAAATATGAAAAAGAAGGTCGTGGTCGGGAATCTATTCCAGCTCAGAAACTTTGGAAACGTATTATTGAATCACAAGAAGAAACAGGTGGTCCTTACATGTTGTTTAAAGACCACGCAAATCGTAAATCAAATCAACAAAATCTAGGAACCATTTGGTCATCAAATCTTTGCACAGAAATTATTGAATATACTGATAAAGATGAAATTGCTGTTTGTAATTTAGCATCAATTGGTCTTCCTCGTTTTGTTAATACCGAAACCAAAGAATTTGATTTTGATAAACTAGAAGAAGTAACTAAAGTAATTGTTCGTAATTTGAATAAAATCATTGACATTAATTATTATCCAGTTGATAAATGTAAAACCTCGAATAAAAAACATCGTCCTATTGGTATTGGTGTTCAAGGTTTAGCTGATGTTTATGCAATGCTTAAAATGCCTTTTGACAGTAAAGAAGCTTCTGAAATGAATATTAAGATTTTTGAACATATTTATTATGCATCTGTTAAAACTTCAATTGATATTGCTGAAAAACGCGATGGTATGATGAAAAAATACAAAGAATTAACTCATATGTTAAAGAAAGATTTAACAACAACTCAAAAGAAAGAAAAAACAGAATTAGAAAACACATTAAAAGCAATTCCAGAAGAGCTAGAACGTGATTCTTATTTAGGTAGTTATTCATCTTTTCAAAATTCACCAGCTTCTAAAGGATTACTTCAATACGATTTATGGAATAAAGAACCATCAGCTGAAATGAAACCTAAATTTGATGAACTTAAAGAGCGAATTTCAAAGTTTGGTATGCGCAATAGTCTTTTGTTAGCACCAATGCCAACTGCTTCAACTGCACAAGTTCTAGGTAATAATGAATCATGCGAACCTTTTACGTCGGTTATTTACAAACGTCGAACATTAGCAGGTGAATTTATTATCGTTAATAAACATTTGGTTCATGATTTAATGGAATTAAAACTTTGGAATGAAGATTTAAAAAATAAAATTATTGCCAATGAAGGTTCAATTCAACAAATTGATGAAATCCCTGCGAATATTCGTGAAATTTATAAGACTGCATGGGATATGTCACCTAGAGTTATTATTGACCAAGCTGCTGACCGTGGTGTTTATATTTGTCAAAGTCAAAGTATGAATCTTTGGGTATCAGATTTAGACCATAATAAAATGACAGCTATGTATTTTTATGCCTGGAAGAAAGGGCTAAAGACTGGTCAATATTATCTTCGCTCTCGTCGTGTTGTATCGGCTAAGAAAATTACAATTACATCCACCTCTACCGCATCTGACCCCACATCTTCTACATCTACATCATCGACAAATGTTGGAGGACTTCAACGAAGTGCTCGTGGACGTCGTCGCCAAGAAGAAAAACCCCTAGAAGAGGATATTCCAGCATGTAAACGGGATAACCCTGAATGCACTTCATGTGGTAGTTAAAGATAAAGCCTTAGCTATAATATTAATTGCTTCTTCTTTATCATATAAATAATTAAATTTTTTGTTTATATCAACGACATATGTATTATAAAGTGTATCTAGTTTTGATTTAACAATATTAAAAGTTTGACCAGCTTTAAAACTAATAAAATTATTATTGCCTATATTTATATCAATATTATTCTCAATATCAGGATTATATAATTTAGTTTTAAAAGTCTCGATATCTTTTTTGTTTTTCTCATTAAATTCATTAAATAAAAAATTTAATAATATTAATCCGTATGGTAGTTTATTATGATAAAGCATTGAATATTTTTTTTTAAATTCTTTAGATGTATCTTCTATTGCTAATAAAAAAAATTTATATGGAAACAATAACAATAAAATTGCTTTTTCAATTTTAAAACTATTCTGTAAGGCTTCTTTTATAATTTTGTAAATAGTGTTATAATCATTAAAATACTCTCCGGTTGTAGCATTCTTAATCATTAATCTATCTTTATTGATAAAATAAAACAATTCATAACACATTTCTAATAATATTAATGATTGAAAATTTAAAAATGTATTCGTATCAGTATGTATATGTGTTGTTTCTAATTTTGTTGTATTAGTAATTGTAAAATTAGATTTTAGATATAATGTTTCAAATTCTGGATTTGTTAAGAAATTAATAAATTTAAATAATTTTTTTCCCATTTCGGTAGTTTTACCTCCATCATTTTTATATATGTCATCAAGTTTTGTAGCAACATCTTTTGTATCAGGAAATGTATAATTACTATACAATGTTATGTCATATGTCTCAGCACCACCATGTTGTGTTTTTATATATGTATGATAATTTCTTCTAATAGGTCGTTTTTTGCTTTTATGATGATTGGATTTCAATATTTTTTTACTTTTATTATGTTGAAGAATCATTTTTTAATCATATATATTATATAAAAGAATATAAAAAGCATGAGTTTACTTTATCAATTAGGTGGATTTTTTAACGAATATCATAATGGTCATAAATTAAGAGACCATAACACAGCTGCAACTGCTGAATTAGAAAAATTAGTAAATATCTATAAGAATTTTTTACCAATTCAAACATTTCCATTTATACCATTGATTATCGCCGCTTTTTTCCAATGTTTGGCATGGATGTCAGGTCCTAATCTTTTTTATAACTATTCCCTATTACCTAGATTAGGTATTATGTGGTTATTGGCAGGTGGAGAATATTTATTTATGATGCCTGCAATGAATGCAAGTATTGAAGTTTTAAATAAACATGAACCTTTACTTGTGGTAATTTATCAAGTAATAACATTAATAGTCTTTATTTTTGTCAATGTATTTGTATTTAAAAAAGCATTTGAATTAAAATATTTGATATCTTTTATTTTACTAGGTCTAGCTGTTTTTGTAGCATATATGTAATTTTATTTTTCTTTTAAATTTTGTTTGTAAAAAATTGATTTTAATTCAATGAAATATTGATTTAAAACTTACTTTTTGGTTGTTGGAACGGATTTTAATTGTTTGTTTCAAAACTTATACAAAACAAAGAAATGACTACAGAATTAGCATCTATTTTGCAAACTATTTTTAAAGCTGAAAAATTTTCGGAATGTTTTAGTCATTATTCTCATTCAGAAGAATTAAATGAACAAAGGTTACTACCTGTAGTGATGATTAAAATGATTTCCAAATTTATTGATCATTTTATAAATAATAATACTTACCATTTTCTAATTAAGACTATACGAAAAAATAACAATATTGAATCAAAATTTAATTTATCAAAATATCAATTAACAAGAATCTTTCTAGAAGTAATTTTTGAAAAAACTAAAACACAAGAACTAGATTATTTATTTGAACAATTAAAAATTTATGGTAATTATGTTCTAGATGTAAGTTCTAGTTATCAAGAAATCATTGATTACATTTTTCAAGCCAAAGAAAAATCTAATCAACACATTCAGGATTTAATTGATGAGATGAATAAAAAATTGGAAAAGAACAAAGCCGATTATGCTTTATTCAAAAGCAATGCATTTCTAGAATCTATTAAAACTCTTGAAACAAAGATATCTAATCATCATGCTAGAATAACAACTCGTGATAAAGATATTATCGAGAAAGAAGTTTATGAACACTGTTCAGATTTATGTAAACGTATTTCATTCAAAAATAAAGAAATTTTAAAAAATAAAATTCTAGATTATTTAGTTACTATTAATTCTTTGGATACCCAAATGAAAAACATTGATGATTATGAAAAAACCAACCAAGATAATGTTTTTGGTAAGAAATTTGAAAATATCTTATATTCTATATTAGTTCCTTTATTGAAAGAGCACGGATTTGAAGTTTTATTTAATATGGAATTTGAATTTGATTTTAGCTATTCAGGAATTAAATTAGAATATGATTTTATCATTGGTAAAATAATCAATAATAATTTTGTAATTTATGGTGTATTTGATGCAAAGATTTGCAAGGGATTAATAACAAATGATACTCATAAATTAATTAAAGGTGTTGAATATTTGTCAAAAAATAAATTAAAATTACGTGCTGTTTTTAAAAGACAATACCATCACAAGTTTACCAATATTATAGCAATTGAAAATGATAAAATACTAACTGGTTATTTTTGTCAAGCATTTTATAATCAGAAAAAAGAATTATCAAAGGCTATTTCTAGTTATATGGTTAATAATGGTTATCAATTATTCGCATTAATCCATGGTGATACAATTTTATTGGAACCATTTCGTCATGAATTGGAAAAAACAATAAATGAAGAATATTATAAATGGAAAGAAACTTTTGAAAAAAATAATATTATGATTTATTCAATTGATAATATTAAGAAATCAGAAGAATCGGAAGACGAATTAAAAGATTGTATGCCATTAGAAAAGAAAACTAGATTGGAATAAATAATTTCCATCTGAAAATTAATATTTTTATTCTTTTTTTGTTGATAAATAAGTAAAGGAAATAGTTAGTAAATATTAACTGATATATATTAATAAAAATGGCATCAAATTTTTATAAAATATCATGTATTGACCCAAAAAAAGAATGTAATATTATCGACCCAATTTCAGAAAAACTAGATTTTTCAGGATATAATCCTGTTACTGGAAGATTATTTAGTCAGGATGATATTAAAGCGGTTATGGATAGATATTCTAGCATGTGTGTTAATAAAAATGGTAATAAAGAAAGGTGTTGTGACCCAAAGGAAACAAGATTTTCAATCAGCGAAGACCAAAAAGAAAGATATAAGGATAAAAAAGTTAGAGTTAATCGTGAATATGGAGTTGTAAAATCAATTGATATTTGTAATAATCCATCTGAATGTTCTGGAAGCGATTGGGTAACCCCCAATGCATATTTAATGTGTAAAATTGGTGATAATCAACCACAACTAAAAAATAATGTGCTTCGTTTTGATAAATTAAGTAATGATTGTTATGCTAAAAATTGTAATTCACAGGGTAATGAATTAAGTTTTGGTGAATTAATTAGTGGGATTGGTAAAGATAATGAATCATCTTTTATGTCTGATTTAAAAATTAATGAACATTTAAAAGAAGATAATTATGAGGCTTTAAAAAAATATTTAGATACTTATAAACAAACTTATAAAAAATCAGCTGCTGATAATGTTTTAACTGATACTGATGAAGGTGATACAATCCTCTTAAGAGCTATAAAATTAAAGGCCAATAAATGTGTCAATGTATTATTTGGTTATTCTGTTGATTTAAATGTTAAAGCAACAGATTCTGGAATGACATCATTACATTATGCTTGTAAATATGGGGATGAAACAATGGTTGGTCTTTTGGTTAATGCTGGTGCTAGAACTGATGTTCTAGATTTTAAAGGCCGTCCACCATTTTTTTATGCTGTTATGTATGGAAATATAAATATGATTCAATATTTAGCTAACCAAAATCCTGGTATGCTTACAATTACTGATAAGTTTGGAAATAATGCATTACACATCGCAATGAAATATGCTAAAGAATCTGGTCCAATTGTTAAATATTTAATAGACCATGGGGTTAGTTCACAAGTTAAAAATAAAAAAGGAAATACCCCCACTGATATTGCACATAATAGATTAAAACATCTTGAAAATGTTGAACAAGAAGAAAATAGTGAGATGTTTCTAGAACCTTTCGAATCACTTGCAAAAATTGAAGAACCTAAAAAACCTAAAAATGAAGAAATAGGTAATGTCTATACTGCTTTAAGTCAATTAGGTAAATCAGAAGTAGCTGAAAATCCAGACATCTATAAAGGTTTTATAACACCTTTAAGTAAAAAGATATGGCCAGTTAATTTTGAAAAGAATAGTTGTTATCCATATGCTGAAATCGAAAATAAAGAATTATGTGAAAAGAAGGGAGGTAAATGGAGTAAATATAATAAATCACATATGACAACTCATGTAAAAGTTGAATATAAATATGATAATCAAGACGAAGATTTATTTGACAATTTGTATGAATCTGATACAGTAGAAGAATCAAAAAAGACTAGTGACTTTTATTATCCAACCCAACCTACAGCAGAACCAGAGAAAAAACTTGATATGGCTTTAGACCATGATTCATTAATGGGTATAACACCTGCACCTACATATGGACCAACAGTTGCTCCACCTGCCATTCCATCATCATCAATGTCATCATTATCATCTTCATCAGTTCCTGTAACTGTAAGTCAAAAAAATAATAAAACCATAAAACCTATCATTAATGTTACACCAACATCAACCGATTCCCCTATTATAACTTCTGCTCCTAAATCATCAAATAAATTATGGTATATTTTAGGTGGTATATTATTGGCAGTCATAATAATTGCACTAATAATTGGAATTTATTATTATATAAAAAATAGACAAGGACAAAATATTAACTCAACTACATCATACACTTTAGTAAACCAATCATGATGATGAATCATTTATTTTATTTTTTATTTTCATTCTTTTTTAGTATTGATATTAACATCGATATCAGTATGTAATGCATGTGAAGAAACCATTAATTCATAACCGTGTTTAATAATTGCATAAAATGCAATAAAAATTAGAGCATAATAAAAAGCAACAGGTCTTTGTTTCATTAAAAGAAATACGATAGCTATTACACCACCTAGAACATGACCAAAAGATACACCATTGAATTTGCGTAATACTCTGACAATATGATATAAAATTGCAAAAGCAAAGTTTGCTATTAAAATAACAACTGATGTTTGCATCATTAATTCTGTTTTTCCTCCTTTAAGTCCATTAATACCAACATATAATAATAATGGTGTTACAATAAAAATATGATATATATTGATTAAAGCCATAGTCAATTGTTTTTCCTCAATTGTTTCTTTGGACCGGTCTGTTTGTGACTCAACATGTGGGGAAGGTTTTAATAAAGTAGTTAAACCTCCCCTTGAGCCTCTTTTTAATGCTAGTTTAGTGCATTCAAATTTATAGTCATACCAAGCCATAGCTACGTAAGCGATAACAAATAATAATACTGCTATAAAACATTTCCAGATTAAACTCATTTCTGGTGGTTGGTAAAAGAATAAAGCAATTATGATTGTGCTAAATATAACACATTTAATGTTTAATTCAAATGGATAATTTTTGAATAAACCTCCAGCCATTTTTATTTTTTATTTTATTAGAGACATATTTTATTTATGAACCTTGAAGCATAAAATAATAAAAAAATGAGAAATTTAAAAATTAATGTATTCAAAATTAAGGTTTCCAAAAGAATTTCTTCAGTTCTGCCGTAAATTGGGTATTTTCATCATCCGTCAAAGTAAATGTGTTTTGCAGATGTGCGGTAGCATCTCCCCATTTAGAGAAGAATATTGTAAATTTGTTATCTTTCAGATATACACTAGCATTACCATTTGAACCATTAAATGTAATAGCAAGGTTATTATCTTTATTTTTGGGGTCAAATTCAGATTCACTGTCAATACTATCGATTACAAATTCACATAGTGTATTAACAGTATCATCGTCTTCATTCTGGTGATATACATAAATTTTGGCAAAATACATCTTCTCGTCATAGTCCTCATACTTAGCTGTTTCATAATTAATCATATTGCAGTCAACTTTGAGTGTAAACATCTTTATATTGTTTTGTGTAATAATAATTAACAATAAAATAAAACATTTCAATTTTTATGGTTTTGGTTACGATGTATTTTTAATATTTTTAAATGAATCACTAATAAAAAAATTGAAATGTTTTATACATTAATATAATACAATACAAATACTCTACCTGAAAATGTCTACTTCTTTTGTCTGGCGTCATGCTACTATGAATCCTAAGGTTCAATATGCCATTTCGAATCAAAACTATGCGAAAGGGTCTTATGTCCCTGAAGCATTTACGATGACAAGTTTTATTCCTCCACGCTCTCGAATGGATGGATTTATAGTTGGTTGGCTTCCTGGTTCACAGGGTCTTCGTCCATCATCATTTCCTGACCATGTTACACCAATCTTTTCATCAACTATCATGAAACAAATTTATGAAATGGATGCTTGGAAACAGTTTAGTTTTGATACAACTGATTGTGACCAACATAACTTTTATTGGATTCCAAGTGAGGAAGATGCTAAGCTTTTTCTTAGTGAAAAATACCCTGAGATTTACGAAGAGACACTCAAGGCACTCGAATCCCAGTAATTAGATTTTTAATCTGATTATTATGATAAAAAATATTTTTTCTTTTTTCTTTTTATAAAAATTCGACAAGTTTACCAAATAATTCATTTGGTAAAAACATGCTTTGGGAAAACAATGTTTCTTTCAATCCAGTAATAGGTATTCTGGCATGTGCAATACAATTATGCGGAACATCATATCCTACTTTTTTATAATCACATGTATGAGTTTTTGCATGACATGAAAGGTAAGCGCAGGTTTTTGATTGATTTTTCATCCAATATTTACCACAACAACCACAGTCATGGTCTTTCGCAATACACATATTTTTAGCAGTTAAACTCCAGCAAATGCATTCGTGTTGACCTTCTTCAGCATAGCATTTAATTAAGTTGCTATGAGTATCACAAACACATGCATGCACCATGGTCTTACAAAGAACATATGAGCTAGTGTTCATATTACAAATACAGTAATGTGTATGATGGTCACAAAGACTTAATATTTCGACGGTTTCTTGATTAATATTGTCTCTTATTTTTTGCATTAATACACCACATTTACAGAAACCATCAAATGATGATAAAGAATTAGGGTCTTGCATGCTTTTATTTTCTGTTCATAACTAAGTTTAATAACGTTCAATTTTGTTGTTTTTATTTTATTTAAAAATGTAAAAAAAATGAAAATAAAAAACAAAATAAAAAACAAAATAAGAAAAAAATGATGTAAGAAAAAATTGAATTATACATTTAGAAGTGACCTCATAAAACTTTTATTATATTAACCAACTTTTGATTGATATGAATAACGTAATAGAATCAAAAGACAATGAAGTTAATCTAGAACGTGATTATAAATATATTTTAAAAAGCTATTTTAATCAATGTCAAAAGGGTCATCAGATGGTTCGTCATCAAATCGACTCATTTGATTATTTTATTGAATATCTAATCCCTAATATTATTAAACAATTTAATCCTATTTATGTTCATTATGAATTTCAAAAAGATGCAAATAAATATTTATATGAATTCCAATTAAGTTTCGGGGAAATTGCCGTTGAACCTCCGATGATTTCGGAAAACGATGGTAGTTTTGATGAAATGACGCCTGCTAAAGCACGCTCTCGTAGTTTAACATATGCTTCGAATTTACGGGCTGACCTTGATGTTAAAATTATTCATCGCACAGGTGACCCTGATAAACTCGAAATCGAAAACGTATACCAACGAAAGCTATTTAAAGTTCTTTTAGGTAAGATTCCTATTATGGTTCAATCTAAATATTGCATTTTAAGTAAATATAAACATGTGTCTCATAAAGATTTAGGTGAATGTCGTTATGACCCTGGTGGTTATTTTATCATCAACGGTAATGAAAAAGTAATTATCGCACAAGAACGTTCTGCTAATAACATGGTCAATATTTTTAAAAATAATAATAAACCCAAAAATAGTTTTACAAATTCTTGTGAAGTAAAATCCGAATCAGAAGAGTTCTTTGGTGCAATTCGTAATCTCAGTATTAAAATTCGCGCTAAAGACAACGCTATTCGCGTCCTCCCTAACCGTTTTCGTATTGATTTGCCTCTTTGGGCGTTCTTCATTGCACTTGGTATTGAATCTGACCTTGAAATTGTCAAAATGATTGTATATGATGTAGAAGCACCAGAAAACCAAAATATGGTTAACTTTTTACGTGCTTCAATTGAAGATTGTCGTAATTGTATTCATGAATTTAAAACTGAAAGTCTAAAGCAATCCATTGCTCTTGAATATCTAGTTCGTAATATTACCTATTTAGGTTCTCCTAAAGACGTTCGTCTGACAAATGAAGATAAAATAGTTTATATTAAAAAGATTCTTGAAGAGGAATTTTTACCTCATTCTGGACCTGATTTTAAGAAGAAGGCTTATTTCCTTGGTTATGCAGTTAATCGTTTAATTATTGATGAACTCACTGGGAGTGAAATTACATGCGATGACCGTGATGATTATGCGAATAAACGTGTAGATAGTCCTGGTATTCTCACTGGTAGTCTCTTTGGTCAATGTTTTAAAGCTCTGGCTAAAGATATTAAAAAATCAGTAGTCAAGGAATTAAAGAATAATAAAAATTGGAAATCTGAAAATGATATTACTGAAATTATTAATATCAATAATATCTCAAAACTTGTTAAACCTAATATTATCGAAGGTGGATTAAAATATTCGCTAGCAACTGGTGATTGGAAAGTGAAAAGCTCACGTTCTAAAAGTCGTTCTGGCACTGCTCAGGTTCTTAGTCGTTTGACATTTCCTAGTGCAATTTCTCATCTTCGACGGTTAAATTCTCCAGCTGAAAAGAATGGTAAAATCATCCCACCTCGTAAAATTCATAACAGTTCATGGGGCTATGTTTGTCCTGCTGAAACTCCTGAAGGTGCATCTGTTGGTCTTGTCAAAAATTTATCAAATGGTGCTATTATTACTAAACCTAGTCAAGCTTCAGTTGTTTATTATCAACTTCGAACTCTTAAAGTGCCTGAAGTTGGAACTTTTCCTATCGCAGACCTTTTTCATCATTGTAAGATTTTTGTAAATGGTGACCTTTATGGTATTACATATGAAGCCAATGTTCTTGTTCCTAAACTACGTAGTATGCGTCGTCAAGGTCTTTTGAATATTTATGCATCAGTATTTTGGCATCAAATGAATAAAGAAATTTATATTAATACTGATGGTGGACGTCTTTCGCGACCTCTTTGTATTGTGGATTCTCCCAATAAATTACGTATTAAACCCATTCACATTGAAAAACTAAAAAATAAAGTAATTCGTTGGAATAATCTTATTCTTCCTCAAACAAATGAACGTGTTATTTACAGTCTTCAAAACAAAGAAGGATTATCAATTGAAGAAATGAAGGTTAAATTACTCGAAAATCGTGAGTTACATGAAGGTGTTATTGAATACATCGATTGTATTGAATCTAATAATCTTTTAATTGCTGTTAATCAGCGTGAATTATATGAAACAGGACGTGATAAATACCAATATCAATATACTCATTGTGAAATCATGGCTGGTATGACACTTGGTGTTCTAGCTTCATGTATTCCTTTTGCTGACCATAACCAATCTCCTCGTAACACATATCAAAGTGCACAAGGCAAACAAGCGATGGGAATTTATGCAACTAATTATGCTCTTCGTCTTGATACTTTAGCTCATATTCTTCGGTATCCTCAACGTCCACTTGTAAACACTAGTTTTTCCAAATATTTTCATGGTGACCGGATTTCAAACGGTATTAATTCAGTTGTGGCAATTCTTTGTTACACTGGTTACAATCAAGAAGATTCAGTAATCATCTCACAGTCATCAATTGACCGTGGATTCTTTAATTCCGTCTTTTACCGTTCTTACAAGGATGATGAAAAGAAAATTCAGTCATCTGGACAGGAAGAGAAATTTGCTAACCCGGGACAACTTGATTCACTTACAGGTGACCGTAAATATGATATTACAATTGGTAAGAAACGCGAAATGTCATACAAAAATCTTGACGAACGTGGTTTTATTAAAGAAAACGTATATGTTTACCCAGGTGATATTATCATCGGTAAAATTATTCCTATTCGTCAACAAGATAAATCAATTACTAAGGTCGTTTATCGTGATATTAGCACACCAATTCGCACCAATGAAGAAGGTTTTGTCGACCGTGTTTATGAAAGTCGTAACTCAGAAGGTTTTCGCTTTTGTAAAGTTAAAATTCGGTCTATTCGTATCCCTACTGTAGGTGATAAATTTTGTCTTCCTGGTTCGACATTAATCATGACCGACTGTGGAATGATTCCTATCAAAGATTATATCAATGATTATAACAATAATAATATTCATAAGGTTTTGATTTACGATAGCAATTCTAAATCGTCAAGATATGAAGCTCCATTAGAGACTATCACAATTACCAGTAAAAAAGATGAAAAAGTGCAAATGATTGCTTTTAATAACACTGAAATTGGATTTAATTTGAAAGTAACACCTGAACATAAGATTTATGCTCGCCAACAAGGAATGCGTAATTTTGATTTAATTGAAGCCAAGAAACTTTTAGAAGATAATAAACCATTTACAATGATGAATAACAGTAATTATATTTCTGGTAAAACTTCAACATCTTTAATTACATCAGCTACAAATGAAAATGCAAAGAATTATCAAAATAAATATTTAGCTATTTTACTCGGTATTTGGATGAAATATGGCACTGAAGTTAATCAACAAGGTTCCCCCTCAAGTTTGATTTTTCAGTTTAAACAAAACGAAGAAGCAACTCGCAATGATGTTGAAATTCGTAAATTAGAAATCGAAGTTGGGTCCAAAGGTCGTTCAACTCTTAGTCCTCGTGAACAAAACCAATTATATCAACAATTTATTGATTGTCCTGAATGGACTTTAGCCGATAAATATGCTAATCTTATTCGTGGAATGAAACGCATAATTACTGGATTAGGTAGTAATGCAGATAAAAATATTGTGTTTACTGGACAAACTATGGTTGTTTTTGTCGATTCAGAATTAAAAGAATTGATTACTAATGGTAACAATGAACCTAAATCTAAGTTACCATCATGGACCTTTGATTTACAATCTAATGATACTAAATGTTTATATAATGTTTTAAACAATAAACTTAAAGGACATGAAGCCGGTGGTATTATTGGTTCCGATGCCTTTGATGGTTTAGTTTCAAATGAAATGACATTAAATGAAAATGATAAAATAATGCTAGAATTGCATTCTAATGTTAATTTCGAAAAAGTAGATATGATTCAAATTCATCCCGATGGTATGAATCTAATTGAAGATTGGAAAGATTATGACACAAGTAATGATGTTTATTGTCTTCGTGTTTCAACTGGCATTTTTATGGTTCAATCTAAAGAAAATAAAATTCCAGTATGGACTGGTAATTCTAGTCGACATGGACAAAAAGGAACATGTGGTATGATTTATCCTGAGGAGAATATGCCACGCACTAAATCTGGGATTGTTCCGAATGTAATTGTTAACCCTCATGCACTTCCTAGTCGTATGACAGTAGGCCATTTAATCGAATGTATTACTGGTAAAGTCGCTTGTAATCTAGGTGGAATCGGTGATTCAACGGCTTTTACAAGCCTAAAACCTGAACAAATCGGTAAAGCTTTAGCTTCTCAAGGGTTTGACCATTATGGTGATGAAGTTCTCTACAGCCGTATTGATGGGTCTCAAATGAAAACTAAAATCTTTATTGGACCGACTTTTTATCAACGTCTTAAACACATGGTTGAAGATAAGATTCATTCTCGTTCTACTGGTCCTGTTGTGATGTTAACACGGCAATGCAGTGAAGGGCGTGCACGTGATGGTGGTCTTCGTATTGGTGAGATGGAACGTGATGGTATTCTCTGTCATGGTATTTCGGTCTTTCTTAAGGAACGTTTAATGGATATGTCCGACAACTATAAAGTTCATGTTTGTGACTTTTGTGGTGTAATTGCTAGCTTTAATGTAAGCACTGACAAACGAACAAATATTTCATATAATATTCAAGAATGCAATAATTGCAATAATCATTCGGCTTTTAGCGAAGTCCGTATTCCATTTTCATGCAAGTTACTGATTCAGGAACTTTTTGCGATGGGTATTGTTCTTCGACTGATTCCTGAATAATTTAATCATATTTAACTCTTTTGATTATTTTTTTATCTTTTTATATTGTAAAAATAATGGCAAATTATAATCCTACTCTTGCTGAATTGAATCCAGTAATAAAACAAACTGTTATTAGTAGTGAAGAATGTCCATTATGGGTTCTTGATTTAAAAAGTAATCCATTATATTCTGATCCAACATATAAAAATGCAACCAAATACGCTATTTATGAAAGAAGTTTAAAAGAAAAATACGGACCTGCTTTAAAAAGTTTTTTACAAATGTATTCAAATAATAAATTGATAACCAATGAAGAACTTGAAACCAGCTTTAAACAATTTACAACTAATTTGTGTAAATTAGATGGTAAGCCTTTTTTTACAGATTCTAATAAAGATAAACTTGATGATTTTTTATTTGAACTTTTTTATAGAGATAGTGATTATGATGTAAAAGATTTCTTAAGAAATGGTAAATATTTGTTCACAAAAAAATCTGGGGTAATTATTCCGGAATATGATTCAGAAAAGACATTATTTGACTTTCTTAATACAACATTCGGTGGTGCTATTAGATTCTTTTCGGAAATAACGATGCATCAGTCATTGCTTCCTGATACAAAAAAAATATTAAATAGAAATTTCGCATATGAGATTTGTAAACAAGATGGAATACGTTTATTAAAAAATGACCAACAAGTAGATAAATTTTTAGAATTAGTTTTAGCGACACCATATAATTCAGCCACAAATAGTAAATCAAAATCTATTTTTTTCAATCCAGAGATTGAAAAATTACGTTTTACTTTTGAAGGTTTAATAAATTTATCTTCAATGTATGAACCATTTCCTAATTTTTTATTAGACTCACGTTTGGGAGGAAAACTAAAATCATATACTACAGAAAATCCCGATATTTTTGCTTTTTTGAGTTTACATTTTTCAGGCGAGCCATGGTTTATTTTTCAAATGTTAATGAACAATCCTAATTTCGCATATCATAAAAAAGAAATCCAAGCTGCTATTTACACTGGAAAATCTACAGAAGAGCCTTTAATAACTGAATTTACCGAAAGCCTGAATTTAAATAAACAGAATAATGCAAAATTTATATTGTTTATTAATAATGCTGAAAATGACCACTTAAGAGAATCATTATTAAATTTTTTTAATTCACAACCTATGACTACTAGTGAAGGTTCCAATCCATATATATTTATCGGTTTTGTTCAAGCATTTCCAAAATATTTTGGAAATGCTATTAAATTTTTTTCAGGAGTTGAAGGACATATGGGGGCTTTTATAATTAATTCAAAAACAAAACAAATAATATTCTTTGAACCTAAAGGTGCATTCATACGAATAAGTCCTTTCCCTAAATTAAATATAAAAGAACAATTAAAAAAATTACTTAATTTTGAACCATCTGTTGAAGAAGAAATGGATGTAACTAGTTTATCCACATCATCTAAGTTATCTGAACAAAATAGTGCATCTATTTCATCATCTGCATCATCTGTAGGTAATAATACTGATTACTTAGATGTTCCTGAACTAGCAACATCATTATTAACAAGACTTGAAACAACAAAATCAATTACAGCGGATGGTATTAAAGCTATTCTAGATATATTAGACACATATGAATATGTTGATACAACTCAATTATGTATTACACCTAAAACACCTCAATATTTTGATATTTATTGTCAAACATTTTCTTTATATGCAGTATTATTTTATTGCTTAAATTTATTTAATAATGTTCAAAAAACAGATGGTAAAATAGATTCTTCATATTTTAGTGGAATGACACAAGAAAAAGCTATTGTGTTTCAAAATTTCTTCTTTGATTTTATTGCTCCAATAATAAAATTAGAATTTAGAAAAATGGGTAAATCATCTGTATCAAGAACATTTATGGATAATTTAAAAGGAATATTTAACAAAAAAAAATATGCAAATAATAACAGACGTTTAAATACTTATGACCGGTTAAAAGAAACAACTATTAATGATATAATGGTTGATTATAAAACTACTTTAGAAAATGCGATAAGTCAATTCACTTTAGCGGTTAATTTATTGAAAGATGCAATAAGAAAAATAAAAGCAGAAAATAAAACCATGTCAGACAGATATAATGCAAAGGTGAACCCTAGACCTGAAGAAGAAGTAAATTTTAAGGAAAGAAAGGCACATTATATTGCATCAATTGAATTATTAATAAAGGGTAAATCAATACCTGACACATTAACTACTACTGACCAATTAACAGATATAAATGAATTAGTTAAGATAGGTGGGTTAAATAAAATGAAACAATTTTTAGAAGAAGCATATGATACATTTGATGGATTCATGTCTGACACATCTTTATTAATGCCAGTTTTTGAATCAAGAGGGTCAACTGTTGAAAGGATTGCTGGTGGAGGAAATCCTAAAAGACTAAAAACTCTTAAACTTAAAAATAAATCAAAGAAAACCACCAAAACAAAGAAAACCACCAAAACCATTAAAAAATCAAAAAACAAGCTCTCCAACGTAAAATCAAAAAAGGTAAAACCAAAAAAGTAAATAAAAAATAAAGAGACTTTGAAAATTGTTAATAATATGAAGATTGACTATATTGATAATTACGATACCATCTATATCCAATTATACCAATAAAAATAGCAATCCAAATATATAACTTCCCGACTGATGCTTCTTTTTTTGTATATCCATTTTTGGATAAATCAGTAGTTTTTGAAGGTTTAGAATAATTAGGAGGTAAGAAATTATTCATTTGATATGCCATCATGACTTCTTGAACTGTCATTGTTGGTTTACCAAGGGATATATTAACTAGATTATGCATTTGAATAACCCAATTAACTAAATCTGCTCTACTATCTAATGCAGGAGATATTGGATTAGTATGTAAATGTTGTTGATAGTGTTTCCGACAATTCGCGCAAGGTATAAGTTCTTTCAAATTAACATAAAAATCATGATAAATTCTTTTATCTGCATATGATGGTTGAATCGGATAATTAAAAGAAATGATGTGTAAAATATACCATAAAAAAGGCCCCCATATTTTTGGATCCATTTTTCTTTAGCTTGTTTGTATTTTTTAGCTTTGTATATTTAGTATTTATAATTTTTCGAGAAAATAATTAAATAAATAATTTTATACTAATAAAATAAAGTGTTTTATAATGGAAACCAAAACATATAGTTTTATATTTTCACCAACCGAATTTGAAAAACATGTTAATTGGGATGTATTTAAAAAAATATTAGACTCTAGAGGGTTTAAAGAAGAAAAAATCACTAAAGATAAATATCCAAAGTATTTAGATTATATTAATATTTATTCAATACCTTCTGCATATTTATATAATATTAAAACTAAATTGAAAAATGTTCTAGATGATAAAGAAATTACATTAAAAAACAATCTCTATAAAAACTCATTAAAAAGAAATAAAAGATTAACAAAGGAATACTTTCTAGATACATATGAGTATAACAAAAAAAATGATAAACAATATCAAAAATTATTTGACAATAGTTTAAATTCTAGCAATGTATGGATTATAAAAAAGAACAATTTAATGGCTGGGTTAGGTAATTTTATTGTTAAAGATTATGATGAATTTACAAAATTGGTTCAAAAATTAAAATCAAATTTCATCATCAATAAATATTTAACTAATCCACTTTTATTCAAAGAAAGAAAGTTTCATTTGAGAATGTATATGATAAATTTTGTTGATGATAATAAAGTAACTAGAACATGGTTTTCTAGATATGGTGTTATTGTAACAGCAAAAGAAAAATATGTAAATGATGATTATTTAAATCCACTTATTCATGATAGTCATTTAAAAACAACTGAAGTTGATAGATATTTTCCAGATGATTTTTCAGATGAATTTGGTGTTTTGATGACTAGAAAAGTATTTGCTAAGATGAAAGAGATTATCAAATATGTAGCCGGTTTTCAAAAATTAAAAAATTATACTGAAACTGAAAATGGGTATGCTATTAATGGGTGTGATTTTATGATATCTGGTGAAGCAGAAGGATATCAAGTAAAATTATTAGAAATTAATGACCAGACATCTTTATCAACAAAAGCTGAAAAGAATAAGAAATTTCTAGCTGAATACTTGTTTAAAAATATTTACAATGAAATTTTTACCAAAGTGTTTGATTTAGAACCTATTAGACTGGATGATAAATTTATAAAAATAAAATGAAAAATGAAAAAAAATGTATTATATATATAAGTGTTTATTAAAATGGAAACCGTAAATGGTGAAACATATTATATATATTACAGAATACCAGAAATAAAAGAGATTTTGAATTATGATATTTTAGAAAAATTATTGCAAAAAATTGGTTTAAAAGAAACCAATATAAAAGATAAGAATATAGATTTTGTTTATTCTGTTGGTAGAGCTGATGAGAATTTATTTAAGATTAAAACGAAATTAAAAAATATTATTGATGATACATCGATAACTAGAAAAAATAATTTATATGTAAATTCATTTAAAAAAAATAAAACATTAACATTAAAATATTTTCCAGAGACTTATGAATTTAATCCAAAATATATGGCTAAATATAAAAAATTATTTGAGGACCCAAATAAAGTTTGGATATTAAAAAAAAATAATTTAATGGTTGGATTAGGTAATCATATTGCTAAAAACCATAATGATTTTATTGATATTGTTAAAAAAATAAAAAATGATTTTGTAATAAGTCAATATATAACAAATCCATTACTAATTGACAAAAAGAAGTTTCATATTCGGATGAATATGATAAATTTTATAGATAAAGAAAACCATGTATCTACTTTTTTTTGTAAATATGGACAAATTGCAACAGCTAAATATGAATATATAAATAGTGATTATTCTAATGGTGCAATACATGATTCTCACTTTTCCAAAACTGAAAGAGATATAATTTTTCCATCTGATTTTGAAAAAGAATTTGGTGGTGAAGTAACTAGAAAAGTATTTTTGCAAATGAAAGCAATTGTAAAATATGTTACTACATTTTATAAACTTAAAAATTATCCTGAAAATGAAAATGGTTTTACAATTAATGGTATGGATTTTATGGTAACAGATAAAGACAATGGATATCAAGTCAAATTATTAGAAATAAATGATTATAGAACAGTTCATAAATATCAATTAAAAAAAAATAAATTATTTTATTCAAATTATTTATTGAAAAATATTTATAATGAGGTAATTTCAAAGGTTTTTGAAACTAACCAAGTTAAAGTTGCGGATACATTTATAAAAATAGCTTGATTTTTTAGTTTTATGAATTTTCTTTTATATAAATAAATTATTGATTACATTTATCATGAAAAATAAAAAATATACAAAAAAAAATGATAGATATATGCTATTAAAAAAATCCATGAAAAAATATATTAAATCATCAAAATCAATAAAATTGACAAAATCCTCAAAAAATTATCAAATAAAAAAAAAATATTATTATCTAATTAAATCTGATTATTATAGCAAATCTAGATACAAAGATGTTATAGACCCTTTAAGTTTATACTTTTTACAAAGAGGTAATTGGGAAGAATTTAATGAGAGAAAGCCTCAGGTTAAAAATCCTGATTTTTTATTTGTAGATACAACATATATTCATGACAAATCGTTATGGAAATATACTATCCCTTTGGTCAATAATATGGATATTAAAAATTTAAGAGACAGTATATTCAATAAATACAAATTACATGATATTTTAAGTAAAACATCTTTAAATAAAAAACATTTGCTAGACCAAATACAGATTAACTTACATGATATTTTTATAAATAGTTCTGATGATAAAAAGTATGATGCACTTGATAAATATAAAAAATTTTTTATTGAACATAAAGTTAATATACTAAAACCGATTTATGGTAATTCAGGGACTGATATTAAAGCATTTAATAATTTTGAAGAATGTAAAGACTATTTAATAAACTATATCAATAAAAATAAAGATTATTTAAAAGCATTTAGTATAGAAAAATATAATAAAATTAGTCATGCTAATCTTGCTTTTTATCCTAAAATAGAATGGGTGTTACAGGAATATATTAATAGTCCTTTATTATTTCAAGGTCATAAATTTCATTTGCGTGGTCATATAGTATATTATAATAAAGGTGGTAAATCATCCATTTATTTATATGATGATATGAGAGTAATAACTGCAAAGAAACCATATAAACAAAGTGATTATGGAAATAAAGAAATACATGATACTCATGCTCTTTTATCAATACATAATACATTAACATTTAAAAAGGATATTGTTAAAGAAATTGGTAAAGATAATGCAGATTATATTTTTAAACAATTAATAGATATTGCAAAATATATGTCATATACTGTTGATATTGATTGTTATCCTGAAAATAAAAATTGTTTTCATGTTTGTGGGTTTGATATAATGATAACTGATGATTATATTGTTAAAATAATTGAAAATAATCATCGGGGGACAATCGGAGCTAACTTTAAACCTAGAAATTCATCTAAAATGTCATTGAAAGAAATTGAAAAAGAATATGATACTATTTTTAATTACAAATTAATTTCTTCAATATATAAAAAATTTGTTGATGATATTTTTCCATCAAAGAATATAATTTTAGATAAAGATACTAAATTTGTTGAATTATAATTGTGATTATGATATTTTATTTTTTCTTTAATAATATTAAAATTTTTATATTATTCAGATATAAAAGTAAGGAATATATAATTTATAAATGCCATTAACTATAAAACAGTATTATAGTAAAAAAAGTAAAAAAGTAAAAGGTAACAATAAATACAATAAAAAAAGTCATAAAAAAAGTAGTCATAAAAAATTAAATGATAAAAATGCTAATATTATGTATAATTTTAAAATAGAAAAATATCGGTCTTTTTATAAATCATTTGATGATATTATAAGTTTGAATATTATTTTACGGTATATTAAAAATGAATTAAATAGTAATGAACTTTCTTTAGAAATATCTATTGTTAATACATATAAAAAAATCATATCTAATTTTTTTCAAGAATTTAGACTAATTAATGATGTTATGTTAACTCCTTATCCTGTAATAAATGTGAATTTATATTTAGAAAATTATTATAAAAATAATAGTTCAGGAACAATTTGCGTATTATCTAATATGTATTCACAAATTATTCCATTTATCTCAAATGATATCAATGTCAATATTATAGGAAAATTAAAGAAAAATAAAATATTGTTATTTAAAAATGAAGCTATAACATCTTTTGTTAAAAATTATGAACATATTAAAGATCATTTAAAAATAGCTAAAAGAAATATGATAATTGAGGGGAGTTTTGAATATGATATTAATAATTATTTAAATAATTATATTTCAAATAGTGATTTGTATAAAAAAAAGTATGACTTAGTCTTTCTAGTAACAGGTTATTATATGGAATTAAAATATCCATCTAAACTCAGTAATTATATTGTAACAGCTTTATTTAACCTTAAAAAAGGTGGTAAATTATCTATATATACATCATTATTGACTAAAATAGATACAAATTATGATTTATTTGTTTTATTATCAACCATATTTACAGAATGTAAAATAATAAAACATGAAAATAGTGATTTTTTAACTGATTATAGTTATTCCTATGAATTTATTGATTATCATGAATTATCTGAAAAAAAATTATTAGAACTAACAAACATTATATTGACCAAAAACCCTACTGAAATACTTAATTTAAAATCGTTTATAAATTTTACAGAAAAAAACATAAATGATGGTGGTCTTTTATTAACTAATATTATTAATGAATCTAATAAATATGCTTTTTTCATGGAAAATAATATTAATTATTTTACGAAAACACCATTGAATTATGTTAAATTTTATGTAAAGTTTATAATGAATCGTCTATTCATGTTATTTAATAATGTTAATAAATTGACATCATTCTTTAATATGAATTTAATGTATAAAATAATACAGAAATATTATAAAAATATTTGTTGTATTGGAGATTATTATAAAAATTTAACAATAAAATTATTTAAAAATTCAAAGGATATTGACTTTGGTTTACAATCATTTGAAATTAATAAATCATATAATTATGACTCAATAAGTAGTTTAATATACAATATTGATATTCAAAAGAAAATTACTGAATCATGTGTTAAAAAACCTCTTCCTCTTAATAAATATTTGCTAATTAATAATGATATTGATAAAGAACTATTAGTAGACTTAATTTCAGATTATTTTTATAACATTCCAATTAACCAACCTAAAATAATTAATAATTCAACTTTTATTGAACATTGGGAACTTTTAAATGAATTTAATACATTCGATAAAATAAGCAAAATTAATAAAACAAAAGATGTCGATAGTGTTAGTGTTAACCATATTCATTTCGGTAATAATGATTCACAATTTATGTCAAGTTTAAAATATTTTATTGATGTTAAATACAAGAATGATATTCAATTAAGAAGTAAATATAATAATTTTACTACAAATAATACTATCAATAATACTATCAATATAAATGAGTATTATGATATTGTAACATGTGATGATATTTTAGATATAGAAATAGGAACAACAGGTTCTAAAATTTGGAATATTGATAGTAAATTTTTAGATGACACTATTAATAGTTCTTTTAATATTATGAATGATAGTGACAAAGATAATCTTAATAATAAAATTAAGGATTTTGAACAATATGAATTTAACAAATTAATTAAACTTATATCTTTGATAAAATCAGGTGGCTCATGTTATATAAAACATGTGGCATTGCCATTAAATTCATATTTATTCTATTCAGGTTATAAAAACAGTTCAGGTTTTTTTATTAATTATCTTTATTTATATTTCTTAATGTTTGAAAAGGTAGTATTATTTAGACCTACAATTATTCCGAATAAATCATTAGAATTTTATGTTGTTGGATTAAATTTTACTGGGTTTAATATTAATCAGACCGAAGGTGAATTAAATGAAAAAGATAAAAGAATAGCATTAACAATGTTTTTATCAAAAATATCAAAAAAATTTGAATTACATCAAACTCTTTTTAAAAAAGAAACTATTAGTGAATTATTTGTTGAACAGATTAATTCATTTATGAATATTATGATTTCTAGATATATCAAATTTGAAGAAATCAAAGGTATGTTAACTTTTACTATTATTCATAAAAATAATGAAAAAATAAAAGATAACCATAATGCTGGTAATATAAGTGATGAATTAGCTAGTCAAATAGTAAATAATATTGAACTTAATCAAATAAATGAAACATTTCTAAGAAAGAAAGCTTTAAATCAATATTTAACAGAAACAGTATATAATAATTGGAAAACAAAATATATAGATGTTATAACTAGTTATAAATTATATTATTTTACAAAAATTAATAAAACAAGTAATAATGAAAATGTATTTGATTTTTCAATTCTAGAAAAACTATTAGATAAGGGTGATTTTATAAAATTAAATAATAAAAATGATATAATAGGGGTTCCGAATCAAGCTTCATTCATACATTTTTATCTACCAGGAAAAAATTTTGTAATACCTGAGAATTTAACTTTAATAAATTTATTAAATATTGACAATGTAATATATAAAAATAAATTATTTAATTTATGTTTGAAGAAAAATAGCTCATTAACTCATGATTTTATAATAGAATCTAAAACTATTATTAAAGATGAGAATACTAATACATATGAACAAGCAAAAGAGTTAAAAGATTATAGTAAATTATTTAATGAACATGAAACGTGGTATGTTAAAATTTATCTTGATACTAAAAATACACAAAATAATAATAATTTTCTAATAAAATCTTTTAAAGAATTTAATGAATTAATAACTAGTAACAATGCTACTTTAAGTTCACTAGAGACTTTTAATTATACTTTGGTATTAAATAAATATCCAGTAAATCCTCTTTTATATAAAAATGCTTCATTTCATTTGAGAATTTTTTATATTCCATTTATAAATAATGAAAAAATTGTCAAATCATATATTTCTAAATATGGTTTAATGTATCTAGTGAATGAAAATCAAAAAGAAGATAAATATTTCAAGGATGATAAAATAGATTATATTTTTCCAAATCATTTTACAGAAGAATATGGTAATCGGAAAACTAAAAAAGTATTCGAACAAATAATAAATATTTTACAATTTATATCAAAAGCTCAAACTAATCATATATATAATTATATAGAATCCAAAAACGGTTATGAACTTTTAGGTGCTGATTTTATTATAGATGATAAATTTAATGTTAAATTATTGGAAATAAATAATAATATTAAATTATCATGTAATATTGTCGATAATAATAAAAACCTATCAGAATATTTATTTACAAATATTTATAATGAAATATTTACATCTGTTTTTGGTTTAAATAAAATTAATAATACTGAAGAATTTGTTATATTATAGATAAATATAAAATCTGGTTTATAATATAAAAATTAGTTTACAAATACAATAATAAAACATATAAAAATGGAAAAAAATTATATTGAAAATAAAGTTTATTTTTTTAATAAGAAGAATTTTAATAAAATATTAAATTTGGGGGAATTATATAAAAAATCATCTAACAATAATAAAAAAATAGATTTTATTTCAAAAAAAAAAATTATTAAAGAATATTTAACTGATGCTTTTAATAATCCCGAAAATATAGAAAATAATCAATTTATGACATCAGAATTAATTAATAAAATTCATGATGAAGTTGATTCTGAATATGTATATGATTATTATCTAAAATCTGTTAATTTAAGTGGTAAGGTTCATTTTTTTAGTAAAGGAATGACTGAATCTGAAATTTTAAAAGTGATTGAAAAGGTCGTTGATTATTTGGCTTTCTTTATTGAATATTGTTTACAAATTAATATTATTATTGAAGATGTTCCAATATTTAAAATTTATTATACATCGATGAAAAAAGTATTACATGATAATCCGATGATACCTTTTGATTCATATCAAATGAGTAGTGCAATGACTCAGAATCCATATATAATGGTTTGGCGTAAAGAAGAATTTACTAGATGTATTGTTCATGAATTTATGCATTATTATAATTTAGAGTTTAGATTTTACACTTATCCATCAAAATTTAAATATGAAATTTATGATATCTATCGCATTAATGCTTTGAATTCTATTAGACCAAATGAATCATTTTGTGATTGTTTTGCAAATGTTTTTAATATTATTATTTTTTTGATGAGAACAAAAAAGACTATTGATTATGATGATTTTGCAAAATTATTCATTAAGGAAATTAAATTTTCTCTTGCTCAGATTGCTAAAATTTTTACTTTTCTAGAATATGATAAAGCCGAAGATTTTTATTTACCATCTACGAAAGGATTTGATTTAAGACAAGCTAAGACTGATGTTTTATGTTATTATTATTTTAAAATGCAATTGTTAGTTAATTTGGATAAATTTTTATCAATTATAAATCCACATCATAACAAACCATTTTTTTACATCAAATATTCTCAAAAGATACCTTATTTTTTTAATAATTATCAAAAAATTATTATTGATAAAAATCCGTATGTTAATAATATAATTAATAAATTTATGGTTAAATATAAAAATTTAAATGATAATGAATATTTTATTGAAGGGATAGATAATAAATCTCTTAGAACAACTATAATTGAAGAAAAAGAATAAATAATAATGAAAATGATTATGAAAATAAAAAATATAAGATTGATGAATAACAATACATATAACAATGGTGTATCACCTATTATAAATTTAATATCGTTATAATAAAAAATAAAATGTCTGATAACGAATCTAGTAAAACAAATCATAAAATTGTTAAAATGAATAACAATACATCGAATAAAACATTAAATAATCGACATAACCATAATGAAAAACTTAAATTATATTGTGGTAATTGTGGAAAAATAGGTCACACATATAAAAAATGTGTTGATGCTATTATAAGTCTTGGTATAATATTATACAATACCATTGAAATAAATAATTATTTTGAAATTAATTTCTTATTAATTCAACGAAGAGATAGTATGGGATTTATAGAATTATTAAGAGGTAAATATCATGAAAAAGATGAATCATATTTAAGTAAAATTGTTGACATCATGACTCTTGATGAAAAACATCGAATATTACATGATTCATTCGATGACTTATTAAATCGTTTCATTATAAATAAAAATTCTCGTCAACATCGATTCGAATGTATGGAATCAAAGGATAAATTTAATCGTTTGCGTGATTCTGGGAAATTAAAAGAAATGGTTGAAAATTCTCCGACTAAATGGCTAGAACCAGAATGGGGATTTCCAAAAGGTAGAAGGCATTTAAAAGAATCAGATTATGATTGTGCTTGTCGAGAATTTGAAGAAGAAACCGGATATATACCAGATGATTATATAGTTATTCAAAATATTAAACCTCTCGAGGAAAGTTTCCTAGGAACTAATAAAATTAGATATAAACATAATTATTTTTTAGCGAAATCATGCACTCAAAAAATAGTTGAAATTAATAAAAATAATAAAAATCAAATTGTTGAAATTGGAAACATTGGATGGTTTTCTTTTACCGATGCTATGCGAAAAATACGTTCTTATCATCGTGAAAAAATTAATATTTTAAAGAAAGCTTATGCTATTATTAGAGCACAAAAAACATATTTTAAAGAACATATGATTGAGGATGAACTAGAATATGATGATTAAATTATTTACGTGATTTTTTAGATTTCTTTGATTTCTTAGGTTTCTTTGATCTCGATTTGACTTTCTTAGATTTTTTACCACCACCAGAAGAAGCAGAAGAAGCAGAAGAAGATTCAGAGGGAGTGGTTGTTTCACGATTACAAATAGTTCTAAATACAGACATTTCAATATCTTTTACGGATGTTATATCATTATTTATAAAATTATAAGAGTCTTGTATTCCAGCAATAAATCCAGATAAATTATTAGGTTTTCGAATTTGAGATTCTCCAATTTGAAATAAAATTCTTAATATTTGTTCGCATGCAAATAATTCAGCCATAGAATAATGTAAACTTCGTTTAGCACGTTCTTTGTTTTCTTGTGAAGTTGTATTATTTATCCTTACTGATGAAAACATCACCTCATCTTTTTTTTGGTTTGCTTGTCTAATAAAATCATTTATCATACTGATTAATATTTCTATACATTGTTCTTTTGAATTTCCTTCTAATCCTAAAAGATTTGCTGCTGTGAACTGTTTAAAACTTATAGTTTTTGAGGATAATGCTGATAATGCATTATAATGACCATCTCTTTTGCTTGCTAATTGATTTTGTTCTGATAAATATTTTCGATACATATTATCCAATGCTTCTAAATTATTGGCATCTTGACTATCTAAATAGATTTTTTGATTACTATTATTTTCTGTTTGATTTGTTTGACTAACAGTAATTTTATTAGTTTCTAGTAAATCCATTTTTTCTTTTAATCTAGTAGTTAATTCTTGAAATATAAGAATTTTAATTGAATATAGTGTATAATTAAATTTGGCATCTTCGGGGGAAAGAACATGTCCTCTATATGGTATTGTTCGTGTTTGTGACATTTTTTTATTTATTTTATTAAAAGACTTTTATTTTTCTTTAATATTAAATAATACTTTTTCTTTTTCTAAAGTAAAAGTTAAATGAGTAAAATGGATAACTCTATTTCTAGGTTATCTCGAAACAAAGAAACTAAAAAGAAAAATAAAAAGAAAACTGGAAAAAAAAAAGTTACTAATAAAAATGTATTATTAAAAGGGTCAAAATCTAGTTCTTCTAGTTCATCAAAAACTAAAAAAACAAAACAAATTAAGAAAACCATCAAAATAATCAAAACTGATAAATTAAAAAAAGAAGTAGATGAATTAGATAAAGAAGAATATAAAGAAGAATATAAGGAAGATAAAGAGAATGATGATGAACTAGAAAATATCAATGATGAAGAGCTTGATAAATTATTCGAGGATTTTTCATCAATTGAAGAAGATTTATATAATACAAAAAAAGTTAATCAATATAAAGTATTCTTAGAAGAATTACGTTCTAGATTATTTAAATTATCTCATTCTGACAAATATGATGAAGCTATTCGTGAAATAACGAATGAAATTAAAAAAGTTAAAGTGGATGAAAGATATTTAAAGAATGAACTATTAAGGATATCAGATGATTTAAAATATGATTATTACGAAAAATCAAATAAAGGTAAAAAGAAGGAATCTAGTTTAGAATTAAACTATCCATCATATTATGACCCTAATTTTGGACAAAAAATATTTAAAAAAGCAGAATTCTATCAAAATAAATTAGATGTTGTTAAACCTAGTGATATTGATAATATTGTAAATGCTAGATTGCAAGGTGATATTACTTTAGCTAAACATCAACGTTTTCTTAAAAATTTTATGTCGAATAACACCCCTTATAATGGGGTTTTAATCTTTCATGGTTTAGGTGTTGGTAAAACTTGTGCCTCAATTGCTATCGCTGAAGCTTTAAGACCCTCAGTTAAAGAGAATCATCAAAAAATTATCATCATTGCGAAATCTAACTTTGATAAAGGGGAAATATTCAATTTAGATAGATTAAAGAAAAATCAAAACCAATGTGCTGGAGATACTTTTATATCTGAATTTAATAATCCAGAGATGGTTAAACGTTGTCAAGAAGGTCATGAAGATTCGTGCAAAATAATTAAAAATAAAGTTGATAAAATGATAAAAAATAGTTATTCATTTTTTGGTGCTTTAGAATGGGCTAAACATGTTGTTACAGACTTACAAAAAGCTATTCGAGGTGTTCCCGAAAGTAAACATGAAGAAACTAAAATAGCTAGAATCAAGAAGATGTATAGTAATACTGTGATGATTATTGATGAAGCTCATAATATTAAAGAAGCTGGTGAAAAGAAATCTAGATTTGTTCCTCCAATTTTAATGAAAGTCCTAGAACATGCAGTTAACCTAAAATTAGTTTTATTAACAGGGACACCTATGTTTAATGAATCTAGTGATTTAATCTCTATTATGAATTATCTTTTAATTAATGATAAAAGACCTGTTTTAAGAGAAGGTGATGTATTTAAACCAGATGGCTCTTTTACTAAAAATGGTAAAGAAACACTGGAAAGATATACTCGTGGTTACGTAAGTTATGTTAGAAGTGAAAATCCCATTAACTATCCTTTGAGATTTTCATCTAGTATAAATGATGATAATGATTTAGTTTCACCTCAAAAATACCCTACCAAGGATATATTTGGGAAACCTTTAAATGAACATATTAAATATATTGATATTGTTTCATGTCCGATGAATAAAGAACAAGAAAAGGTCTATGAAACTTATCTAGCTAAAAGAACATCTCCGGATGAAGATAAAACATCAGCAGCTTATTCTAGTGAGTTACAAATTCTAAATTATGTTTATCAAGGATTAGATAAAACCGATAATTTAGCTGAATGTTATGGTGAGAAGGGTTTATTTTCAGTAATGACAAAATTACAAGGTAAACAACAATATGAATTTAATAATCCAGATGATGCATTAGAATTAAAAGGTGATAAATTAGCTAATCATTCATCGAAGATTTATAAAATAATGAAAAATATTGAAAAAACGGATGGTATTGTCTTTATTTATACTGAATATGAAAATGCTGGTATTTTACCAATGGCTTTTGCTTTAGAGTTAGCAGGTTATAAAAAATATAAATCTAGTGACATGCCTGTTTTAATATCTGACCATAAAGAACGTAAATATAAAGGAGATTATTTAATTATTTCAGGTAATGCAAATTTATCAAAATATTATGAATATTATTTAGCTAAACGCCATGATATGATGAATGAACCAGTTAAGGTTATTCTAGCAACTAGAAAAGCTAGTGAAGGTATTAATTTATTTGGTGTTAGAGAAATCCATGTATTAAATCCATGGCATAATTTAAATAGAATTGCACAAGCTATTGGACGTGGTTTACGTAGCTGGTCTCATATTGAATTACCTAAAGAAAAACGTAATATTACTGTTTATTTATATGCGGCGACATTAAAAGATAGAGAAACAGTTGATTTGAAGATTTATCGTGAAGCTGAAAAGAAAGCTATTTTCATTGGTCAAGCTGAGGATGTTTTAAAACGTAATGCGATTGATTGTGAATTAAATAAAGGTGGTAATCAATATTCCGCACAAGAATGGGGTGACAAAGTGACGGTTAAAACTTCGCGAGGTGATACTAAGAAGGTAAGTGTTTATGATAAACCATTTACACATATATGTCATTATTTAGGTGATTGTGATTATAAATGCTATAATCCTCCTACTAAAACAGAATTAAAGGATGATGAATTAGATTATTCAACTTTTGATTTAGGTTCTTTAAAATATGAAACAAACGAATTAATTAAAATAATTGGTAAGGTTTATCGTAATGATGTAATTTTATCATTAGATGGTATTTTGAAGAAATTACCAGCAAAATACAAAGATAATATCAAGTTGATTTATGAAGCTTTGAATGAAATGATAACTAAAAAGTCCGAAGTATTCGACAAATTCGGACGTAGTGGCTATTTAATATATCGTGGTAATTATTATATTTTTCAACCATCTGATATAAATAATGAAGGTTTATCTATTTACCAACGTTCGATACCACCGCCAATTCGTCCGAATATGGTCGATTTATCGGAATATGTAGTTAAATTTGGTGAAGAAAAGAAGAAACTTATGAAAAAAGACCAATATCACATTCAAGAAGTTATCGAACATATTCATAATTCATTTGAAAATATTAAATCAAAAGACATCAATGATATATTTACAACTAGTTTTGATTTAACTGATGAAGAAATTTATCGAATAGTTGTAGATCGTTTAATTGTTCCATTTAAACGAGTTGTATTGAATAATTTAATTACCAAATCGATAAAAGGGGGAAAAATGAACCTAGAAGAAGAAACTGTTATGAAATGTCTTGAGAATAATATTATACGTAAAGGCTTTTTAGAACATACATCTAATAAAACAATTATTGGATATCGTTTAATTGAAAATGAACAACAAACATTTTATAAAATGATAAAATCAGATACTGATATTATTTCCTTTGAACAAGATGTAAATCTTCAAATTCAGTTTAATGACATGTTAAAAATTAAACAAGCTCAAAGAAAAGATAAAGATGAACCTAATTTATTATATGGTTATCTAAAGTTTGATAAAATTGATCAACCTCCACAATTTAAGATTAAGGATTTAACTAAAGGGGATAAAAAGGCTATTAAAGGTATAACCTGTAGTTATAAATCAAGAAATGAAATTTATGATCATCTTGTGACATTATATCCTAAAACAAAAGAGAAAAATAATAAGAAAATGATGTGTGATGATATTGAAGTTATTTTAAGACGTAATGACATAGCTAGAAAAGATGGTAAACGATGGTTCTTTTCAGTAGAAGAAACAAAAGAATTGGAAGGGGTAGATTCCTAATTTTTTATTTTTATTTTTGATATTATTTTTATTTTTGATATTATTTTTATTTTTGATATTATTTTTTATAAAAATAAAAATAGGACTAAAGTATATCTAGAACTAGACATTTATAAAATATCATGTTCTAGGTATTATGTTAAAATTTCAAAGTTAAAAAATTGATTTAATTAAATAAATATATCTTAAAGATAAAGTAAGTATTATAATATAATCACTTAAAAAATGGAAAATCTCTATACTACAAATATTCTTGAGAATCGCTTTCATTTAGAAGCTAATGAATTTGGTCAAGAACCAGATGAAATTTTTCTTAAAAAACTTAAAAAGGAAATTGAAGGTCGTTGTATTCGTGAAGGTTATGTTAAAGCAGGAAGTGTTCGCATCTTAAGTCGTAGTTTGGGTAAAATCAACCAAGCTTATTTTACTGGATTACCTGTTTATGATATTAAATATCAAGCTGAAGTGTGTAACCCTCCAATTGGTTCAATCATAGAATGTATCGTTAAAGACCAAACTAAAATGGGTCTTGTTTGTCAGGTTGATGATACAGATAATCCTTTAGATATTGTCGTTCCTAGTCAATGGCATTTTAATAATAAGCGATATACCATGTTACAGCCTGATATGAAAATTAAAGTTAAAATCGCACGTAAACGCCATGATAATGGTGATAATACCATTGCAGTAGTTGCTGCTTTAGTTTCAACTCCATTTGACTCAGATAAATCTTTAGATGAAAATGAAATAAAGACCCAAACAAATGAAGAAGTTGTTGAATCTGAATCAGAATCAGAAGATGATGATGACTCAGATAATGAATAAAATATAAAAACATCATAATTTTTCCTATCTATTAGGTTTCTTTTTTTTCTTCATTTGATTGTGAATGAATATAATGTTTATTCATAAAGCTTTGAATATTAAAATATGTTAATTCCTGATTATCATTTAATCCCAATAATGCCTTTAATTTGGAATCAGGTTTAATAATTCTTTTTGTTTCTTTATCTTGAAGGTCATTATCTGTTATATATTTATTTAATAAAGTAGTAACTTCTGTTCTAGCTAGATGAGTTCCATGTGGTTTATTTAAAAAATCGCATAATTCTTTTGATAATTCGGATGGACTAGAAATGCCTGATGGAGGTTGTTTCTCTTTCTTCTTTTTTGGTTCTTTTACTTTTTTCTCTTTTTTTTCAATATCTTCATCATCTTTTTTTGTTCTAGTTTTTTTACCTTTTGTAATTTCTTTATTATTATCTTTTAAGACCTTATCAACATTCTTTTTAAAAAGTCTAATTTTATTAATAACATTGTTTAAAGAGTTTTTTAAAGAAGAAATTTCATCACAAATCTCTTCAAATTCTTTATTTATTTTACTTTCATCAAGATTATGGTCAGTTTGAATATTTTCAGTTGACATTTTTTAAGCTTATTTATTATTACTAGAATAATAGTTAAACTAAAAATAAACACAAAAAAATTAAAAGCAAATTTTTAATGATTTATTTTTTATTAATTTATTCTGGATTATTATCAATTAAATCACAAACTCGCCAATATTCACGATTTTCGCGACAAACAATCATGCATAATTTCTTTTGTGCTAATTCCATTTCAGCAATTTGAATAACGTCTTCTATTCCTTCTGGAACATCAACTAAAACCGGCGAGCCTTCGGAAATTTGCGTAGCACGAATTCCGATAATTGCCGCTTTTTCATAAATTGTCATATAAGGAGAAAATACATTTTTGCTAGTATCATAATTTTTGTAAAAGTCATAAGCATCAGTATACCCTTTATTTTCCTCTTTAAATTCATTTTCTTCAACTATTTCAGCAATTGCTTTATTATTTTCAGTTTTAATAACCGCAACCGGTTCTTTAGTTTCCGGTGGTGGTGTTGCTGTTTTCATATTCTTTTTAGTATCAACCTTTTTAGCAGACATGTCTATACTTATTATATTTAATATATAAAGTTATATATTATTTCAATTTTTTACAAAAATAAAAAAAACAAAAAATAAAAAATAAAATCTTATAAGATAAAAAATTTGAGTTAAAAAATTGAATTAAAAAGAAAATCATTAATAATATTAAATATTGAAAATATGTCGCATCCATCTTTAAAATCTCCTATTTGTCGAATCGATATTATTCTAGGTCCAATGTTTTCAGGTAAATCAACTGAATTATTACGTCGATGCAGTCGATTGGAAGCTATTGGTAAAAATGTTCTTTATATTAATCATGAATATGACACTAGAACTGATGATTCGATTCAAACTCATAGTAAACATCGTAAAAATGCCACTAAGGTTTTCTCACTCAATCAAATCCCTGAAAATCTCTTTATTAATGCTAATGTTATTGCAATTGATGAAGCTCAATTTTTCCCTGATTTATATGATTTTGTTTTAAAATGCGAATCAAATCATAAAACAGTTATTATGTCAGGTCTTGACGGAGATTCAAATCGCAAACCTTTTGGTCATATTCTAGAATGTATTCCATTGTGTGATAGTGTCGTAAAACTTACATCAATGGATATGGTTGATAAAGATGGTTCTGAGGCAATCTTTTCAAGACGTATAGTTAAAAAAGATGGACAAGTTTGTATTGGGGCTGAAGGAGAATATATAGCAGTGTCAAGAGAAAACTATTTTAAAGAACTCTAGAATATTTTTTATTGTTTATTTTTGTTTTTTGTTTTTTTGTTTTTTTCAATATTTATTTTGATTTTATATAAAACTATTTGTATATAATAATAAATAAAATGTCAACCAATATGAATTTAGAATATTATGAAATGTCTGGTCTTTTGATAGATAAAGCATTAAATGATTGGGATTTAATTTTAGAAAAAGCTTTACTCGATGTAAAAACACATCAGGAGGGTAGTGAGATTATGAAATCTGAAAACGATTATAAAAAATATTTATCAACTAACCGTGATACTATTTTTTTATTCAATTCTTTATCAACATTTAAACAAATCGTCAGTGTATGTAATTTTCATCATCAATATAATTTATTAAAATCATCCAGATTAATGTGTATATGCGACGAACATAATATAGATATGTTTAAACCTCCATATATATGTGAATTAGATAATCAAACATTAGCTTTTGAATCTGGAAATAGTGAAAATTATGATTATTTAGGATTTATAAATAATATTTTACCATGTGGTAAGTTTGTAAAAAAATAATTATTTCTTTTCGATAAAAAATAAATATTATTTTAGAAGAATAATTATAAGGATATTTTGATAATTTTATTTTAGATGGTAACAAATTTTTCATATCCAAATAAAATGACTCCTAAAGAGACGATTAAAATATATACAATTGATGATTTTTATGAAGTTAAAAATAATATGCGTGAATCTTTAGGAGATATTAATTATTTTTCTATTGAAATACGTCAATTCTTTGAGAAAATGCTTCAAACTATTCCTTACAATCGTAAGAAAAAGATATTAACGGACGATGATTGGCGTAAAAGAAAAACGGTTCAATTTATAAAAAAAGAGAATCAAGACCAATCTGAAAAAATTTATCAAGAATTGAAAGGATTTCTAAATAAAATTTCAGCAAACAATTATCTATCTATTTTAGATGAGATAAATAAGTCATTAGAAATGTATACTGACGATAATGAATTTAATCATTATTATTCTCTTCTTTTAACTGATATTTTTAAAAAAGCTAGAATGGAACCGAATTATTGTAATTTGTATATTAAAATAATTCTAGGGTTAAATGAACAAGATATTGTAAAGTGTTTTGTAAATGATATTAAATTAGAATATAGAGAAGTTTTAGAAAGTTTAAAGCCGATAAATGAGAAAAAAGCGGAAGATGAACATAAGAATATTAATGAGGATGAAGAAAGTGTAAAAGATGACGATAGTTATGATGATTTTTGTCAATCACGAAAACATAAAAATTATCAAAAAGGGTTCTCTCAATTTATAGGTGAATTATACAACTCGCATAATATTTCTTTAAATGAAATTATTACTTATTGGACTTTAATGACTAATAATATTGAATCTAGTTTAAAAATAAGTAAATCACAAGATGAATTATTTGATAATGTTCAAAAATCTTGTGTTAAATCAATTGAGGAGAGTGTTTTATATCTAGCTCCTTTGGTTGAAACAACTCTTGAATATATTTTAAAAGGTCATTTACATGGACATCAAAATGAAAAAATCCAAAATGTTTTTAAAAAAATAGAAGAATTCAGTGAAGATAAAATAATTATTAATAAAAATCGCTATTTTTTAGCTGATTTAGTTGATTTATATAATAAATTTAAAAAAACAAGACGTGATAATGGACGTTTCCGTAATCAAAAACAATTTACACAAGCTAATCATAATCAACAAAATCATGTAAATAATGGTTCTAATAAACAAACCAATAATACAAGTAACAACAATAATACAACACAAACATCTACTAATAATACAATTTTTCGTAATAATAACAATCATAACAATCATAACAATCATAATAATCATAATAATAAAATGAATAAAGGTAATTTTAGAAATCATCGAAATTAAAATGAAAAAACAAAAATATAAAGGAATAAAAATAAATAGACAAAGGTAAATCTATAAAAAAATAATCTTAAATAAGATTAAAAGATTATTATAAATCATGACATCATTATCGGAATTCGGAAATATGTATTCTAATGGAGATGGTGGCAATTATGAAATGGTTGACCCCTATCATTCTAATCAATTTAATCAATCTCAAGCCAATGAACGTAATTTAATTAGCAATAATACTAATGCCACAGCAGATTCAGTTTATACCAATGTCATACCTAGAACAGGTTTTAATCAACGTATTATAAATAAAAAAAATAGTCATTTAGATTTTGAAACTAGTCAACAAAGTTTTGTATCACCTTTATCTGGTCAAATGATGAGATTAGAAGAATTCACCCACAATAACATGGAACCTTTTTTCGGTGGAAGTGTTAGACAAAATACGATGGAAGGTGCTAACGAAAATATTTTAGAAAATCATACCGGAGCTAGTCCTGTATACAAAGAAAAAACAGAATTAAAGGGGATGTTTGATATGGAACGTGATGTTGGTAATGTTTTTGGTTCTCCCAATTTTAATTCAGAAGATGTTCGTAATCGTTATATTCCTTCTCAAAAAAGACAAAATGAATTACCTACTACTCAAATTCGTGTTGGACCAGGTCTTAATCAAGGTTATGGATGGCAACCATCTGGTGGTCTCAATCAAGCAAACACTCGTGACTTTGTTTTACCAAAAGATACAAATGATTTGAGAACCTTAGATAATCCTAAATTATCATACAAGGGACGTTTAATTTCTGGTATTAAAGAGAAACAACGAGCAGTTGTTGTTCCACCAAAGAAAAATCGTGTTGAAACTTATTACAAGAATTCACCTGATAGATATTTCTTAACTGGAGGTGCTTTTACAAAAGAAAGAACACGTTCGGAACTATATAAAAAACCAACAAATAAAAAGAATAATGTTCGCCCTTATATGGGTAATGCTGGACCTACAACTCATACTAAACCATATCAAATTCCAGCTATTAAAAAGTCAACTAAAGAAAATTATCGATTTCCTGGGTGGAGAAACATTGATGGTAAAAACCAATGGACATTTAGTGACAAGAATAATGAAGCTAAATTAGGTGATTATGGTAAAAATGCATTTGAAATGAAACCCCAAGAACGTGACCTTACACAAACTAGACGACACTTAAACAATCTTAAGAGTGTTGTTCAAGCGATTATAATGCCAATTCTAGATGTTATTAAACCCACAAGAAATGAATATTTTGTAGGAAATAACCGTCCAGATGGTGTTATGAAAGCTGCAATGCCACCCAAAATGACTGTTCATGACCCTAATGATGTTTTAAGAACAACCATTAAAGAAACAACCATTGATAATGACCATGTTGGGATTGTTTCAGCTGCTATGCCTAGTAAATTAACTGTTTATGACCCAAATGATATCGCTAGAACAACCATTAAAGAAACTACAATTGATAATAGTCATATTGGGTTCTATGGACCTATTCATGGTGCCAATAAACTAACAATTCAAGACCCAAATGATACTTTAAGAACGACTATCAAAGAAACAACCATTGAAAATGCTAGTCCATATAACAATTTATCAGCCCCTAAAGCTTTAACTGTTTATGACCCTAATGATGTAATGAGAACAACTATTAAAGAAACCACAATTGATAATGACCATATGGGTAACATTGCTGGTGTTGAAAATCGTAATAGTGGTTATGTTATTGCGAATGTCAATGCAAAAAATACACAAAAACAATTCTTGTCAGACCATTATTACCAAGGTAACGCTGATGGACAAACTGGAACTGGTAAGGGTCGTGGTTATTTGGTCACAAATGTTGAAGCTAAAACAACACAAAAACAATTCTTATCTGATTATGAATATGCTGGTCATGCCGGACATGCAGTGGCTAAACCTAAATCATATGCTGATACTTACAACGCTCATATAACTGCTAAGAAAGATGTGATTTCTAAGGGTAGAAAACCAACTGAGAGTAGTGTTAAATTAGCTGTTGGGGCTGATATGATTAATCATTATAATAAGAAGATAGAAGGTGATTTTGTTAATGTTCGTGAACCATATGAAGATAAATTATATTCAGTGCCACCACAACAAAACCAATGTGGATTAACATCTGTTAAAGAAAAATTATCGGAAGATGTCAATCGTGAAAGAATAAATCCTGAAAACTTAAAAGCATTCCATGAAAACCCTTATACACAACCTCTTAATAGTGTTTTTCCATATTAAGTATTATATTTATATTTTAATATACAAAATCTATAAATCTCATTGAATGAATAGTTGTATTTCTAGATGTAAAAGTATAGTAATTTTTTTTATTGTTTTGATTATTTTGACTATTATTTTGGTTATTGTTTAATAAAAGGACTAAACAATTTTTTTGATAAGGAATACTTATAACTCTTTTTTCATTATTATATATTTCTAGATTACCACCGATTGATGTATCTTCATCTTTTCTCATTAATAACCATCCTAGAATATGATTGTTTATATATGTTTTGTCAGTTATAATGTTTTTTTTATCTAAATAACAAACTGGAGAATAATAATTAAAATTAATATCGATATTTTGATTGTTAAATTCTTTAGAAAATATTTCATTATAAATTTTTTTTAGAATAACATGAAACATTTTAGAAAAATGATATTCTAGGATGTCATTTATTGTTTTTTTTATTTCAAATACATTTTTTGCATTTAATTTATATAAATAATTGCTTAACATGTATTTTGGTATTGAACTATTTTGGTTTGAATAATTTGATAAAAAGACATCTTTTAATGAAATAAAATCATTTGAAATTTGATTATATATATCTTCAGGTAATGCATTATTAATAACCAAAACAGCGATGTTATTATCTTTAATAATATTTGAAGCTAAAGAAAAACTAGGTGATAAATATTTTTGTAAAAGGTTGTATCTAGAACATGAAGTATTTTGATTGTTATTTTTTATCTCTTTTATCTCTTTTATTTCTTTTCGTAACATGATGTATTTTGATTTGTTTAGTTTTGATAATATAATATTAATTTTATAATCTTTATTCTAATCTAAAAAAAAATTAAAATCAATTGTAAAAGTCAAAATTATAACGTAAATTATGAGTTATGCCTTAAGTGATTTAATGTAAGTATACAAGTAAAGTCCTGAACCAATGGTCAGATAGTATCCATAGTATACTACAATAATAGCCATAATCTTTAGTGCTTCCGATGAAAGAATCCAAGGAAGAAAAGATTTAACCATAATTGAGCAAATCAGAACTGACCAAAAGCCAACGATGCAGGTATGGTTAAAGAAATCATGTTCCTTTGATTGTGCCGAAATGTATCGAATCAGAACTGAAAAGAGTAATCCATAACAGATAGCTTCACTAAGCATCTTAATCAAAGGTGAATCAGTAATAAAGTTAGCCCAATGGATAATTGCCATGTAAAAAGCCCAGAATGGAATAGCTGAATAGAATGACGAAAAGTCAGCTTCAGTATCACGTTTCTTGCGTTCAGCCATGTTCTTATGATAACCAGTCATATGTTTAATATATTTTTGACGATTAATGTAACGTTGAGATTCGATTTCGAATTCTTCTTCGTCATATTGATGCCAAATTGATGTGGTATCTTCATGTGAAATTTGCTTCCAAGCGTCTTTAATAAAATATTTAGCCATGAATTGTTCTAGGATTTCTTCAGTGTAACTGAATTTCATAGACCAAAAGTGAATAATAGTGTTAAAAATGTCAATTGTTTGAATGTTATCATCATCTCCATTATTTTCTACGAAACAAGCCTTTGAGATAGATTTCTTCATAAAGATACCGTAACGCAAATAAAAGGGTGCATCACGATGGATATCAATCTCACTAATAGTTTTATAAAACCCCTGGAGTTCTTCTTTTTTCATCTTTTCAATACCTTTGGGCGTGAGAACTGATAAAGAATAATCTTGAATATAATCACGAATCTTAGTAGCACGCCACATAAAATAGTTGACAATTTCATAATCCTGACCTTCAGGAAAATAAATTACACGTGCTTCAAAGATTGGCATCTTTTGTTCAATGTTAAAATAAACTTCTGGTGTATAATCTACAATCTGGTCATTTGTGAAATGAATGGAAAAGAATTGACGAAAGAATACTGATGCTTTGCTAGAAACTAGAGAAACAAACTTCTGAATGTCACCATTAAAAATCTTGTTTTGAGAAGCATGAAATAACAGATTAATTTCATCAGAATGGGTGTAAACTGAACGAGGTTTGAAGATATTATCTTTCAGAAAAGCTTGAGCAGTTTTAATCATAACAATGCTATAAGTTTTATCAAAAGGAGTTTTAGGAGTACGGTTTTCTTTAGAATTTAAGAGTGCAGTCATTTTTGTATAAGCGTTTGTTTTAATACGAATAATGAATGGTCGATTTTCAGGAATATGAGTAGTCATAGATGTTTTTTCATATGATTGCATTCCTTCTTCAAAAGATTTAATATTCATGCGATTATCAATCGATGCAACTTCTGTATTAGCCATTTTATAGGATGATTATAAATTGTTCTCAATATTAAAAGAAAAACTACAATTCAATTTTTTATTTTTGATTGTATTAGATAGGTTGATTATATTAGTTATTTTACTTTTTTCATTGTTTTTTTTCCTGTTAGTTTTCCAGTTTTTTTTATATTTTTTTTACTTAATTTTTTGATTCTGTTATCGTTTAACTCAATTGCATAAAAGTAATCTGAATCAATTGCTTCTTTTAATCTTTCCATAAATATTTCGGCATTTTTATCATTTTCATCTTTTAAAACATCCTTAATAAATTCGTTAAGAGAACCTTTTTCACCTGGAAAAGTATCTGATAAATAAGCTGTCCCCATCTTTAAGGTTGTTACCCATTCTTGAGTTTTCATTGATTTCCTTTTACTTGGTGATTTTATTAACCAAACTGACAAACAAAGTTTATCAATTTTAAGTCTTTCAATCATATTATTTTTATGACATACGAAATTAACCCCCGGTTTTTTAAATTTTTTATATCTTTCGGCAACAATAACCTTATTGGGTGGACATGCAATTAAATTTCTAGGATATTCACCTTCTAGTGATATAATTATAGAGAAATTGATTAACATTTTTTTATTATATTTGGAATCATTCATTATATAATCATCAATTTCTGTATCTTTTTTTTCTGTTTGGTGAGTGTTATTAGGCATTTTCTTTTTCGAATAATCGGATTGATTTTCTATTTTTGTTTTAAAAATTTCATTTGGTTGTAATCCTAGAAAATCTATTATTTTTTGATTATATTTATTACTATTATCTAGATTTAATATTGGTGTTTTATGATGAGATGATATCTGATATAATAAATCAATCAAATTTTCTTTTTTTAAATTAATTAAACTATAAATAAATCTAAGTTTGCTAGTAATTTCATAATGTAAACATAATTCAGGCCAATGTAATAAAAAATGACTATTTTGTAATTCATTACGAAATCTTTTTGGAGATTGATTTACTATATATGATTCTGGGTATTCTAGTGAACATTCAACAGGATTAGAATCTTCTGCTGTTATGATATTATAATTATTTTTAATATTTTTTAGATATTCTATAATTACATTTGGGTTATTATTTGTTTTTTTTATATTTTTAATATCATTATATAATGTTTTGGCTGTTAAATATGGTTGAACAGTCATTTATATATTATTGAAGCTTCTTATATTTATAACAGAATAAAATCAAAACTTATAAAACAGTTAAATTTAGTATAAATAATTTTATAATATATAAAATACATATTATTAATTTCATAATTAATTAAAACTAACAAAACATTATGTGTGGTATTTGGGCTTATTTAAACAAAGAAGATATTTCTTCAACTGATATGATGAATAAAGTATTAAAATTTCGTTCATTAGTAAAACTTATTAGACACCGTGGCCCAGATTGGTCTGGTTCTTTTCAAGCTAATGAACCTAAACAAGTTTATATTGCACATGAACGTTTAGCTATTAATGGTGTTGAATCTGGGTCACAACCAATTCATAACCTAGAATTAAGCATCGTTCTTTCAGTCAATGGTGAAATTTATAATCATAAAGATAATGATAAACAATTAAAAGACAAAGGATATACATATTTAACTAAATCAGATTGTGAATGTATTATTTATCTCTATAATGAATGTATGCTAGAATATGAAAAAGAATATGGAACTGATAAAAACGATAGAAATGAAGTTAGTGAATTTCTTAAAAAATTTCTAAATCAAATAAGTGGCATTTTTACATTTATTTTATATGATTATAAACGTGATATTGTTGTTGTTGCCCGTGACCCTATTGGGGTTAATTCTCTTTATTATGGTTCTGACCAATCAGATAAAGAAGTTTATTTTTCTTCGGAAATGAAAGCATTAAATGAACTTAAACATGTAGATATATTCTTACCTGGTAACTTAGTTTGGTTTACTACTAAAAATTTTGTTCATCGATGGGTTAATTATTATCAACCTAATTGGAAAATGTATTGTAATCGAACAATTCTTGATTCTGACTATCATAATGTTATTCGCGAAGAATTAATTAAAGCGGTGAAAAGTCAAATGATGACGGAAGTCCCTTTTGGTGTTCTTTTATCAGGTGGTTTAGATTCTAGTTTGATTTCATCAATTGCACAAAAAGCATTAAATGAAGGGATGAATCGTGAATGGGGTGATAAAATACATACATTTTCAATTGGCTTAGAAGATAGCCCAGATATGAAAGCTGCGGCAAAGGTTGCAGAACATATCGGTAGTATTCACCATGGATTCGTATTTACCTTACAAGAAGCAGAAGACGCACTCGAAGATGTTATTTATCATCTGGAGACATATGATATTACGACAATTCGTGCATCAACACCGATGTTTCTGCTAGCTCGCCGAATTAAAGCCATGGGTATTAAAATGGTTTTATCTGGTGAAGGTGCTGACGAGGTATTTGGTGGTTATCTTTATTTTCATCAGGCCCCTACACCAGCTGATTTTCAACATGAAAGTTATGCTCTAATTCATCGTCTTCATTATTCTGATTGTCTACGTGCCAATAAATCAACAATGGCTTGGGGTCTTGAAGTTCGTGTTCCTTTTCTAGATATTAATTTCTTAGAAGCAGCTGTTCAGGTTGACCCAACATTAAAGATGGCTAAACGCAACCCAGAAGATGCTAAAAGAATTGAAAAACATATTCTACGCAATGCTTTTGCGAAAGAAAACAGTGGTTATGATTATTTACCCGAGGAACTTCTTTGGCGTCAAAAAGAGCAATTTTCAGATGGTGTGGGATATAGTTGGATTGATCATCTTAAGAAAATAACAAGTGAACGTGTTTCTGACCAAGAAATCGAAGGTTCAGAAATGAATAAAGAAGCTTATTATTATATGCAAATTTATAAACGTTTATTCCCTAACCGTCAAGGAATTATCCCAAGATGGAAACCTAGAACTGATTGGCAAGGCATCACTAGTGATGACCCTAGTGGACGGGTTGTTAAAGTCCATGAACAATCATTAGTCTAAAATTATAAAATTATCATTTTTACCTTCTTTTTAACTCGAAAAATTGATTTTTTCTATAAAATCAAATAATATCAAAACACGCAAAAACTGCAATATCTTCTTGAATGTCTGCTTGTGGACCCGTTACAGATTATTTTACATCTAAAATTGAAAATGAATTCTTTAATTCAAAGGAAATCAATGAAATCAAACAAACTTCATTGATATTGAAGAAGTCTACCGCTGAAGATTTCAAAGGAGAAAAAGGGCTTAACTTGATTGAATTAATCTTGAACGATGGTGTCGAAGATACTCAACTTCGCTCACAGCTTCGCGTTCTGATGTATGAAATCGTTAAGGATGATGAATTACTTGACTTTTTCATTAACATTTCACCACCTGAAACAACTGGATATGCTTTTTGGATTTGTCCAGAAATGACAAAAGTTCATAGCTTGTTTACAAGTGATACTGAAACATTGTTCTCTTTTGCATTTAAATGCAGAATGCTTAAACGATTTTTCAGCAATATTTAACAATTTTATTAAGATTAAGACTGCAAAGCTTTTTTTTATCATAAATCAGTATAAAAAAATTGATTTATAAAAATACATAATAAGAAAACACATTTATTTTGTTTTAGGTTTTATATCCTGATAAAAATGGAAGTTGAAATTTTTAGTGATGAAGATATTAACAATGATGCCAATATTCTTCCTATTCCTATCAAAATTGATTTATCAAAACCAAAAAATAATAGTGGATATACTATAGGTTATGTCACTAGAATTTTATCAAATTTTAAAGAAGGTGAAAGAAGAACAGAGTTTGAAATGATGCTTTATAGCATTATTATCGAAGATGACTTATTAGATTTTTTCAAATTCAAAAATTTACAAGAAGGAGATGATTATGATGCATGGAAATGTATAGAAATTGAAAAAATAAAACAAATATATGATAATGATATTTATAATTTCTATACTTTTAATTTGCTATGTCAAAATTTAAAACTATTTTTCATTAATCCAGAAAAATTTTATTATGATTCGCTTAAATTTTAATGAATCTACATATTTGGATTTTTTCTTTTTGTATTATCTAGAATAATAAATCAATTGATATTACAATGATTTATGTTAATTGACATAAACTTAAATAACAAATATATAATTAAATCTGGTCTTATTTTTCTTTTCAGCTGGTATTAAATAAAATGGTTGATAATTATGATTATTGCGATGAACAACGTATTGGAATCCCTATTTATATCCCACAAACATTTATGTCTGATTTTATTAGTCAACATACAAATTATATAAATATTCCAAATAATAATAGTTATGATTCTAAAAATTATCTCAGTTTTACTAAGATAATTTATCGGAATAATAAATATTATATTAACTCTAATCATGGTGAATTATATGTCGGTTCTGATTTTACTAACTTGAAAAAAATAAATATTAGTAATGTATTTATTTTTGATGTATCAAAAGACGGTAATACTATTGTATTCACAATTGACAATCAAATATATCTTTATAATTTCAAAACTGAAACTAAAGATGTAATTGAATTAAATATTCATCAAGATGAAAACAATAAATATATTAAAGAAATTATGTTCACCCCAGATAATAACCATATTATATTTTCTCAGAATGAACATCTATATGTATGGAATATTCAGAATAATAAATTTGATGACATAATTACAACAGATGTCATTACTTTTACAGCTGATGATAATTATATTTTGATTAGTAATTATGATAAATTTATTATTTATGATATGAATTGTAAAAAAAATGTTTATAACAAATCGTATGCTAACAATATTATAAAAAAAATGAAAATTATTAATAACATTATCATTATTGGTTTTATTGATGGTTATATTAATATTATAAATTACAAGATGAACAGTATAAGCGATATGAATTCTTTTCAATATAATTATTCTGGAATCAAATGTATTTCTATTTCAGAAAATAATAATTATATGGCATGTGTAGACACTAATGATATGTTAAGTGTTTTTGATATAAAAACCCAACAACATATTTTTACTTTGAATGTATTCCGTGTTAACTCAATTATAATAACTGACAATTTAGAAATTATCGGAACAGGTCATTTTAATTCTATTTCGCATTTTATACCTTCACGCATAAAAACTAAAAAATAGTTTAACAAAATTACTATAATTTTATTCAAGACATCTCAATAAATATAGATTCTAGATATAATAATGTCAAACCAACAAGAGGTATATGAATTAACTGATTTTAGTATGTCAAAAAAAGATGAAATGTTATTAAAATCATTACAACCGTATACCTTTTCGCAATTTAATTTATACCTAAAAAAATCAAACATTCATGGGTCTGGATTTGGTGTATTTACACATGATTTTATTCCGAAAGGTTCAATGATTGATAAATATATGGGTAAATATGTTGAAGGGTTATATGGTGGTGATTATTTTTTTAGAATTGATGATAATCTAGGTATAAATGCATTAGATGCTCCAAGATGTTATATGGCTTTTCTTAATGATGCATCTTTTAAACCAACATCTAAAAGAGGATTACGAAAATTTATTCAACATTCATTTGTTAATAATTGTAAATTTGATGTTGATATCGAAAATAAAAAGGTTTCAGTCTATAGTATTGTTGATATCGAACCTGAAAGTGAATTATTTATATCTTACGGATATGAATATTGGTAAAAAAAATAAACAAAAATAGTTTAAAATAAAATTGATTATATTATCATGGTAATTGAAAGCCAAAATAAAAGAATGTCAAAAACTAATGAAATTGAAAGTCTTATTAATAATATTGTTGAACAATTAAATAATGATTGTAATATTGAAAAAATAAAAACATATTCAAAGAAGGAACAAGATGCTATTGCTAAAACATATGTTAGTATTTTTGATTCACCATTAAAAACAGAAAATGGCGAATTAGATTTTGAAGAAATGGTAAAGCATATGTCTTTTTTGGATATGGAAGATGAATTCGAAAG
>JACCDO010508147.1_pt1 | contig 198590 bp, 173 predicted proteins | sample 7446101 | NCBI WGS metagenome assembly JACCDO01 (sample SAMN15323440, study PRJNA562643) | freshwater metagenome | isolation source: river surface water | place: USA:Blue River Watershed | collected 2017-08-16
AAGTAAAAGTAATATATAAACTAATACATATTTTTGACATAAATATAAATAAAAAGAATATATATAACATAAAATAATTATATAAAAAGTATTAAGTAAAAGTAATATATAAACTAATACATATTTTTGACATAAATATAAATAAAAAGAATATATATAACATAAAATAATTATATAAAAAGTATTAAGTAAAAGTAATACATAAACTAATATATTATATCATTCGAAGTGTAATTTTATTAATATAATCACCGTTATCACTATAATTATCATCATCACAAATATAAATAGTATCTTTATCAAAACTATTATAATCACTATAATTATTATCAATAATTTCTTGTAAGTCTTCTTGTATTTTTTCTAATTCTTCTAATTTCTCTATTTCTTCTAACTCTGATTGTAGAAATCTAAGATATGGAGATAATTCTTTTAATAGTGGTTTAATTAAATAATCATTTGTTAAAGCAATATCAAAGGTATAAGCTTGTTCTTTTTCAGCCATTAATTGTTCATTTTCATATAAAGTATTTTTATACATATTTACTTTATCCAGATCTTCCTCAATGTATTCTTCAACTAAATCTCTAACATATCTTAATAAAGGTCTAATAATATAATCAGTAAATTTAATACCAGATTTATCTTCATTCCATATATCAGTAGTTATTTTAACTACATAATTATATCTAGTACTATCAGTATTATATATTGGTTGAGTATCTTTATTTTTATAATTAATCATTTTTAAAATAGATTTTGCAATATTAGGAATAAATAGATTTCTATGATGATCTCTAATAAATATTTGTTGTAAAGAATAATCATTCTTTTTTTCTGGACATTCGTAGTCTATTCTTAATCTAGATATACAATGATTTCTAGTAATTTTCTTCAATGGAGGTACTGATTTATGATTTTCCATAAGATATTTAATAAGAGATGATGCTTTATTTATAGCTTTATTAACTACAGTAACTACTTCTTTTTTAGAGTTATGTATTTCTTCTTTAACATCATTAATTTTATGATCTAATTTATCATTAATATTATTTATATTAGTATTAATATTTTCATTAATGTTATTAATATTAGTATTAAGTTTATCTAATTTAATTTTTATTTCATTATTATTAGATTTTACATTATTGTTTGAATTATGAACATTATATTTATGTTTTTTATATAATTCTATTGATTTAAAATTTTTATTACATAAATAACATAATAATTCTTTTTGTTCTAATATTAAATGATTTTTTGTATTACAATGTTTTATATAACGAGATTTAATATCTGTGTAATAATTACATAATTTACAATTATAATTCATGATATATTATATTATTATAATATATTTTTAAATAAAAAAGCAAAAAAAAATCTATTTTAATGTATTATATATACTTTTTTAGTGACATTTTTAAATCAAATACTTTATATACAGATAAATTTACGAGGCTTATATATTTTTTTAATAATAAATGATTAAATATAATTATTTAAAATAACAAATATTGTATCGTACTATTCCAAATGGAAGTGTTCGTGTGCGCGCGCGTAACAGTATATAATGATATATATTATATGTATATATACTTTTTATATAGTTAGTGACATAATTAGTATACACATATACCATAAAAAAGTATTTTTAAAAAAGTATTATAAAAAAGCATAATATTCGATATATATATACTTATTTTGTAACAATAAAAATTTTTCTGTGTGTGTTGAGGGTAGTCAAATTTTGAGATTTTTTTGCTGAGTTAAAATTTTTTTTTAAAATCGCAAAAAATCAATACTAAAAAAAATTGGCTGAAAAAATAAAAATAATACATGTTTTCTAACGATAGATCTATATTAGTAAGCTGTTTTTATGTATTATTTTTCATGATATTTTTGATATTTACTACTAAGAAATTATTGGGATAACTTAATCTACATAAACTAATACATAAAGTAATACATAAAGTAATACATATTTTTGACATATAATAATAAAAAAAGAATATGTGTATAATATAATAATAAATATTAAAGTATTATTTATAAGTAATATTAAGACTAATAATAAATCAATAAATAGATTATAATTATACATATATAATTATTTTTTTCTTATTATAATTATATGAGTGATAAAACAACACATGCGCAAGCAGCGCAACAAGCAGCAGACAGTATAAAATCTATAGCATCAGGAGCAAAACAAGATATATTAAAATATATTGATCGGACAGTATTTAAGTTAACGCCCAATATTAATCTTTATGAAGTAATTGCGCATAACATAAGTGAAATAGATAATCAAACTATTAAACAAAAATATACATCAAAATACTTATTAAAAAATAATTGTGATACAAAAAAACAAATAAATCCATTAAAATTAGATTATATAAATTCAACTATATTAAAATATTTATTAATGGCAGAAATTGATGATATAGAAAGAGACAAACAAAAATTAAAACAATTAGAAAAAGAAAAAACAGAAAAATTGAGTAAAAATGATAGTCGTTTAAGTGATATAATAAGTAGTTATCAAGAAGCTATTGATAAATTAAAAAAAGAAATTAATGAACAAGAACGTGTATTAACATATGATGCATCTGGACAAAAAATAACTATAAATAAAACTTATTTATTAAAAGTAATTGATACAATTATACAATCAATTGATGTATTTTCATTAACTCATGAACATCAACAGCGTGAGGCTACAATACAATATTATTCAAGAATTTTACAAATTATTACTATAACAACTATTGCCGTATCAATAGTATCATTAGGTGTAGGTGGTTTAGTAATAAGTATTATAAAATCAATTATAAATTTTGGTTCTAAAATACCATTAAATATATCAAGAATAGGAATATTGCAACATGATTCGCAATTTATAAGAGATAAATATATTAAAGATAGATTTAATATAGATATTACTGATTCAATTAATTCAAAAAGTTATTTACAAATTCAAAGAATAGATGAAAAAATATTAAATTTATGTAATAATTTCATTAAAAATAAAGATAAAAGAAGTGAATTAATACAGGATATATTATCATCAATTACACAATTAAAAGAATATATTGATACAGTTATAAAAATAGGTATATCTACATTATCATTTGCAGCAACTAAAGATATGGAAAGAAAACAAATAGAAATATTAACACAAATAAAAGAATATTATGATAATTATGATAAACAAGTTATAGATATAGAAGATAAAGATAAAAATGAAAAGAAAATAAATAATATATTAATTGATTATTACAATTATATATCAGATAAGAAACAAAGAGTTGAAATAACAGAAGATATAGCAAATACAATAAAAAAATATAATGATATAGCCGATAAAAGTATAGCTGGTAAAAATATAGATTTTGATATAAATAATACTAAAGATTCTATGTATATTAATTCATTTAAAAATACAATTTTAATATTATTAGAAAAATATTTAAGATTGACAGATCAAAATTATTTAAGAAGTAAAGTTGATGACAAAACAAAGATAATACAAAGAAAAATAGATAAATTATATGGATATACTTTTGATAATTCTAAACCTGAATATAATCCTGAAGTGGATATCAAAAAGATAAAAGACATTTTTGAAAAGTTATTATTAATCATGAAGATTGAATCTAATGTATTAAGTAATGTATATTCAGCTGATACAATTGAAAATATAGAATATATGTGTCAAAAAGTAAAAAAAGCTATTGCTGAAAAACAAGAAAAATCACTAGGCGAACACAATGATAACATTAATATTATCAAAGGTATGTTTAAAGATTTTAAATCAGAAATTAATAAAATTACAGATCAAATAACTATAGATAATTTATGTATAGACTTAAAATACAAAGAACCATTAACTTCTTCTGAAGTTAAGAATTCATTAAAAGAATTAGCTAGATTACAAAAACAAGAAGAAGAATTTAATCCAGAAGAATTATCTAAATCTAAAACATTATCACGTAAAAAAGCTGTTCGTGAAAGAGGTCAACAGTCATTAGACAGAGGTGTACAACAAATACAAGAAAGAGAAGAAGCTAAACAAAAACATTTGTCAAATTTACAAAAAATGAAACAATTTGCATTAATTAAAACATTTTTAGATAAAATGACTTTAATATTTACTATGTATAATGAAGCATTAGGTGAACAAGATCGTGAAATAGAAAGAAATAGAGAAAGAGAAACAGATGAAAAACTTAGAATTCAAAAATTAATAAATCCATATTTATCTGATTCGCCAGAAAAAAATAGAGAAGCTCTTAAAGCCTTATTAGAAGGAAAAACTGATCAACAAAATGTTTCAGACATGACCGAACAACAAATAAATAATCAATTAGACGAATTCTATATTACTGGAGTTGAACTTGAAATTTAATTATAATATTTTACTTAATTATAATAATATATTAATAATATATTATTAATTAATAGTATATGTTTGTTATATTACCACATCAATTATATGACATAAAATACATACCCAAAGAATTTAAAGATAAAAAAATAGTGTTATGGGAACATCCACATTATTTTAAATCATATAAATACAATAAAAAAAAGTTAATACTTCATAGAGCATCTATGAAACATTATTTTGATCTATTAAAAAAGAATAAATTTGATCCAATATACATTAATTATAATAGAAAGATTAATATAAATAACTATACATTATATGATCCAATAGATAAAATCAAATTACCTAAAAAATATACTATATTAGAAAGTCCTAATTTTTTATTAACTAAAGATCACTATAAAGAATATTTTCAGAGAATAAAAACTAAAGTAATATTTAACAACTTTTATTTATGGAGCAAAAAAAAGATTAACTTGTTTCCAACATTAAAATCTCTCGATAAAGAAAATAGAGATAGATATGATAACAAAGTTAAGATACCTAAAATACCAACAGATAAATCAAGTAAATCTAATAAATATATTACAGAAGCAATATCTTATGTTAAAACAAACTTTAAAAATAATTATGGTAATACAGATAACTTTAATTATCCAATATCAAGAAAATCAGCTTTAAAATGGCTCAAAAAATTCATTAAATATAAATTTAAATATTTTGGTAAATATCAAGACTTTGTTAACTCAAATAATATTTACATGTTTCATTCAATATTATCAAGTAGTCTTAATATAGGTCTTCTAAATCCAAGTGATATAATAACAGAAATAACAAAAGTAAAACATAAAATACCTGCTAATAGTTTTGAAGGATTCTTAAGACAATTATTTTGGAGAGAATATCAAAGATTCTGTTATATACATATCAATTATAAGAATCAAAATTATTTTGGTAATAAAAAAAAATTAAATAGTAAATGGTATACCGGTAATCTAAATATTACCCCCATAGATGATCTTATAAAATCAGGTTTTGATACAGCTTACATGCATCACATTGGTCGTCTTATGTTTATGGGTAATTTTATGAATTTATCAGGTATATCTCCAAAAGAAGGATTTAGATGGTTCATGGAATTTTCTATAGATAGTTATGAATGGGTTATGCACCAAAATGTATATGACATGGTATTTTTTACAACAGGAGGAAGAACAATGACAAGACCCTATATCAGTTCAAGTAATTATATATTAAAAATGAGTAATTATAAAAAAGATAATTGGTGTGATAAATGGGATAATTTATATCACGAATTTATAAATAAACATAGATCAAAGTTATACAAATTTAGATATTATATTCATTTCTAAATATATATTTTTTTTCACGTATTTTTTTGTTTTCGTGATAAAAAAAGCGGCTTTACTGCGCGGACATGATGTAACAGAGGTCCTCGGGGAAGTTGCCGGCGACTGGGTTCACGAAATGCCCGCGACCCGAAAGGGCGACGGCGAGCAAGATCGGCGCACTGACTGTGCCGCACATGAACCAACTGCGAGTCGTCAGGTACTCCTCGGCGTTGATGGAGACGCCGCAGCGAGCGATCTGGTCGAAATAGGCCTTGATGCAGCCAGGCTGGTGCGAAAGAGGCGTGAATGGGTCGTAATCGATCAGCGCCCGCGTCGGGTGCGAGATGAGCCAGTCAGCACAAGTTTCGGCGTAGGCCCGGGCCGTGTCCATGGAGACGAGCTTCTCGAAATAGCTGTCCAGGTCATCAAAGCGCGTAGTGAGGGAAGCGATAGAAGGAGAGGCGTTGGCTGTGAGCGTCGACATGATGTCAAGGCGAGCCAATGCGGAGATTGTAGATTGATATAGTATTTATCTTATAGGGTATTTAGACAGTTTATTTTTTCATTTTTTTTAATTAAAAACTGAAATTTTAAACTGTCTAATAACCTCTAAGACTATTAATAATATCAATCTACCTCTTTGGACTCCTTTTCGACAATGTCTTCGAACATTCTCGAGAACAGCGACTCCGACGAGATCAGCGTATATGACGCATGGGTGAAACGCGTTATCGATCCGCGTCCCCTTACCGACCATGAAAAAACTATTGTCGGTGCGTGTGGCATGCTGAGTGCCATGCGCGAAAAGATCGAAGACCCTCGTATGCCCCTGAGCATGGCCATCGCTCGGGCTCAGACCATTTCTGAGAAAGTCAAGGTCGACTGCACCAATGGGTGCATGTGCGGCGGACTTGGATACTAAACTTTTTTTATTGTTTTTCATCAAAAACAATTACTTTTTTAGTTATGTTAGTTATTTTATTTAATAAAAAAGATGAAAAATATAAATATCTAATAGATATAATATATAAATTATATACCATCTCTCAATCTCCGATTGGCTCACTTGACATTATGTCGACGATTACAACTACCACCCCCAACGCCTTCAACACCTCCAACACCTCCAACACTTCCGATGCCCCCAAGTACCCCACTGATTATTATGATTGGTGTAGCCGTGCGATTGATAAAACACCACTCGATGCTTACGAAGAATCTATTATTTCGGCATGCGGATCGCTGTCGTGCCAACGCGCATATGCCTTCGAATACGGTACTCTTTTTGCACAGATGTGCCCAGTTCCAAGCAAGTGCAAACTAACATGTGCACAGGACTGTATTTGCGGTGGTCCAACCGAATATTCGATCAAAGCCGCATCCAGTCTATATCCAGTAAGTTTTGGAGACTGGGTTCTTCGCGCATGCGACCCAGCACCACTCGACGATCACGAAGAAGCAGTCATTTCTGCATGTGGTGTCTTATCGTACAAACGATGGTATGCTATTTCGCGTGGCACAGTGTATGCTCATCTACGTACTCCAAACAATCGATGCAGTAAAAACTGCGCGCGCGATTGTGTTTGTGGCGGCCCTGACTACTGATACTTTATTTTTTTAGCATTTTTTTATTAGAATTTTAATAAAAAAATATTTTGCTTTATTTAACTCATTATTTAACTCATTATTTAACTCATTTCAGTTTATTTAATTATATATCAGATTTTATGAAAGAATTAATATTTCTCTTGGTAAAACTATCAAGAGTATATTTTTGAGTATTATAACTACCACCATACATACCACTACCATGTTGGAACACAGTATTTTGTTTACTATGTAATATTTGTTGGTTAACTTCATTCTTTTCAGGAGGTGTTGGTTTAATATTGACAGATAAACCAAAAATAGATGGATCAATTAAAAAGTCTTGTAGTTTCCATTCAGGATTTTTATTAATAATATTATTTTTATAATCTTCGAAAGTTAAATTATTTCTACCCATATTATAATCCCAATTTTCTACTTTTTGAAAAAGAAATTCGCCATAAAATGGTTTCATTAAAGCAAAGAATTTTTTGTATGGAAGTTCTTCAGGAACCATAACACCATGATATTTCTTTTGATGATTCATATTTAAAACATGGAAAATACCAGATAAATAACCACCAACTACTTGAACAACAGTAGCATTAACTTTTTTATTACATTTATTTTCATAAACTTCTCTACCTTCATCAATATCCATCATAGATCCAATCCAGAATATATCACCATTTTCTAAAAATAAAGTTAAACCAAGTTCATCTCTACCATCTATAACTTCTTCAGTAAATAAACGAGTATTATCTTGATATTTATAATTCTTTTCTTTTAATTCATATGTTGAAGCCATAGTATCATTTGATGGATGGTATACGTAATATACAGATGGAGACCAAACTCTTTTACCATTTTTGTAAGTACTGAGTTTTTCACCAATAGTTACATTTTCACCATGTCTGATTAATAAACCAATATAATTTTTAAAGCCAGGAGTGTATGAATGAGCAGATGTTTCTAAACATAATCTGTCAAATGCACGATAACAATCTTCTTTAGCAACAATATATTTATCTTTAATATCATCTTCATGAGTACCAAAAGACATTTCTACAGGAGCTAATGCTTCTTCATAATATGGTTCACCAGTAGATGCCCAAGTATTACAATATTCATTTTGACGTTTTGGAATACTAGCTCTTTGAGTATCATATTCACTAATATGCACAGTTCTAAGACCTAATTCTTCAGCAGTTTTTGGTTTTTCATTACCATAATGTTTATTAATAAGATCGATACCTAATTGAACCCACATACTAACATTGCCAGGATTACAACCCATATCAATTACTGCATTAAAGTTAATTTTACCACTTTTTTTTAATTTTTCAGTAAAATCCTTCATTTCTTCTATAATTGGACGAAGAGTATAAGCTTTTGGATCAGAAACACTATGATAATCCCATAATTCAGTAGCAGAGTTAACATATCCGCAACCATATTGTTGACATAATTCCATAATAGCTATAGAAGAAATTTCAATAGCACAATCAATGATAATATCATCTTTAGTTAATTTATATACTTTAGTTAATAAATCTTTATAATTATATTCAGTGATTCTAGTATCACTACGAACATCAATTTCTATTGGTGTATTTTTACCAAGTGCACTAGTAACTATGTAAGATACATTTGTGTATAATTCATCTTTAACTTTAAGATCAATAACAGTAATTTGTGATTGTTTAATTTTAAACATTTTAAGAATCATATATAAAATAACAGGTGCTATAGCACCGAAACCAAATATATAAATACGACCCTTGTTTTCAAAATCTGTACGAGAATTATACATTTTTTTAAGCATACTTAAGCGATCCTTTTTTGACATCTTATCAGTATTTTCCATTAATTTGTCTAAATCATCGAAATCAGATAACTTACTATATTCATTTTTTAAGACTTCAAAGCCGTAAAGTTCATTATTATTACTCATTTATAATAATAATAAATATTTTAATTTTTTATATTAAAAAAATAACTTAGCCATAATAATAATTCATGATGGCATCTAGATATAAAATATCTTCTTCATTTTTGTTCATATTATCCATTTTAACATGTTCTGGAATAGGTTTATCGGAATAAAATAATTTAACAATTTCAAAATTTCTCATATCATTTAATTTATCATAATCATCTAAATTATTTAAATTATTATTTATATAATATTCTACATTTTTTTTATGAAATAAGTAAATACTGCATAATAAATAATAATGACTAATTAATTTATTTAAATCACTATCATTTATGTTTAATGAATTAATTGTATTAACTATTTTATTATTAACATAATTAAAATCATGATATTTCTGAATAAATCTTTCACAACATAATAATTCAAAAAGAGATACTAATACACAGAATATATCATATAATGGAGATACTGTTATTAATTCTGGATTATATATTTTACCTTTGTTAGTATCACATGTAAATAATAATTCAAATAAATATGGTGTACCAGCATATCTTCTTTTAAAGAATGAATTAATAAAAATAGATAACCCAAAATCTATAAATTTTAAATCACCATTAGCTACTTCTATAATATTTTCTAATTTAATATCACAATGAACAAATATTTTATTTTCATAAATATTTTTATTATCATATGATGTTTTATAAAAAGATAATAATTTATCAAAAGAATTTAACATGTTAGATGTTACTGGATTATTTACTACACAAATATTTGGATTCTTTAAATAATGACCTAAATCATATAAACCAGCTTCAATTATTAAATAAATTTCGCAAATTTTATTATCAATTACTACTGAATTACAATTTTTTGCTTTTTGAAAATTATTTTTAGAATCGTAATAAGAATACATATTACCATCTTTAACGTAATAACCTAATAATTTAGTAAAAGCAGAATGTTCGGTTAAAGTTAATTTTTTTTGTATTTCTATTTCTACTTTTAAAGCTTCTTTGTCTTGATGTTTCATACCTTTATTACAAACAACAATTTTTATAATTTTGTTACCGGCTAAGAAACCATAACCAAATGATCCTTTAGATAAAACTTTACCATTTTTTATATCTTCTTTAGTTATACCAGTACTTGAACACTTAGCAATAGTATCAACTATAAAAGAAGACATATTATTTATATCATCATTTGTAATATCACATGAAGGAGTTTCTGTTGCAATACATGTTTCTGATTTTTTACTATATATATTTCTGCTAAGATTTCTTATATCATCTGATAGATTCATATTATATATATTATTAGTTAACTAAAAATAATTAACTAAAATAATTAAATTAACTAAAAATAAAAAAACAATTATTTATCCCATAATTTGATCAAAAACATTACCCCAATTATATTTATTTTCATCACTAGTAATAAATACTAGTAATTCATAAGGTGAACAATATTCGTTATTTGAATTATTAATTAGAATTGATAATTCAGTATGATAATACGATGCAAGTAAGTCTAATACATCATTAAAAATATTTCTATTATTTGTAGAATATAACTCTAAAATTCTCTGTTTTATATCATCATGTAATTGCATAAGACAATAGTTATATTTTAAATCTTCATAACTTTTAACATCAGTATAATCATTTGTTGTAATTGCATTATTATAGTTTTTAATTATACGTAATAGAAATATAACATGATTTTTGAAATTGTAATTAAATTTTTTCATCATATTTTCAAATTGAGATGTAATGTTTTCTAAATTATTTAAACCAAATTTATTAATATAAAACATCATATAATCATTAAAAGTAAGCATATTATTTTTACTTTTTTTCTTATTATAATCAGTAATCATATTATTAATATTAAAAACACGAATTATTTGTCTCATATCATCTTTTTGTTTTTGTGTATCAATGTTATATACTAATTGTGCTTCTTTAGAAGTAAAATCATAATAACAACCACTAATATTTCCATTACCAAAACCATATATAATATGATCTAAATGATCTTTGATATCATTTTTAAAGTGTTTCGCAATAGAATTATAAGTATCTGGACCTGAGAAGTCATGATATACCATAGTTGTATTGTTACGAATACAAAACTTATGTAATGAATCAAGATATCTAGTTATATTAATAGAGTTATCCATTTTATTTATATCAGTACAAACATAATGTCTAAATGGATAAACACGAATACGATCATTTTCATAAACTTCTAAAGATACATTAGGATTTGTATAAAATGGTTCAAAATGACGAATCCAACGACTAGTAAATGACTCATCATTTAAATTGTGATTTAGTTTAGTATCAGTTGACATTAATATCGGATCTTCTTGAATAGGATCAATAAGAATAAAATACATATGAATATTTTTATTATCTTTATAAATTTGTTGTAAAGTAGGAGGAAATTGATGATAATCTTTATTTTCTAAAATTCTTCGTCCATTATTATCAATAAATGCAATTCCTGCAAATGTTCCAACACCTAAATAGATAAGACTAGGATGATTGTGACTTGTTATTTTGTTATAAATATCGCGAGTGATGTTTTCAAATAGCTCCATAGTAATTGATGGATAAGAGACCTGGATAGTAAGTTAAATTAATAATTAACTATAAATATATCAGTTATTTATATATTCAATTTTTTATTAATAAAAAAATAATGAGTCAATAATATAAATAATTTATTCTTGTACTGCTTTGACATAGAATGTTTTACGCCCAGATATCTCAGTATGTATGACTTTGTTACCCTTTGGATCAGTTTCTTGTTGATAAACTCTATATTTATACGGTACTTGAGTTTTAATAGATTTTAACATACGCATTAATTTTTTATCAGGTTTAATATCTTTATCATCTTTAATTAATTCTATAGTATTAGAATAAGCACAAAATAATATAGCATCATATAATGCTTTTATTTCATCATCATCTAGATCATCAGTTGTTCTATGAGGATCGATTTTAGCGATATATAAACTTTCATTTTTAATATAATTACCAACACCACAAAACTTATCTTGTTCTAATAAAAAAGCAACAATCATTTTTTTAACTTTTTTAACACAATCAGTAAAAAAATCAAGAGTAAAATCAGGTGTTAATATATCAGTACCTAGTTTAGCAAGTATTTTATTGTGTTTAGTTTCATTTACTATTTGTAATTTAGAAAATTTTCTAGAATCATCAATATATACTATTTGTGTATTATTACCTCTTTTAAATTCTAATTCATATTTTGGATATTTAGGATCTTCAAATACTAACCAACCAGTTAAACCAAAATGAATATGAAAATAATAATCTTCACAAACTAATATTAATAATTTACCTTTAGTTATAACATCAATAACTTTAGATTTTTTAGGTACTTTGACAACATTTTTAGAATTAGATACTATATTTACTAATTCATAATTTTTTAAAGTAGACATACATACTTGTCCAATATATTTAATTTCAGGTCCTTCTGGCATATTATATATATAATTAAATTAACTTAATTTTTAGTTAACTTAAAAAAAATAGTTAACTTAATTATATATAATGAGCATCTCAGAAGATTACAAAATTAAATATTTAAAATACAAAAATAAATATAATAATTTAAAAAATCAATTAGGTGGTACAAGTTTACGTAATAATCAGTGTTTACTAAGCGATATATTTGATTTAGATTGTTTTTTACCAATACCAGATCCATATAATCCAGAAGAAGATTATATATTTAATAAAAGATTATCAAGAGAGACTATAAATTTTGTTCGCGGAAAAATACAAGATTATTATAGATATTTTTATAATTTCATGATATATCCAAATTTATCATCAGAAGAATTATCAGATCCAGAAATATTATATAAAATTGATATACCAATTATAGAGGATCCATCTAGAACAAATTTAGGTAAAATAGATTATGATTTAATTACTGAAAAATTAAAATCAATTGATATTACACAATTTATTAATAATGAATTAAGAAAAAAAGAAATTGTACAAGAAATTAATAATTTAATACAACAAATGATAGATTTAATAAATGGTAATAAATCAAGACATTCTGTGTTAAAAGATATTACTGATGCAGAATTACAAACATTATATCAAAATAATAATACTTCTGTATTACCATCACAAGTAGTTATTGATAAAATGTTAAATTTAGTTAATTCAAACTATAGTTTAATGGATATATATAATAAATATGTTAATTTACATAATAAAATAAATGCGAATAGATCATTAATAATGGATATTGATAACTCATTAAAAATATCTATAAGTATAAGAAATATGTTAGAAGTAACCGAAGAAGTTAAAAAAGAAACAGATGATTTAAAAAAGATTAAATTAATGATAAAAAATAAGAAAGACCAAATTATTAGAAATATAAAAGATAATTTTGATAAGAATCCTAGTTTAAATGCACAAATATTAATAATTAGTTTATCATTTTATGATAATAAACCTAATAATATGATAAGAAGAGATGGTCATGCAAATTCAGTAATTATATATAGATTTAGAAAGAATCCATCAGATACATCAGATTCATATTTATGTTTAAGAACAGAACCTCATAGACATACAAATGTCTATTGTAGAAATAGTGTAAGAAAAACAATTAGATTAATATTTAGCACATTGCCTAATAGTTATTATTTAGATTATATAATTAATACAAAATCTGGATTACAATTATCAGAAGAAGTAGAAATAGATAGGGAAAATGTTACAGACTTTAATAATTTACCAACAAATATTAAAAAACTATCTCCATTACAAGGCAATAGTGGATTTTGTGCATCATGGACAGTATATACAGCATTTATATTATTATTAAATAGACATCAATCATTAGATAAGATCGGTGAATATTTAGCAACATTTAATCAATCCAAAGAAATAAAAACAAAATCAGAACAATTATTAGAAGCATTTAGATCATGTCCATCAATAGATCAAGCATGTAAACACGAAGTATTTGACGATCTTGTAAAATATACATCAGCTACAAAAAATTCTATTGGTACAATTAATTATAAAATACCAGATGAACAATCAGCTAATAGTAACATAATATATGTATTATTAAAACATGTTAAATTATATAGATTGATTATATATATATTATATTATTTAACACGTATCTTAAAAGATACAGGTATATTAAATAATTTAAATAATCCAAGAGATAAACAAATATTAGAAGAAATATTTAATAAACAAGATAATAGAGATTTATTAAAAGAAAGATTACAAAGAGTATCTACATTACAATTACAATTTTCATCAGATATAATAAATAGAGATACTCATTTATGTGAAGATTCATTATTTACACATAAACAATTTTGTTCAGATGAAGATCATTATTCAGATGATTTAAGTAAATTGTTTCCTAAAACTGATAAATATAATTGTAAAATATCAACATTAAAAGAAGGTAATAGGATTAGATTAAAAGGAATAAAAACAAGACAATCAGATGAATTACTAGATGTAAATAATCAATCATTTAAAACTTCAAACAATATATCACAATTAATGACAGCAATACAAAGTGATAGAACATATAAATTATAAAATTATAGTTTCAAGTAATACACGTGTTACTAAATAAGGATCCATATTAGCAGCAGGACGACGATCTTCTAAATAACCTTTTTTGTCATTCATAACATTTATCGGGATTCTAATACTTGATCCTCGATCACAATTACCATAACTAAAAGTATTAATATCAGCAGTTTCGTGAATACCAGTTAATCTTTTATCATTATCTGTGCCATAAACTTTAATATGTTTTTCATGTGTTTTTTCTAATTTATTAATAGCTTCATATATTTTATTAAGTCCTCCTTCTTCACGCATTTCTTTAGTTGAAAAGTTAGTATGTGCTCCACTACCATTAAGATGTTTAAATGGTTTTGGATGAAAAGTAATAGATGCATAATAACTTTCAGCAATATAATTTAGAATATATCTAGCAATCCATAATTGATTAGAAACTTCTAGAGCATTTAGTGGACCAATTTGAAATTCCCATTGACTTGGTGTTACTTCGGAATTAATACCACAAATTTTAAGTCCGGCTTCAAGACAAGCATGCATATGATCCATAGCAATTTTACGACCTAATGCTTTACCAGAACCAACCGAACAATAATGTTGATTTTTATTATAATCAATGGCATTTTTATTAATAGTATTTGAATCAAACAGATTATTATCATAATCAAGAATAATATATTCTTGTTCAATACCAAACCAAGCATCATGATCTAAAGTTTTATTATATATTTCAAGAAGAGCATCGTAATTATTAGTTGGATGATCAACGACTTTACATAGAACAAGATAATAAAGATTATTACAAGCACGATCAGATTTAGCAATTAGTGGATTTGGAACATGATAAACAGGTCGAATAGTTAGATCTGACGATTTAGTTTCAGATTGTCCAGTAGAAGATCCATCAAAATTCCAATCTGGAAATCCATTAAGATTATTATATACATCAGAAGATATTATTTTAGTTTTAGAACGTAGATTTAAATCACCATCAATCCAAATATATTCAGCAACGATGTTATTATTAATTAAACTATTCATATTATTATTATAATCTAAATATATAGTTAAGTTTATATGTTAAAATTAAATGATATAATAATATTTTTAGAAAATTATAAAATAGACAACAAGTTTACTTTTTATAAAGATTGTACAGATAAATTAAAAGAAATAAAAGATACTAATATACATAAAATACAAAGATTATCATATTTATTAGAACCAATCAGATTATATTTATTAAATAATTTAGATAACTATCAATTTATTCTATCAAAATATAAATATAAAGATTGTACATATGTAAAGATAAGATTAGATAAACAAGAATTAGATAACTTTTTAAATTTATTAGAATTAATGGAGAAATATAAATCAAATATATTAGATTTTAATAAAGTAACTAAAACAAATATAGATGATTTAAAAATAACATTAAATATATCAGATGCAATATATTTAAATATTATAGAAAAAGATAAAAAGTTACAATTAGAAAATTATATACAAATAACAAATTACTATGATACATTAAGTTTTTTATTATCAGTAGAAACAATAAATATAATAAAATATCAAAGAATAGATAGAATTAAGAATTTTTTAAATGATCCAGAAGCATTAAAAGTATATTCAATATTACAAGATTATAATAATTATATTCATACATTATCTTTTGAAGAAAGAGATATGCATTTGATACATAGTGGATCAATATTTTCTGCATTAGGAACTACTTATACAAGAGATGTTGATACTATAATAGTTAAATTAGAACAAAATGAACAACAAACAAAAAAATTTTTAACTGATATGTATTCAAAATATAATGATTTTGATATAAGTGTATTAAATTCAACAGAAAATTATTATTTAAAACCGGATGAAGAGCCATTAAAATATAAAAAATATTGGTTTACATATCAATTACCAGCATTAGATGGAGCAAAAGATATATATGATGTTGTATCAAATTCAGTATTTCATTTTTATTTTATGGGAATGAAATTTATGAACATTAATTTATCAATATATCGCTTTTTACAAAGAGCATCAATATCTTCTATGGCAGATTTAATAATGTTAAAAGATATAAATAAAATAAATTTAGGTAATAAATTATGTTTACCAAATATGACAGTAAGACAAGGTAAATTAGTTGTATTTTATGGAGAATATTTAGAAACATATTTTAATTCATTACAAAAAGCACTAAAAGAGTATTATAATAAAAATTATACAATAGAAGAATTAAAGAAATTAATAAAACATTGCAATGCTGAAGGATTTGATATTTACAAAGGAGTAATAGTAAAAGATCCAGATACAGATATAATTAAATATTTTCATATAATGATTAAAAAAAGTATTTTAAGTCAATATGCAAGAAATATAGAATCTTTATTAGATGTTGGATCAGGTAAATTAACAGATATGAGAATATGGCAAGAGAATAATGTTAAAAATGTTGTTGGCATAGAACCATCAAAAGAATCTATTAAAATGGGAGAAGAAAGATTAAAACAACATGGCTTTACAGGAAAATTAAATGTAATAAATGGAGTTGGTGATGTAGATTGGTCTAAAGATAGTAATTATAAAATAGCTTTACAAAACAAGTATGATGTAATTACATTTCAATTTACATTACATTATATGATGAATAATATAGATGTAGTTATAAATAATTTAAAAAAAGTAATGAAATCAAATACTAAGATTATAATAACATGTATGGATGGTAATAAGATACATGAAGATTTTAAGAGATTTAAAAGAGTTGAAATAAGAAATAAACAAGAACCAATATTTGCTATAATACCAATGTATAAAGTTACAGATAATATACCAGACAAAGATAATAACATAATAGTATATTTTAAAGGAGCATATGGTGTATCAAGTGGGTCTATAGAACCAATTATAGATATAAATAAATTAATAGATATATTTAAAAATAATAAAATAGAGTTATTAGAAAGAAAGAATTTTGCTGATTATAATATTAATGTTAAACATAAAATGCATCCAGTTCAATTAAAAGTAAGTAGTTATTATATGTCTTTAATATTTGAAAATAAGAATTAAAATATAAAGTTTAAATGTAATACTTTATAATGATTACATTTATAACATACATTTGGATTATCTATTTTTGGTTCAAATGGTCTACATGTACATCTAGTACCAGTTGATTCATCGCTACATTGTCCTAATATTATTTTTGTATTATTATTACCACCATATATTTTATTTCTTAAATTTATATATTTTATTTTATATTTAATATATTTTTGTTTATAGTCCATATATAATTAAATTAACTAAAAAAAAATAATTCTTATTTTTAACAACACAATACTGGATTATACGCATCTACAAAAGTATTGCGCATCTTATTACGATCATATGAGCAGATATGACGTTCTTCATTTGCTAGCTTTGAAAACTTTACACAACGAATTTTATCAGGTTCATTTTTATCAGTGTAATAAATATTGCGTATGTTAAAACGATCAGACAAGCGCAACATGTTGTTAATACAACGATCGCATGGCTTTGAGTTAGAATAATTTGTTCGTACAACGATTAGATCAATCTTAATCTTCTTGCTAGGCCTCCCCAACCTCTCACACAACTTCCTCAATGCCTGCGCTTCAGCATGTTCTGTAAAAGAACTATTTACATTAAAAATATTTGTACCATAAGAAATAGGAACACCTGATGTATTTAGAATTGCACACATATGATTCGAGTTAGTAATAGAATGATATCCACTAGATTGAATCTGTGCAAGTCGCTTAGAAATAAGTTCATCCCGGATACGAATGATATTACGATCAACCATTTTTAGGTTATCAGTCTTGTAATAAGTATAGTTTTTTATATTTAAATATATATAATAATAATTAGATATTAAAAGATTCAATTTTTATTTTAATTTTGTAGAATTAAAATAAAAATTAATGAGCTAAAAACGCAAATAATTTATTATTTGCTTTTTGCGAATCAATTTTTTATAAAAAAATATTAAGCTTTATCGACATTTTCGACATCTTCGACATCTTCGATATTTTCAACATCTTTAAGATCTTCATCGGTATAATCTTCATCTTTAGGTTGATCAATAATATCTACTTTAATAATAGTGTATCTATATTCATGTTTAGATAAATCGTGTTTTACTGATTCATTACTTACATCACAATAACCAGACCCCCACATATTTAATTCGGGTTGTGGTAAATATAGACACCAATTTGTTTGATCTCCTAAATATTTATAATCGGGAAAATGAATAGTATATTTCTTAGTTGAGTATGAATATTCACATTCTCCATCAGAACACCATCCATCATGATCCGATATTTCTAGTTTTGCAGTAATTTTAACCTTCATATATTATATTATTATATTAATAAGTTAACTTAATTAGTTATCTAGTTAACAAGTTAAAATAAAAAGTGAAATAATAATAAATAATAAACTAGATAAACAATAAACTAGATAAATAATAATAAACATGGTAAAAGTTAATATACCAAAATCAGTAGATGATCCTACTTATCGCTATAAACGAGATAAAATAGAAATTATAATACAGAATACTCAAGGAGGATTAACTAAATTAGTAAACATAGATAAAATTGCAGAACAACTAGGATCAACAGTTGAAAATATATTAAAATTTCTTAAAAAAAAAATTAATACAAGTATAATAGAAAAGAATGGACCATTTATTAGAAAAGTAGAAACTGTAGATAATATAGAAAATGTTATAGAAGCATTTATAAAAGCAGAAGTATTATGTCCAAAATGTAATAATCCAGAATTTTCAGTAACAGAAGATAAAAAAACTATTACAAAAACATGTAAAGCTTGTGGACATACTAGAAGCTAAACTATAAACTTATTTATTAAATATATTTTTTATTATAAGACTAATAATTTAATTTTCTAATATCAATATATACGATGTCTTGCGATTTACGCCGTTCAATTCATGTTGGTTTATTATCATCAATAGTAATTTCATTAATATCATATTTAATAATACCATATATCAAAGTATTAGATAAAACGAAATTATTATTCTTATTTGTAGTATTTTTTGTAATAGCTACATCAATGGATTACTTTAATTATTGCTTTACTAAATGTAATAATATTAAATCATCAGTTACATATGCTTTATTTACTGTTGGTTTAATTTATTTATTCTTTACATTATTTGTAGGTAAATTACAAACTAATAAAGCACAATTATATGCCATTATATTTAATATTGTAATTTTAACAGGCCTTCACTATTTCTTATGTGATCCAAAATATAATATAATCTTATAAAATACTCAAATTACTCAAATTAGTTAATTTAGTTTAAAATTAGTTATTTAGTTATAATTTGATTATAAATAATATATTTATATATATTTAATTATATATAAATATAATGGTAAATAAATTACCTGATAAATATGAATGTCCTATAGATGTTTTATTATATAAATTTATTGATACCCATATTGATAAATACCATGAATATGGTATTACACCAAATATGGTAACAACAATGAGTATAATATCTGGTGTATTATGTGCTTATTTTATTTTTAAAGGTAAATTTAAACTAGCTGCATTTTTCTTAGCATTAGCATACTATTTTGATTGTACAGATGGCAAAATAGCACGTAAATTTAATCAACAATCGGTATTTGGTGATTATTATGATCATTTTGGTGATCTTTTTAAAATAATAATTATATTATACGCATTATACAAAACAAATAAAACTAAATTAAATAATATAAAAGTATTTTTAATAATTTTAGCCATATTAGTTATGATTCAATTTGGCTATCAAGAAGTAATGTATTCTAAAAACTATGAATCACCTTCATTAGGATTTGCTAAAAGATTAGTTGAACATGATAAACATCCAGAAAAAAGAATTAAATATACAAGATATATTGGTTCGGGTACAGGTGTATTAATAATGGTACTTATAATAGCTAACTGGAAAAAAGCCTAATTAAAAATTAAATTTTTTTGTAATTAAATATGTAGCTGCAAAAAGAACGCCTCCCCAAAGTGTATCATATAAAGCAAATGTTTTATCAAATTTATTTATAATAGCTAAGTTTGTAAAGTCATATACTCCATATGTTAACAAACCAAGTAAGAACATTTTATACATGCTATTTTGGTAAAATAAGATAAATAGTAATGTCATAAAAACATATACTAACATTCCTGGAATCATTTTAATTTTCATTTCTTCATTTTGAATATCGCGAATCATTACTTTATATTTTTTGCCCGCAACAAACTTAAGCCAAATCATATCTACTAAGATAAATATGACAAAAACCTTGATAAAATTTTTGATGTCTAATTTCATATATAATTAAATATTATTTTATATATTCATTAATAAAAAAAGATGAAATTATATGATTAAGATAATAATTATATAACTTAATAACATACTATAATAAACTTATATATTATGTCACAACCCAAACAAGTTATTGCGATTGAAGGTAATATTGGTGTAGGTAAGTCTACATTTACTCAAATTCTAAAAAAGAACTTTGAAAACTCTACCATTGTTTCTGAACCGGTTGACATGTGGCTAAATATTAAAAACAGTAATGGAGATAATATTCTTGGAATGTTTTATAAAGATACACAACGGTGGGCTTATACTTTTCAAAATCTTGCTTACATAACTCGTATGATGAAAATAGAAGATGCTATTCGTAATACCAATGGTGTTCTATTTTTAGATCGTTCGCTTGGTACTGATCGTAATGTATTTGAGAAAATGTTATATGATGATAAACTACTAAATGAGATTGAACATAAAATGTATAATCTATGGTATGATTTTTATCACAAATATGTAAATGATAATTCTAATCAGATTTATATTTATCTTCGTTGTGATCCAGAAATTGCTTATGCTCGAATTAGTAAACGTGGTCGTGAAGAAGAAAAAAATATATCTTTAGAATATCTTAAAAAACTCCATGATTATCATGAGAAATGGCTAATTGATCTTGACAACGTTATTATTATTGATTGTAATCAAGATTTTGAACATGATTTAGAATATCAAGAAAAGATTATTAAAAAGATTAAGCAATATATTAGCTAAGTTAATTAATTATTTTATTTATAAAAAAATAATATTCAAGAAGAATATTGCATGTAAAACATCTCAAAAAACTTACGAGTACGTTTATTAATTTGGCAAGTAATACCATTAGTGTTAATAATTTTATTCTTATGAAACAATGCCAAATTTTCATTCATTTTATTAATTGAAAAGTTATTAATATCACGAATAATCATTGACTTATTAAATACTGTATCAGTTTTGCATGGAATAATAAAGACACGATGTACGTGATCGCCATCTTTGATTGGTACATCGATAAATTTGTTTGCCTTAAACACATAATCTAAGTTAATAAATTTCTTTAGAAGCTTAGTAGCACGATCGACTGGCTTTTCACAATCAGGATTTTTCTTAAGTTTCTGTGAGTAATCACAAAAAGATTTTTCAATAGAATTATTACCAAGTACAAAGACATAATCATCATTTGTATCATCGTGAATTGCAAAAATGCATCCTACACTTTGAACACCATGATGACAATCAGTACAATCTTTACAATTAGAAGTCTTAGATACACCATTCATTTTATCAATTGACTGAGGAATATCACTATCATTAATGATAATTTCAATTCCATCATCATTGTTATCATCATCGTCGTCATCATCATCATCACTATTATCACTATTATCACTATTATCACTATCGGCGACACTATCACTATCGCTATCATCATCAGCAACACTAACAGATGGAGAATTAGTATTAACAAATTTATTAAGCAAAGCAGTCTTATCAATAACTGAATTAACAACTGTTTCAATACTAGTTTTAATCCCAGATTCAAGTCCAGCACGATATTTTTGTTCAAGTGCAAGCTTAGCCTCAGCATCAGCTTGCAACTTACGAGCAGCAATCAACTCAGCATTATTATTTTGTACTTCAGGTTTCTTAGCATAAAAATCAATAGTACGTTGACGATCACGTTCAGCATTAGCCATTAGTTCATCACAACTGACACCACGAGAAACATTAGGACGACGATTATTATTATAAGTATCAATAAAAGCACCAAAACCAAGAGCAGGCAATGGTTCAACAACATATTGTCCATTAATGGACATGGCAGTAATCATACCGTGGGAGGTAAGCATCGGGGTATCAAGCATGCCATAGATCTGGCCAGCAGGAGAGCAAAAGGGAGAGAACATACTTGTGATGTAATGAGATCGGGTATAGAAGGTATAATAATATGTTATATATATGTATATTTAGGCTATATTAAATTTCAATTTTTTTACTAATAGACATGCATGTCTATTAATAAAAAAATTAATGAGGCTTAAAACATCTTTTAAATGAATCAATTTTTATTTAGTATATTAGCTGTTGGCTAATATACTAAATAAAAATTAATGAGGCTTAAAATATCTTTAGATATTTTAAACGAATCAATTTTTAATAAAATTAATGAGCAAATAATAAACAAAAACTATAAAACATATATAATCACCATAATAATCAGAATGATTACTATAGTTAGTCAATATCGTTTATTAAATGGTTTGCCACCATTAGTACTATTATTGCCACCACTATTATTAGGCACACGACGTGTAAAAGTACTAGTAGATGATCGTTGAAAACCAGCAGCAATAGGATTAACAGTTGTATTCATAGGCGGTTCAGTGACAACATTAGCTAGGTTAGTTGTATTATTATTAAATACACGATTACCATTACGACGTTGTCTGAGTTCCATAAGTTTCTTTTGTTCTTCTTCTTCACGTAGTTTCTTTTCAGCCTCAGCTTTAAGACGTTCTTCTTCTTCTTTTTGAAGTCGTTCTTGTTCTTTACGTTCTTGTTCAAGTTCAATCATCTTCTTACGAGCTAATTCTAAGATAAGAGCATCATCTATATCGTTACTTGAATCAACTAACTCATCGTGAATTGTTTCTAGATTGGCTAATTCAACATTATGAGTAATATTATTACGTTGAATAGAGTCAATCATTGTATTAGCACAAGCTTTATCAACAAATGCTTCAGCATACCATGAACGACCAACACGACCAGCACGACTAATAAGCTGATAAATTGTATTAATACTATGATTATCGGAGAATTCTTTAGTTACTATTACACAATTAATAGGAACGTTAGTACCATAAGCAATAGAACTATCGGCAACAATATAAGATAGTTTACCATCATCCATAAGATTATGTACAATCGATGTATAACGACCCCCATATTTACCAATAATACCGACACCACATGCAAGTAAAATACGAACACTGTCAGGAATATCCATAGGTACAGTCATAATATCAGTTACATCAATATCACTACGAACAGCTGATTTTTCAATACGATTTTTAGTATTTTTAGCATACTTCTTGATATGATCAAAAGTATTAATTTGAAATCCATTGATAGTAATCTTAGGTTTTTCAGAATGAAGTGCTTCAGTTTTACGAAGACGATCTTCTTTTGAAGTAATAGTAACATCATCCATAGATTTTTCAGAACGATCAACTTGTTTTTGCCAAATATTAACTTCTTGTTCATATTTATCATTAATTTGTTTAACACTACCAAATGCATTAGTAAAATCAGCAATAATTTTAGTAAAATTATCATGAACGAATACTACAGGATCAATAGTCGCAATAAGAGTTGGACGCATAAATCGATGAGCTGCACTAGTACATAATTGAGTATAATCAATATCATTACCAATACTAAATTTTTCTTCTTGTTCCCAAGCGATATCATCATCTTGATCTTGAGCACTATCATCGATATAATCAAGATTACGAGGTTTAATATCAGTAGAACATATTTTATCAACTTGTGTATCAGTGGTATGAGATACACATTTTAACATTTCCATCGAAATAGATCGTAAACTATCAGCATTAAGATTATCAGTATTATTAAAGATTTCTTTAATGTTGGGAATATCTTGAACTTTATTGTCAGTAATAATTTTGTGTAGAGCATTACTCATATTAGAAGTATAAGAACGACCAATAAAAGGATTTGCTTTAATATGAGTAATAGTTTTTTCAAGATCTTCAGTAGTTTTACAACCAGAATGAGCAATCATTAGATTACCATCAAGTGTTTTAATTTCACAAGCAATATGAATTTTATTTGAATAAATATCAATAAAATCAGTTTTACCATGTTTAATTTCATGATTGTCTATAATCCAAGAAGGTAGAGTTTCTGGAAGAGTAGCCGATGATAAGATTGTCCATTTAGGCAAGCATTCCGAAATAAGCTTAACATTAGTTTTTGCAATATTAGTTTTATGATCAAGACCAATAGTTAACTCATCCAGAAAAAGAATAGAGTTCGGATACTTTTTAAGTATTTCAATACAAGCATCAGGACCACAAATAGTAACAACACGATCAGAATCTTTAGGACAATTAAAGTTATTAATTTCTTTTAATCCAACATAAGGATCAATATTTGCTACACCAAAAGGAATTGTTGAATTATAGACAAGTTGAGCAACTTGATCCATAACTTGACGTACGTTACAACAGAAAATTAGCATTAAATCTTCTTTTTTATTATATTTACGAAAGCAATTAACAACTTCTGCAATACTACAAGCGCTAGCAGTTTTGCCAGTACCAGTCATAGTACGAAGAGAAATCAAAAGAGGAGTATCATTTTTAATCGAGTTATATACAGATTCAATCATTTGAACCTGATGAGGATACAGAGATGATGTTTTCTTTGGAATACAATGATCATAATCAGTAAAGATTAAAAGCTGAGGAGTATTAATACATACTTTCATACCATCATAATCATATTCTTTTTTTAATACATCAAGCACTCGTTGCATTTCATCTAGAAATTTAGTTGAAGTAATAATTTTAACAGAAGAATCAATAATACTATCAGCATCAAATGTACGAGCAGAGTTGATAAACTTTTGAATACCAACGATAATATTATTAACAAAAAGTAACTTTGATGGTTTACCAAAGAACTTTTTCTTATTTTGAATTAGATATTTAGCACATAGTAAGAAACTAACGCCGCGAATTTCAACATATTTAGATAGAATTGCATGAGGTACATGAAAGTCATCATCTAGTTTAAATCCTTTAATAAGACTATCTAATTCTTTTTTAATCATCGACCACGAATTTTCACGTTTAATAATATCAGCCTTTTTTTCTACTTTTTTATCTTTCTTATCTTTCTTATCTTTCTTATCTTTTTTGTCTGTTTTATCATCAGTATTATTATTTACAGGAGGAAAAATAAGTTTTTCTTCTAATAGACGAGTTTGCAGAGAAGCAAAAAAGTCATCGCCTAAAATTTTATAATTATTATCATTTTCAATAACATTATTGATACCAAAGAGAGATCGTACATGACTAATCATGACTTTCTTTAATCGTGTATCAAACGGATTAAGTGGTTTTTCAGCGGTTTCCCATTGAGATTGAGTCCACTTATCAGCAATAGAATTAGCACCTTTATCAAGAGCCTTCTTGATACTAACGTCGTTGTCAAACTTCGCAATGATATTATCCATATCGGAAATGTGTAAAAGGAGTAATGAGTATTTATATATATAACATATATATAGATAAGATAGTCTAGGATTCAATTTTTTTATAAATAGATATGCATCGCATATCTATTTATAAAAAAATTAATGAACTAAAAAGCAAATAATAAATTATTTCAATGGTTTCATTTTAAGATCAATATGATTATTATAAGTACATACTTTATGAACAGCATTATTCATAATATTGATTTGTTCTAATAATTGATTATTATTAGGATATCTTATAAATTTTACAGATTTTAATAATCTATAATTATGTGGTTCTCCCTGATATAAATTTAATAAGGCATAATATTCATATTCAGCATCACCGATAGATATTATATTATTAATCTTTTTCTCTTGTGTTTTTTTAGCAAGTTCATTTTTAAAAGCTAATTTTTTCCAATCCATAATATTATCGGTCATAGGTGAATATTCACCTCTAGCAGATACTATTTGTATATTATTTGTATTTTTTAAAAAAGAGTTAGTATGTGGTAATATTTTAGCAGATATATCAATCCAATTTAATAATGCGTTAGTTATTATAACAACATCTCCATACTTACTTAAATTTTTTAATAATTTATATAAATTTATATCAATTGGCTCAAAATATTTTTTATATAAAAGTTTATTATTATTTGTAATTTCTATATTATTTTTATTAACCCAAGAAGTTGGAAATAAAGTATCATCCCAATCTAATATAATTAAAGTACTATTATTTGTTATACTCATAGTATTGTTTACTGTATTATTGTTGTTGTTCATAATAATAATTAATATATAATATATTTTTTTTATAAAAACTAATTATATTATATATGTCAATATACGTAAATAGCGATAGTAGATATACACAACATTTAGCAAATATGCCAGTAAGAGGTGTTGTACCCCAAATGTATGCTTATAATGGTTTAAATAGAACACTTGGCCCATATGTTAACGAAATTCAATACTTCAGTCCTTTTACGGGACAATTAGGTCCATCTATCAGCACAAATCCAGTTGATACGATAAATAATTTTAATACTGGATTTAGAAATAATCCATTTATTAATAGAGATATCTTTATGAATTATTTATCAAATCCAAATATCCAAACATCTTTATATTCAAATAAAGATATTGTTGTTGGTATTATTGGTTTAGCTGATGCTGTTTTAGAAGTTCGTAAAGTATTAGATGATTATTTATCAACTCCAAGAATGGTATCACAATCAACTCAAACAGGTGGTCGTCATAGATATGAAAGCCGTGATGATGAATATGATCATTATATTCGTAAATTTTATAAATCTAGTGGAATGGGCAATATGTTAAATCCATACATGACTAATCAATTTTACAATCCATATGGTGGTATTGTTAATCCACTTAATCCATATGGCGGTATAGTTAATCCATTTATTAACAGAGGCATCTTTATGAATTATTTATCAATTCCAAATTTACAAACATTAATTTTTACTAATAATAAAGATATAACAGTTGGTTTACTTGGTCCAGCTGATATTGTTACTAAAGTTCGTGATATATTAACTAATTATTATTCGTCACCAGCTCCAACAGCTGCACAGATATTAACCGCATCTCTTGCTTCACCAGCACCAACTGTAACAAGAGCAACATCGACATCAACATCAACAGCAGCATCAGCAGCACCAGCAGCACCAGCAGCACCAGCAGCACCAGCAGCACCAGCAGCACCAGCAGCACCAGCAGCACCAGCAGCACCACGTAGAGTTGCATCTGCATCAACATAAATATTTTAAGCTCTGTTAATTTTTTATAAATATATATGCGATTCACATATATTTATAAAAAAATTGAATAAACATTATATTATTATTTTAATAAATATATTAATAATAAACAACTACTTTATTATTAATAGAATCTTATGGGTATAGATGGATTTCATAAATGGATAGAAACAAGTTATCCAGAAGTGTATCACGATATTAATAAAACAAAAGAGATTTATCATCACTTATACATAGATTTAAATTATTTGCTACACTTGTGTCATTATAATTCAAATGATGAAGTACATCTAATAAACAAGATGTCAGTAGTTATATTAGACATATGTACACGAGTACAACCAGTAATTAGTTTAAATTTATATTGCGATGGTACAGCACCATTTGCAAAGATGGTATTACAGCGTGAGCGACGTTGTAAGAACATAAAATCATATGATGATATATTTAAAACTAGTTTGAATTTTACACCAGGAACGTATTTTATAAAACAAATACCACAAAAGCTAAGTAAAGTTATTAAAATAATAAAGAATCAATTTAATATAGCTGTTAATATAGATAGTATAGATGCTGGAGAAGCAGAAATCAAAATTAAAAACAAGTTGTTAGAATATTATAATGCTAATAATAAACATAAACATTTGTTATTTACTAATGATGCGGATGTAGTATTAATTTTATGTTCGAGTAAGTCATATGAGAAGTCATATATTTTACTAAATGATAAAGTATTATCAATAAATAAATTAATTAATACACATTTTGACAAATTAAAAATTAAAGATAGAAATAACTTAGATTTTGCATTTTTAAATATGTTTTTAGGTAATGATTATTTACCAAAGATAAATCAGATTAGTCCTAATAAGTTATGGGAAGCATATAAACTTAATATTTGTGAAGATAATAATTGTTTAATTAATGTAGAAAAAGAAAATTTAGTTAATAAATTTAATATAAATAAAAAAGTATTAATAGGTATTTTAAATGATTGTATTAGTAAGATAGGGAAAACAAAAATAATAAAAAATAATGGTGTATATAACAATAATTTATATGATAATTATTTTGATGGAGTATTATGGACATTTGATATGTATAATATAGGTATATGTAATAATTATAATTATATTTGTACAACATCAAAACCAATTGATATATTAAACTTAATATTATATTTAGAAAGTAAACAGGATATTAATCATTTTAAATATATTAAAAATGATCCAATACCATCGATATTATGCGGAATATTATTATTGCCAGAAGATGCACAAGAATTAATAGATAGAAAATATTCACAATTTATGTTACAAGATGAAGTAAAGAAAATATATAAAGAAGATTTTGAGATATCAATAGAATATATTAATAATATATTAAAAAAATTCAAAACATACGAAGAATCTATAATTTTTGAAACATAAGTTTATTGACTTTCAAACATAAGTCTAAGTGAGTTAACATAATCGTCTTGTTTTTTTAATAAATATGCACATATTAAGAAACTTTCATATAACATATTTATGTGTTTAGATTTATCTGTTTTTTTATATTTTGAATAGTAATCCCAATTAAAATTATGAACACCATCATCGTGATTAATAAAATCACATTTATATAAGATGCGATCTGTTATTTTATTAGTACATTGACCACTTTTAATAATAAATTTTTCAGGAACTATAAAATTGCTAATTTCATGAGAACTTGGTAAAATATATACTTCGGTACCAAATAGTTTTAATTCTTTTAATATAAGTGACATAGTTTCACGAGTTCTTAATAGTATAGAGCAAAAGAATACAGTATTAGTAAAAATATATGGATAATTATTTTTTAAAAATACACCAGCATTTGCAGCTTGTTTTATACCAAGATCAGTTAATTGAGGATCTTTTAATATTTCATTATTATTAATAGCAGCAATTTTTTTAAAAAGAGTATTATTCAAGTTATGAAAACCTTGAGCATGTCTGATTAATAAAATATTAATATTTTGTGGTAAGACAAGACGAGTTGATTTAAGATCTAAATTATTAAATTCATCAACAGTATAATATAATTTTTTTTCTCTTTTTTCTTCTGGATCAGATTCACCTTGATATAACATTTTAATATTTACAACATTTATATCATTATCAATATTATTATTTGAATCATTCGATAATAATAGCACCCCGCAATTCATAATACGTTTATTTTTATTAAAATTAGGAAAATAATCATCGATAAATTTTCTAATTCTTTTACTATGAGATGTTATAACTATATTATTTATATTCATATATAATAAAATATATGAAAATAAAATATTTTATGATAAAAATGAATTAAATAAACATTAATTTATATTATTATAATGAGTTGCGAAGATAGTGAAAATACTAATAATTTAGATATTAGTTCTATTTTAGACAAATTACTTATAGATGCATCAAATGTATATGATGATATACATAAAACAACAAATATATTAGATGGATTACTAAATATAGATTGTACAAATTATAGTAATATAACAAAAGAAAGAGTCGATTATGTCCGAGATATTTATACTAACAACATGATAACATTTATTGATAGTTTACAAAGTATAAATTTTACTGATATTAATGAATCAAGTTTAAGTCAATTAATTAATATAATAACATGGGATGAACTAGATTTATTTAAACTAAGATATTTATTAGATAAAGATACAAATAATTATTTAATAACTGTATTTAATGAACTAAAATATTTTACACAAAATATAATAAGAGAATCACATACATATACAAAAATAGAGTTTTATAATGAAGTATATAAAGATCAAATAGTTATAAATTTTTTAAAAGATTTTGAAATAAATATCGATGAAAATATATTATTAACTGGTTTGCTAGATCAAGATCAAGATCAAGATAGTAAATCTATTAGTTCCGATATTTCAGATAGTTCAGGTAGTTCTGAAGATATAGTATTACCAATTAAATCTAATCAAAATCAAGATAACAACTTTAATCAAGTTAACAACTCTAATCAAGTTAACAACTCTAACCAAGTTAATTTAGTTAGAAATCAAGACATTATCAATAATACAATTAACAATATAGTTGCATCACATAATCAAAATAATCAAGATAATATATTAGAAATAAATAAATTAAGTGAATTAAAATATACTTTATGGCATGAGAATATAGAATTATATGAAATTAAAAATACAAAAACATATAATTATAAATATTTATATTTTGACTTATATAAAAGAGATAATAAAACAGAAAAAACGAATATAATAAATATAGATTATAATAATAGAAAAGTATGTATTTGTTATAATTTAGAAGATAAAATATCTGAACAAGAGTATAATAATTTTAAAGAAAATATAACAAATATAATAAGACAAATATAATAAGACAAATATAAAAACTTATAAAAACTTATAAAAATTAAAAATAATATAAATAATATTTTTTTTGTTTTGTTATAGTATAATAGAATGTTTAATCTTAAATACGAATGCATCCAACCAATATTTTATTTAGGTTCTGCTCTCACATCACTCTCAGCCATTACAGTTCATCTCTCAAAACAACACAAAGCTGGTAAAATGACATTTACCCATATGCTCGTAATGCTCGTAATCTACGTTCTCATCATATACGCTATTTCACGCATCATCAATTGGTGCTGCAAGAAAAAGAAGAATAACCTTGCCTGGATCATTGCCCTCCTCCCAATCATTGGTGTTCTCATGACTGCCTTTGATTAAATAATTATCAAGTTAATTTAGCAAATAATTAATTTAAACTTTTTGATTTTCCATTTTTAGATGAATTATCTTTTGTTTTTTTCTTAGTAACAATTTTAGGATTGTCACTTTCTTCATCAGGAACAAAGTTTTGGGGTCTAATAATTTCATTATTAAATAGATCAAAAATATAGCTACCATACCAGATAGGAATAGCAATGATTATTTTTTTGAATCTATGACCATATTTAAATATACACGCATTATAAATCTTAGCAATATCTTCTTGTGGAACATCATCTTCTGTGTTACCAAAAGCAGTAAGAACTAAAAAATTATGAGATCCAGCAATAGCAGTTTGAAAGATAGTTTCAATAGTACACATAGTCTTAATAAAATCATTTGAACACATTCTATTTTCATCTAATAGTTTTGGTTTATTTATTGGCGATACATTAATTAAACCAAAACGATATAGATTTTGTAGATCAGTAATAGGTTGTAAATTATTATCACGTATTACAGTAACAAATCTATTATATACACATTCACTTTGTTTAAGTGGAAATGGATTATTATTTTTTGTGATAGTATTATAATTAGTTCTAATATTGTATGTATCATCTCTAATACCTTCAGATTGTGGATAATTAGATCCAAGAAAATCTTCACCAACTGTACACATACTAACTGGATTAATCCATCCTTCTTTAAAACCAGCATTAAAACCTAATTGACAATATTCTTTAATAGCATCAACAGCATGAAGATTAACTACTTCTACATCACAAATATTATTAGGTTCACCGAAATTGAAATTTTGATCAAAATGTGTTTTAATACAATTACCTGTTAGACATTGAGCATACATACCAAACTTACTTTGAGCAATATTTTGATTAATAATATGCTGTTTTGTTTTATTATTAGTTTTCATCTTATTCGAAGACATTATTATATAAATAATCGATATTAATTTAACTCATTTTTAACTCACTATATTTCCATAACAAATATATCATCATTAACATCTGAATCTAATTTATATTCTAATTTATTTATTTTAGATTGTAGTTTATATTTTAGTTTATATTCTAGTTTATATTCTAGTTTATTATTTAATTCTGGATGTATTAATAATAATTCATACGATATAATATTTAGGTTTTTGTATATTTCATTTTCTTTGATTATTAATTTATTTTTTATTTCTTGATCAATAATTGCTTTATTACATAAATCAGATGGGCTATTTATTTGTGGACTATTTAAAAGTGGACTACCATATAAAATTTTATTTTGATTTTTATAAGGACTAAATATAGGAAATATTTTTATATTATTATCATCATTTGGATCTATATAAATATTATGCAATGTTAATGGTTCAATATTAATATTTTTATCAAATAGATATTTCATAGAATTAAATAATGAATTAAATAGTGATTGAAATATTTTGGTTTTAGTATTTATATCAGTTAATTTAGTTATAGCATCAGTTATTTTTAATATTTTTGGCCTAATAATATATATTTTATTAGTTTCTATAATAATATCTATAATATTAACAATATTAGGATGATTAATTTTTATTATATTATTCTTTATTCTTTTTGCTAATAAAATAATATCATGATTATAAATATCAATAGTAATTTTTTCTTTAGTTAATAAATTTTTTCCTTCATATTCAATTGAATTAATATTATTTTTATTTAAATATACATCGTATTTATTATTAATATTTTTTATATTTATCTCGAAAATATCATCATCATGATCTAATGACATATATAATAAGTAAACTAAAAAAAATATAAGTAAACTAAAAAATTGAAAAATAACTATTTAGTTAAATAACTATCGAGTTAACTAAATAATTAACTAACTAACTAATTAATTAACTAACTAATTAATTAACTAACTAATCTTATGTTTACGTGTATTCAGTGTAATTTAAAGCATGCAATATTAACAGATAATCTATGTATATTCTGTAGTATATGTAATACAAATAATAAAAAAGATATATTTAATATTACAATATGTAAAACAAAATTAACACAAGAAGAAATTATAAAAAAAACATATGATCTTTTTATAGAAAATAATGTAATACCAACACATTTAGAAATAGATAATATGTCTAAACACATTAAATATAATCCGTATATATTTCGTGAATATATTAAATTAAAAGATACCGATTATAAAATATTTTTTACAAATTGTATAGATAGAAATAAGATAAAAACTAAAAGATTAGCATCAAAATATAATCTAGAGAAAATTAATATAGATAAATATTATTCATCTAGTTATGAATTAAAAGATATTGATAAAAAAACATATAACGAATTAGCTCTAATATTAGAATTATAATATGAGTGATAATAATTCAACAGATCTGAGTGATAGCGATAATGAGTTTGAAAATACTGATAACTATATTGGTGATAAAATAAAAACATATCAAGTACAATTTGTAAAAGACGATTATTATAAGTTTACTTTGATTGGTTTGTTTAAAGAAATACCAAGTATTGAGTTAACACATTTTGATTATGAAGATGGATATTGTTCTATAAATACTAATTTTACAGAAGTACAACAATCATCTGGAATTTGTTTATATGATATGATAACAATGACAGTTATTAAAAAAGACGGTAGAATATTTAAAGTTATTTTATCAGTTGAAATAGATAATCCAAAACTAGACACTGATAATAAAGGTAATCTTATGATTTGGTTAGAATATAAAGATAAAAGAGCACCTATTAAAACAGAACTAACACATCCTGGAAATGAAAAGATACCATATTATATAATTAATGAATTAAAAAATGATAAAATTAATAAACTAATTGAGGAATTTGATTCACAATAACTTATTATTTATTTAGTCAACTTATTTATTTAGTCAACTTATTTATTTAGTTAACTTATTTATTTAGTTAACTTATTTATTTAGTCAAATTTTTTATATTCATAAAATATAAAAAATTTAATGAGAATTATCTTTAATAATTCGAATCAACTTATTTTTTTAGTTAACTTATTTATTTATTATTGTTTTTATTTATTTAGTAAATTAATATATATATATAATGGATCTACAAAGAATAGAAATAGATATTCCTGGTAATTTTAAATTTGTAATGGAACCACGAGATAGCATATTATATGATATAAATGAAGCTAGTGCTGGGATAATAAATAGATTAGCTGTTATTTATAAATTAACATTAATAGATTATCAACTTCCAGATACTGATGTAAATCATCGTATAGAATCATATACAACGTATTATATATCAGATGCAAAAACAAATAATTTTAGAGCTAATCTATTATTACCATTTTTATGTATTAAAGATGAAACAGTAGAGTCTCATCTTACAACAACTAGAAATGATACAAGTTGTTTATTATCAAGTATATCAGATAATTATAAAAGAGGATTATTATATAAAGTTTCTGCATGTGATCATTTAAATTTTAATAATATTCATCGTAGAATGGAACAAATACAAGATGCTGATAATTTACAATTATCTACACGTTTAAAATCAAATTTAAATGTTGGGATTATGTCGGTATTACCAAGAATGAATAATATAGTTGATTTTTTATTAGCATTAACATCAAAAAAATTATCTGAATTAAATGATAAGTATACATTTATATCTGATAATTTAAATAATTTAGATATTACAATTAGAAATAAAACTGATGGAACTCAATTAGGATCTCATTTAGTTGAATATAATTTTATGTCATATGATGGAATAGAAGGACATATACGTGATATTGATATTTATGATAATAATATTAGAAACTTAAATCCAATTGATCCTACAGTTTTAAGTAATCGATCAGCATACAGAAGATTATTAATAAGACAATTTGCAAGATGGAATCAATTAATAAAAAACAACGGAGAATTAATTAGAATTACTTATGTATCATGTCAAAGACAAAATATAAATTTAAGAGCGTTTAATCAATTGTTAAGAGTATGTGAAAATAATGATTTTAGTGAAACATCTCGAAGATATTTTGTTGACTATAGAACATTATCAAATAATTTAAATTTAAAAATTCGTGAATTAGCAACAACAAATACTAACATATCGACTATATTTCATGATTTATTTATACCAGCTGAGCATTTAATATGTAGACCTGAAGATTTAAATTATCATATGAAAAATGGATGGAGATCAGATTGTGATACATTAATAAATAAAATATTAACTAAAAGTGATCAAATATTAGAATTATATGGAAGAATTCTAAGAAATGAAATAAATATAATTACAGTGATTAAATCAGATATATTACTTATAATATTTTTAAATTATTATAGATTATTAGAAGAGTTAAAAAGAACAAATGTTATAAACACAACTATTAATAATGAAATGTTAAGTATGTGTGGAATTATTGCTGAAAAATATTATGTTAGTACAGATTTAGATTTTGAACAAAAAAATATGATATATGAAAATATAATATCAGAAATAGATAGTTATACTAGTCCAGAAAAGATAAGATTTATTCATGCTGGATTAGATATAAATACTGATATATTTAAACAAACAAAAAGTATATTAAAAAATGAATTTCGTGTTCCTAAATACGCATTACGATTATTAGTAGAACCAGTACAAATATTAAGATTTCAAGAGTTACAAGAATTAGATTTTTATTATCAAAGATTTAATACATTTTTACAAACTGGGACTAAACAATTTTTAAATAATAATTTATTTAAATATTTAGTTTATGGAGAAATATTATTAAAAAGATACAATAGATATGATCTACGTAATAATTTAACTATAGATGATTTAGAATATTTAAAAAGAGTATTATTAGAAAGAATAAATAGAAATCCTCAATATCCTCAATATATTCAAGAATATAGATTAATAATAGGAGATCTTGATAATAGAATACTTACACTCGCTCCACCAAGACCTAAAAGACCAGCAACTACACAACAACTACCAGAAAGTCCATTATCAAAAAGATTTAGTCAAGCACCTGGTCAAACTGGTGGTTTTATTTATAAACAAAAGTATCTTAAATACAAACAAAAGTATTTAGAATTACAAAAAATGATGAAAAATATTAATTAAATTTAATTATATAGTTAATTTAATTATATATAGTTAACTATTTTATAAATAAATAATGTCAATTATTGTATTTACAGATGGATCATATATGAGACAAGGCGATAAATGTGGATATGGAGTACATTTTCCAAATAAAGAATTTAAAGATATTTCGAGATCATTTACACATTTACCAAAAACAAATCAAAGAGCGGAGTTATATGCAATATATAAAGCTATCTATATAATAAATAAAAAAGATCAAAATTTAGATATATTAATTAATAGTGATTCAGAATATTCAATAAAAAGTATGTCAATCTGGATAAAGAATTGGAAAAAAAATAATTGGATTAGTTCTACAGGAAAACCTGTATTAAATCAAGATCTTATTAAAAAAATAGATAATTTAATGGAAAAACATGTTGGTAAAATACAGTTTAAACATGTTAGAGCACATACTAGTCAACAAGATTATGATTCAATACATAATGATATAACCGATAAATTAGCTAAAGATGGAGCGAATATTATTTAGTTAAATAATAGCTTATCAACAGTAGTTCTTACACAAAAAACTCTGTGTGCTATTATACCTATTATAAAGAATACTATTACAGTCTTTAAAAAATTCCATTTAAATATTTTTGATAAAATATAGGCACCAATAATAGTAAAAAGTACATCTACTATAGCTATATCAAAAACTCTATAAGAGTGAGCACCGGTATTTGGTTTACCAAACATATCTTTATATTTACATAAAGTCATATATTATATAATATAATTATATAATAATATATAATGAAAATTTTAATGTTAGATGTCAGACGTCATGATGAGTTAGAAAAACATCGATTTTCTTTAGAAAAATTAAATAATAGATCAAAATTAATTGGAGAAAATGATGAATATGATATATTAAATATTCCTTCTGAAAATATCAAATTTAACGTTGATATACTAAATAAAATATTTAATAATTATGATAAAATAGTTGTAACATGTAAACTAGGCAAACGTGCTACCTTTGTTAAAAATACTTATTTTGCTAACAATGATAAAGTATATGTAAATCCATTTGGTCATTTTGGTATTGAAGGATACGATGCACAATTACTTATAACAGATAAATATATTAATTAACTAATTAACTAAACAAAATAATAATAATTTGTAGATATTTTACAATAATCAGATGGTTTATATCCAAAAATATTTTCTTTATTTTCAATTGCCATACCTAAACATAACTCATTTAAACAAATATAATGATAAACTGAGTTACCAAATGTATCAACGCAATTCATATCAGCTTTCATACCTCTTAGAAAATATAAATTATTTTCTTGTGATGATTTTGCTGCTACAATAATAGGAGTTTCAAATAGTTTATTTTGATAATTAATAATTTCTGGTTTAGCAAAAACTATTTTTTTAACTAAATGTAAACTTTCTTCATTTGTTGATAAGAAGTGTAATATAGTATTTTTATTATTATCTGTTGATTCAAAAATTGTTTCATTATTTGTTTCTAAAATTAATTTAATAAGAATATTAACTATTTTAAGATTATTATCTTTAGCATGTTTCAATAATGGATTTTGATTTTGTTTATTCTTTCTAAATAATATACTATCATCTAATTTTAATAGTAGTGTTACCATTTCTTCAAATTTATTTTTTTCTTTAATATTATGTAAAAGATTGTTATTATCACTATCAGTAATATTTAATATGGATTGATCTACTTTATAAAGAAAATAGAATGATTTAATTAAACAATTTTCAACAATATCATTAATATAATTTATTGCTATATCCATATTAAAATCATCTCCAATAATATTAAAATAATCAAGATTTTGTGTCCATAAAATTATTTTATATTTTGTTCTTTCACTAAAGAAATTATTTTTAATACCAGTTACTATAATATTTTTTGGATCAGATTCTATTATTATATTGAATATATGTGTATCTATTTTAACATTTTTATCATCTTTGTATTTTAAAAAGTTATAGAATTCATCACACATATCTTTTTTAATATAATAAGTAAGAATCATTGTATTAATATCATTAATATTTTTAAAAGTAGTAGTTAATTCATTCATAATATTTTTATATTGTTTTGATTCTTTAAGAATATCATATAATTCTATATCAAGCTCATCTATACTAAGCATATGAGCATAAAAACATGGGTTTCTTGTATAATTTTTTTCATTAAGATCTAATATAATTAATCTAATTTGTGCCTTAATAATATCATTTTGTTCTTGTTTAAAAAGATGTAATGCATATTCACATGGATTTAAACCATAGTATACACTATCTTTGTTTGTATTAATAATATCATATTTTTGATATTTAACTTTTTTATATTCTTCAAAGTTCTTTTTATTTATATTATCAAATATATTAATATTATTAGTCAAGTTAACATGCGAATAGATATCAAATATATCAAGTCTAGTTTTAAATACTGGATCAACTAAATCTGTATTAATATTATCACAAAATTTAATGTAATCAGCTATAAACATAGATGATACATATATTTTATTTTTATATACACCAATTCTTTTAAGATTATAGTTTGCTAAAATTACTTCAGATGGATTACGATAAGTTTTTTTACCAATATATATACAACAATTATCATCAATTAATTTAAAGTACATATCGTGTGTTTCTTTATAAGATTCATCGATAAGAGTAGTATATTCTAGATCATTGATACAATTAATAAAAATTTCTTTTTTAAGTTCAGTATTATCTAATTTTTCAACAAACATTGATCTTAAATATGGACCAGTAAAAACAATATTAGACATGTTATCAATAATTTTTTTATCAAAATTTAATTCATTAAGAATTATATCATTGTATATCTTAATATTAAATTTATTTAATTTGTTTAATTCAATAAGTAATAATAATTCATTTTGAAATAACTCAGATTGTCCATTTTTTTCATATAGATCAATAATAGTTTCTTCTATTTCTTTAATAACGTTATATTCATCATCTAACTTTCCAGATTCGATAATATGTAAAATATCAGGTATTACAAGATTGTTCATATATAAATAAAAGTACTTATTTTTTATATGGCTTATAAACGAGAAAAATAAAAAAATTAAAAAATATGATGATTGATTTCCATTATATTATCAATAATTCTGTTATTAATAATTACATTATTGATTATATACAGTGATAAACCAATAGTTACCATATTGATAAATACAAACATAAATTGTCGAGTCTTATCCATTTCGTTGTATGATAATATATGTAGTAGTTAATTTAATAATATAATGTAATAGTTAATAATTATTTATTTCTTCAATTTTTTATTTTATGATTAATAATAAAATAAAAAAATTAAATATCAAGTTTTGCAATTCCGAGTGCTTTTTGTACAGCACGAACCTTTAGCTTATTTTCATGATTAAGAATAAGTCGTCCAGATTCCATTTCACTAATATCCTTTTGGTTAATAGCCTTTCCACCACGCTGGTTTGCAAGATTAGCAAGCTGTACTTGTGTCATTGCCTTTTCACCAACCATCTTTTGTTGACGAGCGAGTGCAATAGTTTTTCCAGCATCAAGAGAAATAGTCGCAGCGACAGTTACTTCACCACTATCGATTTTGCGCTCAAGTGCAGAAGCATTCATACCATTTACTTGATGGCTTTCTTTACGAGCAATATCGCCAGTAGCAGCCGGAGCTTTGGGCTTAACGTTAGTCTTGCGAAGAACAATAGTAGGGACGTGAGACATCTTAGTAATGATTTGATATATTTTGATATATATAATTATAGATAAGATATACAGATAAATAAAGATTCAATTTTTTTATTAATATATATGCGATGCATATATATTAATAAAAAAATTAATGAGCATTATTTTTAATAATGCGAATCAATTTTTATTAAGTAGTCTTAAATGACTACTTAATAAAAATTAATGAGGCTTAAAATATCTTTAGATATTTTAAACGAATCAATTTTTATTAAATAATTTCGATAAAATTATTAAATAAAAATATATAAGCTGAAATCACAAATAATTTATTATTTGTTTTTCAGCGAATCAATTTTTTATTAATATAAACAAAAAATATATCTATTCTTTATCTTGAGTTAATTCAATACGTTTCATTTTAATAAATTGTGTTGGATTATTTAGTGCAATAAATCCAAAAGATTTATCTAAATCTAATGTACATATAGGATACATACATGATCCAAAACTACAAATACCATCTGTAAAATTAACTAGATGATCTGCTGCCCAATCATTACGATCAATTTCTGGACAAGTACATTCAAAAGTAGTATTATCTAAAATATGTTGTAATTTATGATTATTACAAACACTAATAAAATTATCATCATATACTTCAAGATTATTATCTTCTGCATATTTTTTATATATTTTTAACATTTCTTCATCATAAATAAGTTCTCGAAGTTTTTTATATTTTTTATCAAGTATTATGCGATGAGCATCAACATCACGTTGAATAATTTTATATTGTGTTAATGCAATATTATATTTATAATAATTAACAAATTCTTCAACTTCAGGATATGGTACTTTACAAGGAGGTAAAACTTTTTTCATGGCTTTAATTTTTGCTTCTAGTTCTTTAATAACATGAATATTATAATCAGGTGTTATATTTATAAGTTCAGATGTTTTTTTAATATCATGTCTAATTTTATTTAATTGTGTTACCAAATTAAGTAAACTTAAATGATCTTTATCATTTTCTTCACGATATTCTAAACGAGCAACATGATTATCTAATTTACGTCTGTCAAATTCTTTAGGATCTAATTCAAACATCATATTGGGAAAACGTTTGTAAATCTCTTTTTGACGTTTATCAAGCTTTTCAAGCTCATGTATAACAGCATCAAGCTTTTCTACGTTAGTAGAAGTAGATGTCATTTTATAGGATGTGATTGATATAGTTGTTAATAATATTTATAATTAGTATTATTAAATAAAATATATTTCAATTTTTATTTTATGGTTTTAATTCTTTTTCAAACATATTATAAATAATTTGTTCTTGATCAGATCTATAAGTAGTTATCTTATAGCTTTCATCAAAATCAGTTTTATAGATAATTTTCTTATCTATCATTTCTACACGAATACATATTTCATCTTTAGTTTCTCCAACAATAATAGATTTACGTTCTTTTTCCATCGATTTAACAACTCCAAGTACTACTTGTTTATCATCTTTAGTTGCTAATAGTTTAGTACCAATATTAAGTTTACCAGATTTAACTTTTACTCCAAATAAAAGAGGAGATGTTTTTAGAAATACACAATTAGGTAGAATTTCAAGTTCACAACTAATAAGACCAATATTATCATCACGAATTTTATTTTTGATATTATCACAATATTTTTGATAATCTTCTTTGAGCCGATAAATTGAGTTAGATCTAATAATATGTATTTTATTTTTATTAGCCAATTCAATTAGTTCTTTATTAATATTTTCTTCATCTAATGTTGGTTCAAAAATAATAATAATACGATAATAATCATGTTTAATATTTAATAGTTTTTCTTTTAATTGTGTAGTATTACTTATTTTATTATTATTGTATGTTTTAATAATAGTATTTTTATTTAATTTATCGACAGTACATATAGCTACTGGTATATTTAATTCATTTTTAAACATTTTATATAATGCACCATGCATCATCTTAGATAGAGATATTATAGTAATACCAAATTTATCAAAAGATAAATTATTACTATCATTATTATTATCTAAATTAACTTGATTAACCTGATTATTATCTAAATTATCAGATTCTTGATTATTATCATTTTCTTCATTTTCTTCACTAAAGTTTAGAGATATATTAGATAACATTAGATCTTTATATTTAAAATTACTATTATCAGTTATTATAATATCACCACTTTCTAAATCAATGTGTTTATCATCTAGAGCAATATTTGCAATAGAAAAGCCTTTAATTGATTTTACACGAGTATCTTTGATGATTTGTTTTACTTTACATGTAGTTATTTTATTACTATTATTTAAAATAGATATTTTATCATGTTCTTTTAAAACATCATGATGATTAATCATTGAATATACTTTACCAAACTTATCATCAATTTTACTATCAACAATAAATCCACGAATATCATTATAAAAATTAGATTTATCAAATAGTTTAAACTTACGTTCTAATAGTTTTGATATTAACATTAATAGATCACCAACTCCTTCACCTGATTTAGCTGACATTGGTACCATAGATATAAATGTTTTATAATCAGTATTGTTATAATATACACATGCATTAATTTCATTTTCGGCAAATTGACAAATAATTTTATTAATATAATCTTGTAAAAGTTTCATAGTATCTTTTTTTTGTCCAGCATAAGAATTTTTTAAAACTTGTTTAGGAACAGGATTCCATCCATAAATTCGATCCATTTTATTAAGAACAACAATAAAATCAATATGATTAGATTTAAGATATTTAATAATTTCTATGTGTGTTGGTTCAAGACCTTTAATTATATCAATAACAACTAATACAATATGTGAAATAGATGATGTAATAGTTCTCATAGAACTAAAATATTCATGGCCGGGAGTATCTATTAAGACTATTCCGCCAAAACAAAAATTATTATTAAAAACTGGATTAATAATACAATCATTAAGATGTGATTTATCATATTCATATACAGTAAGTTGTTGAGTAATACCTCTTACTTCTTGTGTTTTTCTATGTTTAAAATAATCGAGAAATGATGTTTTACCAACATCAACGTGTCCAATAACTGAACAAGTAGGATATATAGAGTTCATGATTTATTATATTATTTAACTAAACTATGGTTAAATAATTAAACATGCAATTAAGTTAACACGCAACAAGTTAACACGCAACAAGTTAACAAACAAATAATTTTTTTAGCTAGCATATGATTTATAGAAAGCAATATTATATAAAAATCCTATAAAAATAACAGCAAAAATTAATCGTACATTAACTTTACTACGATCAATAAAATAAAATCCAATACCTTGAATTACAATAGTTAAAGTAGATAATAATATTAAATTAGCTTGAGTTTTATTAAGATTAAATTGTTTTTTTAAACCAGATCTAATAGTTTTAATGGTCATATATATTTATATAATAAAATATTTATATATGGATAAAATATAATTTTATGTTAATTAAATATATAATACTCTATGAGTAAAACATCAATTAAAGATGATAAAAAAAAATTAGATGATAATAAGAATAATGGTTTAATAACAAAAATATGGGGAGAACATATGTGGGAATCAGTACATTGTATAGCATATGGTTATCCAGTAGAACCAACACCAGAACAAAGGGAACAATATAAAACATTTTTTACATATTTGCAGTATGTATTACCGTGTAGATATTGTAGAGAATCGTATGCAGAATTTATTAAATCAGATCCTGATGTTAAATTAACAGATAAAGATTTAGAAAATAGAGAAAGTATTACTAAATGGTCTTATAGATTACACAATCGAGTAAATAAAAAATTAGGTATTGATTATCATGTAACTTATGAAGATATTTCTAAAAAATATGAATCATATCGTGCTAAATGTATACCTAATGAAAAAGGATGTAATATGCCACTTGATTTAAAAGCAAATTCTTTTAGTATGGCTAAAATACAACACGCACCAGTAATAACAAAAGAAAGATATTTAGGATTTAAAAAATATGCAGAAATAAGAGGAGTCGAATTTGATGATAGAATATTATTATTATTCGATATAGAAGATAGATATAATAATGCATGGATATTAAGAGATAAAAAATGTAGACATTTAATGAATAATATGAGATTAAAAGGTATATCAGTAGTAGAACAAGATGGTCCATATAAAAATTTACCAACAGTAGAAGAATTAAAATTATTATCACTTTTATGTAGTGATATATGTTGCGAAGAATTAGATATCATGATAGAAAATATAAAAAAATTATAAAAATAGTTAATTTATTAAGTTAGTTAATTATCCTACAATATATACTTTTTCTTTATTTTCATGAACTAACTCAGTATTATCAAATGGACAATGAGACAGAGATTTATAACACTCGTTATGAAATCCATGATTACACGTACTAATTGTTACATTGTCTCGATAAATATTACGATCATTAATTTGTGTATTAGTTGGCATGTAAATAGATACCTTACAGACACATTCAGTATTTTGGCAAGTGTATTTCCACGTACCAACAAAGTGGATATCAGTGATATTGATAGACATATTAAGTGTATTAGTATATTAATATTATTATTATTAATATATTAGTCTAAATAATACAATAATCAATTTTTTATTAGATTTTATTTATCTATAGTTTCAATAATCTTAATAAATTCTTTCTTAAAATATTCAATGTGTAATTTATCTTTATTTAAATTTTTAAGATGATGATAACCTTCTTCTATAGTTTTCATATTTAATATATTTTTAACATTTTTAACATCATCATAAAATAATGGATATTTATCACCTAATATTTCTACTAATGCTGGTAATTTATTAACTATAATTGGTGTATTACGTATAACACATTCTATTACAGTATTAACAGCACTTGCACCAACTAAATTAATAAATACTATATTTTTAGTTAATAAATCATCATATTCTTTATTATCTAAATAAGATAATATTTTAATATCTGAATTAAGTTTTGTTTTTCTAACTTGATTATCTCTGCTAATAGATTTACTATCTGTATCAGTATCTATTTCTGATTTTGAATTTTTTTTTGAATATATTTGATTTTGTATTGTGGTTATAAATCCTAAACTAAAGCGTGCTTTAGGGGAAGATTTATCACTCATTTCACTATCTTTAATATATTCTTCTGCACTAATATTATTATTATTATCATAACAATCACCATTTTCATCATCATCATCATCAAAGTAATAATTTTCCATTTTTTTACCACGTAAAACATATTTATTTAGGAATAATGGATTTCTACCAAGATCCAATTTATTAATTGCATTAATAACTCTCATCCATGCACCAATTTGGATAATTTTTTTATTTGTATTCATAGTAAATTTTTTCATAGTAAACATATTATGTTCATCAACAAATTCAGTTGGATGTGTTAAAACAAAAATATTTACTCTAATATTTTTTTGAATTATTATTTTTTCTATTTCATGTTTTAAATGTTCTGATAAAACAAATAATCCTTTGCAATGAATTAGTGATGTTAAAAATAGTTTATTTTTAAATAAATTAACTGTATTATATGTTGTATATTCTTCATCTGTAGTATGATGAATAAAACCAATCCATTTTTTAGTATATGGTATTACACCCATTTTTTTATATTCAGTATAATTCCAATGAAATGTTCTGTCTAAATATAAATCACAAATCATACCATCAGTGTTATGATATTCTTCTAGACTATCAACAACATATTGCCATCCTGATCGATGTAATCCTTTGTAATCATTTTGATTAATATATTTAATATTAAGTTTACCAGTTGTATTAAATTTATGATCAATTAATTCTGCCATACTTTCATACATAAACATATTTTTGTGTAAAATACAATCATTGATTAACCAATAAATATCACCTCGTAATGATTCAATACCTTTATTTATTTTTTCATGTAATCCATAAATATATTCATTGTGAAGAGCTTTAGTTAATGTAAAAATAACTATTTGTGAATTTAACCAATCATCATCATCTACTTTTAATTTATTAAATTTATTAACTATGTTATCATACATTAATTGATAATTTTTAGGTTCAATATAGAATGTATTTTGAGATCTATTTTTAAAATAAATATTAATATTATTATATACTTCACTTTGTTTATTATTTTTATTATATATAGTTTTAAAATGTGTACTGATTTGCTTTTTATTTTTAATAACTTCTTCCATTTTATTAATTATGTTTTCTTCTGAACAATATAAATTATTTAAATCATTTTCTTTTAATAAATCAACTACTTTAGGTGTTTTTGATATTGATACAAAAGGAACTTTATGTATTATACTTAAAATATGTGCATGATATCTCCAACAAACAGCAAATTTAAGTTTTTTAAATTTAGTTAATACTTTTTTATTAGATCCATAAGCAGTAATATATCTTTTTTCATATTCAGTAAGCATATCCAATACTTTTTTATTTATAATATTATCATCTTCGGATTGTTTTTCATTTGTACACATAGCAAATAAATAAATTTTATAATTTTTACTAATAAAATGTTTAATAAATTTAACTATATGTGATAAATATTCATGTTCTTTAGTTTTATCAAGATTGTGTATAGCTGTTTGTGATAAAAATAATCCGATACGTTGAGAAAAATATAATCCATGTGATGGCTTTAATTGAAATGCAATATCTGGAGCATAAAAAGAGTTTACATATGTATTAAAAAAATCATAATCTTTTTTAGATCTAAATCCAATACTTTCAAATATTTGTATTTTATTTAAAACATCACTATAGTTTTGATTACAACTTACTCCAATAGCATTAAATTTAATATTTTTATTAAATTTCCATAATTCAATAAGTTTATCTAGAAAATAATCATTTAACGTTTCACCTCCAAATAATATAACTCGATCAACTGGTGCTCTATTTTCATGTAAATTAATTTTATCAATTGGTAAAATTTTTATACTTTTTATAATATTTTTATGTTTATTACTAAATAGTTTTTGAGCATAAGAATCAAATATATCATCTCCCAGATTTTCTTTTTTATAATATCCTGTAATTATAATATTCATATTAATAATATATTAATATTATATTATTAAATTATTAAATAAAAATTAGCACACTAAGATTTTTCAAGAATATAAGCTGAAATAAATTTATCAATTTCAGATATTTTAAATTTAATATTATTAATATCAATATTGATATTTAACATATTATTTGAATTAAGATATTCTAATATATTTCTTCTAATATTAATGTGATTATATTGTTTTTCAGTAAAAGTTAATTTATTTTTAAATATATCTTTTATGGTATTTTTAAGATTATATAATGCATTATAATCATAATCCTTGGGATAATTATATGTATGAAGATCAATAATAGTTATGTTATTGGTTAAATTAGTTGGTTGTGTTAAATTAGTTGGTTGTGTTAAATTATCTTCTTGTATTTCTTTTTTAACAACTTTCTTAATAACTTTTTTAGGTTTAATAGCGACTTCTTCTTGTTTAACTTCTGGAGTTACTTGTACTTGTTGTTCTGGTGTATCGTCTGATTTTGGTTTCTTAACAATACGACGAACTACTTTTTTAACTACTTTTTTAGGAGTTAGTTCTTCTGGATTATTATCTTGTTCAACTTGTTTCTCTTGTGTCTCTTGTTTATCTTGATCATTATTATTCTCATTATTATCTTTCTTTTTAACAATACATCGAACTACTTTTTTAACAACTTTCTTTACAGAACTTGTACTTGATACTGATTTTATATCATCATAGTCATCATTGTCATTATTATCTTTTTTATCATCATTATCTTTATTAATTACCTGTTTAGCTGGTTCTATTTTTGGAGCTTCGATAACAGGTTCAGGTAATTTAGGATTATCTTTTAAAAATTCAGTTGCAATATAAGTATGATAAGATCCACCTTGACATATAATTAGTTTTGCGATACAATTAATATCTGGTACTAGCTTAAATTTATCACATAAGAACTTAATAGTATGATAATTATTTCGTATACTACAAGCATTTTCAAGACAAATCATATCAGGAGTTATTTTTTTAGAAACCTCTCTAATTTTTTTAAGATTACCTCCTTTAGTACATTCTTCACGTAATAAGTTTATATCATGATTAAATTTAATATTATATGGGTTTACATTTTTTTGATAACATAAATCCGATATTTCTTTACAAGTAACATCTATATTGCATTTCTTTGGATCTTTAATAAATATGTTATGATTTACTAATATTAGAAATTGTTCCATAGTTAACTTTAATTTTTTATCAACTAAAATATTAAATATAAGTGTAAATTTTGATATAGTTAGTGATAGAAGATGACTATTGTAAAAATATCTTCTAAAATTAGGGGTAATATTATCAACGATATATTTTAAAATATAATCAACATCTACTTTTTCTATTTTAGATTCATTATCAAATAGAGTATTTAAAATAAGTTCAATACTATGTTCAAAATCAGTTTTAATAAAATTTGTATCTAATAATAATTTAATATAATCATATACTGTATTGCTATTTAATTTAATATTTGGATGAGATAAGAAAGTTTTAGATTTATCAAAATCATCAAATACAAGTGCATGTAAAAATGTATTATATGTTGGAATAAAATGTTTATTAGAATAAAAATATTCTTTAATATTTTTAATATTTTCTAATATATTATTTATATTATGTGGAATATGATGACGACTATGATATTTGTCATCATTATAATTATTAATAATATTATATGCAAAAACTAATAAATTATTCATATCATAATCAATATTATTTATTTTATTATATTCTATAAACATATTAATGACATTGATACATATATGAATATTTGAATTATTATTATGCGAATTAATATTATTTGGTTTAATAATTTTATCGATATACTTTATTATAAGGTCATTATTTTTATATTCAATTAGATATTTTAATACTTTTTCATAAATACTATTTATCTGTAAATGTAATTTATCAAAAATAATATCATTAATATTATTATTATTTATTAATAGTAAATAATATAATTCTGGTAGATCTGTAGAATATTTATAACAATAGTTATTAACTAAAATAGTTAATAGTCTATTAAAATCATTTTCTGTAATTATATGATTTGTTTCTTTAACAAAGTTAAGAAAATTTTTACACGTAATATGACATGTATGCATTGCTACACTACTGTAACCTCCTTTACACATAGCAAATAGAGGCATATTTTTTGGAGTTGGTACGGCCATTGGATCTAATTATTAATATTATGTTTTATTTAAATAAATATATATTATAGTATAGATTATATGATTCAATTTTTTTGTAAATATAATTTTATTACATAGTCTATTGAATTATTATGTCGTAAATCTTTTGCAACATTTAAAAGACATTTTTCAGTCATTTTAATATTGTGCTCTTCATGCAATAATCTTACAGTAGCAGTATTTGATGTAACTAAACAAGCATTTTCTAAACACTCTTCAGTTGGTTTAACTGTTTTTACTAAATTTCGAATCTTACTAATATTACCAGATTTAGAACATTCATGTTTTAACATTTCTACATTTTGTTCAAATTTAATATTATAAGGAATATTATTTAAATATATTTTATTTTTAATATTATTATTTTCAAAGTATTTCTCTACTTTTGAAACATTTTTAATTTTAATACCTAGATCACAAATTTGTTCAAATTCATCTTGAGATATATTATAATTTTTTTCAACTAAAAAGTTAATTATAGCATCAATAGTTTGAATATAATTTTGCTTTTGAAAACCTTGAATATTATCAGCTAATTCTAATATATCATCAATCTCTATATTTCTTGAATTATTTTCATATAAATATTTAAATATGTTAACTATAGAAGATGCATTTGAGATAGTCGGATAATAATTATAATGTTTATGTATATTTGTATTTATATAATATGATTGAATATATTCTTTAATAGTATTATTTGTAATATAACATCCATTTTTAATACATTTATTAATAACATCAATTGAATTACAATGATTTGATACAAATCCCATAATAGTAATAAAATATTTTTGATCTATGTGAACTTTTTCATTTAATAAAGTTATTAATGGTGATATTAATTTATGTTTAACAACAATTTTAATTAATTCTTCATTATAATAATTTAGTTTAATCATTTTATCAATTGTTTGTATAACTCTACTATTACTATATGTTAGTACTAAATTAAATATACCAAACATTTCTTCTTTTAAATCAGTATCATGTTTCTTGCACATATCAAATAGCTCAGCATTATTAACATATAAAATACATGCTAAATGTTTATTATGTTCAAAAATATAATTACAATATTTTACATGATCATTATATTGTAATGACCAGCATAGTAACTCATTACATACAATACGAATATACCGATCAATTAATTTAATAGGTATTTCTTTTTTATCATATATTACATAGTCAGCAATTAAACTAGTAATATATGTACAGTATTCATGATTAACATGATTTTGATGATCATCAACGTCACTATTATCACTATCATTATCACTATTACGATCATTATAACGACGATCTTCATGTCTACAATAATCACGTGAAATTAAATCATCATTGAGAACATCGATGTTTTTGATATAGTCAGGTTTTTGCATATTGATATATAAGCTAGTTTATTTAATAGTTTAATTTAGTTATATATAAATAAAATTATTAAAGATCAATTTTTTTAATTAGGCAAACCTAATTAAAAATAGATGAATAAAAAAGCAAATTATTTAGATTCTATTAACTAGACCTTTAATTCTTATTTTCAGTCGAGTAGTAATATTAGTATCATCTGTATTAATAATATCATCTTCGTATATATCTCTTAACATATGTAGTAGTTCAAGACTTTCAGCTATAATACTAAAATATGTATAATCTTCAAAATCATTATAATAATATATTACAGCTAAATCAATACCAATATAATAAGTTGGATCTTTTAATTTATTTCTCATAATAGATACTGCTTCTGTTATAATTCTTTTAGAATCTCCAGAATCTCCACAATTTTCTTCGTATCTTTTTTGCAATAGATATTTTCCAAGATGTCTTTTGTGATGATATGAATTTAAATATACTATATTTAGTTCTAGATCGTCATTTTTATTAAGAACATGTGTACAAATATTAATATTTTTAATTTGATTATAACATTGATATCGATCTATTAAGATAGATGGAAGTGCATCTGCATTATAAACTGTTAGACCTCCTGCATTACGATGACCACCTCCACCAAATTTAGATGCAATTTCTTCAACATCAGTACCTGTATTTGTCGATCGCAAACTAATATAAGTTTCTCCGGTATACTCGTTACGTGAATAACAAGTTGCAAAATTAACATCAGGATTAGAAGTAAGAAAAGAGTTACCAATTTCAGATTTTAGAATAGCAGTATTAACATTTCCAACAAAATAAAGATGATTGTCAAGTAGAATAAAATTAACAGCTGTTTTTTTAATACCATCATTAATATAAGTATCATTTTGTTTCATCATACCATCACCAATTGGTATAATAGTATTTGTAACATAATTATCATCTAATAGTTTTTCATATTGATCAAATTGTTTAGGAATACTAAAAACATAAGAAGTAAATTGACGAGTATGTTGCATTGATTTTTTCCAAATATCATTATCTTCGATATATCTAATCATTAGTGGAACACTTTCTTCGCCAAAGAAATAAGCCCAAGTAATATATGCTCCAGAATGTTTCATATCAAAGATTTTATTTTCTTTAGGTATTTGTTGTAAATCTTTTTCAGCACTTTGATGATGATCTAAGATAATCATTTTATTTACTGTTTTCATAAGATTTTTTAATACTGGCAGTTTATAAGAGAAATCACAAATTAAAACATTACGGTTATTAAGCATTGGTGGTTGTTTTTGATATTGACATGCAATATAAGTTATTTTTTTTGCTTTTTTACCCTTCTTTTTATTGTAATACCAACAAGCAAAAGCTGATGCATAACCATCTACACAATCTCCATGATATAATACAGTATCTATTTCATCTGGTTTAAGACATAGATCTTTAAAATTTATCATAATATAATTAATTATACTCATTATCTTTTAAGTTATAAATCATTTATTTTCATCTTTTTTATGAATGATTAATAATCATTCATAAAAAAGATAATGAGTTTTAACTGAAATTAAAACGAATCATCTTTTTTTATTCATTATAAATAATGAATAAAAAATTGATTAATTATAATCAAATTAAGTTAACTAATAATCAAGTTAATTAATCAAGCAATGCAAACTATTTTAGAATCACTGCATAATTTTAGTTTTACTATTGAATTTAATCAACCAAATCTTAATAACTTTCATGTTATAAAAAATATTAAGATACTACTTGATAAATTAATGCAAACTGATTATATAATTAAAAATAATAATTTAGATATTGAAGTATTTGATATAATTAAAAAAAATATTTTAACTAAATTATGTGAAAAAATTAAAATAGAACTAGATGATGAAAAAGATCTTATTAAAATTTATGAAAATAAATTAATTAAATATTTGACTAAAAATGATGATGATGCGAATATTACTTCTGATGGTATTATCAAAATAATAGAAACACCATTAGAAGGTGAAATGGCTAAACATAATAAAATTAAAACTATAACTTCTAAACTAGTATATAAAGATAATAACATAGATATTTTGTTTTATGTAAAATATAAAGAATGTATTGGATATAATAAACAAGTCATTGGTTTAATTAAGAATATCAATAAAAAGATAGTAAATATAACTAACTAATTTATTTATAATATGATTTTATTTATTATATTTTAAAACATTTAATCTTACAATTCGTACCAAAAAAATATAATAATTTTATTTATTATATTTTAAAACATTTAATCTTACAATTCGTACCAAAAAAATATAATAATTTTATTTATTATATTTTAAAACATTTAATCTTACAATTCGTACCAAAAATTTTATAATTTAAAAATTATAAAATTTTAGCTAGGAATTATAATAGCGCACTTTTTTATAAAAAGTGTGCTATTATAATTCGTACCATCCTAATTCTGCAGCAACTTTAACTGATTGAGTAATTGGACCATTTAAATAAGCAATAACTAGTACTAATATATCTGAACTATATGTTGTTCCTGTAGTAGCACCTATAGAATTAATTATCCTACCAAGTTGTAAATTAAAATCATTTGCACTACTTAAACTTGATACTGTTCGATTTTCTACATAACTACTATTTAATATAGTTCCTGTATTAGTAATAGTACCTATTGGAGTTCCACTTGGATTAAAATAATATTGCATAGTACTTGATGTATCATTTGTTGCATAATCAGAATAATAATTCCAAGATGCATCTGGGATTGGTGTATTAAACGTTGGATTAAGTAATAAACTATATTTAACTATATCTGATGTTTGATTTGAACTTAAAAATAGTGATAATTGAGCTGGAACAACTATAGAATTATATAAAGTACCACTTGGATCTTTGCCAATTCTTAATGCTAAAACAGGTGTAAAAACAGTTCCAGATATATTAAATATATTTGCGCTAGCATCAGTACCAATATGTCTTACAAAACTATCTCCTTCATAACCTCCTTCAGATATTACACTTGAACATATTTGTTTTAGTGTTCCAGCAGCGCCAGTTGATATAACTTCATATCTAATTGGTAGTTGAGCAGATGTCATATATACTGAACTTATATAATTTGCATGATGAAATGTATGTGCTAATCTGAATTTACCATCTATAACAAAACCTGTTCTAACAGATCCAACACCTAACCATTCAATATCAATCCAAAATATTTGTGCTTTTGTAAAATCTATTTCTGTTTTTAATGCACTATCTCCATTCCAATTATCAATTAATATAGATGTTGTTGTTATAACACTTGATTTACGAACTATATATACTCCATTTGGATTAATTTCTAAATATATACCATTATCTTCATCAAAATAACCAACTCTTTGTGTTGTATTACATGTTGTTCTAGTTGCTGCATCAAAAACAAATGTATTTAATATTAATAATGATTTACCTGGTTGATATGAACATCTATATTTACTTTCATTAACTACTCTACCAGCTAAACTACCACTACCATCACATGTAAGTGCAAAGGATGATGTATTTTGATTATATACAGGTGCTAGACCTCTACCTGAAGTACCATATGTAAATTTATTATTCATTTTACCAACATTTTTTGAATCAAATAAAGTAAATGGATTGGATACTCTTAATCTACCAAAAGCATCTGTTGATAATTGATTAAATGATGATGTTACATTTAAATTACCAGCAGAATCGGTTGTTATAGAATTACCACACGAATCAAATATAGCAATAGAAGATGTTGTTTTATCTAATGCTATATTTGATATAGATGCAGATACTTTAAGATTACCACTAGTATCTGTTGTTAAACCAACACCATTTGAATCATATAATGCTGTTTTTAAATTACCACTAGTATCAACTTTAATGCTAGATCCGCTACTATCATAAATAGCAATATTATCATTAGTTTTATTTAATTTGCTTATCTTGAGATTACCACTAGCATCGACTGTAATATTATTACCATTACTATCATACACAGCTACATTATCAGTTGTCTTACTAAGTTTATTAGTTCTAAGATTACCACTAGCATCTATATTAATACTATTATTATTACCATCTCTTATTGTTGTTCGCAAATTATCATTACTATCTACTAAAATAGATCCATGATTAGAATCAAATACACAAATAGATGATGTATTTTGATCTAATACTATACCATCTATTTGAGCACTAACTACTATGTGACCATTTTCATCAGTACCAAGTATTTGTGTAGTAGATAAACTAGTATGGTAAATACGTTGATCAGTTTGTGAAAAAGGTTCATTTGTAGTAATTCTAATTCTAAAAAATTTTAATTTTGGTAAAATAACAAATTGTTCTTCTGTATTATTAACATTATATGATTCTGTCATTTCTGGATCAGTATCTGTTTGATAATTTGTAAAATCAATATATAATGTATCATTTTGAGTTGTTTTTACACTAATAAGAATATTAGTGTAAGATGCAGTTGGTTCGAATTCACCAATAAATGGTAAAGTATTTACATTGTTGTTGTAATATCTCTTATAATCATAAGAATTTTTTAACGAAAACATATATATTTATTAATATATATATTAATTTAATAATATATATATATTATTAAATTTATTAAATTTTATGAACTAAATAAACTAATATAACATGATGATGCTGTATCGGCAGTTACTGTACCTTCATTGTGTAGCTTTATGTGTGTAAAAGCACCTAATTTTAATATTGTAGTTGCATATCTTTTGCTAGAATTAATAGCAATTGGGTGTATAACACCTATATAATTATATGTAGTTCCATTATTTGATGCCCATATTGTAATCATGCTTGTTGCTGATGGTGATGAATCTTCATAACTTAATATACTTTCAGAACCATAATTATTATTTATATTTAATGGTGATGTATCTGTATTATAAGTAAAAGTTATATTATTTGCTATATTACCTCTTGAACCGATTGGTGTATTTGAATTCTTAATTAATAATACACCACTGGCATTAGTTATTAAACCAACACCATTTGAACTATATAAAGCTGTTTTTAAATTACCACTCGCATCAGTAGTCAATCCAACACCATTTGAATCATAAATTGAAATTGATGATGTTGTTTTATCTAAAATAACACTTGGAATAGTAAGATCAGCAGCAACTTTTAAATTACCACTCGCATCAGTAGTCAATCCAACACCATTTGAATCATAAATTGAAATAGACGATGTATCTTTTGATAAATTTAAACTCCCTCCTGACGATGTTGTTAATAATTGTTGAACAGAATAATAAACATTATATATTCTTTGATGAGATGTAGAAAAATCATCTTCTGTAGTAATTCGTAATCTAAAATATTTTAATTTTGTTGATAATTTTAAATCAATTTCTGTATTGTTATAATTATATATTTCTGTTATTTCTGCATTTTCATCATAAATATCATTTGTATAGTCAACATATAATGTATCATTTTTAATTGTTTTACCATAAATATAAATAGTTTTATATTCTATAGTTGGTTCGTATATACCCGTAAATGGTAAAACAGTTAAATTATTATTATAGTATCTTTTGTAATCATATGAATTTTTTATTGAAAACATTATAATTAATATAGATATAAATATATTATATATATTTATATTTATATTTATATTAAATAAATATCTAAACTTATTATTAATTAATATAATTTAATATCAATTAATATTGTTAAGTATTTCCATCATCGCAAAAGTTCCACTATGTAGAAGTATAGCCCGACCAATCGCAAAAGAAAATCCTTGATAAAAATGTTTAATTCCTCCAGCAGCGTAAGTTTTTTGAATAAGAGATTTAATGTTAATTTTATCTTGTGTATTTGATTGAATAATAGTTTTAATACGATCTTGTGGATAGATAAAAATCCATGCCATTGATCCACTTAATCCACCAAAAATAAAACTTGATGGAATAGTAATTTGTTTATTTTGACTAGTATAAAATTTATCTTTTAAATATTCATAAGTAGAAAAGTAAATAGCAAAACCTGGAATTTCTCGCGTAAAAGTAGCACTTAGACCTTTGAATAAATATTTAGGATTAATAATATCTTTTGTAATTTTATGATTTGTTTGTGATAAGATTTTAATACGCTCATAAGGTGTAACAACTGTTGATGCTACAAAACCAGAAATTGCGCCACTAACTGCAGTTGAATAATTTAAATTATTTTTAAGATAATTATATGTTCCAAAAACCATAGCTTTTTCAATTCCAACACCAATAAGAGGAGATGATACACCACGATAAAAGTTTTTAATATTATAACTAAATTTTTGAGAAGAATTTACTTGATAATGTGTTTTAATAGCATCAACTGGTTGACTAAGCATAATACCAAACATACCACTAACAGCTCCTTTAAAGTAACTATTATTAATCATAAAATCTGATAATGCCTCCATAATAGATATTTAATATAAATTTAATATATAATTATCATCTTAAGCTATGAATAAATAAAAATCATCTTTTTTTAATTAACTAATTAATTAACTATATAGTTAATAGTTACCAAATGCTTATGAGACCCCTTCTTATAATTATTAATAATCCATACATATTTATGTAATATATCTCCTGGTAAAATTTTATTAAATCTCTGTTTCATATATTTACTTAATACATTACAACAAATTAAATCTTGATTACTATAGATAGTATATTTAATAACTCCATTAATAATATCATTGAGAGTAAAATCTATATCTGGATAACTTATATCAATATTTTTAATATCTATTTTATAACTTTTTTTATTATCAATAAGATCAAAATATTTATTATTTAAAAAGATTAAATTATTGTTATCACAATAACTAATATAATTTTTACAGGGATTAATAATCTTATTTTGTAGTAGCATTAATTCACGGATTACATGATCTTTTAACATACTCATATGATTGTTATGAAAAATCTTTTGTAAAGATAGTTTCCAAATAGTAAAATTCGCATTTCTTAATTTATTCACAGGAAAATAAAATCCAAGTTTACCATAAATAGTATTTGCAACTATATTATCTACAACATTAGTATTAACATATTCTTGTAAATCAGTTGATTCTTTTCCAGCATTATACAAGTTTAATTCTACTTGATTAAACATATCGTTTAATTGTGGTAATACTATATTTCTTAGTTTGCCTCGTACACTCCATTCAGGAGTAGAATTTTTAGTATAGATAATACCAAATTCCTCAGCAAATTTAAGAATTTCACTTTTAGGCAAATTTAATAAAGGTCGCCATAAGCAAACACCTTCTTGTTCATCAAATTCTGACATAACTGGCAAATCTAATAGAGTTCGACCTTTTAGTAGATTTACTAAAACATTTTCAGCTACATCACCACGATGATGACCAAGAGAAAATAAATTTACTTGATAATGTTTTTTAATATTTCTATAGAAATCAAATCGAATACGACGAGTCTCAGTTTCATAAAAGTCTCTGTTAATTTCATGTCGTTTAATATGATCAATCTTAATATTGTGATATATTATACCTAGTTGTAAACAATATTCTTTAATCATTTCAGCTTCTCGGCCAGCTTCTTCACGATTAGAATGTTGAATATGTACAGCATGAACTGTAAAATTATATATTTCACTTAGATGAGCTAATGCATAAGCAATAACCATACTATCAACACCACCAGAAAGAGATATACAATAATTATCATCTAATTTATTATTATGTTTTATCATACTTTTATAAATACTATCAATTATAATATTGTTATTAATTACTAAATACTTTTTAAATTTATTAAGATTTACAATTACAGGATCTATAATATCTTTGAAATAATCATAAGAGTTTTGAAACTCTTTTAATGTTTCAAACATTTGTTCATCATTATTAATTTCATGCGAAGTAGAATCATAGAATGATCGATAACTAGCACATTTGAAATTTAACCAAGTCTGTTCATCATCGATAATATTTTGTTGTTCATATTTTTTAATTAAATCAATAGCTTGACGACAATATATAGATTGTTTTGTATGACGTAGAGGTAAGATTATAAAATAGAAATATTCTTGTTTTAGATTATTTACTTTATTGTTGATAATAAGATAATTAGCTAAATCTAGAGCAATATTATCATCTTCGGATCTATATTTATGATTGTTAACTCTAAAAATATTACGAGACATTTGATCAAAAAGAATAATATTATCTAATATAAAAGTAATTTGGTTATCATCGATATCATCATCATTAAGAAGATAATCTAAATTAATATGTCTATTTGTTTCTAAAAGATTTTTAAACTTATCATATACTTCTTTATCAAAAATTGCATCATTTACAAACCACTTCTTTGAATTATTTGGTGAAAACCAAAAATCAATAATATATGAGTTATATGTTGTATAAGTAGTTATATCGGTGTTAGTATTAGATTCAATGCTGGACATTGTTAATAACTATGAATTTGTTAATATAATTTATGTAAATAAAATATAGTATTATTAGTACTATTAGAATTCAATTTTTTGTTAGATTATCTAAAGAGAATCTAATAAAAAATTAATAACTTCTACGCTACCGTGTAGTGCTTAATTTAAGAAGTTATATAACTTCTTAAAGTTGGGAACTCATGCCACCATATCTGCAGCAATATTTGGATAAGAATCATAGTCAACAAGTTTAAAATCAGTAAATTTATAATCTTCAATGTTAGTTACTATATTATTAATTTCTAATTTAGGAAACTTTTTAGGAATACGTAATACTTGTCGTTTAGCCTGAACTAGATGAGATTCATACAGATGATAATCTCCAAGAAACATTGTTAGTTCACCTGGATAATATGTGTACGCACAATCAGCATCACTATTAAGTAATTCACAAATCATATATGTAAGTAATGCATATGATGCAATGTTAAATGGAATACCTAGAAAGAAATCACATGATCGTTGATTTTGTGAAATATTTAGACGATAAACATTATCTAACATTTTTTCAGTGTGAAATTGAATAGAAATTCCATGACAAGGAAATAATACACCTTGATGGGCAACTTGTGGATTATACGTAGTCATTAGAATACGTCGAGAACTCGGATTTTGTTTTAGTTCTTTTAATACAAATTGTAATTGATCATATCCTTTATCAGCATAATTAGTATTCATACCACTATATTCAGCATTAAAATGTCTCCATTGAAATCCATACATTGGCCCCATATCACCAACTTCATATTCTTCAAGATTATTATTATCAAGAAATTCACGAGTAGTATTTTTTTCCCAAATTTTAATTCCTTTGTCTGCTAAAATATTAGTGTTTGTTTGACCACGAATGAAAAACATCAGTTCTTCAAATACTCCTTTAAAGAATACTTTTTTAGTTGTAAGAAGTGGAAAAGTTTCAAGACTAAATTTTAGCATATTACCAAATTTAGAATAAGTAATCCCATTACGTCCATGAGTTTTATGACCATGAGTAATAAGACTATCCATCATTTCAAGATAATTATGTTCTTCTTGATTAACTATAGATCCATTATGTTTAGGAAAATTAAAAATTACTTCAATTGATTCTTCATTATTTTTAATATCATTACAATCATATGATAGTTTATCGTAATCAGCTGTGATTAATTTAGTTAGATGTGTTAAATTTACAAAGTTATCACAATGATATACTTTATTTAGTTTAGTCCAATATAAGTTAATATGATTAATATTTTTATGTTGGAGATAATTATCAATGAACATATTATAAATATCTTTACCACCACATATAAATACATTACCAAATTTAGAATCAAGAGATTTAATAACATTAAGATAATCATTTATCGAGTGAATAACATATACTATGTTATTTCCTATATCAAGATTATCTACTGTTAAAGATTGACTAAAAATAATATTAATTTGATTTTTAATTAGTCCCATTTGATCAAAAGTCTTACGCCCCATAACAATAACATTTGGATATTGATTTATTTTATTAGAAATAGTATCATGAAAATAATTTAAATCTTCTTTAATTTTCCACGGAATAACCCCATTTTTAGAAATACCCCCTTCTTTGTCTGTGCATAGGATAAGATTAACCGACATGATATTTGTTATATATGATAGTTTAATATTGATATATTATTAAATAACATGTATGATAAATAATATAACTTTCACCTTTTTTATTAAATAAAAAATAGACACGACTTTTTTAGACAAGTGATGCCAAATATTCATGAAGATCAAAAACAACTACAGTATAGTTTGTATCGAGATGATTATTTTCTTCTTGTTCTTGATCAATACCTAGTTCCAGATCAATATTATTATTTTGATCTTGAGTTGGGGATAGTTTATTAGTAATAAACTGCGTGAGAACAACAATAGGTTTGAGATTAATAAGATTGTTGATAGAGAACATCCTGGATGTAAGAGTATGAGTTTAATTAAGCTAAATATATTAATATTGTTAGAATGTATATTGTTTCAATTTTTATTTAATAATTTTATCGAAATTATTAAATAAAAATAGATGAGGCTTAAAATGTCTTTAGACATTTTAAACGAATCAATTTTTATTTTTATGTCTAAAAAGAATCTAAAAAGAATCTAATAAAAAATAGATGAAGCTTAATCTTCAATAAAGTATTTTTTATTAGATTCTCCTTATATAATATTTTTTTAGTTGAATTAATTATATATGAAAAAAGTTTATTTATTATTAATATTTGTTATTGTATTATTTATTTGTATTGCTATATATAAAAAATTTAATAAACACAAATATTTAGATAATTTAGATGGACCATCAATAAATACAAATATTTATATAGAAAAATCTCCAATTCATGGAGTTGGATTATTTATAAATAAAGATTATAAACCAAATGATTTCTTATATAAAGCTATAACACCAACAAAAGAAATAACTTATCATGGTTCTTTAATTAATCATTCTTATAAACCAAATACATATTTATTAGAAAATAAAAATGGATGGTTTATAATGGCTTTAAAAGATATAAAAAAAGGATCTGAATTAACAGTCAATTATACACATACACCATCATTTATTAAAAAACCGGATCCAAGTTGGAAATAAAGAAAGTATTAACTATTTGTTATTATAGATATCAAAACAGTTGCTCATCGATGAGACAAAATTTTCAAGTGCACTAGATTTATTTTCAAGTGTAACAGTTTTATCATATAATTCTTTGTTTTGTTCGCATAGAAGACTATGTACACATGATAGTGCACCAAGATTATCACGAATTGTTGCATTTTCTTGTTTTAGATTTTGATTCTCAGTAAAAAGATCAAAAATTCGCTGATGCAACTTTGTTGTTTTTTCTTGAAATGCACGAACTTCTTCAGAATATTTAACATTTTGTTCTGACAAAATACGAAGTTGTCCAACAAGAAAGACGATGTCATCTGAACTAAAAGATACACCATTTACTTTTGTTGTATTTGATTGACGACGTTCTTCTTGTTTACGAAGAACTTCTAAACAATCATCACAATCTTCATTACATTCATTATTATCTTCTTGTTCTTCTTGATCTTCTTCTTGATCATCTTCTTGATTTTGATCTTCTTCTTGTTCATGATCTTCATGCTCATCGTGAAGACTAGCAAAATCATCAACATCATTCATATCATGAATACCATTGTAATTTTCAAGTGTATAATCAGCAACATTAAAAACTTCTTCATTATTATATTCAAAATCAAGATCATCACCATTAAATTCATCATTATTATCAACTTGTTCATTATTATCAATATTCATGTCATCAAACATATTGTCTAACATATCATAGTTAGGAGCAAAGATGTTAGTAAGAATATCAGCCATTGTGATTAAAAGAGTTTCGAGGATATAAGTTTGATATATATTTATATGTTATATCTATTAGAGTATTAGAATTTCAATTTTTTAAGATCTATATACTTGTTTTTATACTTCAGATATTTATAATAATAGGTATTATTACCACCTGATTGTGTACCAGAATTATATTTAGTTATATAATCTCTAATACCAGAACCAGGTATATCAACTATAGCAAGAACTTCTCTTTTATATTTATCAAAATCTTCTTGTTTTAAATATTTAATCTTTAATATAGATGCTAATGCATCTCTTAATCTTTGAGTAAAAATAGATTCTTTATAAAAAAAATCTTTTTGTAAATCATTATTATCTATTATTTTAGAACAATGTGGAATAAATTGCATTATAAAATCAAAAATATCTTTGTATATACTATTTGATGACTTTATATAATTAACAGCTTGTGTAGTAGAATCTGGCAAACTATTTAATAATTCAAAAAAGTATTTTAATCGTAAATGATCTTTTATGCATTTTTGATATATTAAAATATCATTACTTCTATTAATTAACGCTACTAGAGATAATTTTATTAAAGATAAACAATCTGGAACAAAATAATAATTATCATCTATTTTTAATTTATGTATTGTACTAATTTTATTTAATACTTCGTCATCCATAGATATAAATATATCGGCAAATCTTTCTAATATATCAAAACGTTTTAAACCTAATTTAATTGTAATATTTGATAAAAATCTTGGATGTTGATGAATGCTTATTAATAATTTATTATTTATTAATGTTATAATATGTTCGTGAGGATCTAATGTAACTTCTGATGTTATATCTTCAAAATTATTATTTATGTAATTATCGGTATTTAATATATGATAATTTCTATTAATTATGTCTACAAATATTCTTATTAATAAATCTATATCTAATTTATTTACACAACATATTATGTCATAGTCTATTGTTTTTGGTGCAACAGTATTTATTTTACTTGATTGTCTTCCTAATAAAAATTTATCATACAAATCATATGCTGATCCACCAGCTATATATAATACAGGATGTCCAGATATAACAGTATCTAAAGATTTTGGATTATTATTAACAAATACCGATTTTGTTTTAAATGAAATACGTTTATTTTCTATTAATTTTAAACACATTTGACTAATAAATAAATCAAAATTTTGTTTACCAGAATAAATAATATCTGTATTTATATTATCAAATTGTTCATGAAAAATAACTGGTTTTATTGCTGCTTCTTGTTCGGCAGCTAATCTAGCGGCTTCTTGTTCAGCTGCTAATCTTGCAGCTTCTTGTTCAGCAGCTAATCTAGCGGCTTCTGCTTCTCTCATTTTTTTTTCTGCCTCTATTTTTTCAAGAGCTTGTCTAGCGGCTTCTTGGGCTGCTAAAATAATAGCTTGTCTTTTGGCTTCTTCTGCTGCTAATCGTGCATCTTCTTCAGCTTTTAAAATTGCATCTATTTTAGATTTAGGTCCCCATAATACAGGTTTATTTCCACTTACAGATGGTGGAGGTGGTGGCATTTGTGATGACATTTTTATACACTATATAATTAAGTTAACTAAAAAAATTAAAATAACTAAAAAAAATTAAGTAAACTAAAAAAATTATAAAAAAATTAATGATACGTATACATGTAAAGACTTGTAGCAACAGAGTCTTCAAAACTCATTAGGTGAAATGTATGCTTATTGTCTTCAAAATGGGGTACAACTGCACTGTTAAAAATAGGCCACTTTTCTTTAGCTTCGGCATAAGCCTCTGGATCATTAACAATAGCCTTAATAGAATCGTACACCATTGCGGTCATATCAAGAGGAACTCGTAGAAATTTAAATTCATGCGAATCAACAATGTCGTAACAAGCAGTCACAAGTGGATTGTTAAAAGTAAGAGGTACTGGCTTGTAAATAATTGTATCATCTTTAATAATATTATTATAAATATCATTATAATAAATGTGTTCAATTACACTTTTATCAGTATTAATGTTCTTAATATCTTCGATATTCTTGTCGGTTTCATTTTTGTCTGTTACAGTGCTAGCAGTAACATCGTCTGGCTGGGTAGTCATGATCGACTTGGGGACAGGTTCAATGGGATCCATTGCTATATATATCGTATTATGGGTTTGTGATATTAATATATAATATCATAAATCTAAACTATTTAAACTTTCAACTTTTTTATTTAGCTATATTCTTTAATAATCTTTTCAATATCATTAACATTAGCACCTACTACATTTTGAGCGAGTAATGCTCCTTTTTTATAGAATAGAAATGTTGGCATTGCGCTAACTTGATGATCAGATGCAATATCTTCAAACTCATCAACATCAACTTTAATAAATACAACATTTTTGTATTGATGTGATAGCTTTTCAAGTTGTGGAGAAATCATTTTACATGGTCCGCACCATGTTGCAAAAAAATCAATTACAACAAAAGTTGAAGTATTAATAATATCGGTAAATTGTTGTTCAGTGGTAATAGTAATCATTTTGTAATTATAATATAATATTAATATATAGTTATATAATTATGGAAATTTTAAAAGAATTAGGCCATGGTATGTTTGGTACAGTATATAAAGTAAGAAAAGATAATAACTATTATGCAATGAAATTAGAGCATATATTAGAGAGTGATAAAATAAAATCATTAAAATCTCCACAATGGAGAGAAATAGAATTTGCTGAGAAGATGAATAAATTATATCCAGATCAATTTATTAAATTATATAGTTATGAATTTGAAGATGATTGTGATCATGTACAAAAATACACTATAGATCTTTCAGAAATTCCAAGATATTGGAAAAAAAGAATAGATCAATTAGCAAAATCTAAACTTTGCATAAAGAAAGTATATGAGTTAGTTGATGGTAGTTTAAGAGACATAATTAATGATTTAGATACTAAACAAAAATATTCAATGATGATACAAGTAGCAAGTATTATTAAAATATTAGAAAAAAATAAGTATTTGCATGGAGATTTTCATATAGGTAACATAGGATATATAGAAACAGATAAAAAAATAATAAATATATTTGGTAAGAAAATACCAACATATGGCTTTATTTACAAAGCTATAGATTATGGATCAGTAATTAATCCAAAATATAATTTAACTAAAACAGAAAAAAAGGATTTTAAACAACGTTTTGGAACAGAAATTATGAGTATAATACAAACAGTTATGATTAACAAAGAAAAGTTTTTTGATTATGCATATGATAATAAAATAAAATTAAATTATAAAAAAGATTTAAGTAAAATAATGAAATCTGATTTTGTAAATATATTAAAAGATTATACAAAAAATAAAGATTTTATGTTTAATTTGTTCGAAATAATTTACCCAGATCAATTTCAAAAAATTATTTTAGGTAATAAATTTAGACAAACTATTCCAATAATATTATATTTTGATCCAGTAGATTATATCTATATTTTTAATAACAATTTGAATGTCGATAAAATTATTGATTATTATTATAAATTATTAGATTATTAAATAGTATATTATATTAAGTTTATTATTAGTTTGTGTTATAGTGAGTTATTATTTTTTATAAAATATATAAAATAATATATATATGATTGATTTTGCGTTAGACTTAGTTATGATGAATAAAGTTAAAAATAATACAAATAATTTATCATCTATATATGACATCACTGGAAAAAATATTAAATGTATTAATACTGATATTGCAACTAGATTTTATGAAATGATTATATTTTTAAAAACAAATAAATTAGAGCCAACTCAACAAAATGTATCAAAATTATGTTCAGGATTTATAAGAAATTATGATCCAATATTAAAACCATTATCAAGTCAAGATTTAGATTTATTTCGTAATCATATTGGTTATTTAAAAAAATCAGAATTAATGAAAGTTGGTATGGAATATGTTGGATTATTATACATGGGATATCAACTATATGTATCCGTATCTAAGATATCAAAAAATAAGAAATTAAAATTTATTCCAGTTATTCTTATTGTTGCTATTATTGTATTTCAATTAATTAAAACATATAAAAAGAATTATATTGAACAAGAATTTAATATTATTGACAGATTATCAGAAACATTAAACAATATTAATGAAGATGTATATCTCAATTTACCAAATATTAATAACATTGGTAAATCAAGTTTATTTTTTGAAATGTTAACAGCTAAAAAAGATATATTTATTAATTATGTTAAACAACAAGAAGTTAAACAAGAAGTTAAACAAGAACAAATATTCGCAAATAATCCAGATGCTGGTATTGAAATGAGTAAATTTGAAGTTATTGAAAAACAATTATTACCAGAATTATTCTTAACTCAAATAAGTGTTGATGATGAATCGGTTAAATTAGATGAGAAAGAACCAGTCCAAGAACAAGTCCAAGAAGAACAACATGATATTATATTAATGTCTGATTCTAAACCAGAAGAAGTGAATGAACAATCACAAGAGCCAGTACAAGAAGTAGCACAAGAAGTAGCACAAGAGCCAGTACAAGAAGTAGCACAAGAAGTAGCACAAGAAGCAGTACAAGAAGTAGCACAAGAAGTAGAACAAGAAGTAGAACAAGAGCCAGCACAAGAAGTAGAACAAGAGCCAGCACAAGAGCCAGTTAAAAAACCAGTCGTTTATGCTAAACCAAAAAGAACTATTAAAAATAAAGAAACTAAAATAACAAAAAATAAAAAAACAACAAAATCAAAGAAATAATTTAATTATCTCTATTAATAAAATATGCAAATTTATCATAATATGCATGTAAATTATTATTATCATCTGTTTTTTCTTCTTTAATAGAATTTAATACTTTTTTTATAATTTCATCTGAAATATTATTAATCTCTTGATTCATATTAATTGAGTTATTATTTGAATCAGTTGATTCTTCAGATTCTGATGTTTCTGATAGTTCATGTTCAATAACTTTTTTAAGTGCTTCATCTAGTTTTTGATTAATATTATTTTTATTAACTTCTTGATCTTCTTGATTATCACTATCACTTTCAAAATCACTATCGCTATTAATATCTGGAGTATTAGTTTTAAAAATCCAATTGTATAGTTTGCTACCAAAACTAATATTTTGAATTTCTACTTTTTCTTCTCCTTCTTTGGCTTCTTTGCTTTCTTCGCTTTCTTCGCTTTCTTCAGCTTCTTCGTTTTCTTCAGCTTCTTCGCCTTCTTCAGCTTCTTCGCTTTCTTCAGCTTCTTCGCTTTCTTCACCTTCTTCATCTTCTTCATCTTCTTCACCTTCTTCACCATCACTATTTTCATCGCTAGTATCACTATCACTATCACTATCACTATCACTATCACTATCTTCATTCGAGTCATCTATAGAAAAGAGCCAATTATAAATTCGTGTAAATAGAGATTTTTTCTTAGGAGATATATATTTATTTTCTTTAAGAAGAAGTACTAGTTGTTCAAGAATACTGTCAGTTATTTCTAATTCAAAACGTTCTAAAACATTATCTAGATCTTTTTTAATATCTTTTTTGATTTCTTCTGTAAGTTTAATTTTAAGTTCTTCATAAATATCTTCACGTAGTTGTTTTTTAACAAACATGTAATTTTTATGATAATTTTTACTAATACGCGTCATTGTAATATAATACTATATATTACAATACATACTTAAATAATTTGAATTATTATCTTTCAAATTTTATTTTAGATTAGATTAGATTAGCAATTATATTTATAACTTTAATTTTTAGTTCTTCAATTGTACCATCATTATCTATAACGTAATCAAATGGATGATTATCTAATTCACATTCACTAGAGTGTTGACTATTGCTATTAATTTGAGTATTGCTATTATTATTATTTCTATTTATTCTAATAATAACACCATCTCTTTTTTTAATTTCATCGTATTCATTTGCAAATCTCAGATCAGTTATAACAATAGCTTGATTTGGATTTTTATAATATCTATTAAATAAACTTTCTATCCAAATATTTTTATGTATCATATTTCTACCAAAATCAGTTCCTACTTTTATCATTGCATCTCTTGGTGTAAATTTATATCCCATTAAATTAGTCATATTTATATCGATACTTTCTCTCCAAATTCTATCTTCTGGAGTATTACCTTCTATTTTATTTCTATCATAATTAAATAAAATACAGCAAATATCTTTAACTGAACTAGCAAAAGAATCTAATGTAAATCCATATTCTTTAAAAATATCGGCTACTGTAGATTTACCAGAATTTATTTTACCTGATAGAGCTATGATCATATAATATATAATTAAATTAACTAACAAGTTAACTAACTAACAAGTTAACTAACTAATAATTTAATTATTTATCGTTTAACAGTAACAGTAATAGTTGCTGATTTATTTTGATCAACTGTTCTAACTGTAATAATAGCAGATCCAATATTAACACCTGTAATTACACCAGTTGAACTAACTCTTACTGTTGTTGGTTTTGAGCTAGACCATGTAACTGATTTATTAGTAGCATTTGCTGGTAAAATACTAATATTTAATTGAAGAGTTCTATTTAATCTTATAGATATTGGCGATTTATTAATAATACTTACACTACTAACAATAATATTAGTTGCTGTGCTAAATGCCGTTGCTAATAAACTACCATTTATTGATCCTAAACCAGTACAATTATCATAACCAATAGTTGCATTATAACCACCATTACTTCCAGAAACTATATCATGAAAAGTATTTTTATTATTATATAATACAGTATTTGCAAATTTATTAGTATTTAAAGATGCTAAAAATCCAGACATTGCAGGAGATACTATACTTGTACCAGCAACAATATAATAAGATCCATTGATTAAATATATTACACCAGTATTTGGATCAGCATTCATAGCCATATCTGGAATAGATCTATATGATGTTAATAATGCTGATTGATATGTTGGTTTTGCAAAATATGTACTTATAGCACCTCCTCCACTTGACCAAGCAGTTTCTGTAGTACTATTATCATATATTAAATTAGGACAGATTAATTTTGTACCACCGCATGCAACTAAATTAGGACTAGATGCTGGAAAATCACAATAATTACCACTACCTCCAACACCATTATTTGAACCATAGTCTCCGGTTGCTGCACAAACATTAATACCATTATTTGCTGCTGTTAATAATAAATTATTAATAGAATTTAATAAGCTACTAGAGTAATATATTTCAGATAATCCCCAACTAATAGAAATAACATTTGGTCTATAAGTTGTTGAATTTAATATAGTTGTTAGTATATTAACAAATTGAACTAAACTATTTGGAGCAATATATAAAACAATAGTTAATCTAGAACTTGGACAAAATGCTCCTATAGTAGCAACATCTATTGTATTTTCTACTGTAGAACCAAAATCACTATCTGGTGCATTAGTTGCTCCATTTATTGTTTTAACAACAACTGTTGGCATATTACCACTGGATATACCTATACTACTCCAATAACTTTGAACATCGCCGTTAGTTAATACACCAGTTGTTGGATTTACAGTTCCATAAAGACCACCTCCAAATGAAACTACTGATACAACTTTGTTAGTCTGTAAATTAGGTAAACTAACATTGTATATGTTTCTTAACTCGTTGGCCCAAAACCATGATCTAACAACATTTGAGTTTATACGGACATCTACTTTATCGATATGTTCAATTAAATTAGTATACGATCTTAATTTATAAGTATTATTTGGTAAAGAATGTTGCTTTACAGCAAGTAATTGTAATTTTTTATTAATAGACATTATATTAATAAAATAAAATAAGAAAATAAATAATTAACTAACTATAATTATAACTAAATTAACTAGATTAAGTTAAATATAGAGTTTTAATTCATAGTCAATATCGTTAAAATCATTGACACTAAAGTTTTTGCATTTGAGGAGATCAATATAACTTTGACTGCATACAAATTTAGGTAATGTAAAACGTACATATGCATTACGCCAATAAGTAATATCTTCTTCTACAAATGTTTCAAATTGACGTTTAATAAATGTACCATATTGTAGATACATATTAAAATCAGAAATATCTAGTTTATGTTCTTCTTTTAAACGATGAACTTTATATTTAGTAGTCTTAATATCTTTATTACTATTTGTACATGTATAATCACAATCAAAATAGCTATTATATATTTCATTTACAAAGTTGTTATAGCATACATATTGTGATTTCCATAGAAAATAATTAGCTATTTCGTTATCATTTGGAAATATAATAAGATTGCTATTAAATGTAATGTTATCACAAATACTACCATATTTTTCTTCATTAAAATTACGAAGATATTTTTGGAATCGTACAGATGCAAAACTTGAAATAATGTTTAGAATTTTATTAACATTATTTTTAAATAATTGATTATAGTCAAATACATCTGTTGAATTAATTTCATCATATGTATTACTATGAATTGATTTAAACATTAGAATAATTTCATCTGACTGGTTAAATCCAGTAGCAGCATTAAATTCTTTTACTAGATCGGCTGTAGTATAATCAATAGCACATTTAATATCATTTAGGTAAGGTGTTTTTAGATTAAAAAATTCATTTGATTTAAGATTTGAAAATAGATTACTAAAATTTGATCCATTTAGTTTAATAACAAAATCGGTATAATGATCTAGTTTTTTAATATATGCTGATGAATATAGTTCATAGAATTGCATACGTTCATTTAGTTTCTTTGGTAAATCATCATAATGGATTTTTGTGTAATAATCTAGTATTTTTGATTGTGTATCAATGTCACTAGTATCTATGATTTCTTGTTCTTCTTGTTCATGATCTTTAATATATTTTTGTTCAGTTTCAACTAAAACATTTTTAATTTTTGTAAATAGAAATACACCTGAGTAAATACATGCAGCTACAGCAAAAAGATATGCACTTGGTTTTACTTCTCCTTGACAACCACTATCGAGAATTACTTTATATGACATTTTATAGTATTAGTATATAAAAGTAATATATAGTTAAGTTAACTAAAAAAATAATTTATTTAAATAACAAATACGGAAATTACTATCATTGTATACTAATTATATATAAATTAAATAATTTAACATAATAATAACATATATTAAATATTATAATAGAATAAAATATATATGAGCAAACAAAAAATAATACAATATGGAGAATATAATAATAATGGAAATATTGAAAGAATATTTGTATCTGATACACAACAAATACATAAAAATAAAATATTATGCGAGTTATGTAAATCTATATTAATACCAAAAAAATGTGATAATGTAAAAAGAACAAGTCATTATGCTCATAAACCAGAAGATGGTGGTAGAGATTGTGATTCTTGGAGCCCAATATTTAAAAAAGAATATGATCATAATTGGCATCTTATGTGGCAAGATTTTTTTAAAATAAATAATTATGGTATTTTAGAAAAAGTTATTGAGAGAGAAATAGATGGAAAAAAAATTCGCCATAGAGCTGATATAATTACTAATACAGAATATATTATAGAAATACAACATTCAAATATTTCACAAGAAGATATAAATAAACGCGAATCTTTTTATGGTGATAAATTAATTTGGATAATTGATGGTAGAAATAATAATTTTAAATTTTTATTTAAAACAGATGATTATTATTTTGGAAGATATTATTTAGATTTTATTTATTCATTTAAAAAACCAGTTTTTATTGATACAAATTATGGTTTATTTGAATTATTAAAAGTTAATCATGATAGAATATGTGTTGTTCAAAAAGTTAATAGTAAATTAAAAACAAATTGTAAAAAATTAACAAAATGTTTTAATAATGAAAATAAAAAAGAAATATATAAACAATTAATTAATTATCTAAAAAATAATGCATATAATAAATATAATTTTGAATATATTGATATTAGTAATATTTTATCTGAAACTATTAATTGTAAATATGATTTAAAAACAGATATATTTACATCTAACTTTTATTATAATAATTTAATAAAAATAGATTATAAACATACTGGTATTTATTATTTTAGAGATTTAAATAAACAATCATATGATATACAAAAATATATAATAAATAAAAATGGATTATTGCTTGAATTTATTGAAAATCAAACTGAAGAATTATGTATTGATGCAATAAAAAATAATATTTATTCTTTTAAATATATAAAAAATAAAACAAATACAATAAATAAAACTATTTTAAATATTGATGGTAATATGATTCAATACATATTTAATCAAACTAAAGAATTATGTAATATTGCTATTAATCAAAATATTAATTCTTTTAAATTTATAAAAAATAAAACATATGAATTAAATAAACAAATATTAAATAAAAATGGATTATTACTTGAATTTATTGAAAATCAAACTGAAGAACTATGTTTTATTGCTATAAAAAATAATATTAATGCATATAATTTTGTTAAAGATAAAACATATGACATAGATCATTATTTTTTAAATAATAATAATATTAAAATATTTGAATTATATAAAAATATTGAATTATATGAAATATTAAAAAATATATTAAATAAAAATGGATTGTTACTTGAATTTATTGAAAATCAGACCGAAGAACTATGTATTATTGCTATAAAAAATAATATTAATGCATATAATTTTGTTAAACATAAAACATATGAAATAGATAAAAGTATATTAAAAATACAGAATAATTTAGTAATTAATAATGAAATATATGAAATATTAAAAAATATATTAAATAAAAATGGATTATTACTTGAATTTATTGAAAATCAGACAGAAGAACTATGTATTATTGCTATAAAAAATAATATTAATGCATATACTTTTGTTAAAAATAAAACATATGAAATAAATAAAATTCTGTTAAATATTGATGGTAATATGTTACAATATATTGAAAATCAAACAGATGAATTATGTATTATTGCTATAAAAAATAATATTAATGCATATACTTTTGTTAAAAAAATAACTTATAATTTATATAAAAGTATATTAATTGAACATAATATTTTATCAACAAATAATATTAAAATATATGAATTATTTAAAAATATATTAAATAAAAATGGATTATTACTTGAATTTATTGAAAATCAAACTGAAGAATTATGTATTATTGCAGTAAAAAATAATATTGATGCATATAACTTTATTATAAATAAAACATACGAATTAGATAAAAAATTATTAGATATTAATTTTAATATATTAAAATATATTGAGAATCAAACTGAAGAACTATGTTTAATTGCCTTAAAAAATAATATTGATTCTTTTAAACATATTAAAAATAAAACTTATAATTTAAATAAAAATATTTTAAATATAGATGGTAATATGTTAAAATATATTGAAAATCAAACAGAAGAACTATGTTTAATTGCTTTAAAAAATGATCTTAAGTCATATAATTATATACAAAATAAAACAGACGAAATTAATAAAATTTATAATAAAATACATGATGATAATATTTATTATGAAAAATATTATAAAAAAATATCAAATAATGGTATGTATTTAAAATATATTACAGAACAAACTGAAAATATATGTTTGTTAGCTATAGATAATAATGTTGCAAGTTATGAATATGTTAAAAATATGACACCTAATATAGCTATTGCGATTGTAAAAAAAGACGGTATGTTATTAAATAAAATAGATGAAATATTTCATACAAATGATATATGTATTGCAGCGCTAAAAAATAATATTAATGCTTATCAATTTATTAAAAATAAAACATATGAAATTAATGCTTATGTATTATCTAAAAAAGGATGGTTATTAAAATTTATTGAAAATCAAACTGATGAATTATGTATAATTGCTGTACAAAATGATGGTATGGCTTTAGAATTTGTTAAAAATAAAACAAAAGAAATATGCGACATGGCTATTAAATCAAATATTAATGCCAAAAAATTTATATAATTATTAGTTTTATATCTGATAAATTATATTATATATAGCTGATTATAAACAAAAATATTTACAATTAAAATAATAAACAATATTATGAAATAATTCTATAATTCAAGATAAACAAATATTAATAGATTTATTTAATAATTGATATAATATTTTATTATATTTTTAACGCTATTATAAAAATTTTAATATATTTATTAATATATATTAAAATATGGCTTCTCAAAACTCTTTAATTTATGCTATAGACGAAACAAATAAGATAAAGGCCGTGCATTGTAATAATAATGGAAATTTAACTGTCGGAGTTGCTGATTATAATAATTCAGGAAATACATTAAATATAAACTCAGATGGATCAATTAATGCAAATATTAACAATGTCGATATTTTACCAACTAATTCAACTATTACATCAAATAATAATGGTATAGTAACAGATTCTGTTTTATTTGGTACAAAAACTAATGGTGATATAATTCCTATAGAAATAACTGATGATAAAAAAATAAAAGTAGAAAGTAATTTAATTACAGGATTCGCATTAGATACAACTCTAACATCGACAAATACAAAATTAGATACTATTAATACAACTATTACAAATAAAAATTTAAGTAAACTCACTGACAGTGTTGACATTAGTGGTCAAACAATAAATGTAAATACTATTTCTGGTTTTGCATTAGATACAACACTAACATCGACAAATACAAAACTAGATACTATTAATACAACTATTACAAATAAACATTTAAGTAAACTCAATGACAGTGTCGACATTAGTGGCCAAACTGTAGATATTAGTGGTCAAACAATAAATGTAAATACTATATCAGGTTTTGCATTAGATACAACTTTAACATCAACAAATACAAAACTAGATACTATTAATACAACTATCACAAATAAAAATTTAAGTAAACTCAATGACAGTGTCGACATTAGTGGCCAAACTGTAGATATTAGTGGTCAAACAATAAATGTAAATACTATATCAGGTTTTGCATTAGATACAACACTTACATCAACAAATACAAAATTAGATACAATTCATGGAGATCTAGATACTACTATACATAATGATATAACAACAACAAACTCTAAATTAGATACACTTCATACAGATTTAGATACTACTATTAATAATAATTTAACGACAATAAGTACTAAATTAGATACAGTTGATGGAGAAATAGTAACAACAAACTCTAAATTAGATACAATTCATGAAGATCTAAATACTACTATTCACGGAGATCTAATATTTACTAATATTAAATTAGATACAATTCATGGAGATCTAGATACTACTATACATAATGATATAACATCAACAAATACAAAATTAGATACACTTCATACGGATTTAGATGGGTTAACATTTACTAATAATGATTTAAATGTACATTTTAGTAATACATATATTACAGCTAAAATTTCTGATATAGCTGGAGTTGGTATTGGTAGTACTAATAATGCATTAAATATATATAGTACTTCTAATAGTATTTCAGATGCTAATTTTATAAGAATATCAGATGGTGTAAATCAAGTTCCATTAGCAACGAATCAAGATGGAAATTATGGATTATCAACATATGTAATTAATAATACTCCAGCTGATGCAACTTTTACAAAAATATCAGATGGCTTTAATATGGCTGGAATAACGAATAATGCATTAGATGTTAATGTTAATAATTTATCAGATTTAGCAACTGAAGTAACATTAGCGGATATTAAATCAAAAACAAATAGTTTATCATTTACTGGACCTGATTTAAATATAAATATTAATAGTTCAACTGTTAATTTGGCAACTGAACCAACTTTATTTGATATTAAATCAAAAACAGATAATATTACTTTTGATATAAGTAATAATTTAAATGTAAATGTTAATAATCAAATAACCGGTTTTGCATTAGATACAACTCTAACATCAACGAATACAAAATTAGATACTATTAACACAACTATCACAAATAAACATATAGATGCTTCAACAGATAGTATAACAATTTATGGAAGTGATGGAGTTGATACAATAATATTAAAAACTGACAATCTAGGAAAATTACAAGTAGATTCTACTGTTAGTAATGATAATACACATCCTTTATATGTAGTACCAACATCTGATTATGTATCTTATAATACAAATAAATGCTCTTTATATGATAGTTCTGGTAGTATTTTATCAACATCTACTCCTATAACATCTAAAAATTGTGTTGACGTTGGTTCATATTTATATGCTAAAGATAGTTCAACAACAGTAGCACCATTAACAACAACATTAGATGGATCTAATCAAGCTCTAGATGTACATGTAGCTAATTCTAGTATAGCAGTAACAGGAACTGTAACAAGTAAATTACAAGACAATTCTGGTAATGCACTTAATAGCACAAGTAATGCATTAAATAGTTATATAACTAATACAAGTATTCCAGTAACAGGTTCTTTTTGGCAAACTACTCAACCTGTTTCAGGAACAGTAACAAGTAAATTACAAGACGGATCAGGAACAGCAATAACGTCAACATTAGACAGTGCTAAACAAGCATTAGATGTACATGTAGCTAATTCTAGTATCCCAGTAACAGGTACTTTTTATCAAGCTACCCAACCAGTATCTGGAACAGTAACAAGTAAATTACAAGACAATTCTGGTAACGCACTTACTAGTACAGGAGGTGCTCTTGATGTAAATGTCGCAAGTGGATCTATTACAGTTGGTAGTGTTGATATAAAAGACAGTGCTGGTAATAATATTACTGCTCTAACTAGTGGAGCAACTGGTGCACTTAAAAATGTATTATATGATGCATCTGGTAATACAGTTACAACTAGTGCTCCAGCAACAAGTGTAAGATCTCTTGATACAGCAGCAAGTTTATACGCAAAAGATGCAACTAATTCAAGAGCATTAATAACTACGACATTAGATAGTGCTAGTCAAGCATTAGATGTTCATGTAGCTAATGGTTCTACGACTAATTTAAATAATATATCGGGATTGAATATCTATCAAATTTATCCAAAGAAAAAATCATTTATTTGGAATGGAAGAACAACAGACAATTTAAATAATGACACTATTCTAGCAGGAATTAATGGAAATGTTGCAGCAGGTCAAAATTTAGGTTATAATTCATTTAGTTTTGGAAAAACACCTCAAGTTTTTTACGCTCAAGGAAATACAAATAGTTTAAATCTGTTATATTCGTATGTTGATTCATCTTGTAATTTAGTCCCAAATGTATCATTACCTTTAACTACAGCAAGTAATACTTACTCATTAGCAGGTGGGGCAGCTATTTTTTGTGTATTAAAATTCGAAATAATTGAAAGTAATAATTCGGCAAATTGTAGTATTTATTATTCATCAACAACCAATGTAACAACACGCGTTGGGTTTTGGAGTTCAAACAATTATTGGAATGGGTTAATAATGGTTCCAAATGGTTGGGTAGGTAGAATAACGAACCTTTACTTATATTCCGTAGTTTCTCAACAATTTCTTATATATAAATACAATAATCGAAATTATTTTAAGCAAATAATGGCTACATATAATGGCATTACTAATTCGATTGTACCGGTTGGTGGTGATAGTATTGGTGGTATAATAGAAGCGGGGGAACTTGTGTTGATATCACGAACGACAATGACGACTGAAACACAATTTAGTGGTTGTATTACTATGGAACAAGTAAGTTAAATATTTTGTAAATTTATTCTGTTATTATTATATAATCATGTCAAAAGAAGAGATTAAAACATTGTTTGTTACTGAACTTAAAAATACCCCTCAATATATAGAAGTATTAAATATAAAGCAAAAAATAATAGATGAAATAACTGTACCAAAAGTTCAGAAATATGTAATATATAATTTTTCTGTTGAACAAACAAATGACGAAATTGAAATTATAAAAATGTGCTTAATGGTTGAATTTGGGTTCTCAACTGATAATTTAAATAACCAATCTATTATGATCGATATGAAACAATTTTTAATGTAATATAAAATTAATAATTTATTTAAAATACTCGTCTTCATTTCTTTCTTTAAAATACTCCATAATTTCATCTAATAATTTACTAGGACAAGTATTAGATGGTATTAATACACCAACACTGTCTCTAACAAGATGTTCTTGTGGATCAAAATTATTATCAGTTAAAATCTTCCATCTTTCAGTATATTTTCTATTCTTTTTACTACCATGAAAGAAGTGTCTAATTACTCCTGGAACATAACCAAATCTTAAAGTACTTATTTTTTTCTGAAAATCTATAACGGCTTTTTTATAACCATCGGTTGAGTTATCATTAATAGCTTTTAATCCATTGTTGATAATACTTAACATCATGATATTATCACCAGAACCTAAAATACCTACTTCAAATAAACCACCTATTCTTTCATATGCTTTACGAGTCATCGCCCAACCAAAGCCAGGATGCCAATAATTAACACCTTTACACATATTATAATTATTACTATTTTTAGAATATTGATAACCAGCACTATTAAAAACAGTCATACCTAATAATTTATGATCCATATCAATAGCATGAGACCATACTTGAACAATATCGTAACTACCATTTAATAATTTTAATGTATCTTGCGCCCATGTAGGTGAATCAAATTCTATGTCAGCATCAATCCATGCAAATGCTTTCCATGTTTTTGGTAATAAATATTTTACACCTAAATTAATCATATTTTCTTTATGCCAAATAGGTATATTCGATTTTAATTGTAAATGATTTTTATTATTTTTATCAGTTATAATATATTTTTGATTGTTATATACTAATTCAACAACATATAATATAATATTATCATCCGCTTCCATTCGTTTAATAAATTCACGAGCTAATATGTATCTTCTTGCATATAAACATGGATTAGATATAACAATGATAACATGTAATTTATCTTCAATAGGATCATTGTTTAAAATAGTATCTTTTATATTATTTTTGTAAATAACAATATTGTCAATTTCGATGCCGTTAATAACTGTCATATATAATTAAGTTAACTAAATAAAAAATAACTAAAAAATTGATAAAAATTGATTCGTTTAAAATATCTATTAATATTTTAAGACTCATTAATTTTTATTATTTGCTATAACAAATAATAAAAATTGACTAAATAATCCATAGTTAACTAATTAACTTAATAACTAATTAACTTAATAACTAATAGACTAAGATATATATATATCATGCAAGTAGAAACTAATAATCTAATTAACTATAGCACGAGTCAACTAATTGACCGAGCATATACACAACTTAAATCTGTAGTTAGTAATGATAAAAAAGGATTTTGTAAACCAGAGATTAAAAATCTTAATCGTAAATCATATATTGTTAACTTTATGAAGTTTTGTGATTCAGTAAAGCGCAACCCCGATGATGTTAAAAAGTTTATAGACAAAGACATGAATGCAACAACATCATTTATTACAGATAATAATATGGATGAAGAAAGTTCAGGATTAAAATTTAATAATATTTATAAGAGTACAATTATTATGACATCAGTAACAAATTATATGAAAGAATATGTACTATGTAATTTATGTAAATCAGGCAATACAGAAATTAAAAAGAATGATCGTATAACCTATTTAGTCTGTATGAGTTGTAAATCAAGCCGATCTGTAACTTAATTTTTTGTTTAGTTAACTTAATTCTTTGTTTTTTTTATTTTTTCGTTTATTTTATTTAATAAATATATAAAAATTTAAATTTTAATATGAAAAAAAAAATTAAAATGTATAAATATTATATATAATGTCAGCTAACTTAGAAAAGATGTTCGCTTTAGAAGGCGGTAAACGCAGAGGCTCCAAAAAGGGCTCAAAGAAAGGCTCTAAAAACATGAAACGTGGTGGCTCACGCAAAGGCTCACGCAAGGGCTCAAAGAAAGGCTCAAAACACATGAAACGTGGTGGCTCACGCAAAGGCTCCAAAAAGGGCTCCAAGAAGGGTTCAAAGAAACACTAAATAATTAATAACTAATAATTTTTAGTCAGTTAATTAATTAGTTAGTCAGTTAATTTAATTAAATTTGATAAATTTAATTAAAAATTTATTTATATAATATTTATAATGGAATATATAAAAACTATAAAATCCGGCTTTGATGTATTATTTGATAAAAGTGCTGAATATATATCAAATTTATTTGAAAATAATAGCAATCTAGATACTACTACAGTTAATTTAGATCATGATGATAATCAAGATAATAGTCAAGAAATTATTATAACACAACCAACATCAAATAATAAGCCAAAGTATATATTAACTAAAGATGGACAAAGAAGACATAGAATCTTTCCACCATTATCTTTAATATCACAGATGAAAGTATTTTTTAGTACACCTCATCACATTATTGATAATATATATTTAGGTAGTGCATTTAATGCATCTCATAGTTCAACTTTAAAAAATTTAAATATTGGGTTAATAATTAATGTAACATCTGAAATATCAAATTATTATCCTAATAAATACAAATACAAAAAATATAATATTATTGATAATAATTCAGATTCAATTAAAGAATATTTTAAAGATTCATATAAAACTATTTTAGAATATCAACAACACGATTGTAAAGAACAAAAGAAAAATATATTAGTTCATTGCTATATGGGAGCAAGTAGATCAGTATCTATAGTAATATATTATTTAATGAAAAAACATAACTATAAATTAAATGAAGCTATACACTTTCTTAAAAATAAAAGAGCCGTTGTAAATCCAACTATATTATTTTATAAGGAGTTGTATGATTCACAACAAAGTGAATAATAATTTATAATAAAAATTCTTCAAACATAGATCTTAATTGATGAAAACATTCAGGTTCTCTATGTTGTGAGTGATCGCAATCAGTTTTATAAATAAATAATCTCTTATTTTCATTCATTGTTTTTAATTTTAATTTATCTTCATTGTATAGTTTGCTATCAAAGAGATCAACAACTATTAAATTATTATCTACAACTTCATACATAGAAAATTTAGCTGATTCAACTGGTTCAATAACTTCATCGTTGGGCGACCATACCATTATAAAATTATCAAGAACATCTAAGTTATTTTCTTGAATCATATATAATGCGACATGTTCAACTTCATGATTAAGTTTAGCGAGATAAGTTGAGTTAGTTAAATAAGCTTGGTATCTATATGGATCTCTCCAATAGTTAGTTATAGATAACTCTTTTTGTTTATCTTCTTGATAGAAATCTTTAGCTATATTACTATTATCAAATACACCACCATTTGGTGATACAAGAGTTATTAAGTTTTTAACTGGATATTTATTACAGTATTGAACATATCCACGAGCTAATAAACCTCCTTGACTCATACCAATAAAATTAAATCCATTCTTTAAAACATCCATTGAATAAATTAATTCACATAGTGTTTTAAGTTGAGAATTCATATCAGTAAACATACTTGTAAAAGATCCTGAACCTATTTCTAGATTGTATACTTTGATTTTAAAGTTTAATTCTAACATAGATTTTAAATCATTCATATTATCTTTGTTGGCTAATACTCCATGTAATAGAACAGTTGGATAATCACCATTGGTTTGATTTAAATCATCAATAAATATACCAGAATCTTTTTGTTGATTATTTATAAGTTTATTATCTAAAGATTTAATAAATAAAGTTGTTGATGGCATTGGTGTTGTTTGATCGTGTTCTTCTGTATTATTAAAATCTAAACTAACTATTTGATCATATTTTGAACTGATTGGAGCACTATTGGCACAAAGTAAGCTTGATAAAAAAAGTAGGAATAACAAATTCATATACTATATATAAATAAATTAACTCTAATATTAGTTAAATTAACCCTAATATTTTAGTTTATCAGATTCTTTAATAACAGATCTACAAGTACCACATTTATTACTACGAACAGCGCAGCTAATACAAACTTTATGATGACAGTTAGTAAATACTATTTTATTTGCATAAGTTTCACAAATATTGCAAGTATTTTTATTAGAACCAAGTTCCTGTTTATCAAGAATATAATGTGTAACACTTTTAATTTTATTAAAAGTTAATTTATTCTTATAATTATATCCATACCAATGATCATCAAGATTTAATGTTAGATCATATTTATTAACAAGTGCTTGTTGAAGATAATACCATGATGCTGGTTGTACATCAATTACTTTTTCAAACTTTTCTATTACTTGTTCTGTTGATTTTAAATATTGCATATCAATTAAATTAGATCCAAGTAATACTTGAACTGATTCAGGATTATTGAATAGTGCAATATGTAATATATTATAGTTTATATTACCAGATGTAATAGTTTCTTTCATCATATAAGATGTATTTTTTTTAAAATTCTTAATGATATATGCTAATATTTCATGATCTACTATACAAGCAATTTGTAATAGATTCATTTTAAGTATACCGGAATTTGCATAATCTGAATAAGGACAAATCATCGAATAATTGTCATAGACATTAATACATTCAGTAAATATGTTAGTATTTGACATAAATAGCTTTGTTAAATTCTTATTATATTTAAGACAATATGTAATTACTGATCCAGAATTATAATCAGCAAAACAATCTTGGATATCTATATCACAATTATTAACAATCCATTTAATAGTTGGTTCTATATCTTGATTGTCACTAGATTCTTTAATAAGTTTCATCAATAGAGTTTCATTATTATAATTAATACTAAAATGTTTATCTTGTAATACTTTGTCTGAAATTAATTTCTTAAAAAGTTTAGCATGATAAACTGCTAAATAATAGCTAGTCTTATTATTATTAATATCTGAAAGATTCAGAAATTCTTGTTTATCACTATCTGATAAGTTATCATAATACATAGTTATAAATCCAGTTGATAATTTAGTTATCATAACTAACATGTTATCTTTAGTAATTTTAATCTTGTTTAAAATATTATAATCTTCAAATTGATCAACAATATCAAGATCAATAATTTTATTATAAATATTTAATCCATTGATATCTTTTATTTCAGCAAGGAGATTAATACTAAATTTATCTAAAAGAGCACTAATGTTATCAACATTATTAAAAAATCCAAAAATTCTTGGATTTTGATGTTTATTTAATTGTGTTAGATCAATTAAAGTATAATATTTTAAAAACTTTGTAATATCTATATTATTAATCATAGATAGAGTATAATTATCAAGTTTATTTGTTAGTTTACAAATCTTGTAATAATCATTATTAAAAATTAATTCAATAAGATTATCATTTGATAATATATATTTTAATAGATTGCTATCATTTGATATATATTTTAATATAACTTCAACATCATCTTTATCAATATTAATATTATAGTTATTGAGTAATTCAATATATGATACTACATCTGTATTTTTAAATTTATCTTTTAAAATATTAAATACGATATTTGATTTTGTTGGACACGATATAATTTTTAAAAAATTATCATAATTGTCAACATATTTTAATAACAGAGTAATATTATCATTACTGAAGTTTTTAATACCATGTAATAATTCAGGATGCATATCAATTAATTTATCAGGTATTTGAATATCATATTTATCACACATAATGATAATATTATTAATAGTATCACCATCAAGTACAGTTGTATTAGTAATACCTTCTGACAATATAATATTTGGAATTCGAGAAGTTAATGTATTATTAATTAAAATCTTAATTTTATCATTGATACTAATTAAATTAGTACTAATAAAATGTTTATTATATTTAGCTATTAAATTAGCACAAATATTATTATTATCTTTTAAATAAGATATCAAATTAATAATATTTGATTCAAGTTTAATATCGATATTATTAATAATATAATCAATATATTTAGGAAATATATTATTGATATTATTAATATCATCTATTGTTAATTTTACATTAAAATATTTATTAAGTGAAAATAATAGCAAGTTATTATTATCTCGATACTTATCAATAATATTCAGATAAAACTGTTGTGGATTATCAATAAATTTATCTTTAATCAATGTTGTTTTTGTTAAAATGTTTTCTATTGTTTCAGCAAACATATATGAGTTACTTATTAATTGGATTAATAATAGAGATAGGCAAGCAATATTAATTTTATTTGATTTGGCTAAATCTAGTAATATAGATATTTCACCAACATCAGCTTCTGTAAAAGTAATATGTTTTAATATACATTTAAAATTAGTAGGAGTAACTTTATTATTAATAATTTTTTCAATATATATATTTTTAATTTTATACATATTGATATAATCATCATCGATATTAAATAGTTTTAGTAGAATATTCATTTTATATTGATCCATAATAGTTGTTAATATATCTATGATACGAATACAATTATTGTATTTATAAGTATCCATATCATGTAATGGAGTAATATTAGTATCTGAATCAATAAAATCTATTATATCCATTATTAATTGAGAATTATCTGATTCTTTACCAAATTTAATCTCACTTGAAATTAAATTACTTAGAATAATTCGTTTATTAAAATCATTATTATTAGACATATTAAAATTATTCATATTCATAATAATATGGTTAAAATTATTACTATTTGTTAATTTACAAATATTATTAAAATATTTATCATAAAGATATACACAATAATTATTTGCATAAAAATTAATATTGTAATCAGTATAATTAATTAATAATTTAGCAATATATGCTTTAGATTCTTCATCGATAATATCAAATATTTTATTATCAAAATTATCATCTAGAGTATTAGTACTATTGGTTATATGTTTTGCATATAATTTACCTAAAGTATTAATATGTAACTTATTATTATCATGATCAAGTAAATATTTTATAAAATATATTATGGGTTCTTTGTATTGTTTAACCATTTTAAGATTAAACAACTGTTTATTATTAATTTTATCATTATAATAATTAATATAATCATCAACGTTTTCTATAAAATTAAACATATCTGACTCAGATAGATATTTATCAATACTATTATAATAAGATTTTTTATATTTTTTGATATTATGATACAAAATATTATTTATATCGAAATAATTTAGACTGGTAGTTACTTCTTTAATAGTATCTTCAGATAATTCTTCAATATAATATTTTAGATAATTTTGTTTATTACATTTATTAAATATATTAATTAGTTTGTTATAAAGTTTATTAATTTCAGGAATATCTATTTGTTGAGATATACATAACATAGAATAATTTAATAGTATGTCTTTTTGTTGATCTGTTAATGATAATATTTTAGCTTCTAAATCTATATTACGATCATAAGCAATTAATATAAATAGTAAATTATTATTTTTAATATTTTTATTATTTATTAATGAGTTATCATCAAAAACTTGTAAAGTAAACTTACAAAGAATATCAAAATATTCTAAATCTAACATATCTTTAATTGTATATTGATTACTAAAAATAGAAGCAATATAATCATTTTCTGAAATATCTTTTAATTGTTTCAAATTATTAATAACATTATCAGGTAATAATAACAGATAAGGTATTATATTATTATTTTGAATATTGGTATCTATATTACGATAATTTTTATATGTATAATTAATTGAATCACATAATAGAGATAGTAAGTTATCATTTTTAATATTTAGAGTATTTAAATCTATGTGATTACTTTTTAAAATATTAATTAACGATCCAGTATAAACAGTTAAATTTATAAATTGCGTATCAACAGAAATATAAGTATTATGATATTTAATAGTAACATTTTCATTTAATAAATTAGTATATGATTGAACACCAATATTATTAATAATTATTTTACGAATATTTTCGTTGTAGAGAGACATTAACATTAAACTATTATTATTTGCTTCACGTAAAAGATATTCTTTTTGGAATATTTCTTTAGGACACGCATGTAAATTTAATATTTCATCAACATATTTATTAGAAGAAATCATTGTAAAAATCCAATACAGTAAAGTATTAACATTTTTAATAATTAAGATATTAATAATATTATTATTAACTTCTAATGTATTAATCCAGTTTTGAATATTATTACTAATATTAACAAGTTGATTATCATCATTAAATATTAATCTTAAATTTGACATAATTTCAATAGATGTTTCACTAATTAATTGAATAATGTAAATTAACATATGATCACCGCCAAGTTCTGGATTATTTTTAGCTATTTCATTCTCTTTAAACCAACTTGAGTCTACAGAAGAAATAGATTTTTTATTACGATATATTAGTTTTAAAATTTTATATATATAATCATTGTTATTATTATCATCTTGATCATCTTGATTATCATCATCATCTTGATTATCGTTATAATTGTCATCATCTTGATCATCCTGATTATCAGAATAATTGTCTTGATCATCATCATCATCTTGGTTATCAACAATTTCATTTAAATCGTCGACAATATGTAATTCAGGCATGTCATCATCTTGATCATCTGGATCATCTGGATTATTTGGATTAAGAATATTAATCATCATGTTAATATTAATCTGCTGATTTGGGTTCATTCTAAAAAAGAAGGTGATATATTGAGTATAATATATTATATATAAATAAAAGATATGATATATAATAATCAATTTTTATTTCTAATGCAAATGCATTAGAAATAAAAAGTGATGAGGCTTAAAATATTTTAGACATTTTAAACGAATTAATTTTTATTTTAATCCTAAAGGATTAAAATAAAAATACATAAGACAAAAACGCAAATTATTTATAATTTGTTTTTTGCGAATCAATTTTTATTTTAATCTTTTATGATTAAAATAAAAATAATAAAAAAATAGATTATTCTTCGTCACTACTATCAGTGCTATTAGTAGTTGCAGTACTGTTAGTACTTTCAGTTTCACTATCACTGCTATCAATATTATTATTGTTAACAGTAATATTTTTATTAACTTTTACCGGTGTAACAACTTGTGTAGTTACTTTCACCGGTGTAACAACTTCATTAGTTACAACACTAATAGGACGACCATCAAAATCGTCATTATCAGCATCGGCACGACGTTTAATATCTCGTTCCTTTTCTTTTAGTTTACGAGCATGCTTGACAGCAGAAACATTTTCTTTGTTGAGAACAATATTAGGTTTTTGTTTTGCAACTTTATTGCCTAGATTATCAGTTTCTTCATCATCGTTATCATTATTATTAACATATTCTTCTTCATCAGATTCTTCGATAATATCTGGACGAAAGAAATCTTCTTCACCTGTTTCACGTTTACCAAGTGACATTTGAGCATTTGCTTGTTCATTTGGATTCATAATTTTTTGAATAATATCATAATATTCATTGCCATCAGTTCCTTCACAACGAACATGAATATAATCACCTGGATTAAACCAAACTTTTTTCATGAAACGTCCAGGAATAACAGCTTGAACTTCATTACCGTTATCTAGTTTAACTAGAAGACGATTATTTCCAAGACGCTTAATTACATTTGCGTAATGATCAATGCCTGTAGTAGTATCAACTGGAACATCGGGATTTTTTGATTTGCGCCGAACATTGCCGGACTTGGATTTTTTGTACGCTTTGCCGCCTGTAGTATTGCGAACCATAATTGCAAGATATGTGTATTGTTATATTTAATATAGATATAATATGTTAAATAGATTGGAATTCAATTTTTATTATATCATTCTAAAGAATGATATAATAAAAATTAATGAGCTTTAACTGAAATTAAAGCGAATCAATTTTCAAAATTAATGAGCTTTAACTGAAATTAAACTATATATCTCTATTTCTTAGAGTGTTTCTTATCTGGATTATTTTTTTGTTTCAATCCTTTTGGATGTTCTTTTGGCGAATAAATACTGTATAATTTAAGATGATGTGATTTGCTTGTATTTATTATTTGATGTTGTGACCCAGCTGGTATAATTATACCTATACCATCATATAATTTATATTTTTTATTATCAACAATTGCAACACCTTTACCTTTTTCTATTCTTATAAATTGATCTAATTTTTTATGTACTTCCATATGAATATCATCAAGAGGTTGTATATTCATAACAACAAATTGTTGATGTTTACCAGTATAAATAACATTTCTATATAATTTATTTTGGGTAGTTAATTTTTCTACATTAGCATAAAAAGTCATATATAATTAAGTTAACTAAAAAAATTAAGTTAACTAAAAAAATTAAGTTAACTAAAATATTTACAACACTAATTCATTCATTAGTTCACTAAGAGAATCAGAACTATTTAAATAATCAATAAATTCATTAATTTTGTTTATTGAATCTTGTAAATCATAAATTATATTATTTAGTTGTTCAACATAATTATTATTTTCATTAGAATAATATGTTTTAATATATTCATTATTTTCAAAAATAACATATTTGATTTCTTCAATTAATCTATTTAATAATATCATGTCATCATTTACATTTAGATTATCACGAAGTACTATTATTGTATCTATTATTTTATTAATGCTCGTTGAATTAAATTCTGATAATACATATTCATTCGTGTTAATAATATTGTCTAATAACATATTTTTTTGAATAAAAATATCCATATATATATATTAATTAACTAAATAATAATTAGTTAACTAAATAATAATTAGTTAACTAAATAAAAAAAGTTATTTATTATTCTTCAGTTGTTTTTTTCTTAACAATTCGTTTAACAACTTTCTTAGGCTTTTCTACTTCTTGTTGATTATTATCTTCTTTCTTATTTTCTTGTGGTTGTTCTGGTTCTTTTTTAATAACTTTTTTAACAACACGTTTAACTACTTTTTTAGGTTTTTCTTCTTGATTAATATCTTCTTGCTTATTTTCTTGTGGTTGTTCTTCTGATTTTGGAACCTTAACAGTACGTTTGATTACTTTATATTTCTTTTCTACTTGTTTTTCTTCTTTATCATTAGCTTTATTTTCTTCTAGTTGTTCTTGTTTTTTTTCATCAACATTACTTACTGATTTATTACGTACATGGTGGGTTTTTTTAACCGGTTTAACTTGTTCTTGTACTGGTTCTTGTACTGGTTCTTGTACTGGTTCTTGTACTAGAATAGGTTCTGGTACGGGTATTGGTTCTGGTGCTTTTTCTTGTACCGGTTCTTGTGTTACAACATGTTCTATTTCAGGATCTTTAGTATCTTTCTCTTTATCTTTTTTATTTTTACGTTCATTCATAATTTGATTAACTTCTTCATTTGATTTTACAGTTCCATCAGGATTAACATAAAAATTAAATCGTTTAAATATTTCTGGATAGTGTTTCATATTAAATGCAATCGAATCTTTAGCAAATTTTTCACGATTCACTTTAGTATCTTTGATATGAGAAATACCAGTAGTATCATCAGCTATAAAAATAGATGATATACCTACAATCATATTACGAATAGACCAAATAGGTGTCCAATTTTCTTTATGATAAGAAGAATTAGTTAAACAGATTTTAGTATTAATACTAAAACGTCCATTAGGAGTTAACATATAAAAGTTTCCTGGTGTTTTAGGATAATCATCAGGTAGTTCAATTTTACCCATAAATAGACCCCCAACATATGGTTCTTCAAGAGGACGTAGTAGAAAGTAAAATAATTTAATATTATCATTGTCTTGAATACCTTGAACAAATTCATTACGATTACGATCTAGATCTTTAACATCACCTTGGATACGACGAAGAAACAAACGATCAGCCATTATTATATTTATATAGAATAATATGTAATTATATAGCTATAATAGTTAAAGTCAAGGTTTATCAATTTTTTTATTAACTTTTAAAGAAGTTAATAAAAAAATTGATGAGGCTTAAAATATCCATAGATATTTTAAACGAATCAATTTTTTTATTAATAACTAAGTTATTAATAAAAAATTAACAAGATTTTATCAAAAGTGGATAATAAACATGTGGTTGTTTTAATATAAATAATATTATATAATAATATATATGGATTACAAATTATTTGTAGGAAATATACCCTTTGATTGTACAATTACTGAATTTAGACATGCTTTTAAAAAATGTAAAGGATATATAAATGCCGATCTTATAAATAATTCGAATTCAAGATGTTTTGGATTTGTAGTTTTAAAAAATAGAGAAAGTCTAGAGGAATTACTTATTAAAAATAATATATATGTCAGAGATAGACAATTGAGATTAACTAGATATAATAACAATAATAAAAATAAAGAAAATAATTATATAAAATTAAGTAATATTCCATCTTTAATAACTATTACTGATATTAGAAAAGAATTTGAAAACTATTCTGATGTTGGTAAATGTTTTATAGATATGGATCGTATTACTGGAGAATATAAAGATACAGGAATAGTCGAAATTATTGATACTGATATCTTTGAACAATTATTAAAATTAGAAACTTTATTAATAAATGAATTTACTATTACTCTTACTAGATATGATAATAAATATATTTTAACTAATTCAAATAATTCAATTAATTTAAATAATAATAACTTGAATAATTAATTTTTAGAATATTTCTTCTATACACGGTGTTTTTATTAATTCTAATCTAGATAATGAATTAATATTATTATTAATATTATTACTATAAGTACTATATTCTAATAGATTAAAGACTTGAAGTGATCTAAATAAGTTTTCTTTTCTTTTTTCTAAAATAGCTACTTTAGATTGTATCGACTCTATGTTTTTAGTATAATCATGGCTTCTCCAACTTGAAAATAAATATAAGCTATTGTTATAAACTATTTTTTCATGTATTTCAGTTAATTCTCGTTCAATACTTTCTATTATTTGTTGTACATTTTGTAATGCCATTAAAACAGTTAATTTTTTTGTACAATGTTCCGGTATTTCCATAATTATAGTATGTAATAATTTAATTGTAGCTTCTATGTCTGTACTTGCTAATATTTCAGAAATATCATATTTTTTATTTGCACTGTTAATTTTTATATAACCAACAAGTGTAACTACACTGCTCGAAACTGTAGAAATGGAATTTACAAGTGAACTAAGTGTAACCACTCCTATTGTCCCAATAATTGCTTCCATTATATAATATTATATTATATAATTATTTAACTCGATTATTTTTAGTTAACTTAATTATTTTTAGTTAACTTAATTATTTTTAGTTAACTTAATTATCTATAGAGTATAAATTACCATACATGCATCTTTCATAATTTTAGTATTATCACAATTTTCTATATCATATATATTAAATGATGGAATTTTTGTATCATCGAATATAGTCCATTTATTATTACCCATATAAATAAGTGTATAATAGTGACCATTGTTAATATTCTTTCCATCATAACAAATTACTGAATGTATTTTCCATTTTAAATAATTTTGAGAATTATCATTAATATCAAAAAATTTAATTCGTTTCATAATATCTAAATTATATTTATTACAATTACCCTTTTCATCAAATCTATTAATATTTATTACAATATATGATGGTATATTATTAAGTTTATAACAATCAATTATTGAGTTTGATGTATTACATGTAATATTATTTTTAATCCAATTAATTAATAAATTACGTATATTATCATTATCATTTGTTAAATTTAAATTAATATATGAGAATTCATTCTTTTTAATTGTATTATTAAGTATACCATCTTTTAATTCTAAAATATCAAATGATAAAGGTTCTATGTTGAATAGTTTAGAAATAAAATTGTAAAAATCAATACATTTTTTTTGACTTGTTATATTTTCATCTTTTGACCATCCACATATAATTGAATAATTACGAATCTCGTTTATTATGTTTGATCCAATTGAAAAATTTCTTTTTACTGGATCTATAAATTTTACTTTGATTAATTCTTGTAAATAAAATCCTTCTGGACTATTTGGTTCTTTATATAATATTGAATCAAGTGATTCATTATATTTATAAAATAAAGCTACTAATAGTGAATCAATGTAACATGTATTATATCCATTTTCTATTACAGATAAATATTGATATTCTTCCATTATAATTTATTATTATAATTTATTAATATCATGAAAGCCTTAATTATTTAAATTATATTTTTTAATTAAAAAAATATAAATTTATTAAAATATTATTGTGGTGTTTCTTGTGGTTGTTCTGTAACTTGTTCAGATGGAATTGGTTCTTCTGGTTTTGGTGGTGGTTCAATAAGACCAAGTGTAATTTCAACTTCTTCTTGTTCTTGAAGAAAGTTTGATAGTTTTGTCTTTTTTGTTACAATTTCATCATCTTCTGATACTGGTTGTACTGGTGCTGGAGTTGGTTCACTTGATTGTTCACGTATACGACGACAAAGTGAAAGAATAATTACACATGATGAGTTATTCTTTGGATTTGCTTGATAACCTTCAAATTGTGCTGATCGTGAAATAGATTTTTTATTGAGTTCAACTGTATGATGATGCATAGTTACTGGTTTTGGTGCTTTATGACGATTATCTGATACTGTTGGAGTTACTGATTTGGTACCTCCTGTTTGATATTTAACGTGACGTGTTGTATCATAGAAACTTACTGAAATAACGCCTGAATCATTTGAGGTAACAGACCAATCATTACAAATAATAATACTCATTAATATACGTATATGTCTATACATATTCTTAAATAATTTTTTTATAAAAATAAAGAAAATAATAATAATAGTTAGTTAATTAATTAATAAATAAAATTAATTGCTATTAAGTTTAAGATGTCCACCAACACCACTTAAAAATTTATTAATAGTTTCAGGGCTAGGCATGTCATCAATTTTAATTTTGTAATGATTTTCAAGATCACGTAAATTATTACGATCGTTATCAGTTATGAAATTAATAGCTACACCAATCTTTCCAAAACGTCCGCTACGACCAATACGATGAAGATATTGAGCATAGTCGCGAGGAAAATCATAATTAATAACAATACCAATTTGTTCAATATCAATACCACGCGATAAAACATCAGTTGCAATTAAAACACGAGTTAATCCAATACGGAAATCTTTTAATACTTCTGTACGTTTATCAGTAAGTAGATCTCCATGAATTTTACTAACTCCAAAACCATCTTTAGTAAGACGTTTCTCTAGCATGTTTGCTGTACTAATACTATTTACAAAAATAATACATTGACCAATTTGTAATTTAGTGTATAGATCAGCAAGAGTTGAATATTTATAGTGTTCAACCATTACCTCTACTTTGTATTGTTTAATAAGATCTAAACTTAATTCTTCATATTTCATAATTAGTTTTTTCTTTGGTTCTGATGTAATCGAATCCGCAATTGCTAGAATTTGTTCAGTATAAGTTGCCGAAAAAATAATAATTTGACATGCTGAATCTAGTTGTGTAAAAATAGATTTAATTTGTTCAATAAAATCATCTTTCAGAAGAGCATCTGCTTCATCCATTACAAACATTTTAATTTTTTTAGGATTAAATGCTTTACGTTCAATATAATCAAAAATACGTCCAGGTGTACCAATTAATACATGGCAATTACGAATGTGTTTATAAGGATCACGAGAATTTTCATTAACTATCTTTGTACCTCCAATCGCAAGACCAATTTGAATGTTCATGTGTTTGGAAATATTTGAAATTACAAAATGGATTTGTGAAGCAAGTTCACGTGTAGTCGCCATAATAATTACTTGTGGATAGTGTGCTTTAGGATCAATAATAGAAAGTGCTCCAATTGTAAATGCACCAGTTTTACCTGTACCAGATTGAGATTGTGCAATAATATCATAACCATCAAAAATATTTTTAATAGTTAGATTTTGAATACGTGATGGATGTTGAAATCCATAATCAAAAATACCTTTCATAAGGTCATAGCTTAAAAACTCCATATCATCAAAGCTAGGGAACTCGTTATTCGTTGACTCATTATTATCTGTCATTATGTATGTTATAATATATATAATAAAGAATATATATACTTAAATATTAATGTGTCAATTTTTTTATTTATTTTAACAAATAAAAAAATTAATGAGGCTTAAATATCTATAGATATTTTAAACGAATCAATTTTTAATTAATAAACAAAAACAGTCAACTAAGTAATATATAAAATTACCCCATAAAGCATTCTAAAATATTATCTAATGCTTTAGTTAGTTCACATTCAAGTAGTGTTTTCTCTTCATCCATTTCTAATAGATCCCATTTATTCATATCAATAATACTTGTATCTGTATTACAAACATAATAGCGAAAAGATTTATATTTATTTCCATATGTTTTAATTATATCATTAAATCCATAATTTAATAAGTATAATACTGTTTTAGGATTTTCCCAATTTAAATAACTTTCATCTAATAAAATATATTCATGTAATTGCATAAAAATAATATATGATCCTGTTAATTTACAAGTATATTTAGTTAGTTCACCTAATTGTTCTTTATCGATAATGATATCAGACATGAATGATTAACTTGATTATTTAGTTTATTTAATTATTTAGTTAACTTGATTATATAGTTAACTTGATTATATAGTTTTCAATTTTTGTTAGATTCTCTAAAGAGAATCTAATAAAAATTAATTTAATTAGTTAGTTAATTTAATTATATATGCGATATTTACCATCAAAAAATAGTATAATTTAATATATGGATATTATAAAGAAATTATTTTCGTTAAAGAATGATCAAATTCTAGACCAAGTTAAAAATATAATATCACAATCAGAAATATGTATAAATCGATTAATTACTGATAATAACATAGATTCAAAGATTAAAATAAATATGTTAATACAAGATACATATATTTGTGATACATATACAAGTGTTATAAATTTATTATTAATACTATGTGATAAAACTGATTATCATTATTGGTTACAAGCTGAAAAAATGTTTAAACAACATAATAATAAGTTTAATAAAAATAGTGATCTATTAAAAATAATAATAGAGCTAATTAAAGAAACTGATGATATGTATGATAAAATATTTTTATCTAAAATGGGTCGATCTATGGAAAAATATGGTGTAAATACAAATGATTGTGATAAAACATCTAAATTATTATTAAAAATAGAAGAAACAGAAAATAATATTTATGATATTTTAGATAAACCATTAAAAATACAAATTAATAGACAAAAAATTGGGGCACGATCTGAATCAATCATGTCATCTGTATATCCAGATAATAATAATAATATAGTAGTTAATAAAAAAAAGTATTATTATTTATTAAAAAAATTAACAGATAAAAGTGTTACTAGAGAATTAGAATCTCAATACATGAAAAAATATGTTGATATATTACCACTTGCAGGTAAATTATTAATATTGAGAAATATTTATGCCAAAAATATAGGGTTTAATAATTATTATGAATTAATTAGTGAAAAAACAGAAGAAGAAACAGAAGAAATACAACAACTTATTACTGATTTGAATTTAAAATTAGATGCACCATTTAATAATATACTAGTTAATTTAAAAAAAATAAATAATAATAATAAATTAGATTTTAATGACATTATACATATTATTGATACCATATCTCCTGATATTAAATTAAGTCCTATCGAAATGTTACAATATGTTATGACAACGATTCAACAAAAATTATCTATTGATTTAAAAACATCACAAAATCCTGCATTAAACAAATATTCGAATTGTATAGAAGTATTTGATAAAAATAATAATTTGAAAGGATATTTACATATTGATTTGCTTCAACGAGATAATAAAAGAATTAATCAATTATCTGTTATTAAACTAAATAATCAATATAAAAATAACTTACCATCTGTTTACTTTATGGGATCTTATACAAATCTAGAAGAAAAATCATGTAATTATTCTGAATTAGTAGTAATGTTTAGAGAATTTGGTAATATATTAATTAATTTATTTGCATATACTCCAAATGGTATTAATGAGATTGATGTTGAAATATTTAATTTTATTCCTGATATTATGGAATTCTTAGCTTATGATGATTATGTTTTAGCTTTAGTATTATATAATCAATATGGTGAAAATTATCATCATAAAATGAAACAACTTAAATCAATTAGAAAAATAGAATTAATAATTAATCTAAAATTAAAATGTTCAAATGCTTTATTTGATAATATAGTTCACAATTCTGCTAACTTTATTAATAAGATAAGTAAATGTGAACTAGAAGAAATAAAAAATATATTACTAAACTTAAATAATAATATTATGAATGATATATTTGGTAAACATGATAACCATTTAAATTTTAATCAATCATATATTAATCAAACAACTATTAATAATTTAATAAATGGTAATCAAAGTTTAATTTATGGATCTATATTAAGTATGATATTATCTTTTAATACATATAAAATAATAGTATCTAGCAAATCAAATGAATTTTTATTTAATCTTTTAGAAAATAAAAATTATTCTTACAGAAAGTTAATATTAGAATTTATATCTAAATTAAATAATGATTATTATGATGAATTCTTACAAAAATGTCTTGATATACAACCTGTTAGTGAAAATTATTATGATGAAGAACTAACAGAAGCAAAATAATTAAATATTATCAAACAATAGTGATGCTGCTAGAGATTTATTCTTATTTGATAATAGATATACACGTCTCGCTAGTGCATCTGGAAATCCTAAAGATACTAATTCTTCTATATTTTTTTCATCTTCTTCTGTTAAATTTGTTAAATTACTTGTAAATTGTGATAATGATTGTGTTGTTTGTTGTGGCGATGATGGTCTAGTATTATCAGGTGTATTTGTTGATGATTCTGGAACTGATATAGGTGGTCGATTAATAACTCTACCAATAGATGCTGTATTATTTGGATTAATCAATGAATTACTAATAATTGTATTACCACCAACTGAAGTTGGTATTGATATTTCAAGTGATGATTGTGTATTTACAGCATGTAATATATCTTGTGATGCTGATAGAAATGGTTCAAGAAGTGTTGATGAAAATATTGGACTTAAAATAAATTCTTGAAATGCATATCCATTTGTACAAAATGTATGAAATATTTCAGGCGTTGTTCTAAGAAATTGTGTATAAATTAATATAACTGCTTTAACTTCATCAGCCGTATATGTTCTTGATGGTGCTGCTTGTGAAGCTTGTTGTGGAGCTTGTGAAGTAGTTGGTTGATTAATTGGTGTATTATTTTCTGTAGTAATAGTTGGTTTATTTGGTATACATACAATAAAACCAGTAAAATTATTCTTAATATAATCTCCGACTAGTTTATCTTGTTCAAGAATACGACCACAGTAAATTAATCGTGTACCATGTGTATAACTAAAATGTTCACATACTTGATCATTAATACTTTTAACTGTATCTTCTTCTGAAATGTCATTTAATTCAAATGTTGAACCTCTAATATCTTTGATAATAAGTTTCATGATATATTATATATAATATAAACAATATGTTAACTAAATTAACAAAAAATATCTACAATAATAATATCGCTATTAAGATTACTATTAAGATCAATATTATATAATTTTTCTTTATTTAATAAAAAGGATCTATTTTTTCTAATAGCTAATCTATTAACACTAACTTGTACTAAATTATTTTTTTGTAAATACTCATAACTTAATTGTATTAATTCTTTTACTGTAATTATATTAAGACAATTAATAACAAAAGGATAATCATGATATGATATATTTAAATTTAAATTTGTTATTATTGTACTAATATATTCATGATTAAATAATTGTTTCATTTTATTAATGTAAATATCTTGACCAGATGATAATTCTTCTGATAAATAGTCTGTTAAATTTAAATATTTAAATTGAGAATTATCACCATTATATTGTGCAACTACATTCATAATTTGTTGATATAAAGGTTGATTATTTTCAAATAAATTATTAAATATATTAACTATTTCAGCTGTTGGAATAATAATACTAACTAAATTAACTTGATTAAATGCATTTATAGATATATACATAAAAAGTTCTTTGATATATGTACCAGAATATTGTTCAAAGAATATATCTTTTGAATAAAGATTATATAAATCTTTGTATAGTGTGTGTACTTTATTTACCGTCATAATATTATATATAATAAAAAGATGAAAAAATATAGTTAAATTAACTAACTATTATTTAGTTAACTAACTAATAAGTTAACTAACTAATATTTAGTTAATTAAGCAATATTTTAGCATGATCTTTACTACTATAAATACTCCTCATGACCCAATTAATAATACTGGTATTATCAGAAATGAATTTGATAATACTATAGATAAATCTGTATATGATAAAGATAATATCTATGAAGACATGTATCTACAATTTAAAAAGATTATAACAGACAAAGATCAACAATATATTAATATTTCAACAGATAGAGCTATATCTAGTGCAACACTGTCAGCACTAAATGAGTTATATTGTTATAAAAATGGAGAAATATATGATTCTGATCTAAAAGTAATTTATATAGACAGTATTGCTGATTTAAATATTAATAATTATGATGATACGTTGGTTAATAAAAATTATAGACAATCTGTTGTAAGTAATCTACTAACTCTTTCTACTGATTGTGATATTTCACGATCATATACTAAACATAAATTACCTCTAAAATTATCACAATTTACTTTTATTGGTTTACAAGAGGTAAATCCTCGAGAAGAAAATCTTATGTTAAGTCAAAATAGTAATTATTATACATTAAAACAATTAGATAAAAAAATAGATAAAGTATTAGATAGCATAATAAATAAAATAGATAATAATCCAGTAGCTATTATTTTTGATATGTCCGTATTTGATATAAACATTGCTCCTTGTGTAATTAAAGATGATCCTGATAATAAAAAAGGTTTAAATTTAGATCAATTAAATTTAATTTTAACTAAATTATCTGAATTAAATAAAAAATATAATAATATCAAAATGATAGATATTACTGGTCACTATCTATCTTTATCTGATACTAGTCCGGCATTTCGTGTAACAATAGAAACTATTACTAAAATATACTCTAAAATACTAAATCTTAAAGAATATGCTATTAATATTTTTAATGAACATACTCGATTTTTAATATTTAAACCTGTTGAAGAAATTTGTCCAGAAGATCAAGATAATGATGATATAGTTCATCTAGATGATAATAAAGGAGATAATTATGGTTGGTATATTTTACGTAATATACCTTTATTAACTCGTAATGAACTAATCAAAGAGTTAGATACCGATGCTATTATTATTTTAAATATACCAGTTAATGATGATGATAATAGTAACAGTGATAGCGATAGTGCTAATGATATAAAAGATATTATGGTAAGTACTACAACTATTTATGAACAAAATGAAAAATGTTATTACACTGCAAAAAGTTATAAAGAATGTACTTTATATCCATATGAAAAAATGGCAATGGCATTTGAACTAATTAATAACTAACTATTAATAGTTAATTTAATAATAATAAAAATAATAGTTAGTTATTTATTTTTATATAAATTGTATGTTTTTTTTATTTTAATTTTATATATTTTTAATTTATATAGATCATGGGTAAAACTAAAAAAGAAGATATCCTTACTGATACTGATACCGATACTGAAAATGAAGTAAAACAAAAGCCAAAAAGCAAATTCACAAAGAAAACTAAATTATACATTGCAATGGTAGTTGTACTTATACTTATTGCAGTATTTATGTATTTTAGAAGCAAGAAAATGAAGAAAGCACCAGTTGTTGCAGCTCCAAGCACCGGTGCACCAGCTACAATTCCACAATCATTTCAAGCCGCACCAGTACAAACAGGCGGTGTTATGCAAGCTAGACCAATGCAAGCTCCAATGGCCATGAATCCAATCCAAGAAATCCAATTAACACAACATATGCAACATCTTAATGATTAAAATAAATAATAAAAAATAAATGATTAAATAAAATTATTTTAAATTTATAATCAATAATAAAAATGTTATTCTATTATTATGTTTATTAGAATAAATAGTAAGTTTATCAACATTTGTATTTAATATAAAATTATTTATATCATAATTGTATGGTACTTTAAATACAAATAATTTAGCATTAGATTTATATTTATTAAAAATATCAGCTAATTCAGATGATCCTAAATATAATTTTAATTGTGTATGTTTTTTATAATCTGGACCACCCCAAGGAGCATCAATATAAATCACATCTTGACTTAAATTATTTAATTCTATATTTGTATCTCCATTGATGACATTTACATTTTTTAATTTATATGTTTCTACATTATTTTTTAATGCTTTATAATTAGTTTTATCATATTCGATTGAATTAACACTTTTATAATATTTTGCTAACATTAATGTATCTGAACCATTGTTACCAGTTCCATCAGTAACAGTTACATCATATGATTTAATATATTTATGAATTATTTTAACTAATAATTCTGCAGCAATTTTACCACTAACACTATATTTACCTTCATCGGTCATTAATAATTTTGAATAATCTATATCATCATCTGGAAAAATTTTTTTAGCTAAGTTAATATCAGGTGTAAAAATATTATTTGACATTGTATATTATTATAATAACAATTTTATAATGATCTAATATATTTTAATATATCCCATAATACTTTACAATCTATCTTATTGTAATTAATTATTTCATTCATTTTTTTTTCATCTTCTTCTGTTCGATTATCTTTTTTATAATATTCTATTCCACTAATCATTGCACTTAATCCATCTGTCATTTCACATGTATCCCAGCAAGTACTAATTAATTCATTTGAATACATTGCATTTGCAATATCTTTTAACTTAAATGTTAATGATCCTTTAACTACTATTGGTTCATTAATAAATATGTCGCATAAATCAATCCATTCTGTATGTCTTTTATTCCATGATTTTTCAAGTGATTTATGTCTATTAAATGCATTTTCTAACATAGATTTTTCTGCATTACTCCAATGAAATAATCGTGATATATATTTATTTGTAGGATCTAGATCTTTTTTAAGAGCACTAATAAATTTTCTAAATTCTTTTAGAATTCTTTTTTCTTCTTTGAGTGATAAGCTATTTAGTTTAAATACTTTATAGTGAAATTTATTATTTAATTCATATCCGACACCAATCATAAATATTAATTGATGAATGGCTTGAGAATTAGTTATATTCATACTATCTTGTTTACCAAGTTGTTCTGATATAGTTTCAAAATCAATGTAAAAATCAGTTGGATATTTATGTTTCCAATCAAATCGATTATCTTTAATATCTTTTAGAGAGGTTATATTTATTGATTTATTAATTAACTTACTATTATTATTTTTATTATTTTCTCTATTTATAGCAAGTATTTCATCTATTGTTCTAGATATTTTATTATCAGTCATTCCTAGATTTTTAGTATTACAATCTTTATGATCCCATGATCTAATTCCTTTATTAAAAACTCTATTTCTTTGTGTCGGAGTTAGACGCCACACAGCTGTAATATCTTTAGTATGTTTTAAAATAGTACTTTTAACTGAATGCCATGGTTGATCATTATGGTTTGATGCATTTACACACATCTCCGTGATAGTCGGGTTTAAAGGTGAATAATCTAATCCTCGTTCTCTTACATGATTGACCCAATTAATAGCATCATATGTTAGTTTAATAAAATGATTATCTTTATCAGAGTAATTTATTACACCAGCTAAATCAAAACACGAATAACCTTGTTTGGGGTCATTCTTTTTATCTATTTTCCAATTTTTAGACATAATATAAGCACAATTATGAAAGTAATTTTGTACCTTACTTAAAATATAATTATATATGAGTAATTGACCTTTGTATGATTTAAATCGTCCATCATTGCGAATAGTTTTACCATCCGCACAAAGAGTCATCGATGTCCATTTAATATCTATTACTACATAAAATAGTTTATTATCATGTTTAATATCTTTATTATCTAACACTGGTCTTGTAAATATTTTATTAATATAATCTGATCTAACTAAAAGATCAATAATACCTCTCAATTGTGTAGATTTATCAAGAATAACTGCTTGAGCAATAATTGGTATTTGTTTATTTATAGCATCAAGTGTTTTAATATAATCTTGTTCAAGATTATTAGCATCGTTAGCTATTTTTACAAATTTATTTTTATAAGTATCTTTCAGTTTGTTATAAATAGTATCTTCAAATAGTAGACCGTTATATAAAAGTGGATTATTAACTTGATTATTTATTAAGTTAACTGGATTATTTGCTAAATTGACTTGATCAGAGTCAACTAATTTACGTATACATACTTTATTATCACTAATTATAATAACTTCATCTTCATCTATAACAACTATTTCTTGATTATCTTGATTATCTTGATTATCTTGATCATTTTCATCATCTTCTATAATAAGTTCATCATCACTATCATCTTCTTCTTGTTTTACATTAAATTTGTGATCTTTATAATAAAGATTGAGCCAATCGAGAAGGGGTTCAGAATTTAAGTAATTTGCAACGCTTGTGCCAGATATCCATTTGGTATTAGTTTTCTTTTTTGCTAAAGAATTAAATAAGCTAATATCATAATGATCATCTTGTGCCTTACGTTTTACTCTCAAATCAGTAGTACTCATATTATAACTATTTTATAATATGAATTAATTATTATATGTATTTTTATTAAATAAAATCAATGTTTTTTAGAGCCTTTTTTAGATGATTTCTTAGAATGTCTTTTACCACCTTTATGCGATTTAGAACCTTTTTTAGAAGTTTTCTTTGATGTTTTTTTGGAATGTCTCTTACCACCTTTGTGCGATTTAGATCCCTTTTTAGATCTTTTTTTGCCACCATATTGATCTGTACGAACAAAACCGTGAACTCTGCGTTGAAGAGCTGATAATATTAAACGACCAAGAACATCTTTAACAGCTAAATGTTTATTTGGATTAGCTCTTTCTTCTATTTCCATTTCTCTTTGTAAATCTATATAATCACCTATTGATAATTTACTATCTGCTTGAACCTTTTCACGAATTCTATTTAACATGTTTAATGTTGATTTAAGAAGAGAACCCATTGCTGCAGAAGCACCTGGAATATTACTTAACGCGTTTATATCATTTCTTGTAAGATTACCATCGTGAACTCTTTTAAATATTTGATTAAATACATTTAATTCTTCTGATGTTCTACATGCTTCATTAATTTGTTGTATTTCTCTTCTATCAACATAACCATCTTTTAATGCATTAATAATAACTTGGTCGCACGCTTCATTTTGACTTAATGAATTTTGTTGATTAAATTGAGCAGCTAAATTTCTGACATTATTTGTAGCCATAATAATATAATAATATGTTATTATATTATTTTTTAAGATTATATAATAAATTAATTAACTATCTACTTCAGTGTTTTTTAGATCCTTTCTTAGATGATTTCTTTGAATGTCTCTTACCACCTTTGTGTGATTTAGAACCTTTTTTTGATAATTTCTTAGATCCTTTCTTAGATTTACGTTTACCACCTTGTTGAGCAATAGCTGGTGCGGCAAATTTTTCAATAGCTAATTTTAATAACCATCCCATTGCTACATGTGAACCAGTAATTCTTTTAAGCCTATCAAAATCAGTTACTGATAAATCAGTATCATCTTTAACTGTATTATATATTTCTCTAATAACATTTACACCCCCACATTTTTGAATAATATTACTAGATTCTTCTTGTGAAATCATACCATCATCTGCAAATGATGTACGAATTGTTTGATTGCAATTAACTGTATCTCTTACTTGTCCTTGTACATTTGGATTTGATCCATAACGTGGTGGACTTGGTGATCTTGATCCTTGACCTCTATATGTTCCTGGGCCTGCTGGAGCTGGTCTTGACATTTTATAATATAATATTATGTTATTATATTATTTTTTAAGATTATATAATAAATAAATTAATTAAATAAATAAATTAACTAAATAAATTAATGTTTCTTGCTATGTTTACGCGATTTCTTAGATGATTTTTTAGATGATTTCTTTGATCCTTTCTTTGAGTGTCTCTTACCACCTTTATGTGATTTTGATCCTTTCTTAGATCTTCTTTTACCACCTTGTATATTCATTTTATCAAATTCAGCTGCATAAGGACCTTGTGGGCGTGAACCGAGATTTAGTGGTGGTTGTTGTGGTTGTTGTGGTTGTTTTTTACTGTCAAATTCACTATTTCGTAATTTTTGTAAGTCTAATGTTGATGTAGTTAAAATATCATTAAATCTTCTTTCTAATGCAAGTCTTAATATAGCACTAATAGAATCAGCAAGTATTGGTGATTTATTATTTAATTTTATAAAATCCGTTAGATTAAAAATATTATCATCGTGAACAGTTTTATAAATTTCATTAAGATCATTAAATGATGCTTGATTATTAAATAAACTAAATACACCACCTAAATTACTATTAAATTCATATTTAATAAGCAATCCCATAACTAATGATACATATTTCATATTAACTAATTCTTTTAGCGTGTCTTGATTAAGTTTTGAATTATTACGTACTCTAGAATAAATAATTTTAAATATTCTTGAAATATTTGTATAATCTCTATCATCTGGAGAACATTGACGTTCTAAACTAAGCATATTTTGATAATCATCTTGTAAATCAGTTTTAAGAGCATTTGTGCACATTTCTTTTCTTAAATATTTAAGTGCTGTATTAGGTTCATTTTCACCAGACTTTGTGTCTAATTTCATAACAGGTGTTGGAATAGTCTTTGGTGTTGGTAAGTTTAATATTCTTATAATTTCAGCTTTTTTTTCTGGTGAAATCTCTGTTGATCTTTCTTTTGCACGAGCCGCATCTGAATTTGTAGCTCCTACAGAAGCAGCAATAATACTTCCAAGAGCTCCTGAAGTAACGTTTGGTACATTTGATGTTATATTAGCACTATCTTGTCTACCTGGTAAAAAACTTGCCATAATAATATAATACTATGTTATTATAAAAAAAATAAAAATAGTTAATTTAATAAAAAATAGTTAATTATAAGTATTCTATAGATAATTTAAAATCATCATTATTAGTTTTAACGCTATCTAGTTTGGTTTTAAATTTAACATATGATTCTATTAACTTTTCTATACTATCTGATTTTGAGAAATGAGTAACATCTTTTTCTAGTTTTTCAAGATCTTTTAAAATAGTATCTATATTTAAATTATAATCTGAGTCTACTGAACTATTATCATCTGAATCATCTTGATTATTATTTGATATATTCTGCATCGACAACATCATTGCATTTTCTAGTTCTAATAGTTTTTTCTCTATTTTGACTATCTTTTTTTCCAAACTAGGGATGTTAAAATCATCTTGTTTGATTTTAGTTTTGATTAGTTCGATTTCAGCTTCAACCATAACTTGCTTATTTATTTAACTAAAATATAAGTTAACTTAATTATATAATATTTTTAACATCAATTTTTTTAAGTTTACCACTAATTTTTATGTAATATACACCATCTTTAATATCATCGATAGATTTAATTGGTTTATTATTTTTAATCAAAACAGCATTATATTCACTATTTTTAATTAAATCAATATTTGATCTAATATTATTCAGATCTTGTTTAATAACACTTAATTTAGTGCTAATTATACTATTAACATTATCTTCTATAATTTTCAGTCGAGATTTATTTTGATCATATATATTCAGATACATCTTCTTTTTTGTAGAATTAAAGTTTCTTCGAACATTTTCTAGTTTACTTTTAATAACATTATTATAATTACTTATTTTATCACGATATAACTCAATTTGATTAGTTTTATTAACAGTTGCTTTACAAATCATTTCTGCTCCAATCGATGGTGTTGGCGCTCTAATATCAGCAACAAAATCAGATAACATATTATCTACTTCATGACCTACTGCGGACATTATAAATATGTTTGATTTAAATATTTCTTCTATTACCGTAGGATTAGAAAATCCCATTAGATCATCAATATCGCCTCCTCCGCGAGTTATCATGATTAAATCTACTGGATTGTTATTATATTTAAAATCATTAAAATATTGGATACCTTTGCATATTCCAGCTGGACAATCATTACCTTGAACTGGACTGTTTTTAACAAATATTTTACCATCAAATTTATTAGAATTTAATACAAACAAAATATCTTGTAATGCAGCACCACTTGCAGCAGTTACTATACCAATAGAATTTATAGTTTTAGGAAATTCTTTTTTATCATTAAAATATCCCATTTCTTGATATTTGTTTTTTAATGCAAATAGTTTTTTTAATATTAATCCTTCTCCTTGTAACTCTATAGTATTACATACTAGATTGATATTACCACTTTTTGCATAAAAATCAATATATCCTGATACTATAACTAGATCACCATTTTTAAAATCATCTTGTACTTTAAATTTAATAATACTAATAGTACTTTTATCATCTTTTAGTGATGCATAAATAGTATTATTATATTTTTTATAACCAGATAATTCACCTTTAATTTTTATATTTCGAGGTGCACTATCTTTTAATACATCTTTAATAAATAGATTTAATTGTGATACTGTAATATGATCTGTATCTTCTGACATAATAACAATAATATATTTTATTATCGTTATTAAATTAAGCTACTTTAGATTTAATTAGATTTAATTAGATCTAATTAGATTTAATTATATTTTCAATATTTTTATAATAGTTTACTATAAAATATGTTATTAACTTTATATTTTAGTATATCATTAACATAAGTAAAATCTTGACATTTGTTATCATTAAATCTTTCAAAAACTGTTTTTAATAATATATCTACACTATTTTCAAATGATCGAAATATTCCATCATTTTCAATTTGTATAAATATTTCATCTGATTTGATTCTATCTATAACATTATCGATATATTCACTAATATTTTGATGTGTTTTTTTAGTTTCTAATAATTTAGTTTTTAGTTTATTTAAATTCTTTTTATCTTTTGCTAATAATACACAAATATCAATTTCCATATTATTTAATTCTTTTTTATCTAATATGTCATTGATTGATTTTATTTCAAAAATGTTAAGCAATAGACTAATATCAAATGGTAAAAATTTATCAAATGGATCATATCTATTTCTTAATTTTATCTGATTGTAATTTAATTCAACTATAATAAATCCATTGTGATTTTCAAATCTAATTTTTGAATTAGAATATTGGGTATAAATATAAAATTCATCTATATTATTTGTCATTATTTGAGTAGCTATATTAGCATTATCTATTTCTGTTAATTTATCATTGTTAATTTTATCAACTTCATCTCTTTCATTTATATAAATATAATTAGTACTATATTGAGAATTTTTGACATAATTTAATATAGTCAAAAAGTTAATATTAGAGTTTAAATAAAATCGATGTGTGTTGTAATATACTTTATCTCTATTTTCAAAATATTCAATTAATAATTTTATTTCACTCTCTTTCTTTATTTTATACCACGATTTTATTGGCATATTTTGTAATCCAACTAGTAATATATTGTATTTTGTTTCTAACCATACATACAAATCAAATATATCATGTTTAATTATACCAATTAGTTTTATATTATCACTGATATTTATTTTAGTTATTAAATTGTAATTTTCTGGATCGATATTAATAGTATTAAAATTTGGATTTGATTTAATTTTAGATAATAATTCATCTATATCATTGTTGTCTGGAGAACTAGGAGTTAATTCAAAATCCATAATAAATATATTTTTTATATTTATTATAAATTAACTTATATTTAAATTAACTCGCACTTAAGTTAACTTAATTATCACTTAAATTAACTCAAATTTTAGTTAGTTTTAATTATAAATAGGTAATTCTGATTCAGTATTTGCTTCATCTTCTGTTGCTTCTTTAGTTGTTTCTTTAGCTTTTGGTTTTGGTTGTTCTTTAGATTTCTTAGTGTCTTTTGCTTTCTTTTCTGATTTTACACTAGATTTATCAGTTGATTTATCACTATCTGATTCTGTTTTTTTGCTCTTCTTTTGTTCTTGAGCTTTTTGTTCAGCTGCCTTTTGTTCTAATGCTCTTTGTTCAAGAGCACGTTGTTCCATAGCTCTTTGTTCAAGCATTTTTTGTTCCATCATTCTTTCGTGTAAAAGTTTACGTTGATGTTCTTCTAAAAATAATCTTCTTTGTTCTTCTAATTCATGTGCTAATTGAGCTTGATTTTGTTGTTCTTTTTTAGATGATCCAACTGATTTATTATCATTATCTAAATCATCCATATTTTTTGGTTTAGATGTTCTTATATATTTTGATAAAATACAAGCAATTGCTAAATCTACTGCCATAACGTGATACATAAATCTTTTGAATTTTTCAAGTAATCCAAATCTTGGTTCTTTGTTTAAATAATAATGAATAAGAACATAAAATACTGATCCTGTTACAAATAATTTAAAGTATTTTCTGTTGGTATTATCTGAAGAAATTAAGGGAATTCGACTAGATATTATATAAAACATTTTAGTATATACTATTAAAATATTTTTATAAACGAATTCTTTCGCATGCTAAAAATAGAGTTAATCACTATCATCTTCTACACCAAAATATTTATCAATTAATTCTGGATTATTCTTATAATCTGATAATTTTAATACTCTTTCGGGTATTTTATATTCTCCTTCAAAACTACCATATTCTTTTACACGTTTTTTATTTCTAATGTCAAGAGCAAATTTTAAAAGGCCATTTATATGTTTATTTTTATATAATGGAACTAAATGTTCATCAGAGAATTTTTGAATATTCTTATAATTACTTACTTCTACACCTTTTAGTAATTTACTATAAAATTCTTTTTTCTCATCAATGTTTTCTTTAACTTTTATTACTAATTCATCATCAGTTAAATTATTATCATTATTGATATCATTTGCTATATCTTCCATAGCATATTCTTCTATTTTTTCTTCTAACAGAGTATTTAAATTATCGTGTAATTCTTTATCACAATCAACAACCATAATATATTTACCATATACTCGGGCACCAACATATGATTGTGGTGTTTTAAGATGTTCGTTCTTTTCTTTATCAATAACTAAGTAGATAAAAATATTAAATAAAAATCCAGTAACTATATTTTTAGAATACATGAATTGTAATGATATTACTGGAAGATTATTATTAGATATTAAATAATTACCAGTCATATTATTACGATAAGCATTTACTGTAATATCATAACCATTAAGTCTACCCATATAATGAGTATTTGGACCAAATGCTTTATTTTCTTCTGGTGTAGTTTCAATTTTAATAGGTTCATCGCCTAAACCATCAGTTGGTGAAATATAGCCAACGTGTTTAATATCACAAATAGCATCATTATCTTGATTGCGATATGGTTTTAATCTAAATACTGGTTCGAATTTAACATCTTCTTTTGTAACAATATTTTTGTGCGACATAATATATAAATAATTATTAATAAATATTTATATATATTATCGCATTAACTCTGTTTAATATAGTTATTATAATTCTATTTTTGATGGAATTACACTAACTATGTTTAAATTACTATTATTACCACTTATAAATAACTCTGTATAAAATATATTTTTATTAGTATTCCATAAAACTGAATCTTTAGCAATATTAACTCTATCAGTATATAAAGTTCTATATGATTTATTATTATTGTTATAAAAACCTAAATTAAATCTATATCCAAATTTAAGTGAATATAATATTTTATAATCTATATTTAATGAATTTAAATCAGTAAAATGTTTATCATCAACTATTTTAAAATTATTTGATTCTTCTGAATCAGCAAATTTTCTTGTTTCTCCTATTATTCTATATTTAATTCTATCATATGTATCATTGCAGTTTTTAAGAATGTGATATTTCAAAAAATTATCATGACACCATTGTCTTCTTTTATCTTCATCTTCTATTTTTCTAAATTTTGAAAATATATTTAGAATAGTTAAATGATCACCGTATTTATGAGATAATTTTTGTTTCTTTTCTTTAAATTTTAAATTTAATTGATTCAATTGATTTTGTTTATTAATATCTACTTTAGTATTATCATCACTTATTTTTAATATTTTATTTGGTAAAATAAACAACTCATTGATATTATTTTTAATCATATCTATTATTAATAATATACATATTACTTCTTTTGAACAATGTAATTTATAAGCACAATATATTGCAACAGCTTGTTCTGGTTCTAATTGTATTGATGAACAATACATACCAAATGGGTTTATTTTATTATCAGATATTAAATTTAAATCAAACATTGTTTTTAATGCAAGTTTAATATAATTTTCTCTTGGAGGTTCAATCATTGCCCCTAATACTGATAATACTTTGTCTATAGTTTGTATAGTATCAAGACTTAACAATCTTAATGTTTCACTAGTAATATTTGATACTCTTATTGATGGTTCTGGAAATTTCTTCATGTTATTATTAAAATCATCTTTTGAATATAAATGATAGCAAATACCTGGCGCTGTTCTGCCAGCACGACCCATTCTTTGTTTTGCTTGTGCTTGAGTAATTAATCCTTTATCTAAAACTCTTCCTCTTTTTATTGGATCATAATAACTTAATAACTCATAACCTGAGTCTATAACATATTTTATACCGTCAACTGTTAAAGATGATTCAGCAACATTAGTAGCTATTAATATTCTTTGATTTTCATGAACTTTTTTACTTATTTTATCTTGTGTTTCTTGTGATATACCTGAATATATTTCAATACATTCTTTATCTGGATATAATAATCTTAATTGCTTTGCAACATCCATAGTTTCAGTTACAGAAGTAACAAAAAATAATATATCTGATATTTTACCTGATTCTTTTTGTTTTAATAAATTCTTGATAATATCAATACCGTAATTAATATATGAATTTGGACCAATAGTATTTTCAACAAATATAGATTTAATATCATAATTAGTTTTGCTACCGATATCTATTTGATCAAATTTATATTGAGCAAAATATGATGCAAATATTTCTGAATTAACAGTAGCACTCATTATAATTAATTTAAAATCTTTTCTATTTGCTACAACATTTCTTAATAAATATAACATAAAATCTATTTGAACTTTACGTTCATGTGCTTCATCTATAACTACCGCATTATAATCTGATAAAAGTGGATCATTTAATAATTTAGCAACTATAGTACCATCTGTAGCATATAATAAATTTGGATTACTACCATAATATTTAGCATCAGAACCTTTATATTTATAACCTACTTGAGAACCCAAATCAACATCTAAAGTTAAAGCTGCATATTCCGCAGCGGATTGAGCAATAATTTGTTTAGGTAAACTAACTAATACATGACCTGTATAATCAAAAGTGTGTAATACATATTTGGGTATTAATACCGTTTTACCTGATCCAGTTCCAGACGTAATTAAAATAACTTGATTATCTTTTATAATTTTTAAAGTATTATTAACATTTTCATATGCAGGAAATTTAGACCAAACTTTTGCTAATTTTTTATATGTATCTGAATATGGTTTATTATTTAATGGGTTATTATTTTTCCCTTCATAATCTAGTATGCCAATAGATGTCATCTATATATAATTAAGGTGATTAAAAAAAATAAAGAAAAAATAAAGAAAATAAATAAGTAAACTAAATAAGAAAATTAATTATATGTTTTTATAACAATAATATAATAGTGATAGATAGCACGATTATGTTATTATTATATGTTTTTATAACAATAACATAATAGTGATAGATAGCACGATAATACTTGATTATAATTTAAATCATTCCATAATGTCTGATATCTTTCTATAATATTACCAGATTGATCTATATATCTATTAACAGATGGATATTCTATTATTTTATCTATATTGTTGTTTATTTCTATAGCTAATTGTAAATAACTATCTATATAGTTATCTTTATCTTGATTTATATAATTATTTATTTTATCTTGAGAATCTATAATAATATTATTATCTATATTGTTCATACTATAATTTGTTTCGATAATTCTTTTATTATTTATTTCACAAAATATATTTTAATTAAAAATATTTTAATTAAAAATATATTTTATTATGCCAGTTACAAAATATATTTTAATTAAAAATATATTTTATTATGCTAGTTACAAAATATATTTTATATAGCTTCTAGACTTTGAGTTTTAGATACATCGAGTTTAAATAGCTCTTCATGTTTATCTATATTTGTTTTAGTTTTTTTATCAGCCTTTGTTCTACCTAATCTAATAAATGCATTTATTTGTGTATAATCAAAGTTATTTTTAATATTATTGTTAATATATTCATCAACTTCATTACGAGTATTAAATTCATTTAGTGTGTTTAATATTTGTACGACTGATCTAAAATCAGTTATCTTTTCATAGTTTTTACCATGAATCATACCATTTAGTAAATCTTTAAATTCTGGATATTGTTTAATAAAATATTGTGAAAAATATAATGCATCATATATTGTTCTACATCCTGATAAGACATTTTTATATTGTAAATATACGTCTTTTATATTATTAGTAGTATTCATATATTATTAATAATAAATTTAATCTTATAATATTTAGCACAACACAAAAACAAAAATAAAAAAACAAATATTTAGTTAATTAATTAACTAATAAATTATTATACAGATCCACCAAATGGAGTATTCTTCATATATGATGCCATTTGATTAATAAATTGATTTTGAAGTTGTTTTGGATCTAGTTTTGATAGATCAAGCTTCTTCTTTTTTTTCTTCTTTTTTTTATCTGTATTAGCACCATTTTCTTCACCTGTTGCAACTTCTTCTACACCATCACCATCTAGATTAGCTTTTTCCATTTCTTCTTGAAGTTTTTCATACATTTCTTTAAGATTATTCTTATTATTCATTTTCATCTTATTATGTAATTTATTACGTAGTTCTTCACGTGATAGTTTTTCTTCTTTAACTGGTTCTTCTTTTTTCTGAAGAAATACATGTTTATTTTGTTGATTAATAAAACTGAAAATAATTTTATTTAGTTCACGTTTTGATTTATCACCAAAATTTTTCTTTACATTTGTTTCAATTTGAATTACTTGCATATCATTAAGATTTGAATCATGAGCTGACATTAGTTTAGCCAGATAATCAAGATGCTCTTTTAATGATTTTGATGATAGAATAGATTGTACTTGTTTAACTTCTTCTTCAGTAAGTGGTAGTGGTGCACTTTCAATTTGTGTGATTTTTTGAGTACTTTCTTCATAAACTTCATCAATATCATCATCGTTAAAATTATTACTCATTTTGTATATATATTTAATATTTTTTAAACTTTAAATATGTTATTTTCCATCTATTGATATACTATAAATATTATTATTATCTAATATTTTTGATTTAAATAATTGTCTAAAATCATTTATACTCATATTATTTAAACTTTCTAATATTTTTTGTCTATAATCATATTGATATGATCTATCAAATATATGTGTACATAAATATAAATCCATTTCTACTATATTATTAAATGGTTTAATTAAAGATATCATAACACCCTTTTTATAATCATTAAATTGTTCATCAGTCATTGACATAATAACGTTATTTAATTCTTTTTTAATAAAATCTTGTGTTCTTTTGTATAAAAATTCTGAATCTTTTATAGGTGATTGAACTAAAAATCTTAAAGCTAATATTTTATAATTACTATTACCTGTATGTGATACTTTTGTCTTAACTATATAACCTAATTGATCTCTGGTTCTTAATCTATCAAAATATAATATATCAGTTATGTTATTTAAAACATTAGCAAATGCAATATTTAAGTTCCAATCATTTTCTCCTTTTATATAGCGACTTATTTCAAAAAATAAATTAAATATATTATTCTTTTCTTTTTTATTTTTATTTTTGTATTTTTGAATAAATGGATAAGTTAGTACATTGAGATTAGAATCTGGATTATCTAACTCTTTTTGTATATTTAAATTTGTATATAATTTATCACACACACTAATAGCATCTGATTTATTAATATTACCAGATATTAACATTGTTGTTAAAGCATTATTTCTTATTTGATTATAGGTTTGTTTACAATCATTAAAAGTAATATTATTTTTTTGTAAAGATTCTAATGCCTTTAATAAATCATATGGTGTATAATATTTAGTTAATAATAGTTTACTTATTAATCTACTAACTTTTGTAATTGGTTGTTCATTTTCAAAACCATTATAGATTTTATATAATTTTTGTTTAGTATTCTCAAAACCTGTTCCAATAGATTTATCTGAAAAAATATTATTAAATATATCAACTATTTCATTTATTTTATTATTATCTCCTTTTATAAAAATATATAATAAATCAGATTCAAATGTCATAGTTATATCATAATCAGCATTTTGTAATTCTGTTATTATATTTGCATTATCTGAATATATTGTTTCTAAATAAAGAATAGTTTTCATATATGTTTCAGGATCATTATATATATCAGGAAGTTCTATTTGTATATACATGTTAACAAATGGTACATTAAAACTAGAATTAAAATTATATATTAAACTATAATTTTTATCTATTTTTTCAGGATTAATTAATGGATAATTATCATCTCCTTTTATTATATTAAAATCACCAGTTATAAACTTGTTTGAATTAATTATAGTATATAATTTATTGCTGATATTTATTGGATCTACTTTATTTATATAATATTTTATTTTAAAAATATCATCTATTTTTGATTTGTGTAATTTGCAATTACGTGAACTATATACAATCGATGAATTATATATTTTAATATTTTTTAAAAAATCATGAATATAATGCTTAATATCTTTATATTCTGGTCTAATTACATTATAGTTTAATAAATTTTCTGGATTTATATTTTGTACTAACAATATATTAAATAACATTAAAGTATCTATTATGTCTTTATTGTTAATAATATTAAAATTTTTCTTTTCTTTTATAATCATTGTTTCATAAATACTTTGCAATTTATTTGATTTTAATATCGATTTAATATAACAAAAAAATATTTTAATAATATCTAATATATTTTCTTCTGTATTACCTTTTTCTGTTAATATTATTTTATAAATGTAAATAATATAATCATCATAATTATATGCTTCTTCTATTGATGATTCAATAATATAACCAAGATTTTCATAGATTTTAAATAAACTATTTTCTGATTTGCTAGATAAAATTGATTCAACTAAATAAAATGGGGAATTAATTATGTCTTTAGTTATTTTAGGTACTTCGAAACATATACTTAATGAATCTATGTCTTTGTTTGGAATATATTTAACAAAGTTACCTGGGACTAAAAGATGACCATATTTTTTATCTATAACAACATTTCTATTTTTTATTTTTCCAAATGTATTAGTAACTTGATCTAATAGTTGTGTTTTATCTATTTCTTCATTTACAAATAATATTAAATGCATTATATTCGCTGAATAATATGTTTCAAAAAATTTCTTAACTTTATCTCTTAAATCATCACCTTTTAGAGTATCTTTATTACCACAAGTAAAATGATTAATTGGATGATCTTCTAAAAATGTTTTTTTTATAATTTCATGATATATCCACATATCATCTAATAAATTTTTTTTAGCTTCTGAATCAACAGCATTTACTTCTCTTTCTATACAATCTTGTCTTAATAATGGATCTATAAAAAACCATGCGAACATATCTAAAATTTTAAGAAATTTATTATTATCTATCGAAAAATAGTAACTAGTGTGATCATCAGCTGTAAATGCATTTGTTTTACCTCCGTAGCTCATAACAGAATCCATAAAATTACTTTCTTCTGGATATTTTGAACTACCCATAAATACCATGTGTTCTAAAAAATGAGCCATACCAGGTAATGTATCGTGTACAGAACCAACGTTAATATTTAATAGAGATCCGCATACTTTTGTGGTCGGATCTGTTATAATAATTACTTTTAATTTATTATCTAATTCAATCCATTTATAATTTCTATTATCATATTCTGACTTTATTATTGAATTCATATATATATTTGTATTAGAATAAATCATTTTTATTTTAATTTCTAAACAAATTAAAATAAAAATTGATTTTATAACTAACTTATAACTAACTTATAATTAACTAAATAACTAATGATCAAGTTAACTAAATAAATAATAAGCAATGTCTGACAATAAACAAGATAAAAAAGATAAACAAGATCATACTTTTATGGGAATGCCTGTATTTAAAAAAGGCGATGATATTCATAAATATTATCAGAGATGTGAACGTTATCTATTAGAAGATAAACTAAATAAAAAAGATAAAATATTAAAATTTATCAATATATGGTATTCATATAAATCTAAAACTACTTATAAATTTAGTAACTTGTGGGAATTTAAGAATCAATATTATAAATATATGCCAAATAATACAAAATCAAAAGAATTTATGATTAAATATTTTAATGAATATAATGATTATTTTAATCTTGATTTAGAATATAATGATGAATTATTTACTACTTATAATGTATTATATTTTATAAAGTTAATGTTAAAATCTGTTAATGGTAAACTTAAGAAAGAAATAGAAGAAATATTAGATGATGATACTGATAAAGTTATTATCAGTAAGAAATATAGTATTTGGATAAAATAACTAACTTATTTTTTTAGTTAACTAAGTTATTTATTGTGACGATGATGAGCCATTTGATGAAGAAGATGATGATGAACCATTTGTAGATGATTTCATTAATCTACCTTTACCTTGGATCCATACTAAATGTCTTCTTGATAATTGTTTTACATATGGTGATAAGTAGAGTGATGATGCGAGTAATACTGGACCAGCAAATAATAAAACACCATCTAAGATTTCTTTATTGACAATGATTTGTTTTAACATAGATCTTAACATTAAATAGAAACCAAGAACAATAAGTAAATGAATAAATACTAATAATGTTGCTGGAAATCTAATTCTGCTGACTAAGTTAGTTAAGTTATTTGAAATGGATACGATGATGATTAAACCAAAGAGTACTAATAAAGTACCGGCAAATACATCAAATAAATCGCGAACGTTAAACATATATATATTATATTATATTAAAAATTATTTTTTTAATTTTACTAAAAAATCTAAAATAGTTAATTTAATAAAAAATCTAATTAATTTAATAAAAAATTAAAAAAATTTTTTTCCGCAAAGTTTTTAAAAATAAAAACAAAAACACACACACCCTATGATAGTATATCATTTTGGCACATGTTTTAGTATACTCTTATACTTTTTGGGATACTAAAATGTGCTTTTTTGGCACATAGTGATGACTAATTTGGCACATGTTTTAGGATACTTGTATTCTTTTAGTGATGACTAATTTGGCACATTGATAAAATTATTTATTATACTTGTTACTTTTGATTTTCTAAAATTACTGATATTTTAGTAATTTTTAAATATTTTAGTAAAATTTAAAAAATAAAAAATTTTTTTTCCGCAAAGTTTTTAAAAATAAAAACAAAAACACACACACCCTATGATAGTATATCAATTTGGCACATATTTTAGCATACTTGTATTCTTTTTGGGATAGTAAAATGTGCTTTTTTGGCACATAGTGATGACTAATTTGGCACATGTTTTAGTATACTTATATTCTTTTAGTGATGACTAATTTGGCACATTGTAATATAATATCTTTTATTTAACGTAATAAATATTTATAATTATATAGATATTATAATGTTTGAATGTAAAATATGTAATTATTCATCAACTAATAAAGCTCACTATAGTAAACATCTAAATACTGATAAACATAAATCTAAAATAAATAAAAATAATACTAGTGATACTATTAAAATTTGTAATTATTGTAATAAAGTTTTTAAGTTTGCAAGTAATTATTATAGACATGTTAAAAATAAATCTTGTAGTAATAAAAATACTAATACTACTTGTGATGTTATAGCTAATAATACTAATGATAATATAATTATTAATAAAAATAATAACAATAATAATAATAATAATAATAGTCAAATTAATAATAATCAATTAAATCAATTAATAGATACTGTAAATAATATAAATAAAAATGTAAATTTTGCAATTAAATCATCATCATCTCTTATAAATTATTTAATGGAAAATTACAAAGATGTTGAACCAGTAAAGAAATTAACATTTGATGACTGTGATAAATTAATTAAAACAAAGTACGATAATAATAAAGATAATAATAAAGATAATAATAACGATAATAATAAAGATAAAAATAACTATAATAATAATTATGATATACAGAAAGATATTATTGAGAAACATAAAAATAAATTATTATATGAATATATTAGTGATTTAATTGTATCTATTATTTCTAATGGTGATCATACAAAACAGAAAATATGGAATACAGATGCAAATAGATTAAATTATGCTATAAAGTTAAGAATAGATTCATGGCATAATGATATTAATGGTTTTAATTTTACTATTTTAATTATTAGACCTATTACAGATTATATTTCTAATTTATTACAAAAGTATTTAGAATATTTATATGATATTCAAGATGAAATTATTAGAGAAAAACCACAAAATAAACTAAAAATAGAAAAAAATTATTATTTAATAATAGAAACTATTGAAGCTTATGATTATTTAAAATCTAATGATATATTTAAAAAAATACTAAAGAGTATTGCTCCTAAACTAAGATTTCATAATATTAATATTAATGTAAACGATCAAGATGATGATGATTATAATGGTGATAATATATATAACTTTGATTCTGATGACGATATAACTATATATACAGGAACTAAAAGAATAAATAAAAGAATGATAGATTAAGTAGTTTTAATATCAGCTTTGCTAATATAAAAAATTGATTCATAAAAAGCAAACAATAAATTATTTGCGTTTTTATTCATTAATTTTTTATTAAAACTGTAAACAGTTTTAATAAAAAATTGAAATTTAAATACCTATAATTATCTATATAATATACATATATTACTCTATATATCCCTCTCTATTCATACTCTATCCAAAACTTATCCAAAACTATGGAGACTGCTAACCCTCATCCCATTTTTAGCCAGGATTATGCCAACAACTACGAAGATGCTGACATTGAAGCTATCTTTCACAAAGAAAAGTTTAAGATTGATCTGAGTGATGCTGATATTGCTGATATCAAAGCTGCACTTATCAAGTCTCATGATTATAATATTAATAGTACAAAGGATTATACTCGTTTTATTGCCAAAGAATTGCACAGTCGTTTTCCTAAGACAGAACTTATTCATGTCTATCGTAAACTGCTTCAGACTGGTGAGATTTCTAAGAATACTCAGCTGGAACGCTTTATGAAATTTAAGGGTACTCGTGGTAACAGTGGTGTTGTAGTAATGACTATTTTTACTTCTGGTGTTCAATTTGGTGATAAACAAGATATTAAACGTGGTGGTTGTCCTGAGAATTGCTTTTATTGTCCGTTCGAAAAAGACGACAAAGGAGTTCCTACACAGCCGCGATCGTATCTGTCGACTGAACCTGGTAACATGCGTGCTACTCAAAACAAGCATCATCCTCTTGGACAAATCTTTGATCGTGCAAATACTCTTGAAGCTATGGGACACATCTCATCTCTCGACGATGTATCATCTAAAGTAGAGATTATTATTTCAGGTGGTACTATTAATTTTTATCCCGATGATTATCTTGTATGGTTTACAACATGTACTTATTATGCACTCAATGTTTATTATGATTATAAACAAACTGGTAAGCTTCGCGAGATGTTTTCTCTTGAAGAAGAACAATTTATTAACGAAACAGCATCTCTGCGTATGATTGGCCTAACAGTTGAAACTCGTCCTGATAAACTTGTTGGTCCCGACGATGATAAATTTAAAGTTATTCGTTTCTTTCGTCGACTTGGTGTTACACGTTGTCAGATTGGTGTACAAACAACTGATGATGATACACTTGCATATGTTAATCGTAATTGCACTAATGCCAAAAATAAAGAAGGTATTCGTATTCTGAAGCAAAATGGATTTAAGACAGATATTCATTTGATGCTTGATCTCCCAATGCCTCCTAAAACTCTTACTAATATTCCTGAAGAACATCTTCTTGTTATTCAAAAACTTGAGCAAGAACTTGGTAAGCCTATTCCTGAAGAGTTTATTAATCATGCTCTTCGTGATTTGGCAATGATTGATGAAGTTATTAGTGATCCTGATTATCAAGTTGATCAATGGAAAGTATATCCTACTATGATTACACCGTATACTAAGATTCTTGAATGGTATGAGAATGGTGATTATAAGCCATATGGTGAATTTGAGAATGGTAAACTACTCGAACGTGTTATTATCTATCTCAAAGAACGTGTACCTAATTATATTCGTCTTAATCGAATCATTCGTGATATTCCAACTGAATCTATCTATGGTGGAATTAGCTGCCCTGATATGCGCAATAACATTATGATTCAAATGAAGAAAGAAAATATTACTTGTCATTGCATTCGTTGTCGTGAAGTTAAAAATGTATCTTACAATGAGAGTGATATTATGCTGTTTACTGAAGAATACGAAAATTGTGGTGGTACTGAATATTTTATCTCATATGAGAACGCTAATCGAACCAAACTATTTGGTATGATTCGTCTTCGTCTTAACAACAAAGATAATGATATGAGAATGCCTGAACTTCGCCCATATGCTCTTATTCGTGAGCTCCATGTTTATGGTAGTCATTCAGCAATTGGTAACGAAACACAAAAGACTCAAACACAACATAAGGGTCTTGGTAAGCGACTTATCAAAGAAGCTGAAGAGATTGCTTACAAGAATGGTTATGATCATGTATGTGTTATTTCTGGCGTAGGTGTTCGTGAATATTATCGCAAGCTTGGATTTACTGATCATTATACTTATCTGATCAAGCATGTTGATATCGAGATGTGGGAAGGAATTCTTCCACTACTTATCATGCTATTTCTTGTTGCACTTATTGCTAATTATGTTAAGAATAGTCTTAGTGGAAATATTATTCATGATATTCACGATGTTATGGATTATTATTAGATAAAAAAATATAATACTTAACTTTTCTTTATTTATTTAGTTAATTTAGTTATTATTAGTTAATTTAGTTATTTTTAGTTAATTTAGTTATTTTTAGTTAATTTAGTTATTATTAGTTATTATTAGTTAACTCAATAGCTATATTATTCCAATCAATACTATAAGACTTTATTTTTGTACCGATAATATTTAAATCAATAGTATTATTAGAATAAAAAGTAATACGATAGAATGGTTGATTATTTTTAATACTAGTTCTAAAAATAACTTGCATTAAGTCACCTAATACAAGTGTTTCAAAACAAGGTGGATCAAATAGTAACATAGATTTATTTAGATTACCATAGAAATTAAATTTATTTTCTTGATTATCATCATAACATGTACTATCATTATCACTATCACTTAGATTATCTTGATCATCATCGTCGTGATTATAAAATTTATATTCTGGATTAATAGAATATTCAGTATATCTATCAGCAATTTCTTGAATTTGATTTTCATCATAATCTTCTAGATCATTTTGATTAAACTCGGTGATAGCATCATGTATAGCTTTTATTTGTAGATCATTTTGTTTCTTATTTTTTTTAATTGGAGATATATTAGTATTATCATTATATTGCTTGTTAATAATTTTATCTAATACTAGATTATCATCGCGATCTATAGATAGCATGTATATATCACCAGTATTTTTATTAGTGATATATATATTACCGTTATCATCGTAATGGAGTTGTTCGAACATGATTGATATTTAATTAACTTGTAATAGTTAACTTATATTATTATAGTTATTTCATTTCATCTTTTTTAATTAATTGTTATAGCTATTAAATTGATTAAATAAAGTATCTATGTCATTTTTTATTTGAACTAATTGAGTTTTTGTTAAATCACCTTTATTGTTTTTAGTAAAAGTCTGATTAATATTAATTTGTTGAATCAAAGATCTATTATCTTGTATATGTTTATTATAATTAAATAAATATTTATTAACAGATGCAAGTTGTATATCATCAAATCTCTTTTCATTAATTAATTCATCTGTTCTATCTTTAATATTAACAAATTTTCTACCGTAATAATCAACAAAAGTAATACATATAGATAATTTATCACTAATAAATTCTAACATTTTAATGCTATTAGAATCTGTATTAGGAGTACTACTATTGCTCAAATTATTATAAGTATCAACAAATAATTTAATTTTTTCAAGCATTTTTTTTATCATATCTAAATTAACCAAAAATATAGATGATATATTAATATGTGGTTTACTTAATATATTTTTGATTTTATTTTTTAATAATAATTGATTTGTTACAAAATTATTATCATCACCTAATTTAATATCAAAACGTAATAATGCGAACGAGTCAGCATTAAGATATCTTTTATTATCTGTATTAGTACTGATAGTTATAACAGGAGTATAATATTCTTGTGTTACATTTTTATCAAGTTTTAATCTAGCAATTGGTCCATTAACTCTGTATCCAAAAGTTTTAGTAGTATTATTGTAGAACAGACACTCATTCTTATCTTGTTGTTTTACAGTTGGATCTGCTAATATATGAGCTTCACCTGACAAGTTAAATAAAAATGAGTTACCTTTAGAATCCTGATGACCTCTTATAATAAATTTAATATCATTGTTGTCTAAAAATTTCATTGTACCATTATGACTATATTTAATTATACTCTGACCACGAGATGAACCGGTAAAATCTTGTTGTGTCTTAGCTCCAAAATCATTCCATCTAATATGTGTTGAATGTGGTTCACTAATAAAGTGTAAATACTTTGATTTATTTACTTTCTCTTTTAAGAATAGTTCAGGAAATCCTCCATGACAACACCAATAGAAATTATTTTCACAATTTAATAATATTGCTGATGGTAATATATTTAATAATCTAATATATCTTACTAAAAAGTCATCAAATAATTTATCATTAGCTATTTTTGATTTAAATTCTCTTAATGCTCCATCTCTTTCAAAAATATTAAATGCTTCGTGATTACCTCTATTATAAAATATTTTTTGATTTGATACATCTGTATTGTTAATAGCAATTAATTTAAATATAATATTTAAAATATCGAGAGCATATTTACCACGATCTAATATGTCACCAAGAAATATAATTTTATATGGTTCATTTATTTGAAATGTATCTAAATTAATAATATCGTATTTATGTAATCTACAAAGTATTCTAAAAAAAGTATGAAAGCTTCCATGAAAATCTCCAAAGAAAACTATTTTATGTTGTTTAGTTATATCAACTCTTATTAAAATAGAATCATCATTGTTATAACCAATTAATTCTTGTACATTGTTTGATGAACTATTTTTTGCAATAAAACTATTTGCATTAGTATCTGGTGTTTTATCTATTTGAGTTAAATTATTTATATATGCTAACTGATTTTTATAAGCAGTAGTTAAATTTTCTTGTATTTTTCTGATAGATCTATCATTTAATGTATCAAATACTTCATATTTAGCAAAAAATTCTTTGTAATTAGAATATAAATTTTCTATGTCATAAGTTGTAAATGGAACTACTTGAGATTTGACTTCTCCACCTGATAAAGATGTTATAGGATCACATGATGATAATTGAGTGTCTTGTTCTTGATTATTTAAAGTACCTTCGATACCAACACGTCTACAAGTATTATCTGGAGAATCATCTATGTCACCAAATTTTATAACATTGTCTAAGTCTAATTTTTCAAAAGAATCTTGATTAGGATTATTATTAAATCTGTAATATGGTCTATATTTGTGAATTTGATACTCATAGAATTCCATTATAGGATTAAAATTATTCATAATAATGTTATTATATTATTATAAAAGAAATATATTTATTTGGTTGTTATTTTTTACAGGTTAATTTACATGATGTATTTATAATATCAATCATTCTATCTATTTCGTGAAGATGTTTTGCATGATCACATAAAATACACAAAGAATCATCAGTAATTTGAGTATTATTATTTAAAAATCCAGGACAATTACAATATTTATTAGATCTTGTAAATTCACAATTATATTTATAATTCATATTATATTGTGGATTATAGATTAAATGAGTTTCTTCGAGATGGCCACAATTTGTACACATATACTTATTATTTTGTGATGGTACAAATTTACCACAGTTACAAAATAAAATAGAAGTGTACATTTTTGCTGTGTCATCAAAATTTCTTATATATGATTTACATATAACTGGATATTTTTTATTAAATATGGGATCACCACCCATTTGTGATTTTAACGCAAGATATTTGTTTTTATATTTCAAATATTTTTCTTTGTAATCCATGATGATAATAATATTTTATAATCTAATATTATTATCATTATGGATTAAATATACAATAAATTATTATATATCAAGTTTGACAACAGTATTTTTCTCAGGTTTTGTTAAATAACATTTACGTAAACTATTTAATCTATTATATTTTTTAGCAGAATAAATAGATTTAAAATGAGAAATACTATCATCATAAAAGTGATTAATATTTAAATGTTCTAATGTATCAACTTTGTCACCACCTTTACCATAATCACCTGTAAAAAATAAATTTTCATCAGGAATTATACAATGAGAAATATTAAATTTAGTTAGTGTATCTCGAACAACTTGTTTTGATTTAGATGATCTTGCAGTTATTATATATATTTTATAATTATGACGATGATATCTATGTATTAAATCTATTATATAATCAAATTTATTAATAGCTGGTCTATTAAACGGTATAATTGGATGTCTATTACCATATTGATCTGTTTCACCTACATCTGTGTGAATTACTCCATCAAAATCAAATCCAACTGACTTTATCATATATAATTAAATTAATAAAAAAAAGTTATTTAGTAGTCGCTATAATACTGAACAAATATAAAATTTGTAGATATTCATCAGCTTTTTCTAACAGTTTAGTATTAACATTCAGAATTTCTAAAACTAATTTGCTTTTATTATCATTACTTAGTTTACTATCTATAATTTTATTTTTCAAGAATTTAAGTAGATCATTAATATTAACACCATTATATAACACAGATTTTGCAAGAGTATTAATTTCATAAATATTACTATTAATTAAGTTTGTCCATATTTCATTTAGTTTCTTTTGAGGTGTTGTACCAGTTAACTCGTCACAATCTTCTACTGTCATATTACCATTTTTTATTTTAATAATATATTTACAGTTTTGTAAAATCATAATTGCTTTACGACAATCTCCTTCACTAATTTCTCCAATTCTATTGATACAGTCATTTGGGATATTTATTTTTTCAAATTTAGCAATACTAGATAACCGTTCATTTAGAATATCGCTAGATAATGGTTTAAATCTAAATTTTACACATCGTGATATGATTGGTTGAATAATTTTTTCTATATAATTGCATGTAAAACAGAATCGAGTAATCTTAGATGCTGATTCAATAACTTTTCGTAGTGCTGCTTGAGCATCCAGAGTTATAGCATCCGCTTCATCTAAAATAATAATTTTATATGGTGGAGATGGATATTCAGGATCAGGATCAGAAATAGATTCTTTTGCAAATTTAATAATTTTATCTCGAACAACGTTGATGCCTCTTTGATCAGATGCATTTAGTTCTAATACACGTTCATTAATTAATCGCGGACCAAATAATTCATATGCTAATGCAAGAATAGCACTTGTTTTACCAGTACCAGGAGGGCCATAAAATATAAAGTTAGGTAGATTACCAGTTTTTAAAGTATTATAAAGTACTTTCTTGATTTCATCTTGGTGAGCTATGCTACTAATATGTCTTGGTCTATATTTGTCTACCCATGGAATATTATTATTCATTTGTTTTAATTATAGTATAATAACGTAATTATTATTTAATATAGTTTAAAGAATCAATTTTTTATTTAATCTAAAAAGATTAAATAAATATAAAATAAAAATAATAGCGTTAAAAAACATTATAAATATTATAAATACAAAATATACATGAGTGATTTAAATTTAAGTTCAAATACGTCTGATGGTATGGATATGGATATTAATGTATTAGCCAATAACGCAAATTTTAATTTTTTAAACAATAGCAGTTGTGAAGATTCTCCAGTAGCTAAACTAGTTATGCCCCAATTATCTCAACCAGTATTAGTTCAACAATCTCAACCAGCACCAGTACAACAAGCTCCACAACAAAGACCACAACAACAAGCACCACCACAACAAAGACTACCCATACAACAAGCACCAGTACAAAGACCACAACAACAAGCTCCACAACAAAGACAACCAATACAACAAGCACCACCACAACAAAGACCGCCACAACAAGCACCACAACAACAAAGACCACCCATACAACAAGCACAATTACAACAAAGACCACCTCAACAAGTTAATTTACAAGCACCAGTACAACAACCACAATCTATCCTAGTTCAAAGACCACCTCAACAAAATAGTGTTACTTTTAATGAAGTTGTTCAAGAAAAAGTAATATCATCAACTGAACCAGTTCAACACATGGAATTAGTTAATGAAACAGTTTCTGAATTAGCTCAAGAAGCGACTAATGTTATTAGTGCATCAAATATTCCAACAGTAAAACTTGGTAAATTTTTAGTCCCTAGAATTTCAGTAATGTTTACAGCTGCTATTGTAGTTATTAGTATTGTATTATTTGTTGTAACAAGACCAAAGAAACAAAAACCAAAGAAGAAAGAAAATAAAGAAAATAATTAATTAATAAATAAATTAATAATAATTATTATTGTTGTGCGCACTGTGCGCCACCCATTCTCATACCTGGAATATTAGGTCCATCATCTATATCATCATCATCATTGTTGTGACGATTACGATATCTGTTTTTCATACTCTCTTTTCTATCTTCGTTAACCATTTCTGATTTATAATTATTAAAATTTATCATATTAGTAGAGTTTTTAACTTCAATGTATGGTTCAGTTGATAATAGTTTCCAGAGTTTAGCTTTCTTTTCTGGTGTAATAGTTTTATTTTCAACTGATAGTTTGACAATAAGATCACCTTTCTTTTGATCATTACCAAAACATGGCATACCGAATCCTTTCATTACAAATACATCACCGTGACGTACAGTTTCCATCATTGATACAGTAAATAGTTTACCATCAAGATGTGTAAAAGTTTTTTCAAATCCACAAAGAGATTCTTCTAGTGAAAGTTTAATTTCAATCATAAGATTATTTTCATTTACTTTACCAATTTCTTTAATTACTGTTCCACGACTAAATTTATTGTGTGAAATTTCTGAAATAATAACAACAATATTTGATCGTGTATTACTATCACGGCGTTCATTTTCTGGAATCTCATTGCCTTCATTTTCTATCATGATTGGATGCTTTTCAGATGATCCTTTTGGAATATTAATATTAAGAAAGTGGTCTTCTTTAAAACAACCTTGTCCTTTACATGATTTGCATTTTGGTGCACGTGGATCAACACCTTTACCACCACATGATCGACAATTTGATTGAATTATACCAATTGGACTACGTTGAATACTAACACCTTTACCATTACATGATTTACAATCAATATTATCACCGATACTACCTTTTGATTTACAATCTTTGCATAGAGTAAAACGTTCACACTTTACTTTTTTCTTTACCCCAGTATATAATTCTTCAAGTGATACACGAACACTAACTTGAACTTCTGGAATATTGTTTTCTTGTTGAAAAAAGTCATTAAACATTGAGAATGGATTCATACCAAAAGGCATACCACCACCTTCAGCACCAGCATCAGCTCCATCGATACCAGCAAAACCAAAGTTATCATATGTTTTACGTTTAGTAGGATCTTTTAGAACACCATATGCTTCAGATATTTCAGCAAATTTCTTAGTAGCTTCTTCTATGTTATCTTTGTTTTTATCAGGATGCCAACGTTTAGCTAATACACGATAAGCTTCTTTAATAGTTTCATCCGATGATGTCTTTTCAACACCTAAAACTTTATAATAATCAGTTTTCATTTATAATATATTTATAATGCTCATATTCTTATATAATATATTTTAACTTTTATAGGATCAATTTTTATTAGATTATCTTTAGATTATCTAATAAAGATTATCTAATAAAAAAAGTTTAAGCAGTTAGTTTATTTTTCTTTTTATCGACACTAACCCATCCATCATCATCATCTGGATTAGATTTATAATCACTTAATTTAACATAATCAGAAAAATATTTGTATAAGTATGTAAGAGAATTTATAATATTAGAAATAATATCACCACGAAAATTAATCTCTTTTAGAGCAGTAGATAATTTATCAACACTAACTTTTTTTAGTTTAATATCAACAGATTCAGGAACAATAACAGTAGAATTCTTAAAAACATTTCTAGATAGCTTCCATTTTTCAATAAAATCTTCAGGAACACAAAAGATATCATCGTGATTTATAGCTTTAATTGTTTGAATAAGTAATTCAATATCAAAGTTAGCTAATATAAATAGTTCAAACAATTTGTCTTTATTATTTCCAACATTATAGCGAATACCATTACAATAATCATTACCCATAATAATCGAGAAATCAATAAATTGTTCTTGAGTAATAGTTTTACTAGGAATTTTTAATTTTTCAGTAATAATATTAGTCTTTAATTGGAGATATTCTAAAATATCATCCATGTAAATGACTGATACTGTATTTGATTTAATATTTAAATTACGTAAAATACAAGGAGCACCATATAGTAAGATATCACTGTCATCCGAGAAAACACCACAACTAATATTTTTATAATAATGACCTAGAGCGGCACATTGAGGATCAGCTTCACCAATAGCTGTAATATAAGGTATACCGCATTGTTTGAGATATTCTTTACATTCAATAATAATATCATTGTTGATAGCAAAACTCTTTTTGAAATGTCTAATATATTCTTCAGTATTAAAATCGGCACTTTCTTGCATCACGACACATTTTTCTTTAGAAGCTTCAATAATTTCTTTACGTTTTTCAACAGTTAGTTCTTTGATATAAGGAGATTTACCATCAAACACACACACAGGTATAATATTATTGTCAGTAAAGTTTTTTATAATTTTAGATAGTGTAAATATATGATTAATGTTTTTACCATTTTCGGCAATAACATCTCGACCACTCTTTCGTAGTCCAATAATATATTTATGAATATACAAGATAATATCTACAAAAGCTACTTTGCCTTTAATATTATCGATTGGTACTGTTTTAACAACAGTATCATAGAAAGACCAGAATCCAGAGATACCCATTGCGAGTTAGATTAACTGAGTTAATTAAGGTAATTATAGAGTTAATATATAGTAGTATATAAACAAACCTATGATGTATTTAGTTTCAATTTTTTTAATTAGGCGAGCCTAATTAAAAAAATTATTGAGTCAAAAATGCAAATAATTTATTATTTATAAATATAATAATATATGAAAGATAACTATTACAATAAATATTTAAAATATAAATACAAGTATATATTATTAAAAAATCAAATAGGTGGTGATAATTTTATTTTAGATTATAAAACATTAGAAGATTATGTTACCAACACAGGAGTTTATACGATACAAAATTATAAAGATAAAATTGGTGAATTTTTATCTTATGAAAATGATGAATTATTAACAAAGATAATAAATATATATACTCTTAAAAAATATAAAGATGCTGATAATCGAGATAAATATTTTGCTAATTTTAATAAATATATAGATACTACCGATAAAGAGTATAAAGATAAAGAAAAACAATTGCAAAAAAGATTATATGACATTATATTTTTTGCAAAATATTATTCTATATCTACACCTAATGATAAAAAACCAACATGGTTATTACCAATAGATAAAGAAATTATTTTAAGATATAAAAAAATATATGATTATAAACAAATAATATTACATATAATTAATGACTTATTAATAACATATGATTTTGTTGTATTATTTAAAGATCATTATATATCATTTAAAAAATTATTAATATCAATACAAAAATTAGATTTAAAATTATTATCAAATATAGATATAAATTTATCATATCAAGAATTATTAGTATTATATTATCAAATTTTTATAACATTTAATAAAGATATCAACATACAAAATAATCAAAAACAATTAAAAGCAACTAATATAAATGTATGGAATACTTATAGCGATGATATAAAATATTATATATTATTTTTATTAATGAAAATAATTCATAATGATGATGACGTCTTAATAAAAGAAATAAATAAATATTATGAAAATCAAATACCATCAACATCTACTATTAGTGAAGGTAGCTTATTTAATTATAAATTATATAAAAAATCAGAACATATTATAAACTATTATATAAATGATAGTAGTACTATTAAAAAATTTTATATGTGTAAAAAATCAAATCCATCTGAACTAATTACTAAAGATGAGTTTATTACTAAAATAAAAAAATATAGAGATGACTATAATTTAAAAGATGAAGACATATATAAAGAACCTAGTAATAATAGTCTAATTAAGCAAAAACAAGAAATATATAAAAAACTTTCTAACCTATTAATATCGACACATAACTAATTCATTTAATTTATAAGATATAATAATATTAGTATCTTGTAATCTTATTTTATTATCAAAATTAATAGTTATATTATTATCATTCTTACTAATAACTCCAATAGTATTAATATTCATATTACCATTAAATAATTTTAAATTATATGTTCCAATATCTATATCAGTATCTGCTACTATATTTATAGATTTAGTAAAATCATATGTATTAATATCTGATATGTATGCATTTTTTAATTGTTTGATTTTTATTTTTTTATCAATAATATCAAAACTGATACTACCACTTTCTTGTGTTTTAATATTTGTATAACTAATATTCTTTTTATAAATTGATCTTATTTTAATACTTATAACATCATCACCAACAATTAAATAACACATATCGCCAACATTAAAAAATTTATTTATTTGTATTCCAGATACTATGATACCTTTGTCTGGGATATCATAATAGTTACTGATTCTAAAAATACTTTCATCGTGATTAATAGGAGTTATTTGTTTTTGTTCTGTTAAAAATAATTTACTAAAAATATTACTAAATATATTTTTATCATAAGACATTAAATCTTCTTTGATAAAAATGCTAAAAGAAATACCGTAAAAAGTACAAAATCTAATGTAAAAGTCTACATCAGAAGAATATGAATTATTATTATTATTATTTGATATTATAATCATATGATCAGGCATAATACCTAACATATAATTTACAAGTGATTTAGTATTAATAACTGGTATGTCATATATGTTAACTATGTTATCACAATGACTCGCTATATCGTCCCACGCCCAATAATCTGTATAATTAATTATTTTATTGGATTTAATACCAATAATTTCTTTTTTAATATCAGTTGTAACACCAGTTATTTTTTCATGAGAATGTTTTAGTACTTGATCTCGGACATTAGTATCGTAGCAAATATTAGATATTAAACTTGTTTTACCAGATTGAGGATCACCAATAACTAATACATTACGTTCATTAATAATTTTAACATCTTCTCGTACTATGTGAGCATAATATATATAAGAATTATCTATATTTTTTTTAATATCTTGAATAATTATACAATTTGATATTTTAACAGCCTGTTTAAAAACATCTATTGTGTTATCTAGTTCTGATTCATTTAATCTACCCAGTGCTCCGCTATCATAAACGCCTAATAGATAATGAGCTTCATAGATTTTATAAAGATCATAACCTTCGTTAACACGCCATACCATTTGAGTTACTAATTTTTTAATACCCATATCTGATTTCATATCAAGTCGCCATTTATATTCTACGTTACCATCTGGATTTTCCGGATAGAATTTATTGTCTTCTTCTATAAATAGTGAATTAAACATTATAATTATAATAATAATATTATTATAATAGAGTTAACTTAATTATTAGATAAAAAAATCAGTTTTTATTTTTTGTTTAAACCATCTTAACAAGTTTAGTCTCAAGATCTTTATGAGCCATCATTGTAAATTTACGAAGTTTGTTTACTTTATCATTTTGTACTTTAATAGCATTATGAGCTTCGAGTACAGATTTAATAAATCCTTTATCACTGTCATTTAGTTCACGTTTATTGTAATAACTATAAACATGATTGAGAATGCGACGATAACCTTCATATACATTTTCACAAATAAGTGGTGACCATGTTAGCCATTGAGGATTGTGCATAAGTTCTTTTAGTTTTGTAATACAAGTCATGATAATTTTGTGAGATACAATATGTTTTTCAAAAAGAATACCCAGAAAATTCATGAATCCTTTAAAGTTATCTACACGATATTGATTGTTTGTATCAAGTACTTTTGTAGGATCAACAAAATCAATAAAGTATTTCTGACAATGATCCATAAAAATAGTAAGAAATTTAATTTCTACTTCTTTATCACCCTCACTAACTTCTTTAATCATGAGTTGGGAAAATTCTACAATGATATCGGCATACAGTTCAGATAGAGATACTTGACCATCAGGCATTTCAACACCTTTAACACTAATACTGTCTGTCATAGCACGAAGTAGAATATCGTGACTGAAAGTTGCAAAGTGTTCATATTTAGAAAACGATAGACTTTTAAGAGCATCGAGAATAGTTTTGTAATTACGAGGATTAATTTTATTTAGATTTTCAATAATAGAGTTCTTAAAAATAATATCATTGGGATTTTTACCATCAGTAAAAGTATCAATTACTGATCCAACTTCTTTAAGAATTATATCACGCAGAATAAATGTACCACCTATGTTATTACATAGGGGTTTAAGATTTAGAGGTAACATCATGTTACAATCTTTATATTTCATAAAATCATTAAGTGAGTAACTAATATTAATCTTAGCCATATTTATATTATATATTGTATTAAATTATTGTTAAATAGATATAATAATATATAATCAATTTTTTTATTCATAACTTTGTTATGAATAAAAAAATAGATGAACTTTAACTATAATTAAAATGAATCAATTTTTTTATTCATAACTTTGTTATGAATAAAAAAAATAATAATAATATATAATTATATATGAATAGTGAGTACAAAAGTAAATATTTAAAATATAAATTAAAATATATGGCTCTTAAAGAATTATTAGGTGGTAATGGTATTAAAAGAAAAGCAGTAGAGGGAGAGAGAGGAGAAGGAGAGAGAGCAAAAAGACCAGCTACAGAAAGAGTTATACAAATACAAAAGTATAGAAGAGTAAGAGTTAGTCAAAATAGTGTATTTGTAATAGTGCCAAATTTAAAACTAGATAAAACTCAAAAAGCTTCAGATGTATTTTATATTAAAATAGAAGATATAAATAGTATTTCAAGATATTTAGATAGAACATTAATTAAAACATCAGAAGATCACTATATGTTCAACAGAATACGATTAATTGCTACTAATAGATATTATCAAATTAGGGCAAGTGAAGAAATAAGAGATCCACAATGTTTACAATTAGCAGAAGGAATGAATGTAGGAGAAATTAATTACAGTAAAGCTAAATGTCAATATAAAGTTTCAGGTAGTCAAAATATATTCGGAAGTAATGATGATCTTAATATTACACGATCACAACAAAGTAGCGCCGGTATTGCTGCTAGTCCAAGTGCAGGAGAATCATATGCAATTGTTAGACAATTAATAGAAGCTGGAGAAGCTCCTTTTCATATAGCTCATGTAATATTAGTAGATGGCAATAATACATTAACTATTGAATCAGATGCAACTAATCCTGATATGAAAACACCTTTATTTGATATGTATACTATAAGAAATGAAAGAGAATCATTTCATGGTAGATATAAAGAAATATATACTACAGAATCTGGTATAGAACCAAATACTATTGTTCTTACACCAAGATAAATAAATTTATTCTAGTTAACTTATTTTTTAGTTATTTTTTTAGTTAACTTAATTATATATGAATATATTGGTTTGGATATTATGTGCTAGTATAATAGCAGTTCTTCCATCGTTATTAATTAAACAATATATAGTAACATCAAATATTAAATATTTATTATTAGCTGCAGTATTTTATTGTATGCTAATCTATTTCTATGTAAATATATTTAAAAGATCGGCATTATCAACATCGCATGCTCTATCACAAATATTACAAATTATACTTGTAGTAGGTATTAGCACTTTCTTTTACAAAGAAGAAATAAATAAATTTAAAATATTAGGATTATTTTTAGCATTTGGTGCTATTTATTTCTTAATGAAAAAATAAAAAAAATATTTATAACTAAATTAACTATAACTATAACTAAGTTAAGTTAACTTTATAAGTAAGTTATTTTTCTTGTTTAATTAATTCTTTTAAATATTTATTAGTTCTTTCGAACATAGCTTGTTTTTGTCCTTCAATAGTAATATAAAGTGGTTTGTATAATTGACCTTCTTTAACCATAGTAATTACTTTGGCATTCTTATTACCACATTTAATTATTTCTGATTTATATATATTATCTTGATTTCTTTCAAAAGTACATATGTCAACGCCATCGACAACTTTCTTAATTTCTTGATTGTCTAATTCATGTTCAATAACTATTTTTTTGAGATTTTTCTTAAGAGAACCTTCATCAAATTCAAAATCTTTAACTAATTTAATACTCATATCGCTAAATAATTCACTAGTTGATACTGATGATGGAATAACTTGATGAGTTTTTAATACATGATGAATTGCATTTTGTAATGAGAATTCTTGATCATATTCTGGCATCTTAGGAACATTATATTTATCTATTTTACTTAGATTAACAGATCCATCTTTGCCTCCAATTTGACCAACTTCTTTCTTTCTAAATATAGAATAACGCCATAATTTAGTAAATACATAACAAGTATTATTGATTTCATTGGATTCATAATATTTAGATACTTTGTCCAAGAACTCACGTGTTTCGAGATTTGGTTCATAGCTATAAAATCCATCTTTAAAGAATGATTTATGCATATTAAATTGATTTTCAAAAGTATCTGACTCGATTAGTTCTAAATCACAACTGTTTAATAAATCGTCTTTTAAATAATCAACATCAACTAGATATTCAGTCATCAGAGTACCATCTTCAAACATCCATGATGCATACAAATCAATTGCTTGACCTAAACCAATTGGTTTATCAGGATTCTTAATATCATATTTCTTGATTATTTCAAATAATTTTTCTTTGTTACCATCATTATCAGTATATTCATAAGTTATTTTATCTTTATTTTCTAATGCTTTAACTACTTTTTTGGCATCCATATGTGTTATCATAAAATAACCACCACTTCTAATAGTTTGGTTAATATTAGATTTGAAATTATTCCATGTTAAATCATCTTTCAAAAAATAATGTACAGCATTCTGACAAGCTATAACATCAAATTTAGTTTGATTCTTTGTATCTTGTGGAAAGAATTTATCAAATAATTGTTTATTTTCTTGATTCATACCACCAAGTGCTTTATATTGATCGTCATAGTTTAATTTAACTGAACCATCCGCATGCATAAAATACATTTTTGGAAAGTTAGCTTTTCTCTTACGTTGTTGGTTATATCTTGATACAGCACCATTAATTGGTGAATATAAACCATCTTTAGATACATCCATACCAAGACAGAATGCAACTTCAGCATAGTAGTATCTCAGAATATCACCACCACGACCACAACCAATATCTAATACAGATAATTGTTTGTTATTTTGATATATCTTATTACAATAAGTATAAGTAATATTTGATTTAATCCAGTTGTGAAACTGTCTCATTGATGCTGCTAAGTTACTAATCTTTTGATAATAAGCATTTTGTTTAGCTGCGGATATAACTAGTTCATGACCAATCTTTGTTTGTAATTGTTCAAGCTTCTTATCATAGAAGAATTGATTTTTATCTGGATTATTACCTCGAGCAAGATCCATGAAATCACTCATTAAAACAGGATTCTTAATTGATCTCCAGATTTTTAAAGCAATTTCATCATTGTTGCCGTATTTTTTTTTAAATCTCATAACTGATTCTGTTTTATCATAACGAGTACGCATTACTTTCCATCTAAATTTTTCTGGAATAAATGTTTCTCCTTCTTCACTATTGTAATAGAATTCAACAACTGTACCATCAGTTACTATGTTGCCATCTTCATCTCTTACTTCACCATTTTCAGTAAACAAATAGGCCCAATAACCTTCACTAGCTTCATTAAATAATACAGGTGTTTCTATGTTATTAACTTTTTTACCTACTTGTAATTTACAAATACGATATGGTTTATTTCTAACATAATCATCATTAGAGTTATCATAAACTGTTAGTACTTTACCGGTTTGTTTATCTTTTTCAAAAGTAATGTAAAAATCAATAGAGTTATTATGTGGAGGTTTCCATTTAAATTCAGATAATTTAGAATCTCTTGGATTAGTAACATATTGTTGTTCTAATGGTTGAAAGATTAAACCATCCAAAATATAAGGACATTTAATAGTTGAATCTTCAGTATATTTCTTCCACATTAATTCAGAATATTTATAAATATCCCATCTACATGCACCAGTTGCACCAATAAAATATTTACATCTTACTAGTGGTAGTTGTTTTACATGTTGCATATCATGATTTAATATATCCATTGACTTTTTAATTTCATCGCTATAAAAAGCAACCATATTATCTAAATTAAAATCTCCTTTTGATTTATATTCAGAACGTGTAAAACCTTGTTGTTTATCAAAAATAAATGCTTTATTAATAATTTTTTCTGCTTCTTTTAATCTTTCAAAGAATTTAGGTTCAGTTCGAAAATCACGATTACTTGATAAAAGTAAATCGAACACCATATATATATGTCTATTTAGTTTGGGAATAAAGATATATTCTCCATCAAAAATAGTTGCATCATAGTCGCTAGTTTTAAGCTCTATTCCAGAATCTTTAACATTTAAGTTAGTAGATATAAAATAGCAATGCTTATTATAGATTACTAAAAAGTAACGATCACCATCAGCTTTATCAGTAACACAATATTTATTGGGAATAGTATCAGCAATATATTGTAATTCAAATGATATTGGTTGACGAGCATTTAAGAAAGTAGAACTAGCAGGTGTATTGGTAATTGATTTATAAAACTGAATAACTTCTTCTGCTTTTTTATTACTTATAACAAAGTTTGATTGTTGAATAATTTTATGCAATATAGTTACTTCTTTTAAAATAAGATCCATATCAGATTGTTTACCTTTTTTATTATAACCATATTCTACTTCTAATTCAAATTCAGGATAAGTATCGTTTAAATTTTTATAATTTTTAGTAGTTTTAGTCATAGTGATATCAATTCTAATTAACTCATTGTCTGTTTTTAAAGTAAACAATGAGAATCTTTGTTTTAATCTAAAGATAATATCTTTCTGAGCATTATGATCTATTTTATCTATGATGTCATAATCGGCTTTAGTTAAATCAACTTCTCCAGACAATCTAACTCTCATATTAAGATCAAATAGATCAATAAGATTTGCAGCATCTTTAGTTTTTTTCATAACTTTGACGTTTTTATCATCTTTATCATGTTGTAATTTAACAAAAGTTTTAAATATTACATGTGATTTCCATAAATCTACTTTTTTAAGATATTGATTAATATTATCGCCTTCTAATGTTACACGATATGTAGTATCTTTAGATGGGGAATAGTTAATATCTAAAATTTCTATTGGTCCAAGTGATTCTAGATTAGAATGTTTTTTTCTCATTTGCAGAAACTTTAATAGTTGAATATATTTTTGTTGGGTAATATATTTACCATCTTTATTTGCAAATATGAACTCAAATTCTTTATTGGAATCAGTTTTTTTATATAGACTTTCAATAGAATTATATAGATTTTTATCTATTAAATTTATAATATTACTGCCATCGGACATTGTGGTATATATATATTAACAGTATATATTTCTTAAATATTCATCAATTTGCAATTCAATTTTTTATTATTAATTTCTTTAGAAATTAATAATAAAAAAAATAATGGGGCTTAAAATATCTATGAATATTTTAAATGAATCAATTTTTATTATTTTCTTTAGAAAATAATAAAAATAGATGAGACTTAAATTAAATCACTTAATTTAATTTAAGCAAATCAATTTTTATTTAATATATTTTTATTAAATATATTGTTTGCTTTATTATTAATTTATTAAGTTAATAATAAGTTTAATTTATAACAAATCAACTCTAAAATAATGTTGATGATGATGATGCTGGTGTTAATGTAGCTGTAGCTGATGTAGCTGATGTAGCTGATAATGTTTGTGATTGTTGTGGTAATGGGGAATTAACAGTTGAAGTTGCTGATAATTGTGATTGTGATGCTTGTCTTGATGCAGGTGGTGTACTTGTTGTTAATGCACTTACTAATCTACTAACTGCATCAGCTGCTGATCTATTTGATCCAGTTGATAACGGTGTAGATTCTGTTACAGTAAATTCTGGTACATTTTTTACAGATTGAACACCTAAGCCACTAGGAGAACTTTGAGCACGTTGAGCAACTGAACCTAAAGCAAATGAGCCAGGAACTGGAGCAAGAACATTTAGAGTTTGAGCACGTTGAGCAACTGAACCTAAAGCAACTGAGCCAGGAACTGGAGCAAGAACATTTTGAGTTTGAACACCTAAGCCACTAGGAGAACTTTGAGCACGTTGAGCAACTGAACCTAAAGCAACTGAACCAGGAACTGGAGCAAGAACATTTGAACGTGCGCTTGGAACTGGAACACGTGTGCTTAAACCACGTGAAGCAACTGCTGGTGAAACTGGAGTATCAATCATTGGAATAAGTGTTCCAGATGATTCAGTTGCAGTTACTGGATCAGCAGCAGCTGCAGCAGCTAATAATGCAGTTGCTGTTGGTGATTCTTGTCTTAATGAACCAACACGTGAGCCAACACGTGAACCAGTTGGTTGGATTTCTGATTGAACAGTTGAAGTAGCACTTAAATCAGTTAAATTAGCAACTGTTGAACCAACAGTTGATGTTGGTGAATCAAGTGCTGCGGCTGGTGGTGCATAAGATAAACCGCGTGAACTACTACGTGAACCTGGTGGTAATTCAACAGTTGGTAATAAGCTACGTGCTGAACGTTGTGGAACTGGAGCAGCTAGAATAGCTGGAGCGACTTCAGAAGTTTCGCTAGCTGGTGGTGCATAAGATAAACCACGTGAACTACTACGTGAACCTGGTGGTAATTCAACAGTTGGTACTAAGCTACGTGCTGAACGTTGTGGAACTGGAGCAGCAGATGTAGCACTTAAATTAGTTGGATCAACAGCAGCAGTGACTGAACCAACTGATGAAGTAGCTGAACCAACATCTAATAGTGTTCCAGATCTTACACTGCTTGGAAGAACACTTGGAACAACACTAGCACGTACACTTGGAACAACTGTAGCTGGAGCAATTGATTTAATAATCATACCAGTTGATGGTGTTTGTATCATGTTAGTTTCAACACAGTTTCTTAAGATAGTTAAGTTGCGAAGCATTGAGTCGATATCAATTTTAACGTTATCAACGTCAAGATCATTTGATGTATCTCTGCGTGCAGCTAATGATTTGTAGAGAATTTCTAATGATTGTGAATACATGATAAGTTTATTACGCATGTATGTTTCTAATGTTGGTTGATTAACGTAAGCACCATATTTGAGTTTGTTTAATATTAAAACCATCCAGCCAAACTTTTCAAAAACGTGTTTAAACCATTTGTATAAACCATATAATGATTTATCTTTAATAGCAACATCATCATTTGATAATGGAGCTTGGTTTAATGAGTTACCCATTGTTGACATAAAGCCTTTGAGTTCTTCAATTGATTTGATCATTTCTGGGAAATCACGTACAATAGTATTGTTATTTTTTGGGTCAGATAAACGTAATTGTAATTCTTGTGAAAGTCTGGTAATACCAGCAACGTAGGCTGAAACTTTTGAAGCATATTCTGGTTTAGCAGATGCTTTGTGGATAGCTAAAATAATCCAACCAGCCTTTTCAAAGGTTTTTCTGTACCATTCATATAAACCTGGAATAGTTGCTTCAACTTGTTCCGATCTTAAACCACTGAGAGATGCAGATGCACTATTTAAATTTTTAGAACTTTTTACACTCATATATATAATATATCTAAAATAAATTAAAACTATATAAATTATTTTTTATATTTATATAAAGTTTTTATAATTAAATTATATATACATGAAAGATAATATTTTTATTTCAAAATATATGCCAATAACTTTAAATATGAAAATTGATATTAAATCTATTCTTGATAGTGATGCAACAGTTAAATTAACTAATAATATTGATTATCCAAAATGTTCATTTGGATTTCACCACTATATTCATTCATTAAAAAAAGATACAGAAATTTTAAAACAATTTGAAAATAAAAAGAAAGTATACTTAGTTACTAATCAATTTGAAATAGAAATAGATAACTATAATAAATCAATAAGTGAAATAACAACAAATTTTTTAGATATTAAAGATAAAGTACCAAAGATTATATCTCTTGATTTTTATAAAATATGGGAAATATTATTTATGTTTGATTTATTTGATATAAATGCCAGTAATATCAAATCAGCCCATTTAGTAGAAGATGGTTCTACTGTTCAGGCATTATTATTATTCAGAGATAAATACTTCAAAGATAATAAATCTGATAAATATTATATTGTTAATAATAAACCAGAATATAGTATCAATAATTTAAATAAACAATTTGTAGATTACTATGATAAAAAAATATCACAAACTAACATAGATAATATTAAAGATAAAATAGATTTAGTTATAGCTGGATCTAGTTTTACTTATCACAATGATAATGAAAATGTTATAGAACAAGAAAGTTATAAATTATTATTTAGTAATATAATTAATTGTGTTAGAATACAAAAGAAAGGAGGTAGCTTTATATGCAAATTCTTTGAAACTTATACACATATGTCATGTAAATTTATATCACTTTTAATATCTTTATATGATAAAGTATTTTTTATAAAACCAATGACAAGTAAACCATCAACATCGGAGAAATATGTTGTATGTATTGGATTTAAATTTGGAGAAGTAGCATCAGTATTAAAAAAATTAGAAAAAATAGAAGACCTTGTTAATAAGAATAATAATAAAAATATATGTGATTTGTTTAATTCATATGAAATAGATCATAAACTAAGAGTTAGATTAACTCAATTAAATTTATTAACATCAAATAAAATGTTTAAATCAATTGGTGAGATAGTTAACTTTGTTAATAGCCAAAATTATTATGGTGATACATATCAAGATTATAGAGAAAAACAAATAGAAGCTAATAACTTTTGGACAGAAACATTTTTTCCAGAACCTAAAGAATTTAAAGAAGCAAAGAAAAAAATAACAGAAGCATCATTTGCAACAAATAAAATAAATGTAGATGAAAGTATTCATTTAGAGAAGATACTACACTAATAATTAAAATTTTCTGCAAACAAAGTATCTTTAGATTGTAAATACTTACTACTTAATCTGTTATTTAATATTGAATTACATAAATAGTAATTATTTTTATTGTCAACAGTTTTTAATATTTTTTTGATATTATTTGATAGACTAGAAGAATTTAATTTTTTAAAATATTTATCACTTATTTCTAACAATATTTCATTGATAAAAAATAAGTTATATAATAGTCTACTTGATCTAATTTTTCTACTTGGTACATATTTTGTTAAATTCTTATTAAGATGAGACATATTTGGATTTTTGTAAACAATATAATAATATAATTTTAGTCTAGCGATATTATTAACAAAGTCTGATGGTATATTTTGATTTTTTTTAATCATTTTAATACATGTATCAATGCACATACGTATTACACCCCCAGAATAAGATATCCAATCTAGAAATAATTGATCTTGAGACGATGTTTTAATCTTTGTAAAAATTATATATGCTTTATAATCATATTTGTTAATTTTTTTCAGAGAAGCTAAAACATTGTCATATAGATATAATATAACAGGATTTTGCGGAAATAATAAATATTTATAATAATTATCAACTGGAACTATAAGTTTCAAATTATTTTGTTTAGATTTAAATTTATTTATTACTCTTATTTGTTTTATTAATATTATAATTAACAGAAATATAAATAAAACTAGAATTATCATATATTCCATTCTATATATGATAAATAATATTATTAATAATTATGTTTTAACTCAATATATTATTAATATCTATTTTTGTCTAGGACGATGTGAATCATAACTATGACCACATTTACATAAATTACTATCAGATCTTTTTCTAAAACTTTGACATTGTCTAAATTTACATAAAATTTTACATGATGGATCTTTACATGCTCTACAATATCCACCACCCATTTGATTTTTTAATGCTAAATATTTTGCTTTGTATTTAAGATATTTTTCATAATAATCAATTGTCATTTTTATAATAATAATTTAGAAAAATTATTATTATACTAATTTATTTTTATCTTTAATTATGGGAAATGCTTTTGTGGCCACATATTTTTCCAGTTTCACTATCGATAATAGTTTGACAAAATATATTTGTATCATTTTTATTACCATTATTAAATTTTGTACAATTACACCTTCTTATTTTACACGCACCATTACCCATACCCATTTGATTTTTTAGCGCTAAATATTTTGCCTTATATTTGAGATATTTTTGTTTATAACTATCATTTATATCTAATCCAATAGTACCACCTGATTGTGCTGGTACTGGTGCTGGTAATAAAAATGTTAATATAGGAGGTAATATTTGAACAGATGGTCTTAATAAATTAAATTTTTTTAGAAATGAATTATCATTTATATTATCAGTTTTTTGTGTAAATAATATTATTTTTAATAACATAAATAATAAATACATTTTTTGTGGAGTTAATTGTTGCATTGCTGTTATTATACTAGGATGTGTGGTATATATAGGATTTTGCATATCAGGCTTATTAGCTACTGACATATTTGCTTGTTCTGATGGTGTAAATGTTAAATATCTACAATATTTATATATAAATTCTAATAAGTTTATAGCAGTAGGTTTATTTATTATATCTAATACTATATTAACTATATCTTGATCAATCATATTTAAAAAATTAGTTCGATTAGGTATTAATATTAATCTTAAATCTTCATGCAGTATAATTTGTAAATCTACAATTAATAAATTTGGTGCATCATATCTATTTCTATATATTGATTTAAGATCTTGGTTTGAAATAATTTGTCTACCATATTGTCTATATAATTCATATAATCTTGACACACCATAATTATTTAAATAAGTATCGAATGTTAAATATGGATCTGGTTGTATATTTTGAAATAATCTATTATATAAATCTATTATTGATGGATTAATACTTTGTCTTTTTGCCTGAGGTTTAGTTGGTTGATTTTCTTGTATATATTCTAGTGCATGTTGTTTTATATTTCTCATATAATTATCTATATCTCCTTGAGGTAATCCATATGATCGTATTTTAGTAGATAGTGATTCCATAGTTTGTTGTAATTCTTCTGGTGTTGGTAATCCACTTATTATTCTATAGTTAGTTACAATATATGTATAAAATTTGTTTAATATAAATATTAAAGGAACTATAAAATTTAGTGTATTTAATAAATTATTGATATTACTATATTCTGTTATACTCATATTATCTGTATTGGTTAACATTTTAATATCCGCATCTATTTGTTTTAAATCTACTCTACCATTTACTTGTGGTATTTCAGTTAATGGTTGGTTTGATAATAATTTATTTAATAATAATCGTATAGTAATACGTACATCTTGAGCAATACTTGCGATATCGTAAAAATGTTCGTTATTAGATGCATCTACGTATTTAAGTGATGTTGGTACAATATTTATAGTTGATGGTGATCCACATAAAAATAATATAATTTCTTGTAATGTAGGTCGACTTAAATAAGGTATATTAACAAAATATACAGGTAAAACTCTATTTGCTACTAATATATGTTCTCCAATTAATCCACCAACAGCAACTTCTCTAGATATTTCATCTGTTCCAAATCTATCGGTTACTGTAGTAGTTTCAATATTTATACCATAACTTAATTTACTACAAAAATAATTTGTATCTTTAGGAATTCTAGTTTTATATGCTTCATCAGTATTAATATCTCCTATAGGTCCCATTACAGATTCCATTATAGATGTATCATAAAATAATAAATTTCGGATAATATCTCTATTTTGTGGAATACCCCGACTCATATTTGCTAATACTAAATTGTTTATAAATCTATCATATACACGTTCTGTTCCTGGTGTTCTTACTTCAGAAATAGTTTCAGCACTTAGAAAACCAACTTGATGACAATTTTTAGTTTCATAACCAGTAGAATGATATTCTAACAAAGAACACTCGTTACGAGAATTACTGTTAAATCTATTTAAAAATATTGGTATTCTTATTTGAGCTGTTTGTTGATTATTTGTTAGTAATCTTACCGAACAAGTAATAACATATTTATTATTAGTTTGTTCTTCTATAATATTATCTGATCTATATAATATTACCATACTTGCTAATATTATATATTTATAATTTAAATATTTATTTATTTAACTATTTATTTAATTAATTATTTAACTATTTATGTTTTCCTTCTAATTCTTGCTTTTTCTTATTCTCTTCTGCAACTTTGTAGAAATTTTCTTTACCACCAAAAGCGGGATATAAATATTCTTCAGCTCGTTTTTCAACAAACTCGTTTTCAGCTGTTTCGAAAGTCTTTTCACCATTTTTAACAGATCGAAGAATATTAATCATGTCAATAATTTTTTCAAGATTTTGAGCTCTGTTAGGTTTATCAGATAAAAGTTTAACCATGGATACAGGTAGCATACTGTATTTTTGTTGAACAAGATAATTAAAATTACCTGGTTCATGTTCTTTCATTGAACTAATTTCTGGTTGATCCATAAATTCTAAGAATTCTATAATTTTAGTTGTTAATAGTTCGAGATCTGGAATAGCACTAACACTTGGAAGATTATTATTACTCATTATATAATTAAGTTAACTAAATAAGTTCTTAAATCTTAAATTAATTATTAGTTAACTTAATTAAGTTATTTATTCGTGTATTTCTACACCTCTGCTAATAACTAATATAATATTTTTTCTAATTTGCATATTCGCTCCACAAGTCTTATATTTTGATGATATATTTTTAGTCATATTTAATTGAATTAGAATAAGTTCAAAGTTATCATAAAAGTATAATTTTTGTAATGGTGTATTTATTAACTCAATGTTTTTAATTATTTTTGATTTAGGTAAATCTACAAGATATTTACAATCATTAACAACAAGATGATTAATATTATATAAATTATCTATTTCAGATATTTTTGTTTCAGATAAATCAATGTAAGAAACACTTGGAGATAATTTAATTTTAGTTATTGGATTCTTAAATAAAACTATGTGATTTAAATTATTATAATTTGATAAATCTATTGAAGTTAGTTTATTATTATCTAATTCAAGTATATTAACTCTACTATTAATGTTAATAATGTTATCTATATTATTGTGAGATAATCTAACACGTAAAGCATTTTGTAAATTTGGAATTATATTAAGACAATTATTATTAGCACTAATTTCTAGTATACTAGATGGCAATTTAAGATTAGTTATTTTATTATTATCAACATCTAGTATTTCTAAATTAATTAATCTAGTAAGATCTATTTCACCAGATAATAAATTATTAGATAAAAAAAGATGTTTGAGATTAATAAATTTCTCGGGATATTGAGTTATTATAGTTGGTAATTGTGTTAATTTTAAACTTTCTAAATCAAAATCCAAATTATTTTTTTTATACTCGTTGTATCTATATTCAATTGTATCTTGATTAATATCAAATAAATGTTTTATATTATTTTGTTCCCAATCTATTTTTGATTCATCTAGTTTTCTAGATTCTCTATATTTTAGATCGTTTTTATAGATAACATATTTATTACTAATTTGACTATTACTATTATTATTTAAATTAACTAAATGAGAGTTATTATTATTACTATCCATATATAATTAAGTTGACTAATAATTAAGTTAAATAAACTAATTATTTGTTAAGTTGACTTAATTATTTGTTAAGTATTTCACGGCATAATTCTTTCTTATTTTTAATTTTGCGAACACCATTTACATTATGAAATACATCAATATTTAATTCTTTTGCTTTTTTCTGTAATTCAATAAGACTCATGCTATCATTAATATATTCATCTCTGATTTCTTGAATAACTTCTTGATTTTTATTATCTACAACAGTATCTTCATCAATATCATAACCATTTAATTTATCAGTATATAATATTTGATCATCTTGATTTGGTGTATTATTTTGAGTCTTATCTTGCAAGTTCATATATTTATTCCAATCAGATCCAACAGGATTAAAATTATCAACAAATACTAGATTTAGTTTACCTGGATTAGTTATAATATTTTTAATAAAATCGTTACTATTAAAACTGAATAATTTATTATTAGTATCATATACGAGATAATATTTATTATCGTGTTTCATTAAAATTGCTATTTTTTTAAATACAATAAAATCACCTCCATAGTAATTTACTTCTTGTGTTTTATAATCAATACAAAATATATTAATGTGTAAAGCATCTGATACATATCGAATAATTTTATCAGTTACTTCATTTTTTTCTAAACTTTTAAAAATATCATTTTTAGTCCATTTTAGTTTTGAATATTGATGTTGTTTAAATCCATCAATCATAATATCTTTTTTTAAATAGTTCATTAGATTATTAAATAAGATAAATTTATTATCTTTGGATTCAGATGAAAAACTTGGTTCCATAGCTGAAAGTAAAGCATAATAGAATGACAACGTATTAATATTAATATCTTGATCTTTACTTTTATCTTGATCTTTAATATCTATTTGACAAGATTGATTAAAAATTAAAAAATTTTCTAATAGACTGGTTGAATAACAATATGCAAAAAAATTTATAGGAAAAGATAAAGTCTTTTTATCAGTTATTAAATATTCACTAAGAGATTTTGGAATATGTTCTTGTTGTTTTTGTTCTTGTTTTGGCGGTTCTTGTTTAATCTTTTTAGTAACATTCTGCATAACAGATGATTGTTTAGCATCTAGATATTCATCATTTGTAAAATGATTCAAATTATTACTAATATATTGTTTAATAATATCTAAGGTTAATTTTCGACTAGATTCCATCAGAACTTTATATTAAGTAATATATCTTAAGTAATACTTAATACATTAATAATGATATAAAAAATTAATAAATCAACTTTTTTATTATTTAATGAGTTATTAAAAACATCGAAAAATGCAAAATTTCAGTTTTATTATGCTTTATTTAAAAACATCGAAAAATGCAAAATTTCAGTTTTGCATTTTAAGATCTTTTTTTAGGCAAGTAGATAAACTTTTAGTTTATTTACTTACCTAAAAAAACATCGTCATCAGATATATATACATCATCGTTGTTCTTTGCAATTTGTTTATGATATTCTTTCTTTTTGATTAGTTTACGTTCAGCATTTGATAATTTAATCTTTGGAGAACCTAATAAACTAGTATTTACATCATCAGTATTAATATCAGAAAGATTTTTATCATATGAATCTGAATAAGTTGCTGTTAGAGTACTTAATTTATCATGTTCCAATTTATTAAAAAATCCATCGATTCTTTTGTATGTATTTTGTGTTAAATTGTGAAAGAATAATAAAGTACCTGAACTTTTTTTTGTTATTGCAATATCGGGGTTTTCTTTAAAGATAATATCCCTGATCTTCTGGATAGACTTTTTTTCTTTTAAATTTTCTATTTTTGAAAGTAATTTTTTTATATCATCAATTTTATATTCAATTGACATCTTATATATATTTAATATTAAAATTATAATCGCATTTATTACGAATCATGATAAATTATTGATAAAAAATATTATTCATCATCAGAGTCATCGACTTGTAATAAATTAAAAATATTATTGCTCTTTTTCGAGTTAACTTTAGATTTTGAGTTAACTAAGTTGCTTGAGTTAACTTTAGATTTTGAGTTAACTGAATTGCTTGAGTTAACTGAGTTGCTTGAGTTAACTGAGTTGCTTGAGTTAACTGAGTTGCTTGAGTTATTATTATTTTCTTTTTCTTTTCTAATAGAATTAAGTGACATAACTAGTTGATTAGTATCATATAATTTATCTTTGTTTTTTCTAATCAAATCAAAAATATTTTCATTATATTTTGTTTTATTATCTTTATCTAAACTATTCTCTATATTATGATTTATTAAAAGCTGTGAAACTTTATCTAATCCATTAAATAGAGCTTTATGTAACAAAGTATAGCCAAATTCTTTTTTATTTAATAAATAGCTAACATAATCTTTATCTAAAATATCAATTAGATATTTCATGCTTTGATATAATTTATTTTCATCAAAATCATCATCATCTAATCCTTTAAAAGCAATATGAATAGGTGAATATGGTGAACACTTTTCATACGGTTCATCTAATTTTAATTTAAATCGTGTTAATAAAATATCTATAGCATAAATATTATAAAATTTGATAGCATTTGTTAACAGAGATTTAGATGATGAGTTAATAATCATATTATTATTAACAATAGAATCATCATAATGTAAAAATTGATCGAGTGTCAAATTAGATGATTTATCTATAACATTAAAATAATCAACAACATTATTAAATTTATTATTTATATCTTGTTGAGAACCATCATTTATAATTAGATAATATAAATCTAACCATAATTCTTGTTCCTGAGTATTTAATCGAATATCTCTTGTCATATAGACAGTTATAATAATAACTGATGGTTTGTGATTCAATATATTTAGATTAAATATTATATAAATATTATTATGTTTAATTTCACAATCATTAATTTTTGTACCAAATTTTAAAGTTGATACAATATTATCATATGTAACTTTACGTTCAACCATACGTTCTTTAGCATGGTTAGTAATAATAATTTTATAGTTAGAAAGGTTATGAGTCATGATTACAAGTATTTTAGTTTATTTGTTATTATTAAAGATATATTATATATAATAAAATTCAATTTTTATTAGATTATCTTTAGATAATCTAATAAAAATTAATAAGGATTAAAATCTATTTTTTTTAGTTAACTTAATTATATATATGAGTAATCAAGATAAAGATAAAGATGGTGATATTGATGAAAAAACTATGACAACTAATTATACTTATCCAAATTCTGACGATGATGATTTACAATATAAAATATACAAAAAGAGAGAATTCTATTATCATAAAATACCTGAAAAGCCTGAAATTAAAAATTATACAGACATGAAAGAATATAGAGATGGTATTTGTGCTGCTGATATTGCATTATTTAATTATCAATCTCTATTAGGTAATATTATTAATCCTGATACTCCATATAAAGGTGTTGTAGTATTTCATGGTTTAGGTACAGGTAAAACATGTGCAGGTGTTGCTATTGCTGAAAAATTTAAACCACTTGTACAGAAATATAATACCAAAATAGTAATTCTTGTACCAGGTCCTTTAATCAAAGAAAGTTGGAAACATCATATTATTAAATGTACTGGTGAAACATATCTTAAAAAAATAGATAAATCCCATTATATTGATAGTCAAGAATTAGATAGATTAAAAAAGAATGCTTTAGCTCAAGCTATGCAATATTATAAATTTATGTCATATAAAAGTTTTCACAAGAGAGTATTAGGTGAAAGAATTATAGAAAAAAAAGAAGGTCAAAAAATTGTTTACAAAAAAACAGAAGAAGGTGAATTTGAACGTGATGTAGCAGTTGATAAGATACACAATTTAAATAATACTATTATTATAGTTGATGAAGCACATAACTTGACAGGTAATGCATATGGTGAAGCATTAACACATATTATTAAAAATTCTATAAATTTAAAAGTAGTTCTTATGACAGCCACACCTATGAAAAATTTAGCTCCTGACATTGTCGATCTTATTAATTTTCTTAGACCACAAGATTATCCAATAGAAAAAGATAAAATATTTACAAAGGCGGATAGAAACTATGAAATACAATTAAAACCATATGGTTTAGAATATTTCAAAAAAATGGCTAATGGTTATATATCTCATGTTAGAGGTCATGATCCATTAGTATTCGCTAAAAGAATTGATAAAGGTGAGAAACCTGATGAGTTATTATTTACAAAGGTTATTAGATGTAAAATGATGGAATTTCAACAAAAGATATATGATCAAACTAAAATAGAAGCAGAAGACGATGCTTTAGATAGAAAAGCAGAAGCTGTTGCTAATTTTATCTTTCCATGTCTATCAGCTGATAAAAAAACTATTAGTGGTTGTTCAGGTAATGAAGGCTTAAATCTTATAAGAAATCAATTAAAAACATCAGCAGATCAGATTAATAAATTAATAGCAACAGATATATTAAAATTAAAAGATACTGATCAAAAAGATCTTATTGGATTAACAGCTAATGGCGGTTGTATTACTGGTAAGATATTAAAATACGAAAATCTTAAACATTTTTCAACTAAATTTCACAAAGCACTTAAAAAATTAAATAGATTAACATGCTTTAAAAAAGGAGCAAAAACAGCATTTGTTTATTCTAATTTAGTTAGAGTAGGTATTGATATATTTGAACAAATATTATTACAAAATGGTTATCTTGAATTTCAAGAAGATCCATCTACTTATCAAATAAATCCAGATACTGTTTGTTATTATTGTGGTATAGAATATAAAAATCATAATAATCTTAAAGAACCAACAAAAGTTAAAGAATCATCGGCATCATCGTCTGATTATAAAAAGAAAGAATGTAAACCACATACTTATTATCCAGCTACTTTTATTACTGTAACAGGTAAAGGTGGTGAAGATTCAGGTGATGTTATTCCAGAAGAGAAAAAGAGAGTATTAGATAATGTTTTTAATAACTTTGAAAATAGAGATGGTAAATATTTAAAATTAATTCTTGGTTCAAAAGTTATGAATGAAGGTATATCATTACATAATACAGCTGAAGTACATATATTAGATGTCTATTTTAATTTTGGCAGAGTAGATCAAGTTATTGGTCGTGCAATTAGATGGTGTTCACATTATAAACAAATGAGTGAAGAAAATCCATTTCCATCAGTCAATGTATATAAATATGTTGTATCTCTCAAATCTGGTTTATCATCAGAAGAAGATTTATACAGAAAGGCTGAATTAAAATATTTATTAATTAAAAAATTAGAACGTGCTATGAAAGAAGTAGCTATAGATTGTCCACTAAACTTGCAAGCTAATATATTCAAAGAAGAAATAAAAGAATTTGATAAATGTAAAGAAATTGGTGATAGTAAAGATAAACATCATAAAGATTGTCCACAAATATGTGATTTTACAACATGTAATTATAAATGTGATAATATTAAATTAAATGCTGAATTTTATGATCCTGATAGAATGATTTATAAGAAGATAAATAAGAAAGATATAGATACAACTACTTTCTCGACTGGTTTTGCACATACTGAAATAGAATATTGTAAGAAAAAGATAAAAGAAATGTACTTATTAAACTTTATGTATACATTAGGAGATATTATTAGTTATGTAAAGAGTACATATACAGAAGAAAGAAGAGATCTATTTGATGAATTTTTTGTCTATAAAGGATTAGATCAATTAATTCCAGTTACAGAAAATGATTTAAATAGTTTTAATGATACTATTTTTGATAAAGATAATAGATCAGGATATTTAATTTTTGTTGATAAGTATTATATATTTCAACCATTTGATCAAAATGAAGATGTACCAATTTATTACAGAACTAAATATATGAGACCAATTACTCAATCAATATCTTTATTTAATTATCTCAAAAATAACGAAACTTATAAAAATTATAAAGATAAAGGTGCATTAGATGAAACAATAGAAGACAATGATGTAGATAATAAGAAATTAGCAGCTTATGATTTTGATTCAGTTATGGAATACTATGATAATCGTGAAGAAAATAAATACGTTGGTATTATAGAAAAAGATACAAATAGAAAGAAGAATTTAGAAGGAGATGGAGATGATGATGTATTTAAGATCAGAGAAAAGAGAGCTAAGATATTAGATAAGAAGAGAGGTACAGGTATTCCATCTCTTAAGGGTGCAGTATGTACAACAAAAGAAAAAGATTATATACAAAAAGTAGTAAATGAGTTGAAGATTAAAACTACAGATAATACAAGACACGGATTATGCTTTAACATCAGAGATAGAATGTTAGAATTAGAAAAATATTCTACAGCAGCAGATAAAACAAAGAAGACATATATCATGATACCTAATAATCATCCTAAATATCCATTCCCATACAATTTAGAAGATAGAGCAGAATTTATTAAGAATAAAATTAAAGATTTAAATAGCAAAATAGACATAGAAATTAAGAAAACAAAAGCAGGTGAATATTTTAAATATGATGTAACTATTAAAGAAGATGATAAATCAAAAGATTACATATCTGAAATTAATACATTAGTTGAAAAATATAAAGGTAAGAAGGATAATAAAGCATGGAAAATAGTACTCGATTAAATCTAAAAAAAATTTGAATAATTAATAAATTACTTAATTAATATTTATTATATATTATATAAATATAATGAATAATCCATTTATAACCACTTATCTTACTACATCTGTACGTGTACTACCACGTGAGATGGACAATAATATTCGTAAGTATATTAAAGCCAATCTAGAAAAAGAACATATTAATAAGTGTTTTAATGACTTTGGTTATGTGACTAAAATACATGAAATTGAGATTATAAGCGATGGTAAAATAATTCCAGAAGATCCAATGTGTTGTGCAACATATAATATTCGATTTTTATGTACTCTATGTCGCCCACTGCAAAATTCACAGATTATTGCAAAAATAGTTGGCATGTCTGAACAACTATTATTTTTAACATATGGTCCACTTGAAATTATTGTTAAAACAGCTAATAGTATTAATAAAAATATATTCATGTATAATCAAAATTTATCACGATGGACTGTTAAGAAAACTGGTAATAAAGATGAACAAAAGTTTTTAGTACTTAAAAATGAACACTATTTAAAAGTTAAAATTCTCAGCAAAAAAATAGTAGATAAAACAAAACAAATTATTTGTATGGGATTTGTTGAAAACATTGCTTCTGACAAAGAAATCGAAACATCGATTAAAGATATGTACGAACCTAAGAAATATGATTCAATTGATGATTTTATTGATTTAGAAAAGAAAATTCAAGAAGCTATTGATAACAATCAAGAAACAGCATCTATTGAATCTGATATTAACAGCGAAATTGATTAAATTTTGCTATTGCTTATGTCAACAGCGAAATTGATTAAATTTTGCTATTGCATTACTTATTTATTTAATTAATTTAATTATTTATTTTTTTATTTTTTTAGTTAACTTTTTTATTTAGTTACTTATTTTTTTAGTTAACTTTTTTATATTTTTATCTGATATAAAGATAAATATCATAATTAAAATTAGTAATATATACATGATTCATAATAATATAAAAAAAAATATATATTGTACAAATTGTAATAAACAAAATCACGAATATAAAGATTGTAAAGACCCAATTACTAGTTGGGGTGTCATATTAATTAATTTATCACATGTAAATCTAATGTATAATAAATCAATTATAGATCATACAGAAACTGTTAATTTAAAAAATAAAGTATTTAATATCTTTCCACAAAACTACAAAGATTTAGAAAATCTTGGTATGTATATGAATAACATTAGATTTTTAATGGTACAACGTAGACATTCTATAGCATTTATGGATTTTTTAAGAGGTCGTTATAAATTAGATAATGTTGATCAGATTAATTCTTTATTTCAATACATGAACAAAAGTGAAATACAATTAATTAAAACAATGAATTTTCAGGATTTATGGGAAGAAATGTGGAATCATGATACCCATAAAATAAATTCACTAAAAAAAGAATTTGTAATAGCAAAAGCTCAATTTGAAAAGATTAAAAATGGTGTAGATGTAGATTTAGATCTAAATTTTTTTACAGATAATATTAATCCAATATATAAATTTAATGAATGGGGGTTTCCAAAAGGACGAAAAGATAGAAACGAGTCTATATTAGATTGTTCTCTAAGAGAATTTTCAGAAGAAACTGGTATTGATATATCTAAAATTAGAGTAATTAAAAATATTAGTCCAATAGAAGAAAATCTTATCGGAACAAATGGTATACCATATAGACACATATACTATGTAGCAGAAATATATGACAGTGAAATACCAAACATTGATAATAATAATGAGATTGGTCAAATTGGTTACTTTACATACAATGAAGCAGAAGAACTAATTCGCGACTATCATGTAGAGAAAAAGAAAATATTACAACATTTATTTATGTATTATTTAGAAATATTAACAAATAATAGTTAATTTAATAATAATAGTTAATTTAATAATAATAGTTAATTTAATAATATTTAATAATAAATATTATTATGTTATTATATAATGGATGATAATAAAGATGACTATATAAATCTTTTTAAATTAATAAAAAAACATAATTGGGATGATTTAAAAAAGAAAATTAATAATCTTGATCCAGACATAGATATTAATATGAGAGATGAACAAAATGAGTATTTATTATCTTATTCAACTCTTTATAATAAATTAGATATAATTAAATTATTAGTTGAAAAAGGAGCAAAAATAGACATAGTAGATACTCAAGAAAGATCAATATTATATATATGTATCAAATATGATTATGATGATATTTTAAAATATTTTATTGAACAAAATAAAGATACAATAGGTATAAATATATTAGATATTAAAGATAAATGGCAAAAGATTCCATTACACTATGCTATACAAAATAAAAACAAAAAGTTTGTAAATTTATTATTAGAAGCTGGCTCAAATCCCAATATTTCAGAAAACAATGGTTATAATGCATTACATCTTGCTATATTTACAAGAGATATAGATATATGCAAACTAGTAATAAAACATATTGGTAATATGAATTTACGATGTAATACTGGTGAAACAGCTTTACATATAGCATGTAATTTAAGATTATTAGATATATCAAAATTATTAATAGAAAATAATATTAATGTTAATATACCTGATACAGTTCATGAATTTACAGCATTACATTATATAGCTACTACTAATCAATTAGAATTATTAAAATATATATTAGATTCAAAAAAAGATCAAATAAATATTAATTGTCAAGATATTTTTGGTAATACTCCATTACATTATGCAATCATGGAAGAAAACTATGGTGTAGTTAGCGAACTCATTAAATTAGAAAATATTAACGTTAATTTATGGAATATAGATGGTAAATTACCATTACATCTATTTTTAGAAAACTACGATGATCGTAATGAAGATATCCTAGAATATATGATTAATAAAACAAATTTATCATTAAGAGATAATGATGGCAATAACTGTATGTTTTACATTATTAATCTTAATTTATGGAAGAAATACAAAAAGATATTAGAACATAAAAAAATAGATTTATATGCAAAAAATAAAAGTGGAGTAATGTTAATTGATATAATAAAAGATAATGATAAAGATGAATTTATAAATCTAGTAACTGAGTCTTATAATAATAGATTAAAAAATAAACCAGATTTATGGACACAAGAATGGGAAAATGTATGCAGTAGAGAATTTAGTAATTCAGAAGAAACTAAAAAAATAATTAAAAAGAATATAACTAATCAAGAAGAATTAACAAAAGAATGCACAAAAATTATTAAAAAGAATTTATTAGACAATATAGATAAAATTAAAAATGGAGAAAAGACATGTAAATTAGCATCATTTCCATTAACAAAAAATAAAGTATGTATTAGATTATCAGAAGGAGATAATTTAAGTATTTGTACTTTTACAGGAAATACATTAGATGTATTGCTTGGATTATTATATTTATTATCAAAACATAAAGATTCTTGTTCAACTTTGTCGAGCGACTTTATAGAAAATAGAAACATTTATAACTTTTATAAATCAATTGGTATATTAATGAATTCTAAATCAGAGTTTTTAAACTTTGAAATAGTGTGGATAAACAATAAATTATATTTAATTGATAACTTTTTTGATAAAGTAAAAAAATGTATTAGTGGAGGAGCAAAATTTGTAATTATTCCACTAGGTATAGAAATGACAGAAGGATCACATGCAAATTATATAATTTATGATGTAGATAATAAAATAACTGAACGTTTTGAACCACATGGATCAACTACTCCACCGGGATTAAATTATAATCCAGAATTATTAGACAATATATTATATTCTAGATTTACTGAATTTGATAAAGATATTACTTATCTAAAACCAAAAGATTATTTACCAAAAGTTGGATTTCAGTTATTGGATATTTATGAAACAAAAAAGAAAAAGATTGGCGATCCAGGTGGTTTTTGTGCATTGTGGGCTATATGGTATGTTGATATGAGATTATCTTATCCAACTTTAGAACCAAAAAGACTTGTTAAAAAATTAATAAAAAGTATTAGAGTAAATAATATATCTGTTAAAAATATGATAAGAAATTATGCAGTTAATGTTATTAAATCACGCGATGAAATATTACAATCAGCTAATTTAGATATTAATAACTGGATTAATGATGAATATACTGATGTAGAATTAGATTTAGTTATTGATAAAATTAAAGAAAAGATTAGTAATACAAAATAATTAAATTAACTTAATAATTAATTTCTTTTATTCTTTTTTTTATTTTTTGGTTTAGGTGTTTCAGTAACTTGTTCTGTAGCTTGTTCTGTAGTTTCTTCAGCAACAACTTCGGCATCAACCTCAGCAACTGGTTCAGCAGCTTCTTCAGCAGCTTGTTCAGTAGCAACTACTTCGGCAGCAACTTCAGCGACTGGTTCAGCAGCAACTTCAGCGACTGGTTCAGTAGCAACTACTTCGGCAGCAACTTCAGCGACTGGTTCAGCAGCAACTTCGGCAACTGGTTCAGCAACTACTTCTGCAACAGGTTCAGCAGCTTGTTCAGCAGCAACTACTTCGGCGACTGGTTCAGCAGCAACTTCAGCGACTGATTCAGCAACAACTTCAGCGACTGGTTCAGTAGCAATAACTTCAGCAGCTTGTTCAGTAGCAGCAACTTCAGCAACTGGTTCGGCAGCAGCTTGTTCGGCAGCAACTTCAGCGACTACTTGATTAACTACTTTTTTAATATTATTTAATTCGGCATCTAAAAGTAAAATTGATGCAGAATTATGTAAAGCAAATCCAAGATTAGATGAATGATTTAAATATTGTTGAATATCGGTAGTTAATTGTTCTTGAACTACTGGTTGAACAACGATTGGTTCTTCTACTTTAACTTCGACTTGTTTTTCTTCTACTTTTGGTTCACCAATAAACATAGAAGTAATAGTGTTTTGTATTTGGGTTTTAAGTACAGTCATTTTTCTAAACATTATTATAATATATTATATAATATAATAATTATTTAACTTGATTTATTTATAATTTAACTTGATTTATTTATAATTTAACTATTATTATTAATTTAACTATTATTATTTTTATTGCCTATTTTACGATAAGTTATAAATAAGAATACTAATATAATTACAATTAAAATAATAACATATAATGATTTTTTCGATTCTTTCTTTTCTGTTTTTTGTTGTTTAACATATATATCATTGAACTCATCGTAACTTATTTTACGTTTACCTGTTTCTTCATTAACTATATTGTGAAGATCAACTAACCAATAAATAAATTTGTCACGCGATGCTAAAATATCATCGGTAAGAGGTACTTCAGATAAATGGCGTTTATAATTTAATCTACAACTTTCACAAGGTAAGAAATTGCCTATTACATTTATAAAAAAATTTTTATATTTTTGTTGAGTTTCTATATCTGGATTATCTGGATAAGCTAATGATATATAATGTAAAAATGCCCAGCCATGTTTTCCCCATAAAATAGGATCAATATTATACATTATTTACTATAATATCTCAACATATTTTAATTTTTATATTATTGTTATTTGAATCAATCAAATCAACAGTTAATTGAACATTCTTTTTAAAATTGTTAATATCTTTGATACTATTTATTTTTTTACCAGAAATTTTTGATAACAAATAGATATTTTTATCTAGATTCATGCCATTTGATTCAAGTAATTTTAGTAATTTAGGATTTGATATATTTTTAATATAAATCATCTTTTGTTTATTATAAATTTTGTCATAATCAATTTCAGGTATATTAATATTATTTCGAATACAATCAATAATAATTTCTTCTGATAATTCAGAAAATTCTAATGAGTTTATAACAACATTATTATTATATTCTCTATAATTTAGCATAAGATTGCTATAATTTAATTCTTTTAATTTTATTTTTGTATTATATATCTTATTTTTAGTTTTATTTATTCTCATATATACAACATTTAATATATTAAAATTATTTAATAGAATATAAGTATCATACATCATTTTAATTCCTAAATTATCATCAAAAATAGTATTATCATTGAGTAGAATACCATTAATCGAAATAATTTTATCATGAGGCATTAATGTTCTAAATCCATGATTGACAATTACATTATCATTTAAAACTATGGGTAAATGATAAAACTTCATGTCATTCACATAATATGATTTAATTAACATACTAATAATATCAAATGGTAATACAACTAGTTCACGTGTTTCTTGTTTTTGCATTACAATCAATCCAATATATTTATCTTTATAAGTAACTACATGACCAGAATATCCCGCATAATCTATATCATCGAGAATATTAAATGTATATACAGGTATTGATGGAAATAAATTAGTTTTAATATGACTATGACTAATTTCTTTAAATTCAATATCTATGTTATTGAGACTAAAATATAAATTGCAATAATCTTCAGAATCAGCTATTTTGATGATATTATTATTAAAATAATTCAATGCATCTATAAATTCAAAAATATTACTATTAGTTCTTGATAATATTGCTATATCATATTCATCTATATAAAATATAAGTTGATATGATAGATCATTAATAGTTATATTTTTAGCTCCTTCAATAACATGATGCAATGTTAGTATATATTTATCGATCATAATACCATAACCACTATAATCTTTATTATTATTAATATAAATCTTTTTAATATTATCTTGTTTAGAGTCTTCACGAATATTAACATGCGAGCCAAAAAGCTTAATAAATGAATCCATGATTTAAAATGGTAATAATAGCGTTGTTAATAGTATTATATATAGATAGATAATGATATATATTATATTTCAATTTTTATTAATACTGCTAAAGCAGTATTAATAAAAATTAATGAGCTTTATCTTTAATAAATATCCTATGTTATCTCTCTTAATAAATTATCATAAGAGTCTTTTGTTTGAGCAATAACACTATAGTCTTTTGGTATAGGCGCTTTAAATTCTTTTGCTTTAGCCATTTTATCTAAAAATTTATCTATTTTAGTAACATATAATGCAACTATTTGTTCAATTCTTTCTCTATTATAAATTGATCTATATAATTTTACATAATCTTTATTAATATTTATTACAACCGATATCATATCTCTATCTGGATTGTAGCTATCATAATAACATAATCCACGTGCATACATATTATTAAATAATATACTATTAATATATTTACGTCTACCTCTTTCCATTATTTTAGTTTTACCTAAACTTACTATATTATCAACAACTGGATAGTATATACATAAATAAGATTCAGTTCCAGTAATTGGATAAATTAAATTATATGGTTGTGATAGAATAAATGGTAATTTAACAGGATCTAATCTATAATAATTTTCTTCATATTCAAATTTATAAGTATAATCTTCTATGAATTTTTTATAAGATTTAGCTCTTTTATCTTCATGATAAAATGATTTTAAAACATCTTGTATTTTTAAATATGGAGTTACTATATCTTTCATAACATCAGGATTAATATTATATAATTTACAGAACTCGTTTACGTATACATTAAAATTCTTATCTTTTAGAAAAGTCTTAATATTTCTCAAAACCAAATTTATAAGATCTTCGCGTTCTAATTCAGAATCTTCATGATCTGTAAAATTTTCATATAAACTCAATATAGTATCTATGTTAGCTATTTTATTAGACGAGTTACCATATTGAAATTCTAAACCTTGACTTTTAGTATCAAATAATATTTGTTGAATATTTAATTTATTTGTTATTCTTTCAATATATTTAAAAAACTTTTCACAAATGTCTATTAATACTTCTATATCGCTTGTTTTATCATTATTTTGTAAAATGTTTACTAATGGAGTATCAGATTTTTCATCGACTGCAAATACACGAGTAATATCACCTCTAATATTATTTAAAAGAGTTATTGCAAATAAAACTTTATCAGATGATTTCATTAAAATACTATATATAAGTACTTTTGCATAATGTAAGTTATCAAATTTTAATTTATCCATCATTTCAGTAATATTAATACCTAATTCAGTTTTGTTATAATCTAAATAAAATTTAGTTGTAATAAAATCTTCTATAAAGCTAATCATTTTATATGATTTAATAACTCCTTCACGTTTATCTCCATCAAATTTAACATCTTCGCTAGTTAAATCAACTATTTTACCAAAGATATTTCTTTTAAGATATATTTCTTCAGGATGAACTATATAAAATCTACCAGTGTTATCCATTAGATCATTAACTACAAAGCCAGTTTCATAAAAATCAGGGATATATTCATCATATGAATAATCATTTTGATCTCTATTACCAATATAAGTATATCTACCTGATTTAGTTTCAAACATTGATTTTAAACTATCATAATATTTCTCTAAAGTAAATTTTTCTTCTGAACTTTTATTACGTAATCTACTATATATATCATTTGAAATATTAGATATACTCATTTCATAAGGAGTTTTTGTATTTGTTGTAATACCTTTTTCATATAGAAAATATGCAGAACCTGGTCCAGTACGACCAACTCTACCTTTTCTTTGTACTCTACTAGTTTCACTTATGTTTGTTAATAATAATTTATTATTACGTTTTTTATAATAATAATAATTACTCTTACGTGTACCTGTATCTATGACATAGAATAATCTCTTTATAGTAATGGATGCTTCTGCTATATTAGTTGCAACTAATACAAAGTTAGTATATGATCCACTACCTTCATCAAGAGAATAAACACTATCAAAGTTATCATCTTTATCTATTCTAAGAGTAGGAAAAGTATAATCAATTGATTCTATAAATGATCTTCTTTCTGATCTCATTGTTGAATAAAATGGCAATGCTATCCAATTATCTGGCATAACATTTGGTTTATTTAATTCTTCTATTAAATTAATAATGTCCGCTTCACCTGGTTGAAATACTAATATATCACCTTTTCTTGTTTCTATCAATTCTTTAATTAGTTGCAATGTATCATATTTTGGTTTATAATTTTCTTCAACAACGAATCTAGTTCCTGTACCTGGTGCTGATATATGAAAGCGTCTATCAACATTAATTCTATCTATGTTATTATTTTTAATCCACATATCATACGGATATTTTAAGTTATCATTTATTGCTCTATAAAATCTTCTATAATTAGGTTCATCTTCGTCGATAGTAGCACTCAGAATAACAATACGTATTGTTGGATTATAATAACCATATAATTTAAATAAAGTTAATAACATATCCATATTTTTATTATGTTCATGAGCTTCATCAATAATAACAACATCATATAAGTTCTGTGAAGTAGCTCTCTTATTATCATATGACATTTTTTTAAATAATGGTAAAGATGATTTTAATTCTTGTAATAAAAACCCATCAGTTACAAATTTTAATACTAAATGAAAAGCATTTTTAACATGTTTTTTATCTTGATGTTGCATTTGAACATTATAATAATCTAAAATTACTTTATCACCTTGTTCATCAAGAAAAGTTTCACCTCTTTCATTTAACTCTACTATTGGTACCCCTAATTGTTTTGATACTTCTTCGGCATTTCTTTCAGTTGGTGTTTTTCTTGGTTGTGTACAAACAACTTTAGCAATAGATTTATAATCAATACCTTTTAAATAATACATATATAATTTTGGAACATGAGTTGATTTACCTACACCAGTTGCACCAGTTACATATGATATTCTATTATTAATATAATGATGACAAAAACCTAATTGAGATACCCATTCCATAGCTTGCATACTATACCACGAATCTTGTGATATAATATCAAATAGTTGTCCAGAATATAGATATGGTAAATCAGTAAGATAATAATAAGCATTAACTGCATATTTATTTTGTTGAGATTTATTAAAATATTTAGGAGCTATTATTTCATGTAATTTTTTACCAGCTATAAAAGTTTCATCACTAACATATCTATCAGGTTCTAATTTAGATAATATACCTTTAAGAACTAATACTTCAAATATAATAAATATTAATCCTGCTTTAATACCACTAAATAATATATTATTTAATTTATTTGGATCATTAATACCATCATCATAACCAGCACTATATAAAGATTTGATATAACGTTTAATATTAAACCATTTTGGTGATGGTGAATTTATACGATCTAAAATAACTTTTTTATCTTTATTATCTAATGAACACCAATATTTATCATATTGTCTAAATTTATTATCTTCAACATAACTTGAAAATGATTTAGCAAAATTATAAATATTTTTAGCAGTTATACCTTCTGCAGCTGCTTCATTTATTTTAGTTTTAGAAACATTTAATAATTTAGTACCATAATAAGTAGTTTTAAATTGTTGTAATATTTCTGTAAAAAAAGTATACATAAATTCAGGTTTAATAGATTGTAAACATTTATCTAAATTATCAAAATTAAATTCATCCATATTTTCTTCATCAATATCTTCTTCTTCATTTTTAATTGTTACATAACCTGATTGAACTACTTGTTTTCTAGTTCCAAATTTTTTATCAAAATTAATAGCAATACCTTTTAGTAATCTTTGTAATGATATAGGTGCAATAGTATAAAATGATTGTTCAGTCTGTGTTGGAACAAATCCAGGTTCATCTTTATTATAATCGATTAATGGTTTTACAACAAATTCTGTATTAAATAAATATGATTTTAATAATTTTTCCCAGATACTAGCAAATAGAGTTTGATTTTCTGTACTTTGTCCTAACCATGGAATATTATTTAATGCATCATTTAATAAAAATACATCATTATTACAAAATATTTCATTTAAAACACCAATGGCAGTAGATTTTGCACGTGATGGAAATATAACAATATCAAATAATAATAATTTATTTTCTTTTATTTCATCATATAGATACATACGTATAGTGTTATAAATATCACCAACATATAATGATCCTAATAATTGTTTATCTTCTTCAGATAAATTTGTTTTATCAGCGATATCACTAAAATTAATATCTTTATATTTACTATTATTGTATAAATTATCAGTATTTATAAAAGTTTTATGAGTTACTAAATCAGTTGTTGGTACAGGAATAATATTTAACCAATTTACATATAATTTATTTCCTGAAGTTACTAAAGTTTGTACAAATAATTTAAAATTATGATCTAAATGAGATTTATCAAACGGTATTTCTGAACATTTTACATTTTTAAAATCACCAGATCTTGTACATCTACCATATTGAAGATTAGTAAATTTATATATTGGTTCTGATTTATTAATATCATCATATTGATCTGATATTTTTTGTGTATATAAATCAGAAAATGATCTTAATTCTGATGGATCAGCATTTAAATATGGTAATAAAAAAGTACTTAGCCATTTAACATCTTTGTAATTATTTTGTGTTAACTGATATTCAAAATTAGTTTTATCTAAATTATTTATATAATATATTATTTCTACTATTTTTATCATATAGTCATTTAATATATTTAGATCAATAGAATTAAGATTTTGATATAAATCACTTACCCCAATTTTTATAATTGATTTTACAGTAGGAGATATAAATTCCATATATAATTAAGTTATATATAATTAAATTAACTAAATTAACTAAATTATATATAGCTTAATTATATATGGAACAAAATAAAAAATATCAAAAAAGTAGTTCTGGTATTCAATGTGTTGGACCATGCTATAAAAAAAATACAAAAATTATACATCCTATTTATTTAAGTATAGTAACCGATGAACATAATGATGCATTTTGTCCAACAGCAGAATGGACAAATATAGATAAGAGTGGTAAGAGTAGAAAATTATATGTAGATAAATGTAATGAACCAAGTAAAATAAAATCAGATTATACTACATCACATGATTTATTATACCCATATATAAATTTTGATGAATATAATTTTTTAGAAATATTTTACAATATACATAAATTTAGTGATGCAGTACAATGGATAGAAGATAATAACTTTTCACCTATAAATTCAAGACAAAGAATATTTGATTTAGCAATAGATGCTTATGGAGGTAATATTGATATTATTGAAACAAGTGATACTCGTGTTGTTGATTTTATTTATAATTTAATAAAAAGTAAATATATAAATAATATAGCAATACCTTTATTTAGATATATTTCAATAAAAGATAAAGTAGTTGAAATGAAAAAAGAAAAACCAACAGAAGATAAAGAAACAAATGAAAGTATTATTATTAAAACAAATTATATAATTAAGAATATAGTAACTATAGAAAATTTAACAAATTTTTTATCCACTTACTTTAGATCAGAATATAAAACAATTAAATTAGGATCCGCGAGTGAACAATTAATAAATAAATTTACTAGTTATATTATTGGAAATATAAAAAAAACTTTTATTAAATAGAATATAATTTTTTTATAAATATTTATTATATATATAATTATGGCATATGTACCAGTATCTACTATGTTTAATAATGAAGTCACTTCAGCAACAGTATATTCACCATTAACCCCTTTTTCAATAAGAGATCCATTATCACCAGTAAATCCATTATTATCACCAATTAATCCATTATTATCACCAGTATCAGCAGTATCACAAAGTGTAATAGTAAATGATAAACCATTAACTATTGTTACACCAATCGGTCCAGTTATTTCTACAAGACCAACATATGTTGTCGATATAGATACTGGTATGGAAGATAACTATATTGTTCAACGCGATGTAACTAAATATTTCTTATATGTTACTTTAGATAAGTGGTTATATACTGAATTTCCAAATATTCTTAAATATTTAGTTGTTGAAAAAAGTCACGTTAGAATTGTTAGAAGCGAAGATGAAAAAGAAAAAAATAAAGTATCAAATAATTCAACTGAAGAATTAGAAAAAAAGGCTGATTTTATCGAAGACAATATTTTAGATGAAAAAACAATGAGAGAAATCTTAATGAGAATCATGAGAGAACTTGGTATTAAATGGTACAACCTTCCACACCGCGAACCAATTGTCATGGATGTAGTTGAAAAATTTCTTAAGAAAAAGCTTCGTGAAAGAATGGGTGGTAAATCAGAAAAATTATCAAGATCAAGAAAATAAATAACTTGATTATTTATTTTATTTATTAGTTAATTAATTTATTTATTAGTTAATTAATTTATTTATTATAATATTTAAAGATTATTTATTATAATAAAAGTATACAAGTAACTAAAATCATGTCTATTACAGAACAATATATTTCATATCATAAAAAGTATCAGAAAATCTATGGAGATAAAGGTTTAGTATTAATGCAAGTAGGATCATTTTATGAGATGTATGCAACAGATACAGAAGGCCCAGCTTTAAAAGATATAGCAGATCTTTTAAATACAGTATGTACTAAAAAAGACAAGAACATTAAAGATGTATCTTTATCTAATCCCTATCTGGTTGGTTTTCCAATGGTAGCAACTGATAAGTTTGTATCTCTTTTGATTAAAAATGGATATACTCTTATTATGGTTGATCAAGTAACACCACCACCAGAACCACAGCGTAAAGTAACTAATATTTATTCGCCATCAACATATATTGGAACTACTAATACAGTTGATAATAACTATGCTGTTGGTATTTACATTGAATATGAAAAACAAATTAATAATCATAATTTAATATGTATCGGATTATCAGCAATTGATATTTCAACTGGTAAAGTAATTATCGATGAAGGTATTAGTACCAATATAGATAGTGAAATAGGTATTGATAATGCTCTACGGTTTTTATCTATTACGATGCCAAAAGAAATATTTTTAACTGTAAATACAAATAGTTCACAACATATTAAATATAACGATAAAGATTTTATTAATGTTTTACAAGTTGACGATCGTATAGTTAAAATTAAAAAATATGATGATAAATATTCTAAAATTAAATTTCAATCAGAGTTTTTATCTAATATTTACAATAACAAATTAGGTTTATCTATTATAGAAAACTTAGATCTTGAACGTACACCATATGCTCGCACTAGTCTAGTAATGCTTATTGATTATGTTCGTAACTATTCAGAAAAACTTATTTCTGGATTATCAGAACCGGATATTAATATAGAAACATCTCGTATGATTCTTGGTAATAATGCAACATTTCAATTATCTATATTAGAAAATGATTCATATAATTATCTTTCTGGAACTAAATTTAAATCACTCTATGACGTTGTTAATAATGCTCAAACAGCAATGGGAAAGCGTTATATTCGCGATATTATTACTAATCCCTATATTTGTGAAAAAAAGATTCAAGAATATTTAAACATAACTGAGTTTATAATTACAAACAAATTATTTGATAAATACAAAGATAAATTAAAACAAATAGTAGACATCGAAAAATTTAAACGTAAAATGAATATTCAAATGCTACAACCATATGAATTATGTGATTTTATTGATTCATGTAAATTAATTACTGACATGATTAAATTATCTCATGATGATAATATTAATATCAAATTATCAGAAAATATTGTTAAGAAATTAAATAGTTTTAACAAAGATTGTGATACTATTTTTGATTATCAAGAATTAAAACGTAATACACTAAATGATTTCAAGAAAAATATTTTTAATAAAAATATATACAAAGACATTGACAATCTAATAGAAAATTTTGATTGCAAACATATCATCATAGAAGATATTAAATCACAATTTGATAAAGTTATTAAAGATAGTATGAAAAAACCTAAAACAGAATCTAAAACAACCACTAAATCTAAAACTAAAAAAACAAAAGAATCTGTAGATAATGATGATCAAGATAAAAAAGATAGTAACTATGTTAAAATTAATTCTACACCATCAGAAGGTTATTTCATATCAATGTCAAAACCTCGTTATGATATTTTAAATAAATATTATACAAAATCAGAAGAAGACATCAAAGTAGGTAATAATAAAATTAAATTTACTGATCTTCAAGTAAAAGATTTAAAATCAGTAGTCAAAATATTTATCAAACAAGATAATAAAGATAATAATAAAGATAATATAGATATTAGTGACATAGAAGATAAATTATTAAAACTAGTATACGAAAAGTATCTTCTTAAAATAAAAGAATTATATAATGATTACAATGATATGTTTATTAAAGTAATTGAATATATTATTAAACTAGACTATGTTACATCAAATGCTATAACTGCTAAATTATATAACTATGTTAAACCAAAACTATCTCAAACTAACTTAGCTAACTCAAAAAATAATAGCAATTTTATTAAAGCAAAACAAATTCGTCATCCAATAGTAGAAAGAATTATAGATTATGAATATGTTCCACATGATATATGCCTTGATGATAAACTAAACGGTATGCTTATTTATGGTTTAAACTCTTCAGGTAAATCAGTTATGATGAAAGCAGTCGGGCTTAGTTTAATTATGGCTCAATGTGGCATGTATGTTCCATGTACTGAATTTGAATTTACTATTTATAACTCTATTTATACTCGTATTACAGGCAATGATAATATTTTTCGCGGACAATCGTCATTTACTTTAGAAATGACGGAACTTAATTCTATTATCAAACGAGCTAATAATAAAACTCTTGTAATAGGTGATGAAATTTGTCGTGGTACAGAAAATATTTCAGGAAATGCTATAGTAGCTAGTACTATTATTCACTTGGCTAAGATTAAATCAAGCTTTATTTTTGCTACCCATCTTCATGAACTAGTTCAAATTAGTAAAATTCGCGAACTAGAAAATGTTAAAGCATATCATTTATCTGTCGACTACGATACAGTTAACGATACTTTAATTTATGATCGTACACTCAAAGAAGGATCTGGAGATAAAATCTATGGCATCATTGTTGCAAAATATATTATAGATAATAAACAATTTATGGAAGATACTCTTGAAATTAAAAATGAGTTAACACAAAACTTTTCATCAATGATTTCAGGAAAGAAATCACGTTATAATAAAGATATTTATGTATATAAATGTGAATTATGCGGACGAACAGATGAAGATGGAGAAATGAGTTTTCTTCAAACACATCACATTAATTATCAATCAAACTGTAAAGATGGATTTGCAATAGATAAACCACATGTTAGTATGAACTCAAAAGCCAATCTTGTAGTTATATGCGAGAAATGCCATAATTCAATTCATAAAGATGAAATTAAAATAAATAAAAAGGTAGCAACTTCTAAAGGCAAAAAAATAATATAAATTAAATATATTATATAAACTAAATATATAATATGTCAAATTATTATGAAAAGTATTTAAAATATAAACAGAAATATATTAATTTAAAACTATCAGGTGGTGCAACATGTTTAAAATATGGTTTTCAACAACATAGAGGTGAATGTTGGCATGATTCATTATCTATGTTAATTATGCAATCAAATGCAACTGCTGATATATTTGAATCACAAATAAAGTTTTTTATAGATGATAAAAATAATATTGATATGAAAAAACTAAATACTCATCATGAATATTTAAAATCTTTATTTACACCAGAAAATATTGATAAAAATGCATTTTTATTACCAGTTGATTTTTACATATTTTATTTAAAAAATAAAAGTAATATGTCGTTTATTAATAGCATACTTAAAGAATTTTTTGCGATATCATACAATTATATAACAGATCATATTTTAAGAGCAAATAATCGTATATTAAATGATTCAAGTATGCAAAGAGATAATACATATTTAAAAACTGATAGGGCAACTATATTTGATCCATCACCACAAGAAATTAGTAATGAGATTAATATAGCATCTCCAAATGAACGTACAAAACTACAAAGACAATTAAGTACAAATGCTACAGAATTTTGTACACAACGTATTAAACAAATATATAAATTACTAGAATCAAAAACATCTACACCAGAATTAAAAACTTTAGATAAAGATATAGGTGGTAATTTAGACGAACAATTATTAGCTTTAGAAATATTAAATATGTATATCATGAGAAGTCATCCAGATTATAAAAATTTATATATTGATAAACAGTCTTTATTTATGGAAAATTCATTTTATAATCATCTTCAAAATGTAAAATTAATAGATCTTTTACATCCTAAATCAGACTCAATTTTTTTAGGTGTTTTAGTAAGTGGTAATTTTACTAGAAATGATACTGGTCATGCAATTAGTTTATATAAATGTGGTACTCAAGAATTACTCTATGATGATAATCAGAAAAGTCTTATACCGTGTGATTGGTATTCAGCATTAACATCATATTTAAGTAGTGATAATATTAGTATTTTCCAAAATATAATAAATAGTGCTTTTAAAAGTGTTGATAAAACTAAATATGCAACTGTAGGAGAATATAAAATAACACGAATAACATTTATTAGAAAAAGAATGTCTTTACCTACAGATAATGATAAATTAAAAGAAATTAAATTTATATTAAATAAAATAAACTTTTATTTATATAATGATAGTGATAAATTTTTTATATCAAAATATAATGAGAATTTAAAAATATTATATGCAAGATTACAAGAATTATTACAAGCATTATTTGGTAAAGACACGTTACCTCCAATTCCCCAATCATCTATGTTTGATATGGATGTATTTAACAAAATTAAAGAAAATACATTACCAACATCATATGACAATCTTAATGAAGAAACAGGTGGCAATCCATCACTATTTGATTAGTGATAATATATTTCTTTTTGTTTAATAATAGTTAGATTATCAATAATTTCACAATTAACATTAATATTATTTGTTTTATAATTATTAATAATATTGTTAATTTGTGAAAATATTATATCATAGTTTTCTTTAATTTTATCTAAATCCGCATCAATAATTTTAATTTGATAGATTGGACTAGATTTACACATAATATCAAAATTAAAATCTAGTTTAATATTTTTAACATCATGTAATATTTGTTTTAAAATAGTTAGGGAATTATTATCAAAAACTGTTAGTTTAAAATCTTTTTCTGTATAATAGGGTTTAATGATAATCTTTGACATAATTAAATTACAAAAATCATTTGCAATATTATTAAAATTATCTTGATTATCTTTATTATTATTTCTTTCAAATAGTTTTGATGGATTTTGTAGAATATTATTATAGTTTTGAAGAGGTAGATTACATTCTTGATTAATAGATTCAATATAAATATTTGGATCAAAATTATTAGTCATTACATATTGTTTAAAATCATCAGATACTTTTAGTTCTTCACAAATATCGGAAATAATATTATATAACTTTTTTTGAGATTCATAACATTCTTTTAATAGATCACGATTATTATTTCTAATTTTTGAATAAGATAAATCTAATCCACCATTCGCATTTCCAATAACTACAACAGGAAATACTTCATCACGTTTTACAAGTGATTTTAGATTAGATTTCCATTTAGTAATTTCAGTACATAATACTAGACCTTCAAGATCATCATATTCTACTAGATTAACGTAATTATCACCAAGATTATTATCTGATAGTTTTACAAAAACTATCTCGTGAATTTCTGGCACTTTAGCTGAATACATTTTATTTAATAGATATATTAAATAAAATATATATTATATGATTAAATAATTAATGAATCAATTTTTTTATTAATCACATTTAGTGATTAATAAAAAAATTAATGAGTTTTAACTGAAATTAAAACGAATCAATTTTTTATATCAGTAAAGCCGATATAAAAAATTAATGAGAATTATCTTTAATATTTCTAATAGATTTTTATATGTTAAAACCGAAAAAAATAATACATTATTTTTTAGGCCTTTAATTTATGAAAAAACTAAAAGTTTTTTTCATAAATTAAAGCCGAAATCTTCAGCTTTAAGTGATTCATAATTATTGATTTTTAGTATAATCCACATAAGATCGTATTTATCACCATCTTCTTCATAAAAAGTTATTTCGAATGTTTTTTTATAAATAGATGTATAATGATCATCAAGAATATCAGCAACTTCTTTAACTTGTGAAGTAAAATCTTTTTGTTTAAATGTTGATTTATTAAAAGAATTATACATAATTATTTCCCCATCTTTTGGAGTAAAATAATGAGTAGTTTTATTATCTAGAACTACTTTAAATTTATTATCATGTAAAAAATTAACATCTATTTTACTTAAAATATAAGTAACATCTTTAATCATATTACCACTATTTGGATATTGGATATTAATTTTACTGTATATATCTTTGTTAAAATATTTAGGTTTAAAATACATTTCCATAAACATATCATCATATGATGTTATTTTAACACTAGATAGATTTGATTTAATATTTTTAGGATAAACAAAAAATTTTTTAGCAACATTTGTTTTAATTTTATTTACTCTTTGTTTATATGTTTCTTGTAACACTTCAAAATCAATATTACTCATTATATACTTTATATAATAAATAAAATCTTAAACTACTTCAGTTACAATTCTTTGCCATCGATGACTTTGATTACCTTGATTATTAGTATATTCAGTATAAATATAACCTTCGCCGCCATTGTTTTGAGTTAAAAATAATGATCCATTTGGAACATAATCATAAATTAAACTATCTAGATCACCAGTACCATAAAATATAAGTATTTCTGATGGATTAGCACCTAAATTAATATGTTTATCAGTTACATTAATTGTAAAATATTTACCTTGTGCAGTAACAATATTATTAGAATTATCTACTAAAAAATATTTAGTAGTTAGATCATGAAATGAATTATAAAGATTTCTTACATAAGTAAATAAAATATTAATTTTATCAGTAACCGATTGAGGTATAATAGATTCCATAGTATTATAATAATTATAATAATATAATCTTTAAATATCTAGTCTTCTTCTTCGGATTCAACAACTTTAACTTTTGTTTTTTTCATAGTTTTTGCTTTTTTAATAATTTTAATAGATTCCTCATCAAACTCTATTTTATTAATATTAGTAATTTTAGCATTATCAATATCATAATCAATATCTTTATTTTTTAAAGAATCATCAATAATATATTGTAGTACACTTTCAGCATAAGATTGTGCTTTATCAAAAGATATATTCTTACTAATAAAATAATTTTGAATTAGTACTTGTTTTTGTGGTTGTTTAAGACGAAAGAATTGTTTTTTCATGCTTAGTAGTTCAACTTCATTAATTTTATTATTAAATTTATCAATTTTGTTTTCCATTGGTTTATCTAATCGAGCTATAATATTCATAATCTCTTTTTTAATATTTTCATCATCAGTATATTCTAATTCTAGCTGATAACGAGCTTTGGTGTTATTTAAAATAATATTTTGAACAGATATCATGATAGTTAATTAAGTTGTTTATTAGTTAACTTGCTTATTAGTTAGTTAACTTGCTTATTAGTTAGTTAACTTGATTAGTTAAGTTAATTATTTTTTTTCAATTTTTATAATATACATGATACTGATTAAAATAATAACAGTAATAATAATATTTGCAATAATAAAATATATATTAGATAAAAAGAAATATGCTTTAAATAAAAAAAAAGTTAAACTAGTAAAATTAAATAATGCCAATAAAATATTAGATTATAAAGATATTTTAGATATAATATATAGTATAGAAGGATATTATTATCATAATCAACAAGGATTTATTGAATTAATTAATTATCTTGAAACATTTTTAGAAATTATAGAATTAATAAAGATAGATCCACATTATAGTACTAATTTATATGCAAATTTAAGAGATCTTAAAAAGAATATTTTAAATACTCTTATCTCAATAGAAATAAAATTACCAATAGAATATAATATAAATGATGTTGTAAATGATATGAATGATATATTAGATAAATATATCAATGAGATATATTTAATTCATGAAAATTATATTAAAGAAAAAGGTATGGATTATACAGTTAAAATAATAAAAAGAAATGATTTAGATGGCTATAATGTCGATGATAATATATTAGAACCTAATAAAAAATTATTATTTAATAGAGTTTAATTTAATTAAGTTAATTTAGTTATATATAATATATGTCTTTTAACCAATCAACAAATGTTAAATACAATTTTAAAAGAAATAAAGATCCAGATATGTGTTATAAACCCCCACGTGTAGAGTTTACTTATTATCAAATATGTCAATTTCCAAATCCAACAACAAAAAAATACGAAGTAAGAAGAATTAAATTAAATGAACATTATGATATTGTTGAAAAAAAAGAAAAAGAATATGATAAAAAGAAAGTATTAAGATTTACAGAAACAATACCAGAAAATAAATTTTCTACTTATCCAACATTTAGTTTATCAATGGTTGCATTACCAAGACCTGATCAAATAATAGGAGCAAATTCAGAACTACTCAAATAATTTAATTAATTCAATAATCATTTTAATTTTTTTGTATTATCATCAAAACTATAGCAAAAACTATTAATACTACACCAATGTAAAAATAATGTTGTTGTGGTTCAGGCTTACAATAATTATCTAAATATTTTACTTTTGAATAATCGACTTGTTCTTCTTTATATGATTTTTTTATTTGTTTTTTATATTCTTCAAAATCTAAATTAAATAATGCATTTTGTTTTTTACGTTCAATCTCTTCAGCTGATATAGATCCCATATATATATTAATTATTAATATATTAATTATATAACTATAAAAAACTGATTCGTTTAAATTATCTAAAGATAATTTAAGCCTCATCATTTTTTTATGCGTTGTAATAATGCAACGCATAAAAAACTGATTCACTCTTATCATCGTTCATCAGTTTTTTATGTGTTGCAATATTGCAATACATAAAAAACTGAAAAATAATAAGATAATAAATATAATTTAAAGTTTAAATAATATTATACTAATTATATATAAAAATGTTATACATGGTATGTCCTACATGTGGCGAATTGCTTGGTGATAAGCAACTTATATATATAAATAAATTAAAAGAACTTTGTGATAAACATGATATTAACGATGAGCTACTATCTCGTGGTTTCGATAAAACTCCTGCTTTTGTTGAAGAACGTCAAAAGCTAATTAAATCATTGTTTCAAAATATTTGCTGCAAAATGCGCGTACTCAACTATGTTGAATTAGTTAAAGTTATCAAAGGCTAAAGTTATTTAGAATAAGAATATTTTTGAAATATTTCAATTAATCTAGTTATTTTATCATCATCTAAATTTATAGTTATATTAACTTGTTCACCTTTTAGAAAATTTAAAAAGTGTAAATCATACGTATATTTCTTATCTTTCATAACATTGTACATTAATAATTGTAAAATATATTTCAAATTAATATCTTGAGCTACTTTAATTTCCCATAAATTATCTTTATCATCTATCATATCTATTTCACCTATTAAGTCATGATTTTCAATAATTTGATTAAAGTTTACAAAATTATAATTTGTATTCTGTGAAAAGTTATATATTTGATCAAACATATCATTATATAATGCTAACATTAATCTAAACTTATAACCTTTATTTGAAATATGATAATAATGTTGCGTATGAATAGAATGTTGAAATACTTCACAATAAAATTGTAGTTTTTTTAGTTTATTAAAATCAGTACATTCTTTGTATTTTTTATAATTTTTTTTAATCATATCAAGATTAGAATGAACAAAATCTAAATAATATCTATTTCTTATTACATAACTATATTCATTAAATTCAAGTAAATTATTTTTATTTCTTATTTTCATTAATATAATTTCGTTTAAAACTATTGCTGGCAAAGTATCTTTTATTTTATCAAATTTCTCCCATGTCATATTATCTTTGTGTTTTGATATCCATTCATATGTTTGTTGATTATTGCATTCTATTATATTAACATTATTTAGTAAATTTCTAATATCTACATAGTCTTTTAATTTAACACCATTTTTTAGATGTATACAATTTACAAAAAGAGATTCAGTATATTTACCTAAAAATATTGGCGATACATATTCTATTTTAGTAAAATTATAATCATATATTCTAGTAATATTTTTATTTAGATTATCATAATCGATAATTTCTGCTAACTCATTTAATATAGTTACTGGAACAGATTCTAATATTCTAGTTATTCTATTATCAAACATAATTTCACTATTGTATTTAAGTGGTGGAAATTTCAGATCAGTATAATCAGAATCTGATATTAAATCATAGTGTTCTCTATCAATTTCACCAAACCAATGATTTATACTAATTGACTTTTTATTTGATTCAACAATAATAGATAGTGTTTCAATTGCTCTTGTTGCAGCAACATATAATAAATTTCTTTCATCTTGATGTTGTTTTTCTGTAAAAGTATAATAATTAATTAAACATGGTTTTGCACCAATTAAAATAACGTGTTTCCATTGTAATCCTTTTGATCCACAAATAGTTATCAAAGAACAATAACCTGGAACTGCTTCATATTTTAAATTTGGATTAGCTTCTTCTTTTGATTCATCATAATATTGTTTAAAATTAATATTATATTTTGATAATACATTAGATACCATACATAATCCAGTTGCAGAATTTATAGTAATTTTACCTTTAATAGGTGATATAATAGCAATATCAGATAAATCAATATTATCTTTATCTTTTTCTAATATTTCGTGAATAATTTGAATAATTTTTTCATCGATATGTCCTTCATAAATAGTTGGTTTAATATTGTTTGGTCCTTTTGATGATATAATTGGATGTGTCTGATCTGGTCTAAGAGTTTTTGAGAATTCTATAATTTCAGAATGAGATCTAAAATTAGTTGTTAGAACAAATTCTAATCCATTAAATTCAATAAAATATTTTGACTCTGAATCTCTAAATTGAAAAATATTTTGATTTGGATCACCAATAAAGTTTAATATTACTCCTAATTTATCTTTTAATAATTTAGCAATAGTAAACTGGATATAATTTAGATCTTGTGCCTCATCAATAAAAATACATTTAATATTATTTAATTTAGTATTTAATTTAAGATCATCTACACTAGTGTTTTCTAGATACTTCATAAATTTATAAGACAACAAAGATACATCTATTTTATTATCATCGTCTATGATATATTTTGATAGTGCATCAATTGTTGATATAATATTAGGATTAATTAGATCATCTTTGTCTACTGATTTAACTCTATTAATTAGATCATTTTGCGCATGTCTACCAAATACAACAACTAAAATATCATTTGTATTGTATATATTATTTTCTATCAAATATATTAATTTTAAAACAATACATTGTGTCTTACCTGATCCAGCACATGCTATTAATTTAGTATCGGTAATATCACTATATGTAATATAATTAAATTGTTCCTGAGTAAGCTCATAGCCTTTATATAGCATTATTATTTAATATAATGATTAATATTTAAATAAACTATAAATAAATGTTTAATCAATTTTTTTAAATCTTTAAAAAAATTAATGAGCCAAAAAGCAAATTATTCATAATGTGCTTTTTAGTTAACTTAATTTTTTTTAGTTAACTTATTTTTTTTTAGTTAACTTATTTTTTTTTTAGTTAACTTATTTTTTTTTAGTTAACTTAATTATATATAAGTTATGGACTATTATGAGAAATATCTTAAATATAAGAATAAATATATTAGTTTAAAAAATAGTGTTGGTGGTTGGTGCTTTACATCAAGATGTAAATTAATTGAACAACTAAAAAAATTAAAATATACTGCTAAAATAGAAGATACTGTTACAGAAGGTCAATTAAAAATAATGATTGAGTTAATAACTAAATTAAGAAATTTAAAAGATCCAAAAGGTGTAGGATATACTAATGAAATAACAAATGCTATTACATCAGAAGAATTATCGAGATTACAAAATATTATCGATTTTATAAATTTCCATTTTAGAATGGGTTACGCAAATGAAGATACGGATTTAAAATTAAATATTATAGATAGACTTGTAAAAGGAGATAAAGATAATATATTATCTATTATTACTGAATTAAGAAAGAAAAAAATTGATATAACTAAAATACTGCCAGAAATTGATAATATTATAAAGTTAATTAACGATAAGTATCTAGAAGATATACAATATATATATAATATGATAGATGCAGGGTTTTCTATCGATAAAATATTAATATATATAGATACATTATTTACAAAATATCCAAATCCAGTTGCAATACGAGATGAAATTAATATTAAAATTGCAAATATAAATAAATTAAAAACTCATGGATTTACGAAAGAAAGAATACTTAATCATTTAATATATATAAAAAATCCAGATTTTCAAATACAAGATAACGAAATAGATAAGATGATTGAATTAAAAAATAAAGGTAGTACAGAAAAAGAAGCATATATGAAAAGAAAAGAACCATTAAATTCTTAATTTGCATTTTATTTATCTTATTTTTTATTTTATTTATCAACTTAAATTTTTTAGTTAACTTAATTATATATAAGTTATGGACTATTATGAGAAATATCTTAAATATAAGAATAAATATATTAGTTTAAAAAATAGTACAGGAGGTTATTGTTTTACTGATAAATGTAAAAAACAAAAATTAATAGATTATGGTTTTGATGAAAAACACGCAAATATATATGTTAAACATTTATCAAATGATTCTCATAAATATATGATGGCATTAGTTAGAGGATCAGAATTAGATAAATCTAAAATAACTAGAACAGAAATATCACGAAATAATATAAATATTATATGTAATAATATTTTAGATTTTAATAAGATAGATAAAATTTCGAGAAGTGCGAGAAATAAAAGAATAAAAGATTGTAATGATATGATAAAAGATTTATATAATTTAGATGACAATAAAAGAAATAATATGAATGACATAGTAAGTAATATAACAAATATTTATAATATTTTCAGTATATATGAAGCAGTATTAAAATTAGAAGGTAATAAAGATAGTGGACAAATAAAAAATTTTATTTATTTAATAAAAAATAACTCTGAAAAATTTATTAATCACTTTAATGAATTTAAATTAATCGATATTGCATTAAAATTAAATGGTGATGAGACCAGTGGACAAATAAAAAATTTTATTGATGTATTTGGAACATATTATCCTATTTTAAGTAATCTTTCTAATTATACACTAAAAGAAAAAAATCAATATGATGATATTTTTACAGAGAGTGTACCACAATTATCAGATGAACAAATAAATAATATGATTTATTTATTAAGAGTTCCTATTACTCCTTATTATGCTTATCAGGGAGTAATTAAATTAACAGGTAATCAAAATAGCGGAAAAATAAAAAATATGCTCGATTTGTTTGAAAAAATGAATTATGACAGTTTATATCGTGAAAGGGATTTATTAGTTGCAGCAATCGTATTAGATGGTGATGTAACTAACGGACAAATAAAAAATATGATAGATTTATTTACAGCTGGTTTTATACAAGTAATAAGATATAATAATATAACATCTGAACAACAACAACAAATAAATACTAATAAACAATATCAAAAATATAATATAATAGACACTTATTATCAAGGTCCAAAATTTAAACAATATCAAAGTTCATATATAGGAGCATTAATATTATCAGGTGATATTAATCAAGGACAAATTAAAAATGCAATTGATTTAAAAAAAAGACAGAAAACTACATATTCAGATATAGATGTTTTAATCGCAGCATATAATACAGTTTAGTAGTTTTCTGTACCATATAGAGTCAAAAGTCTATACGCTATAGTATATTAAACTTTTGGCACTTACGCTAGTGAAAATCTAAGAACTTAATTAGCATTTAAGTTCATAGACTTTCGGTACTCTTCACTTCTCATAGCATTCTTAAAATCTTTTTTCTTTTTTTGTTGAACAACAATAGTAGTTGGTTGTCTAAATTGTAATTTAAGAGGATCCGGGCTAGCATCAGTGTCATTCGCTAATCCAAGAACATTAACTATAACGCCTACTCCATGAACAGTTCCAGATCTATATACAAATGCTTGAAAGTTTTCAATAAATTCTGGCTTTTGTTTAAATTTAAAAGTTACTATAGCATATTCTTTTGATTTAATAGTATCCTTACCATTATTTAAATCTTTATCTAATATCATGCGAGCTGATTGGCGGACATTACCAATTTGTAGATAAGGTGTATATCCGTGTTTAAGAGTTGCAGAATGACTAAATACACTTACTACAGCATCAAAACGCCATGTTAAATATTTATCAACTAGTTTTTTATTTTTAATCAATATCATACCTTTACGAACAGTTTTTTTATTAACATCTTTATCAACTGATGCAATAGCAATAGTAACACGATGATGATCAAGTGCACAATTTATTTTTTGATCAATATAGTTATTCATAGATTTAACTCTGACTTCTTTAAACTCTTTTCCAAAAAATGGACCAAGATACATTGTATCACCAACATTAATAGTTCCACCACGATTAATACCAGTAATAACAACTCCAATACCAGGTGGATTATAAACTGTGTCGACATAAAACATATGTTCAGTATTATTAAATGCATCTTTAAAATATTTTTGATCTACATGACTGATAAAACTTTTAATTATACGATTATTACAGCGTTCATCAATTTGTTTAGTAGTATCTTCATCGAAATTTTTCCATATATTACGAGGTTGTAATACACTGATAACATCATTAATAAAATCAATGTAATAACCATTTTTATTAGATACAGTAATTACTGGTATAGATATTTGACGATATTTATCATTTGAATAAATATTTTTGAAATAATTTAATTTATCATTTTTATAAGATTCTATATTGTGTTTATCATTAAATGGTGAATTAATAAATTCAGCTGATACTTTACCAATATTTTTACAATAAGAATTAATATTTTTCATAGTTTCGGCATATACATCTTGAGGAGTAATATCATATCTAGTAACTATAATAATTATAGGAATATTCATACTTAATAGAATAGTAAAATGTTGTTTAGTCATTGGTAGAATACCTTTGTTTGCTCCAACAATTAGAAATGCATAGTCCGGAAAATGTGCTGATACACCATATGCTGTTGTTTTAAAATATTTCTCATGACCACATAAATCAAACAGAGTTATAGCTTTATTATTTTTACTTACGACAGTTTTTGATGCAATACTTGATGTTTTCTTTGCTTCTATTTCATGCGGATGTTTAGCAACACTCATACGAGCACTACCATCACCATCATCTAGTTTACCAGTTGTTAATACACCAACAAATGTTGATTTACCTGAATCAACTGATCCAGCAACAGCTATACCAAGCTCTGTAATATAAGGTGTAGTATTAGATTCAGTCATTAATAGTTATTTAATTAAATTAATAGTTATTTAGTTAACTTATTAATTATTTAATAAGTTAATTATTAATTTGTCAATTTTTATTAATATAAAGCTCATTGATTTTAATCAATGAGCTTTATATTAATAAAAATTAATGAGGCTTAAAATGTTATTAGACATTTTAAACGAATCAATTTTTATTATAATCCTAAAGAATTATAATTAAAAACAATGATGCTTATCTTTTTTAATATCTAAATGTTTTAGTAAGATTAATATGTGTAGTAGTATTTACAATAGTATTAATAATACTATTTGGTGATACAATCATATTTTTATCAATACAATCAAGTTTGCTATCATCAAAGTAAACAATATTTTGTTCTTGTGTATAACCAACTAATGTATAAACAACATCGCTATCTTTTACAGTAAATTTAGTTCCTGGAGATAGATTAGAAAAATCAGACATAAATATATAATATATATTATTAATTGTTTAAATAAAAATTGACGAACTAAATAATTAAATTAACTAAATAATAATAAAAGTTAACTAACTAATTAAATTAACTAATTATGATGTTATCATTTAGGGATATGAGTATACTATATATATTATTAATAAATATGAATACTAATAAACAAATTAAAGAATTATTACAAAAACATAATGGATTTTATTCCTGTAAAAATAAAACAGAAGTAGATGATATTATAAATAAAATATTATTAGAAGTAAAGTCAGAAATAAATTTAGATATTAATAAAAAAGATTTACAAGATTTTCTTGCTAAATATTCTTATATTTTTGATGATAAATTAGTTCTAGATACAAATAATAAAACTAATAATAATTATAATAGTCTAACCAGTATCTTTGTAAAATCTAAAATTTTACCATTTAGACATAATGGTATTAATCCTATCTTTGGACCTTTTGGAACTGATTGGATTCATGATGTACAAAAAGACGATAATGTTAATACACCCGATGTTATAAGACGTCGTCAACAGTTTGAAAAACTATGTTCAATTAAATATCCTGCTCAACGATCACCTGAATGGTATGTACAACGTGATGGTAAAATTACTGCATCTGATGCAGGGGTTGTTATTGGTGAAAATAAATATGAACAACCCTATCGCATGATAGTTAAGAAAACACGAGAAACATTTCAAAACAACGAAGCAACTTATCATGGTAAAAAACACGAAGATATTGCTAAACTAATTTATGAATACAGAATGAATGTACATGTACATGAATTTGGTATGGTTCCTCACGAAACAGTAACTTGTATTGGTGCATCACCCGACGGAATAGTAACACCATATAAAAATGATATGATACATTTAACAGAACTAGTTGGTCGTATGTTAGAAATCAAAGTACCACTGAGACGTCAAATTTGTACAACCGGTGAAATCAAAGGTGATATTTGTCCTATATATTATTGGGATCAAACACAATTACAAATGGAATGTTGTGATTTAGATGAATGTGACTTTTGGCAATGTACTATATGTGAATATCCTAATCGAGATCTATTCATAGCAGATACTTGTAAATCGGAACCATTTAGATCAAAAACAACATCATTTGAAAAAGGTTGTCTAGTACAACTATTACCATCTGATAAAATAGTTCCTCACAAAGATCCAAACTATTTAAATGTTATTCATGAATACGCTCAATTTATCCATCCTCCTAGAATTGAAATGACACCAGAAGAATGCGATGCTTGGGTTGAAGAAATATTAAGTAAATTACCAGAAACACATCCTACTTATTCATATGATCGTACTGTTTGGTGGTATCTAAAAGTTGGCCATAACGTTACTATTCAAAGAAGCAAACAATGGTTCGCTGATAATAAACACAAATACGAAAAAATGTGGGATGATATTACTCTTATTAGATCAGATCAATCTTATAAAGATATGTTTTTAGGATTTGTAGATGCAACATCTATTGGTGATAGAGATTATGATCTTGAACCACTTAGAAATAAAATTATATTTGCATTTATAGATAAACTACATGAAACTAAGTCAACTGAGAAAGATAAGTTAACTGAGAAAAATAGTAAAAATATTAAAAATATTAAAAATATAGTTAAATTTATAACAAATTGGAATAGTAAACTAAAAGAAATAACAAATAAACAAAAACTAAAAGATAAATTAACAGATATGTTTAATGAATTTGAAGACATATGGATAGAAAACTAGTTCAAATAAACTAGTTTTCTATCCATAGATGTTATTAAATTTTAATTGTATATAACACATTTATAACTAAATTAACACATTTATAACTAAATTAACTAAAAATCAAGTTAGTTTTCAGATTTTATTTTAAAATTAGCATTTCTAAAGAATTCTCTTCTTAATTTATTAACTTGTTTATCATCGATACCACTTTTTTCTATTTCATCAAATGATTTACCATCTAACATATTTAATATAAAATTAATTGAAAACATACCACATTCGGAGTTACCAAATTGATGTCTTTTTGAATTATATTTTAATACACTTTTTTTACCTGTATTTTCTTCATAGAATTTACTAAATTTTTCCATTAATCTTACAACACGTTTTTCAGGACGTGTACCATATGAATCATAATAATACACACCACCATCTTCCATATCCATAAATCCAGCAACCCAATGTGATCCAGATTGATTATGATTATCTAAATTCAAAATTATACCAAATTTAGTTATTTTATCTTTATTAACTGCTTCTGCTATATTTAAATCATATACACCTGGTTGTTTTATTTCTTCAAAATCCATTGGTACAGCTCCCATAAATAAAAAATTTTTGTTAATTGGTTCGTATTGATTCATAACTTCATTAATATCAAATGTATTTAACCATTTAAATTGTCCAGCAGGTCCTTCTGGTCTTAAAGTAAACTTTTCTAATTCTAATCTCATTGTCTCATTCATATGTTTTATAAAATCTTGTTGTGTCCAACATAATTGTGAATTACATTGTTTACTTCTTTCTCCTATTTTTTTTAATAAATATTTTTTATATCTTCTTGGATGTAATATTTCTTTTTTACAAGACAATCTAATTCTATTATCTTCATTTACTTTGTTATATGCTTTTACCATTTCAACTAATACAGATAATGTTATACATGATCCTGCTTCAAATGTTTTTCCAGGAGCACATTTTTGTTCTTCGATTTTTTTTGTTTCTACTTTATCAGTACTTATACTATCGATTTTATCTGTATTTATACAGACATCATTATTTATATCATTATTTATATAGTTATCCATATAATAAAAAAATAAGAAAAAAAATTTATATATAATTAATTTAAGATTTCATGATTTGATCAAGTTTAGCTATATCCAGATTATCATTAAAATCATCAATTAAATAATATTTACCATCAACAAAAAATCCATTAAATACAAGATATTTATCAAGTATCATACCATATGGATCTACGTATAAATCTTTATTATTACATACATATTTAGTAAATACATATTTATTAATATAATTATTTTTATCAAAAACATTCGCAATAATTTCATCTTTACTCTTCTTTAGTTCTGGAAACATATCGATAATAATATCAATTACTTTCATTTTATGATCATATAGAGACATAGGCTTTGATTTTGCAGTCATGATTAAACTTATTATTTAGTTAACTACACTAATAAGTTAACTAATTTAAGATATATATTTTCATCTTTTTTTATCTTATTTATCACATTCAAAGCTTAATATAAAGTGAAACTTATTACCCTCAAAATTATGAAAGTAGTTTTCTTCATCTGTATTAATATCTTTGATTTGAACAATTAAACAATCTAATTCATCTATATGTGATTTATTATCATTATCATCATTATTATACAGTGTTTTCATATTTTTTGTATTATCAACCATACAAAAACAATCTGATGAAATATTAGGAAAGAATACAAATATCTTATCATTTGCCAATGCTGATGGCGTTTCTGAAATATATTTAGTATCAGAATTGTAATCTAAATCAACAAATCCTAAATATTTAGCGAGTGAATCTTCTTGACAATCTATTTCAAAATTTTCTCCAATTGTACTTTCAAATATTACTCTATTCTTTTTGTCTTTTCTACAAATTATATTAACATCTGATAAGTTTTCTGTTATACCTTCTATAATTTCTTCTAATGTATAATAGCCTTCTTCTAATTGTATATTTTTAATATTACTATTTACGATTATTTTTAATTTATTGCATGTATCATTAATTTTAGGTTGTAATTCTGGAAGTGTTTTTATTTTTAATTGAATATTTGAAATATTTTTATATGTTCTATCAAACTTTTCATTAAAATCTATCATAAAATCAGAATAATATTTAGCATCTAATTCTTTATCTTGTATAACATCAATAGTAATTTGTTCTCGTGATTTTTTGCCATTATTTGCTTTATTATTTGCTGAATTAACTGATTTAGAGTTTTTATTACTTGTTGATTTAACTTTATTTTTTTTGGAATTAACTTTATTATCACTATCACTATCATCTTCATCTGATGATGGTTCTTTAACTATTTTGCGAGATTGAACTGTATTTGAAAATTTAACATTCTTTTTAGGTTTAACAACAACTTCTTCTTCTTCTGATTGTTCAGATTCAGATTGTTCTGATTCAGTTTCTTGTTTTTTACTATGTTTTTTCTTAACATCTTTAACTGCTTTTTTTAATCCATTTTCTTTATTCATAGCATTTTTTTTCATTTCAATAATCATTTTTAATAATTTTTCTTTTTGTGTCATTTCTTCTTCTGAATCTGATTCAGATTCTTCTTCTGATTCTTGTTGTTGTTTTTTAGTTGGTCTTCTATTATCATAACTTGGAACATCTCTTTTATTTGCTTGTTTTCTAATTTGATTTTCTATTTCATCTGGTGTCATATATAATAATGCTTGTGGATCTAAACCAATATTTGATGCAATATGATTTCTCATATTACTTACTTTATTTGCTAATTCATTATGATCATTGCGATCATTGCGATTATTTCGACCATTACGGTTATCGCGACTATTACGATTATTATAATCGTCATATCTATCATCATCGCGATCATCATCATAATTACGCATATTATTTCTTGAATTATTTTGATTAAAATTATTATTATAATTATCCATATTATTATTTCTTATATTTTGTTGATTATTATTTCTATTAGCATAACCTCTTTCTTGTTGCATTTGCATTAAACGATTATCTTGACCATAATTTTGATTGTTATTTTGTTGACGACCATTGATATTACCATTCTGATCAAATGCTCCAAAGTTATCCATTTGACTCATAAAATTATTGTTCATGTTGCCACCCATGCCACCCATACCACCACTATTACCAAATTGACTAAAATTATCAAATCCATTAAACCCACCAAAATCATTTTGACCCATTTGCCCCATTTGATTCATATTATTTTGTGGCTTATCTCTTGAGTCAGTACCATCTAATCTAAAATTAATTTCAGGTGGTCTTTTATTTTGCATACCAAAATTTGGATTATACATAGTTGGATTACCAATGTCACCCATACCACTCATACCTCCCATACCGCCACCCATACCTCCCATACCGCCACCCATACCACTCATACCTCCCATACCTCCCATACCACCATCCATTTGATTTTGACCTCCATCAAATCCATCGTATTCTCCTTTTCTCATCATCATACGTCTTTCTAATTCAGCCGCAATAGTTTTTTTATCACCTGATTGCATTACATCATTAAGATTACCAAAATACATCTGATCACCTACAGTACCATCAGCTCTTATAACTTGACCATCAGTATTTGAAGAAAATGATGCATATCCTCCAGCATCAGAAATAGATCCTAATTTTTCATAAGTAGTTCCTTTTTGATTATTTTCTTCGCGATATTTAGGACGTTTATCAACACGAACTTTTCTATTACCATATAATTCTTTTTCTCGTTCCATTTTGTAATTATTTAATTTTTGACCAGTTGTTTTACCAGTTTGATGAGATCTATACTCATTTACTGCTAGTTTTAAACATTCGGAATTTAATTTTTTAACAACATCTTTTTTACTTCCACGAAGATCATTTTTATTAATATCAATTACATTTTTCATTTTCTTACCTAACCAAGTTTTACACGCATTTTGTGCTTGTTGGCTAGATCCAATATCTTCAAAGAATGATGTAAATTTTTCACTTAATTTCGATAAATTTTTATCAGAATAAATTATATTAACAATATCATCCATCTTATATTTAATATAAATTATAATAAAAATTATTTACTTAATACGCATTACTATGAAATAAATAATAAACTTAGTAATAATAAACTTAGTAATAATAAACTAAATAATATAATCACGCAATAAATATAAAAATAAATAAATAATATATAATATATATAATGAATTTTACAAATCCATCACATTATACAATGAGTATGATGAACTCTGGCCAATCAAACTTTAATAACTCATACAAACAAAATCAAAATATGATTCCTCATAGAGATACTAAAAATCATGGTCATATAATACACAATAACATTAATGATAATATTATGTCTGAATTTGTTACTGAATATACAGTTCATATAGATAGTATCGATCGTGATATTAATATATTTCCAAATCCATATAAATTTACTTTATCTCTCGGAGGTGTCGCTACACAAACAGGTGTTAATGGTGTTCCAGATCCAAGAATTGATGTTGCTTTTAGAAATGTTAAATATATTAAATTAAAGTATTTAATGTTACCAAGAAATATTAAATTTGATAGAACAGTTGATGTTGGAGGTAATAAAACATATTCTACAGCTGTAGCCAAACCAACTATATTAGCAAATTATAGATATTTACTTATGAGAGTAAAAGAAATATCAAATGATAAGTTATATTCAACTAATGATACTATTAAAAATGATTGTTTTATAATTTACAGAGACTCTAATTATCATGATGCCATTAATGATTTATGGTTTGCTACACAACCAACAAAAATATTTTATGATAATGGATTAAAAAATTTATCAAAATTATCAATAGAAATATTAACACCTGCAGGAGATGAATTAAGAATTACATATGATGGAACAAATAAATTAAATTACACTGAATTAAATACTGATCAAAGTACTGCAGTACCATCATCTGATTTTTATACAAAATATAACGAAACTATTCAAACTAATATGGAATTTGAAATAGGTGTTTTTGAAAATCAATTAAATACAGAAAAGAATTATAGATAAATAACTTTTATCTAGTTAACTTAGTTATATATTTAGTTAACTTAGTTATATATTTAGTTAAATGTGTGGTATCGGTATCACTTTGTCTATTACATAAACATCAGCTGATATTTTTAATGGTAAATTATCTTCATCTACTCCAACTTTACCAATTGGATATTTTAATTCTAAATCATATACTACATTAGTATCTGGATTATACCAATAATATATAGATTCACTATATTTAATCTTACCATCTTCTTTTGATAATATTTTTACTCCTTTTATTTTTATTACTTTTATTCTAATAGTTTTTGAATTAATACTATTACTACCATTGTCCATTCTAAAATCATCAACTAAATCATCTTTATATGCTGGACCTATTTGATCATCAAATAAAGATTTTTCATCAAATTTAAAACATTTATAATCATTAACTAATAAATTGTGTGCTTTATATAATTCACAATCTATAGCTGCTTCTTTGATAGCATCTTCAAATGATTGTAATAAACCTTCTTTACTACGAGCAATACTTTCTATAAGTTGATCAGTTGTTATTTTTTTATTTGGTGTTAATCTTACTGATTTATATCTAAATACTTCTACATGACGTTCTGCTTTTGGTAATGCTCTATGAGAACATAAACGAATTGCACGACCAACCATTTGTTTAATTCTTACTTCATGCCAATATGGTTCAACTATATGTACTTGACGAGTATTAAAAAGTGATAAACCTTCAGCACCTGCTGGGGAAATCATAATTATTTTAACAACTTCGCCATTAATATTTTCTTTAACGTTATATTGTTGAACATTTTTAAAACGTTCTTCTTTATCAATACCACCATGATATTCTATATATCTAAATCCTGGAGTACCGGTATTATTATCTTTATAACCACTAAAACCAAAATATTTTAAATACATTTTAAATATTTGTAAACCTTCCATAAGTACATAGTTTGAGTAGACTAATACTGGACCAGCTGATCTTAAAATATTAATAACTATTGTTAAAAACTTTGGCGAAGATGCATATAAGGCTTCAAATAAAGATGATTTTTGTTTTTCTGATTGATAAAATTCAAAAACATTGTGATTATAAGTATCTCTTATTTTTTTAATATCATCTATAATAGTATATTTCTTTTCTTTGTCTGATTGCATTTTTGATGTTAAATAAGCATCAAATGTATTAATAAATTTATCTACTGTATTTAAATAATCTGTAACATCATAATATTGCTCATCATCTTTATCTATATCTAGATCACCTTTATCTATTTTATCAGCCAATTTAAAGTTACGTGGACGTGGACGATTTTCACCATTAACACCTTGTGCCATAGCTGGAAAAACAAAGTTACATGATTGTCTAGTATAAGACATATAAGTTTGTGATCTTTGTTTGCTCTTTCTAGCGATAGAATCTTCTAATTGTTCAAAATAATCATAAATTTCATCTTGATATTTAGACATAGGAATATCAACATATGTTAGAGTTTTTCTTGCGAAATAATCAGGTGTTGCACCAACATAGTAAGATACTAAACCTAAAATGCGTCTTTGAAAATTATTCTTTTTTAATGGATTTAATATTTCTAATCCAGCTCCTGTAGTAGATACATAATATTGATTAAATTGTGCTTCTGATTTTGGAAATATTCCAGGACGTAACATATTAAATAATAATGCTAATTCATATGGTTTGTTAACTGATGGTGTAGCTGTTAATAATACTAAGCGAACACCTTCATTTTCTTTTTTATCTTGTATAATATAATCATAAATTGTTTGAGCTCTTTTACCTGTTCCCGAACTAATGTTTGAATATACATTGCCAATAAATATATGTGCTTCTTCTACAATATATAAATTTTTTTTAGCTGAATCAGCATTTTTAACAGCATCCATAAATGATTTATCAGCATTTGGTGCATTATATGATATAAATTTAACATTACCAAATCTAAATTCTTTATCTTCAGTTTGTAACCATGTTTCCATTTCTCTAATCCAACCTGCTCTTAAAGTTGCTGGTAATAATATAAATACATTCCAACCAGGATTAGAATTATATAAAACATTATATAAATTAATAGTTGCTGCTGTTTTACCGGCACCTAAACCATGATATACTAATATATCACGATATGGACCGTTATAATCAAGAAATTTACTAAGAAATATTTGATATTCACGTAATTTATTAGGCCCCATTACTGCACAAGCATCATAACTTTCATCTGTAATAATATCTTGTAGTTTATATTTAGAAAAATTTGCCAATATCCATGATGGAAATAATCTACCATTTGTTTTTATATCAATATATTTATCACGATTTTTTTGATATGACATGTATATATATTAGTTAACTAGATAAAAGATAATAAAAAAATATCAGAAATATCAAAAAATATTAAAAATATCAGAAAAATATCAAAAAAATATTATATAATCTATTATATACGATTTTTTTGATATGACATGTATATATATTAGTTAACTAGATAAAAGATAATAATAAAAATCAGAAAAATATTATAAAATATTATATATAAACTATTATTATATGGGGTTATTTTCTGCTTCAAAAATATATATTATTGCTGTAATTACTATTACTATTGCATATATAACTGGACAAATGAAAAAAGAACAATATACAAAAGATAATGCTATTTTTCTAACAACAATGTTAGTCGCATCATTAGTTGGTTTAATATTGTTATCTTTTCTTCGTTTACCAATAATTATAATTATTGTATATATAATTACTCTATTTCCAATGGTAATAGCAACAACAATATTATATAATTAATCATTAATTTCATAATATTCATCATCACTGTCACTAATATCATTTGATTTATTAGTTATACAATTTAATTTAATTAAAGCTTGTTTTGCTGCATTTTGAGCAGCTTGTACTTTAGATGTTGACATACCACGTCCAATTTCTTTACCATCTGGATTTTTAGCAATCATTTCAAATAATTTTCTTGGTTTTTCATCAATTGTATTTATTAAATGATAAGTTGGAGTAGTTTTATATCCATTTTTATGATAATATTGCATTAGTAACTCTTTATAGTTATCTTCATTATTGATTAGATCAGCAAAATCTATTTCAGAATCTATAAAATTAATTATAAATTTTTGACATGTTTCGTAATTAGTTTCTAATTTTAATGCTCCCATAAAAGCTTCAAAAATATCTTCCATAATATTAACGTTATTATTACGACCTCCTGATAGCTCTATATTTCGTGATATTATTGCATATTTATCAAATCCTAATTTACGACTAAATCGATTTAATGTATCTCCTTTTTCTATTTTTGTTCTTAGTTTAGTTAAAAATCCTTGATCTTTTTCTGGATATCTGCGAAATAAATATTCTGCAATAACTGCATGAATAACTGCATCGCCCAAAAATTCTAATACTTCATAAGAATTTTCTTGAAGAGGTATAGCATCAGCTTTATTCTTAATTGGTTCTATTTCTTTTAATAGTTTAATAAATTTATCTGTTAATTGTTGTTCTTTAAGATAAGATACATGAACAAATGCTAATTTAAAATTATCTAGATTTTTAACTGTGTGATCTATACCATATTGTTTTAATGTTTGCTCTACAAATTTTTTTGTTATAAATTTATTGTTTTCATTTAAAATATAACTATCATATTCTTCAGTTAAGTTCATTAAAAATTATATATTAATTAACTTATTTATTAGTTAACTTAGTTATTTATTAGTTAACTTGCTTATTAGTATTCAATTTTTAATTTAAGTCAATGGCTTAAATAAAAAAATAATGAGTCAAAAAACATAAATTTAATTATTCTTGTTTATTAACAACTTCTTCTTGTTCTCCATCACCATCACCATTATCATCATCCTCTTCTTCACTTAGATTATTATTACCAGTCAATACTAGTCGTTTTTCGTTAGTAATAATGTTTCCAGAAATATTAGGAAAAGAAAACTTAGGATCTTTTTCTTCTTTACGATTTTTATGAGGATCATAAATATAAAGAGATGGCTTATTCTTAGCACGACGAGCTTCATATTTTAACAATATACTATGATCTTGATGTGTGTCAGGGCCAATACATGTTACTACAAAATCTCTAAACGGAGTATTATCCATTATTGTTTTACGTGTATTAGATAGATAATAATTTCTCATTTGAATTAAATGTGATACCATAATCATATATACTAATTTAATATCTTCATCTCCGATTATACGATATTTCATTACATTAATTTGACCATATAGTAGATTTAGAGTAAATGTTCCTAACTTTAAATTATTACTAATATTAATATATGGTACACAACGATTATCATAATCATAGATAATTAATACTAACTCGTTATTAACATAAATTTCAACAGAGTGTCCAGTAAAGTTAAAAAATGGATGATACTCACTGTGTGTAATTGTTTCAGATGGAAATGTTTTTTTAAGATTATCCATAATAAGTTCAAAGTCTTGACGATAATTCTTTGAAATAATTTCTAGATATGGAATATCTACTTGTGATATCTTACGATTTGCTTCCCAAAAACGTGAAATCTTTAAGAAATAGTTATAAGCATAAAATCCAACAATAATAATATCTTTGTTTTGAATAGAAGCTAATATATTATCATGTGTTTTTGCAACAACTTTATAATTATCACTTGTACCAATGTTAATTGGTTTGATAAATTTAGCAACAGGAAAATGTTCTTGTAAAAGAATTAATCGACTAAATGCTTTCTCAATACGCCAATAACTATAAATTGGATCTGTCATAATTTTTAAACAATCAATTAATATAAAGTTTGGATGTGTATAAATTATATTATCAATAGTTACAAATGGTAATTTATTATAAACGTTCTTGGGCATATAAGTAATATCACAATATAATTCAAAATTAACAAAAATACTATAGGTATTTGGATGTTTTGCTTCACGTGCACTTACTTTTAAATCAGTAAAAGTGTCGACAAGACTATTACATAGTTTGATTACATCATGATTTGGATCAGGTGAATAAAAATCAATATCTGGAATTTCATATTCTTTGTATATAGATGGAACTCCTTTTGTTTGTAGTAATTTATTAATTGCATATCCACCATATATTTTTCTTTTATTATCTCGAATATATGCTAAAATTAGATCATGAATTTTTAGTTTAATATCTACACTTGGTTTAAAAAGTGATAAAGATTGTATTTTAATTTGTTCAGTAATTTTATCAATATTTTGTTTCAGTAAAATACTATCGTGATGATTATAAAGATTATCCATATATTATAATTAGATATAGATATAGTTATTTAGTTAACTCTAATTAGTTAACATGATTAGTTTATAAAAGTTGAAAAATCAACTTTTATTTGAGTTAACTAAATAACTATCTATATAAATAATTATATACATCTGTGATGGACACAACCATTAAAAATACTACAGATTATGACATTGAAAATTTTTCATATGATAGAGAATATGTAAAGCATTGTGATTTTATTATGGAAAACTCATTACTCCTACCAGTAGATTTTATTAAATATGCTGAACAACAAATTAATCGTAAAGAAAATGTTAAACTTATTGATGATATTATTAATTGTATAACTATATCAGAAGACATCGAAAAAGGTATTTTTGAATTTGCTCTCAACTATGTTAAAACACATGGATATCCTGATCACTTTTTTCAATTAACTTATAATGATAAGTTACATGATATCTTACTCAATCTAGATACTAAAAATAAAAAAATAGAAAATATAACTTTACTTCCAAACTTGCTTACTGCAAAATTATCTGGTCAAATTATTGCATTTCTAAATATGTATCAATTACATCCAATGCGATGGAAATCTATTATTGATAAAAACAATCTTCGTGATGATACAATGGCAACTGTTAATACAACAGATGAGTATAAATGCGGTCGTTGTGGAGAGCGTAAACATATCTATTATATCACTCAAACACGTTGTATCGACGAACCAGCAACTATCTTTTATACTTGTACTGTATGTCGTAAAACTTTTACAAAGAGCATGTAAATTTAATTATAAATACTTTAGTATTTAGTAATTAAATTAAGCTGCTCTTTATTAAATTTTTTTTATAATTTTACAAAGAGCATGTAAATAATAAAAATTATTATTTTTATTATTAATCTTCTCTTTATTAAATTATTTAATTTTTTTATATTTTCATAATGTAAGCTAATACATAATATGGTGGCATATTATTATGTGGTATTGTATTACCACTTGCATCACCACCAGCATTATTAGTAGTTGTTCTACTTGAATAATCACCAGAATCTTGATAACCAGCACTTGAATTACAATTACCACCAGAACACACATAATGTCTATGTACATGATTGTGCGATGGCATTTCAGTAACATCTAATTTATGTCTTTCTTCACCACCTTGTTCATTCATTTGTCTATTTGTTAAATTAGCTCCAGATGCATCTTTACCTTGACCATAACCTAAAATAAATTTACCTCTTAAATCTGGAGTATTATTTGAACCATCACATAACGCCCAACCTTGTGGTATTTTTGTTAGATCACCCGACCACATCACTATCATGCCTCTCCATGCAGTAACATTTATATTATTAAATGATGCTGTGCCTGTACTACTAGTATACACACTAGAAATAGATTGTATCGCTTCATTTGAAAGAATTGGTGTTGTAGTTGTATCTAAATGTTCTGCAGCTTTTCTACTATTTATATACACAAATATAATTGTTATAATAACAAAAAAGAGAATTAATCTTTCAGACTTCATAATATCTATATATAATTAAAAACATAAAATAAGTTAATTTAATAAAAAAATAAGTTAATTTAATAAAAAAATAAGTTAATTTAATAAAAAATAAGTTAATTTAATAAAAAATAAGTTAATTTAATAAATTATACTCTAACTTTCATAATATAAGCTAATGCGTAATATGGTGGCATATTTTCATGTGGTACTGTTCCCCATGTTTCTGGCTTATCTTTATTATAACCAGATGTACTAGTTTTTGAATTATCAGAATCACCTCCTGCATAAGTTGTACGTTGCTTATATGCAGAACCAGCATAATCTTTACTCCAACCTTCACTATTACCTCCTGTTTTATCAGTATCACTTTCTTCATTACCACCACCACCACCTACACCAAACATATGTTTGTGTGGTGGAATTTCTGATATATCTAATTTATGTTTTTCTTCACCACCTTTATCACCGAGTTTTCTTTCAGTTAAAGTATCACCTTTACCTACACCAACTATAAATCTACCTCTAAGATCTGGTGTATTATTTGTTCCATCACACAATGCCCAACCATATGGTATATCAGCAATTGTGCCAGACCACATTACTATCATACCAACCCATTTAGGGAAATCTACTTTGCCAGTTGCTTTTATATTATTAAAGGCAATTGAACCAGTAGTATTAGCATATACATTTGCAATAGATTGGATAGCTTCATTTGAAAGAGTTGGTGTTGTAGTTGTGTCTAAATGTTCTGCAGCTTTTCTACTATTTATATACACAAATATAATTGTTATAATAATAAAAAAGAGAATTAATCTTTCAGACTTCATAATATCTATATATAATTAAAAACATAAAATTGTTAATTTAATAAAAAATAAGTTAATTTAATAAAAAATAAGTTAATTTAATAAAAAATAAGTTAATTTAATAAAAAATAAGTTAATTTAATAAAAAATAAGTTAATTTAATA